>Ga0081539_10002418_pt1 | contig 26381 bp, 27 predicted proteins | sample TabmetS4T2R2_FD_71023 | JGI IMG/M metagenome (GOLD analysis project Ga0081539, IMG submission 71023) | Tabebuia heterophylla rhizosphere microbial communities from the University of Puerto Rico - S4T2R2 | ecosystem: Host-associated > Plants > Roots > Rhizosphere ...
CGCGGGGGGGGCGGAGCCCCACCCCCCCGCGCGCGGCCCCCCCGGGGGGGGGGGGGCGACCGCCCGCCGGTAGCGGCGCTGATGCGCAGGGCGCAGGAAGAGGAACCAGCTCAGCAGAGCGAGCGGCAGCAGGATGAAGACGTTCACGATGTTCCCGGTCAGCGAGAACAGGACCGCCAGCGCGAGGACGACCAGGCCGACCGCGACCGGCAGCAGGCGAAAGCGCCGCTGGGTCCTGCGCACCGCCTGGTACTCCTCACGCGGGATGCGAGCGGTGTCGTACGCGCGCCCGCACCCCTCGCAGGTCCAGCGCTCCCCGTGGGCGAGCTTCGCCGACTGCCCGCATTCGCACGTCACGGTGATCGGCGGCCCCCGCAGGACCGCGCCCGGCTGCTCGTGGCCGATGCGCTCCCGCGGGGGTCGATTCGACGATCGCCGCGCCATTGAGCCTCGAGACTACGAGGGCACGGGCTCCGCCGCGAGCTCCGGGTGCGCGCGCAGCTCCTCCGGCGTGTGCGGCACCTCCTCGCGCAGGTGCAGCGGCTGCTTGTCCTGCACGACCCGCCGCCAACCCCACAGGATGAGCGCCGCGAGCAGCACGAGCAGCCCGACGCGGGTCTTGTCCCAGCCGTAGCCGTAGCCGTCGATGCCGAGGAACCCGCCCGACCAGATGAAGCCGCCGCCGATGAGCAGCACGAAGTTGATCGTGAAGAGCACGGCAGCGATGGGCACCCAGACGTCGGGCAGTCGCACCGGCCGCGGCCACTGGGGCCGGTCCTTGCGCAGCAGGACGAAGCCGCCGAGCGCCGCGCACGTGGCGAACACGTACCCGACGTTGCTCACCGCGAGGATCTCCAGCACGCCCGCGAAGTACGTGATCAGGAAGAGGTTCAGGATCGCGTCGAGCGTCATCGCCCGGCCGGGGACGCGATAGCGGTTCAGGACGCCGAGCTCCTTGATCGTCATCCCGTCCTTGGAGATGCCGTAGAGGGCTCTGGAGCCGTCCATCGTCGCCGTGTTCATCGACAGCACGAGGCCCGCCACGACGCAGAAGATCATGACGTTGCCCAGCGCGTTGCCGACGATCGCATCGAAGGCCCGCGTGTAGAACGCGATGAACGTGCCGTCCTCGGCCACGGCGTCGGCGCCGAGCGTCCCGCCGAGTCCCAGAGGCAGCAGCGCGTAGACGGCGACCGAGAACAGCGCCGCGAAGCGCAGCGCCTTCGCGGTGTCGCGCTCGGTGTCGTGGTACTCCGGCGCGAACGTCGCGACCACCTCGATGCCGTACGACGACCAGCACATGAAGTACAGCCAGACGATGACGAGCGCGAGCCCGCCGCCGGAGCCGATCGCCCAGTTCATGTTCGAGCTCTCCCAGTCGCCCGTGACGTACGGGAGCAGCATGAGCACGAGCGCGGGGATGATCAGCAGCCCGCCGGTGACGTAGGCGAACCAGACCGCGGGGCGCACCCCGTAGATGTTGAAGAGCCAGACGAGGAGGATGAGGCCCATGCCGATCACGATCGGCAGGGAGAGGTCGAAGCCGGCGCCGGACGAGCTCCAGTCGCTGCTCGAGAACCACTCGCTCGTGATGAGCGTGCCGGCGACGAGCCCGTTGATCGACAGCACGACCGACCAGCCGATCCAGTAGCCGAACGTCGCGAGGGGACCGATCAGGGTGAGGTACTTGCGCCATGCCTCGTGCGCGTAGAGGGCGATGCCGCCCGACTTGTTCGGGAACATCGCCGCCAGCTCGGCGTGGATGTTGTTCTGCAGCGCGCCGAGGCAGATCGACACGGTCCAGAGGACGAAGGCGCCCGTCGTCCCCAGCGCTCCGATCGACGCTCCGAGCGACGCGATGAGGAACCCCGGATTGGCGAGCGCGACGACGAAGCCGTCCCACCACGTCATCGCCTTGAGGAGCTCGCGTTCCTCGACGACAGCAGTAGCCATGCAGCGTCCCTCCCGGTTCGGTCCACGCGACTGGACAAAGTTGTCCAATCACGGCGCGCCGCTTTGTACCACCCCCGCGTGTCGAGTTGCAAGCGACACGATGTCGAAGATCGAGCCGGACGTGACAACTCTGGACCTATTTGTCTATTGTGCGCGCACGAGCGAGACCCTGGAGGTCGGGATGGGCGAGAAGCGCTGGGGCGATGAGCCCTACTTCGGGCTGGGAACCGACTGGGACCCTGACTGGCTCCTGACCGAGCGCCAGCTCGAGCTGCGCGACCTGCTGATCGAGCTGTGCGAGAAGGAGATGCGCGCGAACGCGAAGGTCTCCGACGACACGCTCAGCTATCCCCGCCGCAACCTCGAGCTGCTCGGCGAGCACGGCTTCCTAGGCCTCACCGTGCCGGAGGAGTACGGGGGGCTGGGCCAGAACCACGTCGCGTACGCCATGACCTGCGAGACGATCGCGCGCTACGGCTGCGCGTCCACGGCCATGTGCTACGTGATGCACATGAGCGCGGTCCAGGCGATCATGCTGCGCCCGACCGAGGCGCTCATCGACCGCTACATCCGCCCGCTCAACAGCGGCAAGATCGGCACCCTGTCCTACTCGGACCCGGAGACCGGCTCGCACTTCTGGTATCCGATCTCCTCCGGCGCCGAGCGATCCAACGGCGGCTTCAGGGTGCGCAAGAAGGCGTCCTGGACGACGTCGGGCGGCTTCGCCGACTTCTACGTGGTGCAGACCACGAGCCCCGACTTCTCCGGCTACGACGACCTGTCGGTCTTCGTCATCGACGGCGAGCTTGCGCAGGCGAACCCCTCCTCCTGGGACGCGCTGGGCCTCCGCGGCAACCAGTCGGGCCCGATCGAGGTCCCCGACGTCCAGATCGACGGCGACCGCATTGTCGGTCCCGTGGGTGACGGCGCGGCGTCCAACGACGAGGCGGTCGATCCCTGGTTCCTGGTCGGGTCCTCCTCGGTGTGGAACGGCCTCGCGATGGGCGCGATCGACATCGCCAAGCGCCAGACCACGCGCAAGCGCCACGTCGACGTCGGCCTGCGCGTCGCCGACTACCCGACGATCCAGGACTACGTCGGCGAGGCCGTCATGGACACGAACGCCTGCCGCATCTTCGTGATGTCGGTCGCCCAGGCGTTCGACAAGGACACCGACGACAACCGGCGGATCCTCAAGCCCGGCGAGTTCGCGCGCGCGAACTACCTGCACTGGGCGTGGCAGATCAAGTTCGAGGCGGCGAAGAACACCGCGCACGTCGTCGACAAGATGCTCCACGCCTGCGGCGGCTCCGGGTACAAGCGAGACATGGAGCTCGAGCGCTACCTGCGCGACGCCAAGGCCGGCTGGGTCATGGGTCCGACGAACGAGGTCCTGCGCCAGTTCGTGGGGAAGGCCGTGCTACTCGGCTTCGACGCGCTCGACTACTGGAACCAGACGTACAACCGCCGCGCGGTCGAGAACGAGGTCAAGAAGCTCGACGCCGCCGGCAAGCGCGAGCTGGCCGAGCAGCTCATGGCGCAGGCGGCCGAGGACGAGGCGAAGACCGCCGCGCGCGCGTAGGGACATGGCCGTCGCCACCTTCCTGCCCGGGGGACTCAAGCCGCTCGATCCGAGCTTCGAGGTCTTCTGGGTGCGGGCGGGCGGCGCGACGGTCGTGCCGATCCGCGGCGACGACCGGGTGACCCTGCGCGACCCCGACGGAGGGCAGGTCGCCGAGCTCACGGTCCTCACGCCGGAGGGCGTGTCCGACCCGGAGGCGCTGGGCACGCGGGCCGACGCGCCCGCGTCCGTGCTGCGCGAGCTCGTCGCGGCCCCGCGCGGTCAGCCGTTCCTGGGCGAGCTGCACGCCCGCGGCCTGGAGCCGGGCGACGCGACCTGCACGCGCCTGTTCGGCACCGACTCCCCACCGGGCGCGGAGGCGGCATTCCTCGCCCAGCGGGACGCGATCCTCGTCGTCGGCGCGCCGGGGGGTCGCGTCGTCGACGGGGACGCTCCGGCCTCCGACCTGCACGTCGAAGTGCGCCGCGCCATCCCGCGCACCACGTCGGAGCTGGAGCTGCCGCCGCCGCTGGCCGAGCCCCGCCTGGACTTCCGTGTGGATCGCGCCACGGCCCTCTCCTACGAGGTGCGCAAGGGCGAGTACATCCAGGTCCTCGACGTCCAGGGCAGGCAGTGCTCGGACTTCCTCGCCTTCCACCACCAGAAGCTGCAGGACGGGCTCGAGCGCGGGCTGGACGCCACGACGACCCGGACGCTCATGGGCAACGCGTATCCGATGCCCGGGCTGCACGGGAAGTTCTACGACCAGGACATGGACCCGCTCGTGGAGGTGGTTCGGGACACGGTCGGCCGCCACGACACGTTCGGCCTCGCCTGCACGGCGAAGTACTACGAGGACGCCGGCTACTTCGGCCATGTCAACTGCACCGACAACTTCAACGGCCAGCTGCGGCCGTACGAGATCGCCGAGCGCAAGGGCTGGCCGGCGCTGAACTTCTTCTACAACACGAGCTTCGACGCCGACCTCATCCTGCTCGCCGACGAGCCGTGGTCGCGGCCGGGCGACTACGTCCTGCTGCGGGCGATGAACGACCTCGTCTGCGCGTCGTCCGCGTGCCCGGACGACATCGACCCCGCGAACGCCTGGGAGTGCACCGATGTCCACGTCCGCGTCTATCCCGCGGAGAACCGCTTCTCCATGGCGATCGCCCACCGCGTGACCGCCGACGCCGAGCCGGAGCTGACGAAGCAGACCGGCTTCCATCTGCGCACGAGCGCGCTGACGAAGAGCTTCGTCGAGTACCGCGGCTACTGGCTGGCGCACTGCTTCGACAACGAGGGCGCGCAGGCGGAGTACTTCGCCTGCCGCGAGCGCGCCGCGGTCATGGACCTCTCGCCGCTGCGCAAGTGGGAGATCCTCGGCCCGGACGCCGAGCTGCTCATGCAGACGACGCTCACGCGCGACGTCCGCCGCCTGGCGGCCGGCCAGGTCAGCTACACCGCGCTGTGCAACGAGACCGGGGGGATGATCGACGACGGGACGGTCTTCCGGATCGCCGACGACAACTTCCGCTTCGTCGGGGGCGATCCCTACGACGGCGTCTGGCTGAAGGAGCAGGCCCAGCGGCTGGGGCTCAAGGCGTTCGTCAAGCCCTCGACCGACCAGCTGCACAACATCGCCGTCCAGGGGCCTCGCTCGCGCGACATCCTGCGCGAGATCGTCTGGACGCCTCCGACGCAGACAGCGCTCGGCGACCTCCGCTGGTTCCGCTTCCTCGTCGGGCGCATCGGCGACTACGACGGCACGCCGATCGTCGTGTCGCGGACCGGCTACAGCGGTGAGCTCGGCTACGAGGTCTGGTGCCATCCCGTCGACGCTCCCGCGGTGTGGGACGCCGTCTGGGAGGCGGGCGCCCCGCACGGACTCAAGCCGCTCGGCCTGGAGGCGCTGGACGTCGTGCGCATCGAGGCTGGGCTGATCTTCGCCGGCTACGAGTTCGACGACCAGGTCGACCCGTTCGAGGCCGGCATCGGGTTCGCCGTGGCGCTCGAGTCCACCGACGAGGACTTCATCGGGCGTGCGGCGCTCGAGGAGCGCCGGGCGCATCCGCAGCGCGTGCTGGTCGGGCTGGAGCTCGAGGGCAACGAGCCGGCAGGGCACGGCGACTTCGTCTACGTCGGACGGCAGCGGGTCGGGGTCGTGACGAGCGGCTGCCGCAGCCCGTACCGGCGGCGTCCGATCGCGCTGTGCAGGATGTCGGTGCAGTACTCCGATCTCGGCACCGAGGTGGAGGTCGGCAAGCTCGACGGGCTGCAGAAGCGCATCCCCGCGACGGTCGTGCGCTTCCCCTTCTACGACCCCGAGAAGACACGGCCGCGGTCGTGAGCTCCGAGCAGCTCCGCGGCGTCGCGACGCTCACGCAGGTGAGCCGGGCGTCGGCGCCCGCCAGGCTGCGAAAGGCGATGGGCCGCTTCGCGACGGGCGTCACGGTGGTGACGACCGCGCAGCGCGACCACGTGCACGGCATGACCGCCAACGGCGTGATGTCAGTGTCGCTGGACCCGCCGCTCGTCGTGGTGTCGCTCGGCGCGAGCAGGATGGACGACCTGCTGCCGAAGACCCGCCGCTACGGCATCAGCGTGCTCGGCGCCGAGCAGGAGGAGCTCGCTGTGCATTTCGCCGGGCGCCCGGTGGAGGACCTCGCGCCGCGCTTCACGTGGTGGAAGGAGCTGCCCTTCATCGAGGGCGCGCTCGCGCACGTCGGCTGCCGGGTAGACGCGATCCACCAGGCCGGCGACCACCGGCTGTGGGTCGGTCGCGTGGAGTACATGGAGTACCGCGACGGCGACCCGCTGCTGTTCTACGCGGGCCGCTTCGGGCGCATCGGCGGCGCCTGAGCGCCGCGCCGTCCATCCGGCCAAGCCGCGGCGTCGGCGTGCAAGAGCGGTGGGGTCGCGGCCGATCCCAGGGCCATCGTGGTCCGCAAGCTCCTCCTCACCTCCATCGCGCTCGGCGCGGTCGCGCTGCCCGCCGCCGCCGGCGCCGCCGTCACCGTGCAGCCCGACGCCGCGACGGCCGCGAAGTTCACCCGCCTCGACGTCCGCGTCCCGACCGAGCGCGACGTGGCGACGAAGCGCGTCGTGGTCGAGCTCCCGCCCGGCTTCGCGTTCGCCTCCTACGAGCCGGTCGCGGGCTGGCGCATCCGGATGACGCGGCGCGAGCTCGTCCAGCCGCTGGTCATCGACGGCCAGAGCTTCGATCACGAGATCGGCCGGGTCACGTGGACCGCCGAGACGAGGGCGGACCAGATCCCGCCCGGTGCCTTCCGGGACTTCGGCCTCGCGGTGCGCGTCCCGGACGGCGAGCCGGGCGAGAAGCTGACCTTCAGCGCGCTGCAGGAGTACGCGAACGGCGAGATCGTGCGCTTCGTCGGCGCCGCCGGCAGCGCGACGCCCGCGCCGCAGGTGACGCTCGACGACCTGCCCGACCCGTCTGCGGCCGCGACCGCGCGGGCGCAGCGAGCCGCGGCGCCGGCCGCGACCGCCGAGGACGACGGGCCGTCCCGCGAGCTCGTCATCGCGGCCCTCGCCGCGGGTGGCCTTGGCGTGCTGCTGGGCTTCGCCGGCTGGGTTCGCGCGGGCGCCCGCCGCGTGTACTACGACGCGAGGTAGCCGCCGTCGACGGGCAGGACCGCGCCCGTCACGAAGCGCGCGGCATCCGAGCAGAGGAACAGCACGGGGCCGACCAGGTCCTCCGGCTCTCCCCAACGGCCCAACGGCGTCCGCGCGAGGATCGCGTCACCGGCGCCGCCGGGGGCGCGCAGCGCCTCCGTGAGCGGGGTGGCGATCCAGCCCGGCGCGATCGCGTTGACCCGCACCCGCGGCGCCCAGGCGCCGGCGAGCGATCGCACGAGCGCGACCACGCCGCCCTTGCTGGCCGCGTAGCCGGGCACGCGTGGACCGCCCAGGAACGACAGCATGCTCGCCGTCGCTACCGCCGCCCCAGACGAGGCCTGAAGCAGCGCGCGGCACGCGGTCAGCGTGCGCATCGTGCCCGTGAGGTTGACCTCCAGCACGCGGGCGAAGACGTCGGGGTCGTGCTCGTCGTCGCGACGGATGATCCCCGCGCAGCAGACGACGGCATCCAGGGCGTCGTGGTCCGCGATCGCGTGCTCCACCGTCCCCTCGACGGTGACGTCGCCCTCGACGAAGTCGACGCCGTCGGCGCCCGGCGGATCCAGGCCGACGGCGGTCACCTGCGCCCCCGCCTCGGCGAACCCCCGCGCGAGCGCGAGCCCGATGCCACTCGTCGCCCCGGTCACGAGCACGCGGCGTCCCGCGTACTCGAAGGAGGCCTTCATCGGATGAACGTGTCGGCGTACTCGGCGCCCAGCCCCACCTCGGCGTAGTGCTTGCGGCACATCTCGATCTTGGTGAAGACGTCCTCGTAGCCGGTCGTCTCGCCCCACGGGTCGACGTAGATCATGGCCCCGTTGACCTGGAAGAGCGTGATCATCTCCGTCTCGCCGTCGGGCACGACGAGCGTGTGCGTCTCGCCCGGCGGCTCGAACAGGAACGCGCCGGGCTCGGCCATCCAGTCGTGCTCGAGGTAGTGCCAGCGGCCCTTGATGACATAGCCGGTGACCGGCATGGGGTGGCGGTGGCGGCTCACCAGGCCCGTGCGGCGGACGCGCAGCAGGTTGCACCAGTACCCCTGGCCGGTGTGGAGGAGCAGCGGGCGGAAGTCGAGCCCGTCGGCCTGCGGCACCCAGATGCGCTCGTCCTCGGGGACCGCCGGCGACACGAGCGCCTCCTCGGCGGCATCTGGCGGGAACTCGAGCTGGTAGGGCATCCGCGAGGTGTCCGTCGTCATGTCCGCTCCTCTCTGGTGAGCCAGGCCGCGCCTCGCGCGTAGAGGGCCTCCACCTCCGGGCCCGTCAGCCCGGGCATGTCGCGCTTGACGTCGTACCCGATGCCCTGCTGCAGGTAGGCGAGATGCCGGTAGCCCTCCGGGTAGCCGGAGAGGACCTTCGGGTCCAGCTCGGGCGCCTCAGTTGGATCGACCGGATCCAGGCGGTCCTTCTCGTAGATCGGCTGGCGCAGCACGAGGCCCCAGCGACCGTCGCGACGCTCGAAGAAGTCGTAGAAGCGGCCGGTGCACACGACGTCGCACAACACGCCCTCGACCTGGGCGCGCTGGGAGATCGTCATCTTCGTCTGCGCGATGGCTCGGTCGCCCGCGACGTCGATCGAGGAGCCGCCGAGGAAGTGCAGTATCCGCACGCCGCGGTCGAAGCCCTCTTGGCTCACGCGGATGAACTCCTCGAACGGGCCCTGCCACCAGGTGGCCATCATGCGCCCGTCGTCGTGCCATACGGTGCGGAAGCGGTCCCAGTCGCCCGCGTCGCGCCACACCGCCCAGCTCTCCACGAGCTCGCGTATCGCGAGCCGGTCCTCGAGCGTCACTGCGCCGTCCACCGGCGGCGGATCTCGTCCCACCCCGGAGGCGGGCCCGGGAGCGGTGCGGCTGCTGGTGCGCGGAGCGCCTGCACGATCAGCGCAAGGTAGCGCCGCTGCAGCTCGGAGGCTCTGCGCTCGTCGCCCAGGCGGACCGACCGGAGCTGCTCGAAGAGCATGCCGATGTCCTCCGTCGTGACGTCGTCGCGGACCGCGCCCGCCGACTGCGCCCGGCCGAGCAGATCGCGCAGCGCGTCGGCGGCACCGCGGCTCGCGTCCACGAGCTCCTCCGTCGGCGTGAACGTGCCCATGACGGACGCCCCGAGCGCGCCGGCCCCGGCGTCGTAGGCGCCGGTCATGTAGCCGGCGAACGCACCCCACGGATCGGCGTCGACCCGCTCCAGCGCCCGGTGCGCCTCGGCCTCGAGCCGGCGCACGCCGTCGAGGCAGAGGTTGACCACGAGCGCCTCACGGGAGGCATAGCGGCGGTAGAGCGTGCCGACGCCGACCCCGGCACGGCGGGCGATGTCGGACATCGGTGCGTCCGGCTCCAGCGTGAGCACCTCGCGGGCAGCGCTCAGCACCCGCACGTCGTTGCGAGCGGCCTCGGCGCGCCGTCCACCCAGCGATGCGCCCATGGTGCGAGCCTACCGGAACTAATCATTCCGATCCACTGAGGTGTGCAGCCGGGCGCGTAAGGCCCATAGCACGGGAACTCGCACCGTATGCCCGATGAGCCGATCGCTCCTGTGAGGGACCATTCGGAGCAGAGCATTCCGATCCGAGAGGAGCCGTCATGCCGGCCGCAGCACCCCCGCCCGACACGTTCTCCCGACGCGACGCCGTCGGCCTCATCGCGCTCACGCTCGGCGTAGCGCTCATCGTCGTGGACATGTCGATCGTGAACCTCGTCCTGCCGCAGATGGCGACCGACCTGGATCTCGGGTTCTCCGCGCTGCAGTACGTCAGCGTGCTGTTCTCGCTCGCGGGCGCCGCCGTCGTGATCGCCGCGGGCGACGTCGCCGATCGCGTCGGTGCCCGCCGCGCCTACCTGGGAGGTCTGATCGTCTTCCTCATCGGCAGCGTGCTCGCCGCCGCGGCGCCGAGCGGCGCCGTGCTGCTCGCCGCGCGGGTCGTGCAGGGCCTCGCGGGTGGCGTCGTGATGACCTCGGCCCTCTCGACGATCAACGCGAGCTGGGCGGGCGCGGCGCGCGGCATGGCCTTCGCGGTCTACGGCGCGACGTTCGCCGCCGCCGTCGCGATCGGCCCGCTGCTCGGCGCGGTCGTCGCGGAGGCGGCCGACTGGCGCTTCGCCTTCTGGATCAACCTCGTTCTCGGGCCGATCGCGTACGTCGGCGTTCGCCGCTTCGTGCCGGCCGTCGCGCCGCAGGCGCAGGCGCGGCGTCCCGACGTCGCGGGCACAGTGCTCGTCTCCGCCGCGCTGACGGCGCTGACGTTCGGCGTGGTGCAGGCGGGCACCTACGGGTGGATCTCGGCGGAGCGCGACCTTGACCTGCTCGGGATCGCCTTCCGACAGGGTGGCGTGTCACCGACGCCGATCGCGCTCGGCCTTGCCGCCGTCCTGTTCGCGGCGTTCCTCGGCGTGCAGCGCAGCCGCATCCTGCGCGAACGCCCCGTCATCCTCGATCCGGCGCTCACGCGCGTGCGCTCGTTCTCGCTCGGCACGGCTGCCCTGCTCGTCATCGGGATGGGCGAGTTCGGCCTGGTCTTCCTGCTCCCGCTCGAGCTGCAGGCCGGCCACGGCCTGACGCCGATCGAGGCGGGGCTGGTCGGGCTGGCGACGCCCGTCGCCGCGATCGCGGCCTTCCCCCTCGTGCAGGCGCTGACCCAGCGCAGCGACACGCGGACGGCGGTGCTGGCCGGGCTGCTGCTGGAGGCGGTCGGGCTGATCGGGATCGCGATCGCGATCTCAAGCCCGCACGTGCTGTGGCTCCTGCCGGGGCTCGCCGTCTACGGCCTCGGCGTCGGCGGCGCGACCGCGCAGCTGTCCATGCTGGTTCTGACCGATGTGCCGGCGGCGCGCAGCAGCCTGGCGTCCGGCATCTCGACCGCGGTGCGCCAGCTCGGGTCGTCGCTCGGCGTCGCTCTGCTGGGACTGCTGTTCAGCGGCGTCGTGAGCCGGACGAGCGAGACGCTCGCCGATCAGCCGGTGCAGACGATGGCCGAGCACCGCGCGGCGGGGGATGCCACGCTCGTCTCCAGCGCGGCCGACGCCCTCGCCGACGGCGTTGCGCTCGCCGGCGTCGCCGCGGCGGCGATCCTCGTCATCGGCGCCATCGCGGTCCGCGCGCTCCCGCGCGGCGAATCGGGCGAGGCGTGGGCGCAGGAGTCCGAGCCGGCGTTCGCGTAGAGCCGGTCGGTCCTAGGAACGTCGGTCACGCAGCAGGGCGGCCACGTCGGAGCCCCGCCCGGCGACGATGCAGGTCCGGCCGCCCTGCTTCCAGGTGATGATGCGCTCCGCGTCGTCGCGCAGCACGGCGACGCGGTAGCCGGAGTAGTTGCGCCACGTCACGTCCTCCGGCACCTTCAGCGCGGCGCCGTCGACGATCGTGTAGCCCACAGTCGCGCCGGAGGCGCTGTAGGCGACCGTCACGGCGCGCCGTCCGTCAAGTTTGTCGGTGCGCGAGCCGACGGCGCGCCAGCTGCGGTAGTTCGGGAAGCGCACTCCGCCGACCTCGGCCCGCAGGTGCCTGGGGTCCGAGGCGTCGACGGCCGGCGCGCCCGTCTCGGGGGGACGCAGCGCAAGCGCAGCCGCCCGGTCGATGCCCGGGCCTCCCCCGCCCGAGCCGAGGACGAGCACGACGGCGACGACCGCCGCGGCGAGAGCGCCGGCCAGCGCGCCGCCGGCGGCCAGCGCGCGGCGGCGCCGGGCCGGAGCGCTGCGCGCGGCCTCCTCCGCTACGCGGGCGTGCAGCCGCGCCGGGGCGCCGACGCTCTCGGCAGCCTCGCGTATGCGGCGCGCGATGCGCTCGGTGTCGGCGCTCACGGGCTCACCACCTGGGCGAGCTCCGGTCGCTCGGCCAGTCGCGTCCGGGCCCGGTGCAGGCGGGTCGTGACGGTCGCCTCCTTGGCGCCCACCGCGCGACCGGCCTCCGCGTAGGAGAGGCCGAGGACGTCGACGGCGACGAGGACGTCGCGGAACTCCGGAGGCAGCTCGGCGATCGCCGCGAAGAGCGCGCGAACTTCAAGGGCCGCCTCCGGGCGCCAGCGCTCGTCGCGCAGCTCCGGACGCTCCTCGAGCGACACCTCCTGCGGGCGCACGCGCACCGCCCTGCGCCCGCTGATGTGGACGTTTCGCAGCACGCGCAGGAGGTAGGCGAGCTCATCGCCGCGACGCAGCAGCCGCGGCCGGGCGAGAACGCGAGCGTAGGTCTCCTGCACCAGGTCCTCCGCATCATGAGGGTGGCCGCACATCGCCCACGCCGCCCGGTAGAGGCGGTCGACGTGCCTTCCCAGGTCCTCGGGATCCAGGAGACGAGGGCGGAAGGGTCGTCGGGCATCGGCCACCCCCGAACCGTAGAGCCGGAGGCCCGCTCACTCCACCGTGAGCGTGCCTTCCATCCCGTTCTGCCGGTGCGAGCCGACGCTGCAGAAGAACGTGTACGTGCCGGGCTTGACGGTCGCCGTCACCTCCGACGTCTCGCCGGGCTGGACGACCTCGCCCGTCTCGTTGACGCCGTCGCCCTCGAGCGCGATGTCGTGCGGCAGGTTGTTGCCGTCCGGGTTCGTCATCGTGATCGTGACCTCGCCGGCCTTGGCGGTGAGCGATCCGGGCTCGAACTTGAGCCCGCCCGACTCGGAGGCGCTGAGCTTCAGGCTGCCCGCCGCGCCGCCCTCGTCCGACTGCGCCGGCGACTCCGCCTGCGTCGTGGCCGGCTCTGCGCTCCCGCCGGCCGCGTCATCGTCGTCGTCACCGCCGCAGGCGGCGATCCCCAAGGTCAGCGCCGTCGCCGCCAGGGCCACCAGTCCCCGGACGGTCCTCGCACCCGTGAGCATCGTGAGGTCTCCCATTCGATCGTTTCCCCGCAGGACGCGCGGGGACACGGATCCTTCCCAGAGTCTCGGTGTCGCCAAGTTTCTGAGTGAAGGGCCCTTCGCGGTGCGCGGGGTCGCCGTCGCCGCCATCGTATCCGTGGCGCTGCGCCCAGAGCGCGGCCTGTGTGCGGTCGGCGACGCCGAGGGCGCCGGTCACGACGTCGATGGCCCCGCGCAGCTCCGCGGGCGAGAGCTCCAGGCGCTCGGCGATCTCCTCGTCCGGGCACCCGCGGCCGAGCAGCCCGAGGACGCGCTTCTCCAGGCCGGGCAGCCGGCCGTCGCGGCGCGCGAGCGGGCGGGCGATGAGCGCCCGCGCGGCACGCGGCGCGAGCGGCGACTCGCCGCGAGCGGCCGCGCGCACGGCGTCTGGCGGTACGGCGGGATCGTCGTCGGCGAGCAGGTAGCCGCCCGCGCCCGCGTCGATCGCGTCGAGGATCCGCGCGCGGTCCGGCGCCGGCGCGAGGACGAGCACGTTCGTGGCCGGCGAGGAGGCGCGGACGGCGGCGATCAGCGCGGGGTCATCGCCGACGACCGCGACGTCGGGAAGGATCTCGGCGGCGACGGCCGCGACGGCGCGACGGTCGCCGGCCGCGCGCACGAGGTCGATGTCGACGCAGTCGGCGAGCGAAGCGGCGCCGTCTCCTGCGACGAGGACCCGAATGGAGCGCACGGCGTGGGACATGGCTCCATGCAAGCGCGTCGCGGCGACGGCCGCCAAGGCCGGAGGACGAACGGCCGGGAGGGCCGTTGGACGAACGGCCGAGCGACGCGCTCAGACGCGGTAGATGTCGATGAGGCCGGCCGTGTCCGTGTACGGGCGGTACTGCACGATCCTGCCGTCCTCGCCGACCTCCCAGCGGTGGATCTCGTCCATGTCGACGTCCTTGCCCGTCCCCGGATGGCGGACGTGGATGCGCAACTGGACCAGGACGGTGCGCCCGTCGGTGAGGAACCGCGCGGGCTCGAACGCCAGCATCTCGAGCTGCGCGACGCCGGCGAAGTAGGCCCGGACCGCGTCGTGCCCACGACCGTTGTGGAGCATCGGAACGAGCTCGGCGCCGGGCGCCGAGACCTCGAGGCCCCAGTCCACGTCCTCGTCCAGCAGCGCCAGGACCGCAGCCTGGTCGCGTGCTCCGAAGGCGGCGTAGAGGCGCTGCACTGTGGTGACCGGCTCGGTCAGCGTGGAGGTTGTCATGGCGCGGTATTCGTCGGTCCGCGCCGGCCGGATCATCCGCGGACGCCGCCGGGCAGGACGCCGCGCAGCGCCCGCAGCTCGTCCCTGATGACGTCGAGCGCCCGCGGGAGGGTCGCGGAGCCGCTCGCCGCCCGCCAGCACATGGCGAGCTCCACCACGTGCGCCGATCCGGCGACCGGCCGGTACACGGCGCCGCTCACCGACATCTGCTGCGCCGACGTGGGCACGAGCGCGACGCCGACGCCCGCTGCCACGAAGCTGATGAGGGTCGAGGTCTCGGCCACCTCCATCGCGACGAGCGGCGAGAACCCGTGGTCCGCGCAGGTCGCGTCGACGGCGTCGCGGACGACGGAGCGGGCGCTCGAGGGATACACGATGAACGGCTCGTCCGCGAAGCGCGCGACGGGCACCTGCTCCAAGGCGGCGAGCGGGTGGTCGGCCGGGATCGCGGCGACGAGCGGCTCGACGCCGACGCCCTCCAGCATCAGCTCTGGGTGATCGATCGGGGGACGCAGGAGCGCGACGTCCAGCGTGCCCTCGATCAGGCTCTCGACCTGCGCGGGCGTGAGCATCTCGCCGCGGAGGTCGAGCTGGACGCGCGGCAGGCGCGCGCGCAGCGCCTTGGCGAGATGCGGCAGCAGCGCGTAGGTCGTGGACCCGGTGAAGCCGATCGCGAGGCGTCCGATCTCGCCCGAGGCCGCGGCGCGCGCGTCCTCCCTCGCCGCGCTGGTCGCCGCGAGGATCACGCGCGCTCGCTCGAGCAGCATCTCGCCGGCCGGGAGCAGCTCCACGCGGCGAGTGGTGCGGCGCAGGAGCGGTACGCCGACGTCGGCCTCCAGGCGGCGGATGACCTGCGAGAGCGGCGACTGCGCCATGTGCAGCCGGGCCGCGGCGCGGCCGAAGTGCAGCTCCTCCCCGACGGCGACGAAGGCCTGCAGCTGGCGGATCTCCACGTGCGGAGATTATGCGCCTCTGTAACTCAATCGGCACGCAATTGGTCCCACTTGTCGAAAAGATCGGCGTAGCGTTCGGAGCGGCAAGTCACGAGTTCGCAGGAGGAGAGCGATGGCCGTCGACGCAAGCACCGGGACCGTCTCGCCGCTGACCGGAGAGGAGTTCCTCGAGTCCCTCAAGGACGGGAGGGAGATCTGGGCCTACGGGGAGCGCGTCTCAGACGTCACCGCACATCCGGCCTTCCGCAATTCCGCGCGGATGGTCGCGCGCATGTACGACAGGCTCCACGACCCCGCGCATCGCGACGTGCTGACCACCTCCACGGACACCGGTGGGGGCACGTTCACGCACCCGTTCTTCCGCGCGCCGCGCAACGTGGAGGAGTGCGTCGCCGATCGTGACGCGATCGCGGAGTGGGCGCGCACGACGTACGGCTGGATGGGGCGCTCGCCCGACTACAAGGCGGCCTTCCTCGGCACGCTCGGCGCGAACGCGGACTTCTACGACCCGTATCAGGAGAACGCCAGGCGCTGGTACAAGGAGGCGCAGGAGCGCTGCCTCTTCTTCAACCACGCGATCATCAACCCGCCAATCGACCGTCAGAAGGGCGTCGACGAGGTGCGCGACGTGTACATCCACGTCGACAAGGAGACCGACGAGGGCCTCGTCATCAGCGGCGCGAAGGTCGTGGCCACCGGCTCGGCGCTCACGCACTTCAACTTCATCGCCCACTACGGCGCCGCTCCGATCAAGACGAAGGACTTCGCGGTCATCTTCTGCGTGCCGATGGACGCGCCGGGCGTGAAGCTCATCTGCCGGCCCTCCTACGCCTACACGGCGGAGGTCATGGGCAGCCCGTTCGACTACCCGCTCTCCAGCCGGCTGGACGAGAACGACTCCGTGATGATCTTCGACTCCGTCCTCGTCCCGTGGGAGAACGTCTTCGTCTACGGCGACGTGGACAAGATCAACGAGTTCTTCCCGGCGTCCGGCTTCATCCCGCGTTTCACGATGCACGGCTGCACGCGCTTCGCCGTGAAGCTCGACTTCATCGCCGGCCTGATGCTCAAGGCGGTCGAGGCGACGGGAACGAAGGACTTCCGCGGCGTGCAGTCGCGCGTCGGCGAGCTCATCGCCTACCGCAACATGTTCTGGGCGTTCACCGACTCGATGGCACGCAACCCCGATCCGTGGATCGACGACACCGTCCTGCCCAACCTGACCACGGGCATGACCTACCGCGTGTTCGCCACGACCGCGTACCCGCGGGTCAAGGAGATCATCGAGCAGGACCTGGGCAGCGCGCTGATCTATCTGAACTCGCACGCCGTCGATTTCAAGACCCCGGAGATCCGGCCGCTGCTGGACCGCTACGTGCGCGGGTCCAACGGCTACGACGCCGAGAGCCGCGTGAAGCTCATGAAGCTGCTGTGGGACGCCGTCGGGACGGAGTTCGGCGGTCGCCACGAGCTCTACGAGCGCAACTACGCCGGCAACCACGAGAACATCCGGCTGGAGTGCCTCACCGTCGCCGAGGCGAACGGCGACGCTCAGCGGTTCCGCGGGTTCGCCGAGGCATGCCTGGAGGAGTACGACCTCGACGGCTGGACGGTCTCGGACCTCGTCAACCCGACCGACGTCAACCGGTTCATGAAGTGATGATCGACCCGCGCCGCTTCCGCGCCGCGCTCGGCCGCTTCGCCACCGGCGTGACCGTGGTGACGACCGACCGCGACGACGAGATCCACGCGATGACCGCGAACGCGTTCACGTCCGTGTCGCTGGATCCTCCGCTCGTGCTCGTGTCAATCGATCACCGCACGCGGATGCATGCGCTGCTCCCGTCCACCCGTCGCTTCGGCGTGTCCGTGCTGGGGTCCGACCAGGAGCGCACCGCGATGCACTTCGCGGGCCGCCCGATGGCGGATCCCGGCGAGCTGTTCGCCTGGATCGGCGACGTGCCCGTCGTCAGCGGGGCGATCGCTCACGTGGCCTGCACGTTGTACGCCGAGCATCCGGCGGGGGACCACACGCTGTACCTCGGCGAGGTCGTCGACCTCGCCGATCGTCCCGGCGACCCGCTGCTGTTCCACAGCGGTCTGTTCGGCACGATGTCGCGCGAACCGGCCCTCGCGGAGGGCTGGGGGTGGTGATGTCCGAGCAGGTCGTCGACCTCCTCGGCGGGGACGTCGCGTCGCGGCTGCGGTCGGCGCGCATCGTCGAGGTCGAGGCGATCCCGGTCTCGCTGCCCTACCGGCGGACGCCCCGGTTCGCATCGGGAGCCGTCATCCGCGCGGACAACGTGCTGGTCCGGATCCACACCAACCTGGGCCTCGTCGGCCAGGCCGAGGCCCAGCCGCGGCCGTACACCTACGGCGAGACGCAGGCCTCGATCGTGGGCGTGATCCGCGGGTGGTTCGCGCCGCGGCTGAGCGGAGTACGGCCGGGGGCGCTCGAGCAGGCGCGGCGCGCGTGCGACGGCCTCGCCGGCAATCACTGCGCGCGGGGCGCGATCGACGTCGCGCTCTGGGACTTGGTCGGGCAGATCGCCGGCGTGCCGTGCTCCACGTTGCTCGGGGGCGCCGCGGACCGCGTCGAGGTCGCGCACATGGTCAGCTTCGGCACGCCGGAGTCGATGGCGGAGGACGTCCGGGCCGTGCGGGCCGAGCTGGGCATCCGCACGTTCAAGGTGAAGGTCGGCCGCGATCCCGAGCTCGACCTCGCGGCCGTGCGCGCCGTGCGCGAGGCCGTGCCCGACGCGGACCTCTACGTCGACGCGAACCGCGGCTGGACGCTGGAGCAGGCGCTGCGCGCGGGCGACGCGCTCGCGGAGCTCGACGTCACGGCGATCGAGGAGCCCATCGCGGTCGAGGACCGGCGTGGGCGCGCCGTGCTCGCTGCCCGCTGGCGCGTCCCGCTCGCGGGGGACGAGAGCTGCCGGTCGCTCTCCGAGGTCCGCCGCGCGATCGAGGAGGGCGCCGTCGGCCAGGTGAGCATCAAGGCCGCGCGCACCGGCTTCTCGGAGTCGCGCGACGTGCTGGCGCTGTGCCGCGCCCACCGCATCCCGGTTGTCGTCGGCAGCCAGTACGAGGGGGCGCTCGGCATGCTGGCGTCCGTCGCCCTCGGCGCCGCGCATCCGGAGACGGCGCTGCGCCCGGTGGAGGCCGCGAGCTTCCTCGACCTCGCGTCCGACCTGCTCGCCGAGCCGCCCCGCGTCGCCGACGGGCACATTGCCGTCCCGCGCGAACCGGGGCTCGGATACGCGATCGATCCGGACGCGCTTGCCGCCCACAGGCTGGACGAGTGAGTCGTGCTGTTCCTCGTGCAGATGGAGGTGCGCCTGCCGCCCGACATGCCGGCCGGCGAGGCGGATGCGCTGAAGGCGCGCGAGCGCGAGATCGCGCAGGGACTCCAGCGCGACGGCCGATGGCGCCACCTCTGGCGCATCGCCGGGCGCTACGCGAACGCCAGCGTCTTCGACGTCGCCTCGCCCGACGAGCTGCACGACCTGCTCAGTGGACTGCCGCTGTTCCCGTACATGGACATCACCGTCACGGCGCTCGCGAGGCATCCCTCGGCGATCGCCATACCGGAGGAGGAGAGGAGGGCCTCATGACCGACACCGCCCGCGCCGACCGGCTCATCGGCGACATCCTGGGCCGCATCCACCAGGCGATCGCGGAGCACGACGTCACCTACGAGGAGTTCCAGACCGCCAAGCAGTGGCTCATCGACGTCGGCGAGGCCGGCGAGTGGCCGCTGTTCCTCGACGTGTTCGTCGAGCACGCCGTGGAGGCGCAGGTTTTCGGCGATCGCCGCGGATCGCAGGGCACGATCCTGGGTCCGTACCACCTGCCGGACGCTCCGGTGCTCGAGGCGCCGTTCGAGCTGCCGCGCCGCCCGGACGAGGCGGGCGACCGCGTCGAGTTCACCGGTCAGGTCACCGACGAGCACGGCGCCCCGATCGCGGGCGCGGAGCTCGACGTCTGGCACGCCGACGCCAAGGGCCTGTACTCGGGCTTCGATCCGTCGTTGCCGGAGGGCATCCTGCGCGGCAAGGTGCTCACCGACGCCGACGGCCGCTACACCGTGCGGACGATCCTGCCGGCGCCCTACACGATCCCGGAGGACGGGCCGACCGGCGCGATGGTCCACGCCGCCGGTTGGAGCCCGTGGCGCCCGGCGCACATCCACGTGATCGTCAGCGCCGAGGGCCACGAGCCGCTCGTGACGCAGCTGTACATCGACTCCAGCGACTACCTCGACAACGACGTCGCCAACGCGGTCAAGGACGAGCTCATCGTGCGCCCGCGGCGCAAGGAGGGCTCCGACGAGCTCGGCTTCACCTACGACTTCGCGCTCGCGCAGGCGCGGGCGGCGGCGCCGGTGTAGGTCTACACAGCCGGCGTCGGGAGTCCCAGCTCCGCCGGTGTCTGCGATACCTGTGGGCACTTGACCCCCATATGGGTGGTCAAGCGCCCACGGACAGCGCTCCAGCCAGTGGTGACCGAAGCACAATCCGCACCGCAACCCCGCCCGAAGGGGCGCACCAACGCCTACGCCACGAGCAGGTCGGCGTAGCCCCGAGCGATCTCCGCGGGCGACAGGCGGCCCCGCGGGCGGAACCACTGCGCCGTGTGGTTCACCATGCCCAGCAGCGCCGACAGCGCCACGCGCCGGTCGGCGAAACGCGCGCGGGGATCGCCCTGAAGCTCGGCGAGCACGCCGTCGACGAGCTCCTCGAAGCGCTTGCGGCTCGTCCTGACGTCGCGCCACGCGGCGCCGGCCTCGATGACGTGTCGCTCCTGCTGGAAGACCAGCATGTGGTCGCGGTGCTCCACGACGTGGGCGACCCAGACGCCCACGAGCGCGCGCAGCCGATCCGCAGGGTCGTCAAGCCCGGCCAGCGCCTCGTCGGCACGGCCGTGGAGCGGCTCGGTGAGCTGCAGGCAGATCCGCCGCAGCAGCGCCTCCTTGCCCCCGACGTAGTGGTAGAGCCCGCCGGTGGCGACGCCGAGCTGCGCCGCAAGGTCCGCCATCGTCGTCTGGTCGTATCCGCGGCGAGCGAAGAGGGCCGCCGCGACCTGCACGAGCTCGTCCGTGCGACGGTCGTAGCGGGCGCGAAGCGCCAGGCGCGTCGGAGGAGCGGGCACGCGCGCCAGCCTAGCGGTACGAGTTCGAATGCTCATTCGAACTTCGAACGAGCATTCGATATCGTCCGCGGCCATGGACCTCACGCTCGCCGACGACCACGCCGCCATCCAGGCTCTGGTGCGTGACTTCGCGCGCAACGAGATCGCGCCCGTCGCGGAGGACCTCGACCGCGAGAAGCGCTTCCCCTACGACATCGTCGCCAAGCTCGGCGAGCTCGGGCTCATGGGGATCCCCTTCGCCGAGGAGCACGGCGGGGCAGGCGGCGACACGCTCGGCTACGCGCTCGCCGTCGAGGAGCTCGCGCGCGTCGACTCGAGCGTCGCCATCACGCTGTGCGCGCACACCTCGCTGGGCACCCAGCCGATCGCGCTGTTCGGCAGCGACGAGCAGAAGGAGCGCTGGCTCCCGGATCTGTGCGCCGGGCGCAAGCTCGGCGCGTTCGGCCTCACCGAGCCCGAGGCGGGCAGCGACGCCGGGAACGTCCGCACCCGTGCGGTGCTCGACGCGGGCTCCTGGACGATTGACGGCGCGAAGCAGTTCATCACCAACGCCGGGACCGACATCTCCGGCCTCGTGACGATCACGGCGCGGACCGGCCCTGAGGAGGTGTCCAACATCGTGATCGAGAACGGGACCCCCGGCTACGAGCAGGGCCCGCCCTACCGCAAGATGGGCTGGAACGCGTCCGACACGCGCCCGCTGACGTTCAGCTTCTGCCAGGTGCCGGAGGACCACCTGCTGGGGCCGCGCGGCAACGGCTTCCGCCAGTTCCTGCAGATCCTCGACATCGGGCGCATCGGCGTCGCGGCGATGGGCGTCGGCCTCGCCCAGGGCGCGCTGGACGAGGCGCTCGCCTACGCGAAGGAGCGCCGGGCGTTCGGGAAGACGATCTCCTCCTTCCAGGCCATCCAGGCGAAGCTGGCCGACATGGCCACCGAGATCGAGGCCACCCGCCTGCTGACCTACAAGGCGGCACTCCAGAAGGACCGCGGCGAGCGCTTCACGCTCACGGCCGCACAGGCCAAGCTCAAGAGCGGGCGCCTCGCCGTGCGCTGCGCCGAGGAGGCCGTGCAGATCCACGGCGGCTACGGCTACATCGAGGAGTACCCGGTGTGCCGCTTCTACCGCGACGCCAAGATCCTCACGATCGGCGAGGGCACCGACGAGATCCAGCAGATGGTGATCGCTCGCGCGCTGGGCGCCTGATGCTCGAGGGACCGCTGCTCATCGCAGGCCGCGGGGAGGTCGCCGTGCGCATCGCACGCACCGCCCGGCGCCTCGGCATCCGGACGGTGGCGGTGTTCTCCGACGCCGACGAGGACGCGCCCCACGTCCGCGCCGCCGACGCCGCGGTGCGCATCGGTCCCGCCCCCGCGATCGAGTCCTACCTCGACGTCGAGGCGCTGCTCGGCGCAGCGCGTCGCACCGGCGCCACGTGGGTGCACCCCGGCTACGGCTTCCTGTCGGAGAGCCCGGGATTCGCGCGGGCGGTTCGCGACGCGGGCCTCACGTGGGTCGGCCCGCCGCCGGAGACGATCGAGCTCATGGGCGACAAGGCACGCGCGAAGGCGTGCGCGCGCGACGCCGGCGTCCCCACCATCCCCGGGGCGGAGGGCGACCCGGACGCCGAGGAGATCCGCGCGTTCTGCGCCGAGCACGGGTTCCCCGCCGTGATCAAGGCGGTCGCCGGCGGCGGTGGGCGCGGCATGCGCGTCGTGCGCTCGGAGGCCGAGATCGCAGACGCGCTGGATGCCGCGCGTCGCGAGGCGCAGGCAGCGTTCGGAGACGACCGCGTCCTCGTCGAGCGCTACCTGCAGCCGACGCGCCACGTCGAGGTGCAGGTGCTGGCCGACCGCCACGGCGGCTGCATCCACCTCGGCGAGCGCGAGTGCTCTCTGCAGCGCCGCCACCAGAAGGTCGTCGAGGAGGCGCCGTCGCCGGCCGTCGGCGACGCGCTGCGCACGCGGATGGGCGAGGCGGCGGTCGCGCTCGCGCGGGCCGCGGGCTACGAGGGCGCCGGCACCGTCGAGCTCGTGCTCGCCGATGAGCGCTTCTTCTTCCTGGAGATGAACACGCGCCTGCAGGTCGAGCATCCCGTGACGGAGGAGGTCTTCGGCGTCGACCTGGTCGAGGAGCAGCTGCGGGTCGCGGCCGGCGAGCCGCTGCGCCTGCGCCAGGCGGACCTGCGACGCACCGGGCACGCGGTCGAGGCGCGCGTGTACGCCGAGGATCCGGCGAGCGGCTTCCTCCCGTCCGGCGGCCGCGTCGCAGCCTGGGACGCTCCGGCCGGCGACGGCATCCGCGTCGACGCCGGCGTCGAGACGGGCACGGAGGTGACGTCGCACTACGACCCGCTGCTGGCGAAGGTCGTCGCCCACGGCCCCGATCGCGCGACGGCGCTGCGCCGTCTCGACCACGCGCTCGCGGATCTCGTGGTCCTCGGGGTGCACACCAGCACCGCGTTCACGCGCGCGCTGCTCGCCGATCCCGACGTGCGCGCCGGCGCGCTGGACACGGGCCTGCTCGAGCGGCGCCTGCAGGGCCTCGTCCCCGAGCCGCCCGACGACCTCCTGCCGGCCGGCGCCCTGGCCTCGTGGCTCGCCGACGTCGCGCCGCTCGACGGCCGCGTGGGCCCCTGGCGGAGGGACTTCGCCGGCCACGGCGTCGTGGCCGTCCGGGACGGGACCGTCCAGGCCGGCGAGCGCCGCTGGCAGGCCCGCGCGATCCCGGACGGCGACGGGACGGTGCGCGCGGAGCTCGACGGCGTCTCGCGCCGCTACGCCATCGCGCGCGACGGCGACGCGCTGTGGATCGGTCGGGAGGGCCACGCGCTCGAGCTGCGCCCGGCCCTGCGCGAGCGTGCCGCGCACGCCCACGCCGGCGAGGCCCTGGAGGCGCCGATGCCGGGCACGGTCCTGCTCGTCCGTGTCGCCAAGGGCGACCACGTCGAGCAGGGCGACGTCCTGCTCGTCCTCGAGTCGATGAAGATGGAGCTGTCGATCACCGCACCCCACGCGGGCGTGGTCGAGGAGCTCGAGCTGCGTCCGGGCGACCGCGTCGCACTGCGCCAGCCGCTCGTCACGATCGGAGATCCGTGAGCGACCGCGACGGGCACCTCGCGCTCATCGCCGACCTCGAGGAGCGCCTCGCACGCGCCAGGGCCGGCGGCGGCGAGGCCGCCACGCGCCGCCACGTCGAGCGCGGCAAGCTGCCGGTACGCGAGCGGGTCGAGCACCTCCTCGATCCCGGCTCACCGTTCCTGGAGCTGTCCCCGCTCGCCGCCGAGGAGCTCTACGACGGCGACGCGCCGGCGGCCGGGCTGGTCACCGGCGTCGGCAACGTCCGTGGCCGGCGCTGCGTCGTGGTGGCCAACGACGCGACCGTCAAGGGCGGCACCTACTACCCGATGACGGTGAAGAAGCACCTCCGCGCCCAGGAGGTCGCGCTGCACAACCGGCTCCCCTGCGTGTACCTCGTGGACTCCGGCGGCGCGTTCCTGCCGCTGCAGGACGAGGTGTTCCCCGACCGCGAGCACTTCGGCCGCATCTTCTTCAACCAGGCGACGATGTCGGCGCAGGGGATCGCCCAGGTCGCGGCGGTGCTCGGCTCGTGCACGGCCGGCGGCGCCTACGTGCCCGCCATGAGCGACGAGTCCGTCATCGTCCGCGAGCAGGGCACGATCTTCCTCGGCGGCCCGCCCCTCGTGAAGGCGGCGACGGGCGAGGAGGTGACGGCCGAGGAGCTCGGGGGCGGGGACGTGCACGCCCGGACCTCGGGCGTGGTGGACCATCTCGCCGACGACGACGCCCACGCGCTGGAGATCGTGCGATCGATCGTCGGCACGCTGCCCGCGCAGGCGGCGCCGCCCTGGGAGCGCCGGTCGCCGCGGCCGCCGGCCGAGGACCCGGAGGAGCTGCTGGACATCGTCCCGCTCGACGCGCGCGTCCCCTATGACGTTCGCGACCTCCTGCGGCGGATCGTCGACGGCGGCGAGCTGCACGAGTTCAAGGCGCTGTACGGCACCACGCTCGTCTGCGGGTTCGCCCATCTGGACGGCCACCCCGTCGGGATCCTGGCCAACAACGGGATCCTCTTCAGCGAGAGCGCGCTGAAGGGCGCGCACTTCATCGAGCTGTGCGACGTGCGGGGGATCCCGCTCGTGTTCGTGCAGAACATCGCCGGCTTCATGGTCGGGCGCGACTACGAGGCGGGCGGCATCGCGAAGGACGGCGCGAAGCTCGTCACCGCCGTGTCGTGCGCGCGGGTGCCCAAGCTCACCGTCGTGATCGGCGGCTCCTTCGGCGCGGGCAACTACGGGATGTGCGGCCGCGCCTACTCCCCGCGCTTCCTCTTCATGTGGCCGAACGCGCGCATCAGCGTGATGGGCGGCGAGCAGGCCGGCGCGGTCATGACGGAGGTCGGGCAGCCCGAGGTCGGCGCGCGGCTGCGCGAGCAGTACGAGCGCCAGGGACGGCCCGTGTACTCGACAGCCCGCCTGTGGGACGACGGCATCATCGACCCGCGCGCGACGCGGGACGTGCTCGCCGAGGCGCTCGCCGCATGCGCGTGCGCGCCGCTCGGCGAGCTGCGCCACGGCGTCTTCAGGATGTGACGAGGACGATCTTGCCGGCGTGGTGGCCGTGCTCGCTGGCGTCCAGGGCGGCGCCTGCCTCCTCCAGCGGGTACGTCGCCGCGATGGGCACCTGCAGCCTGCCGGCGCGGATGAGCTCGACGACCTCTGCGAAGGCGACCCGCGCGTCCCCTCGCCCTCCGCCCTGATGGGCGATGACGCCCTCGGGCAGGTTCCCGAAGCGGGCGATCGTCAGGACGCGCTCGGGCCGACCGGTGAGCTCGACGGAGACCTCGACCTCCTCGTCGCGGCCGGACGCGTCGAGCGCGGCGTCGATGCCCTGCGGAGCGACCTCGCGGACGCGCTCGGCGAGCCCCGCTCCGTAGCGCACCGGGGTCGCGCCCCAACTGCGCAGCAGCTCGTGGTTGCCCTCGCTCGCCGTCCCGACGACGCGTGCGCCGCGGGCGATGGCAAGCTGGACGGCGAACGTGCCGACGCCGCCGGCCGCCGCGTGAACCAGCAGCGTCTCGCCCTCGCGGAGACGCAACAGCTCGAGCACCGTCCACGACGTGCCGGCGCCCACCCCGAGCGAGCCGGCGACCTCCCACGGCACCTCGGACGGTCTGGGCACGAGCGCGTCCGCGCGCGCAAGCGCGGACGTCCCGTAGGAGGGCCCGGCCGGCTGGCCGAGGACCTCATCGCCGACGGCGAGCGACGCGACGCCCTCTCCCAGCGCATCGACGACGCCCGCGACCTCGCTGCCCAGGCCGGCTGGCAGCTGCTGCGGCATGCCGGGGATGTAGCCGTGCAGGACCTTCCAGTCGAACGGGTTCACGCCGGCGGCCTTCACCGCGAGGCGCACCTGGCCGGGGCCGGGCTCGGGGTCGGGCCCTTCGACGAGCTCCAGGCGGTCGGTGCCCCCGTGCTCGCCGAATTGGACGAAGCGTGCCATGGACGACGCCACGATAGTCCTCCGGGCGCTAGGGCGACCGCGGACGCAGCGTCAGGAAGTCATCGACGCCCATGACGGCGAGGACGGACGCGATCGGCCGCGGCACGAGCCTCCGTGCGGGATCGTGGACGACCTCGGGGTCGACCAGCTGTACGCGCCGGCCGCGCATCAGCGCCACGCAGCCGCCCGCCGCCAGCACGTTGCGGACCCACTGGCTGTCGCGTCCGTACGTCAGGGCGACGACGAAGCGCTCGTCGGCGACGAAGAGGTTGACCGGCGTTCGTCGCACGCGACCCGATCGGCGGCCGACGTGCTCGATGACGGCGAAACCCGGCAGACGCCCGGCGAACGGTCCCGTCAACCGGTTGGTCACGGCGAGGTTGAACCGGGCGAGCGTGCGAGGGAGCGCCATCTACGTGGGTGCGAGCACCTCGTTCCACTCACGGATCTCCCAGGCGCGCACGACTTCGTTGAGCACGAACGGATCCCCCTCCACGAAGGACTCGGCCGCCTCTCGCGTCGTGAAGATCGCCATCGATCCCTGCGCCTGCGGGTCGGCGAACGTGCC
>Ga0081539_10002419_pt1 | contig 26371 bp, 19 predicted proteins | sample TabmetS4T2R2_FD_71023 | JGI IMG/M metagenome (GOLD analysis project Ga0081539, IMG submission 71023) | Tabebuia heterophylla rhizosphere microbial communities from the University of Puerto Rico - S4T2R2 | ecosystem: Host-associated > Plants > Roots > Rhizosphere ...
GAATGGATGGACCGTACCGGTCGCTCTCACCTCTTCCACAGTCGACGCATCGCGCTCGCGCCATTCCGGCAACGCCAAGGCCGATCTGGTGAGCCGACCGGCGGCCACATCCGCCTGGTCGTATCCTACTATGCGGAGGAAGGCGTCATTGGCCTCGACAATCACGACATCATTTGCCTGGGCGTCGAAGATCGGGCCAGGGACCTTCCAGATGAAAGTTCCGACGATGTTTGCATCCACGAGACGCCGAATCCTTTTTTCGCGATCTGCTAGATCGCGGTAGAGCCTTGTATTCTCCAGCGAGATTGCTGCCTGAGACGCGAGGACCTTCAGCACCGCGACTCGGTCAACGGTGAACACGTGCGGCGCAAGATTGTTTTCAAGGTAAAGAATGCCGATCAGTGTTCCCTGATTGATCAATGGCAGACTAAGGACAGAACGGGCGCGAAACCTTACGATGTGAGGATCGGCGGAAAACAGGTTCTGAGACATAGCATCATCGAGAATCACGGAGTCCCGCGCACGCATTGTGTAGCGAATGAGCGAATAGGGCAGCGCTACTACGTCGGCCGCAGGATGCTGCCGCACTCGCACGGTGACTTCATCTCCGCGCACGACTGCCTCCGCGGAAGTTCGGAGCTCCTCACCTCGTACGGCGACCAAGACTGCTCGCTCGGCGCCGCCGTACTCAATGGCTGCTCGCATGAACCTGTCGATAAGCTTATCCACGTCCATTTCGCCGGAAATTGCTTGCGTGACCGCGATCACCGTCGCGAGGTCTAGCTGGTTGACCGATGCCTCAATTGTACCGGTTGGACCTGGCGTCCCAGCGGCCTGCCGCAGCCGCGGATAAAGCTGTTCGAGTTGCCGCACCTTTCCTTCGGCTCCCCATCGGAGATAGCACTGTCGGGCATTTCCGACGTAGAGATGCGCGATGTCTTCGAGGCTGCGTGCCGCGTAGAAGCGGGCTGCCAGCTCGTAGGCGATTGCCTCGTTGTGAACGAAGTCGTTTGCGCGTGCCGATGCAATGGCGCGTTCGTAAAGGTCCATAGCCTCGAGCGGGCGTCCTTCGATACGAGCAATCTCGGCGCCCAAAAGCGTGGCACGATCTTCGAAATTGCAGGGACAAATCGCCGCCCAATCTCGAAGCTGTCGTTCGTGGCTCCGAAGCGCTTCTTGATGCTTGGTGTATGAATTTGGCTCCGTATCCTCGCATAATGCGGTTCGAGTCAGTGCGGCATAGAAGTGATATTCAGCCTTTTCCAACATGAAGAGGGACAGGGACGGCGAAGAGTCGTACCAAGCGCCCACCCTCTCAGCCGCTTCCAGTGCCGAGACGTAGTCACCGGCGAAGAAGCGCGCCTGAAGTTTCCGGATCAGGTAGTAACACTCAACCGGGCGGAACTGTGGTTTACCCATCACACGCTCCTCGAGGGAGCGCTCGATGAACCGACCGTCGTCGAGGAGGCCGAACTTCGTCGTCCTTCCGCGCAGCATTCGGGCCAGCGCGAGGGGTGGGGAAATTCTATCGAGGAAGAACCCGAACCTCTGCACGTACTCCAGTGCTTGCTCGATCTCGAGTTCGACTCGATCGAGCGGATGGCCCGAGGCGACAAGAATCGTACTCAGGGCGCGGCTGGCGTATGCAAATGAGGAGTCGCCATGCTCTTTCGCGATCTGGAAGCCCCGACGCCCTGGAACGATCCCGTCTCTGAGGGGGCGCGTCCATGGAACAAGCGCCGCGAAGAGGAAATTGGTTCGTCCCGCCAGGTGATTGAACCCGGACCGTTCAACCAGATCGCAGGCCATCTTTCCGAGCCGATGACCTTCATCGTGGTGGCCGAAGTATGCACTCGTGATTAGGCCCATTGACGCGTAGTTTGGCGGTGCGTTGTCACTGTTGCCGTACTGCAGGTTGAGATTGGCGGTCCTGCAAACACTGAGCACGTACAATTTGACGTCGGTGGCCAGTGCCGGGACGCTCAGAACGGTGAGCACGTCGAGGGTTGCCAAGATCGCTGGATCATCCATCCGCGGCAGGTCACCCAGAGTCTCGATCGAACGATCTCCAAGCTGAGACCGGACGCGCCCGTACTCGGCGCGCGTTTCCGCTTCGGTTGGATGGGCTGACCAATCGATGCCCGCATGCCGCAAGCATTCCAGGGCCACAGCCACCGCACGCTCGGCTGCTCCGAGCATGGTGTAGAGGACCACCCGCCGCCGCGCCACGGCGCATCGTTGGACCATATCAATGGCGCGCGGTGCGAGCGCCGTCAGCCGCTCCTCGGCGGCTTGCAGTGCACCCGCGCATACCTCACAGTCGGCTGGGTGCAGGTCCAGCTCAAAGGCGAGCTTCTGTCGGCGCTCCCTCGCGTCGGTATCCAGCATGGCCGTACCGGCAGTCAGATAAGTGAGCGCCGCGGCATATGCCGATGACGTCTTTGCGCGCTTGCCAGCAGTCAGGTTTAGCTCTGCAAGCAGGTCTCGTTCGGCATGTGATGTGATCAGTGACGCGCCGCGGTTGAGGTGATTGACGACTTCAAAGATTGTCTCGTCGCGTCTTTCCGACGACGTCCGGGCCAGCAGCAGCCGCCCGATTGTCAAATGAGCTTTTGCTCGAGACTCTTCGGGGATCAATGCGTAAGCAGCCTCGCGCACCCTATCGTGGACGAATCTGTAGGAACGATCCACCTTGTCGATCAAGTGTTGGCGCTGGGCCTCTAACAGCGTCGCCTGCACCCGCTCCTCGCTCGTTCCCATGACTATCGAAAGGATCGCTCCGTCGGCGACATTGCCCAGGCAGGCAAGCTGCTGCAATGCCCCCTGCACCTCGATCGGCAACCGTGTCAGCTTCCCGGCCAGCAAATCCACGACGTTGTCCGTGTACTGCTTGGTGTGGATCTCATCGAAGTCCCAGGACCATTGCGCCCGCTTGTGATCGAAGGTTAGCAACCCCTCGTCCGAGAGCAGGTGAAGAAATTGATTTACAAAAAACGGATTACCGTTGGTTTTCGCGTACACCAGCCTGGCGAGCGGATCCGCTTGCTCTGCATCACAGCGAAACGTATCCGCGACGAGCCTTCCCAGGTCGTTCACCGTCAGGGGCTCCAGCTTGATGTCCTGCACTCTTCCGGTAGCGCGGATCGCCTCCAGCTTGCGCATCAGCGGGTGCGCTCCAGTGACTTCGTTGTCACGGAACGCGCCGATGAGGAGAAGATTGCGGATCTCCGAATTGAGCAGGTCCGCTATCAGGTCGAGCGTCGCCGCATCGAGCCACTGCAAGTCATCGAGGAAAAGCGCCAAGGGATGTTGTGGCCGAGCGAAGACGTTGATGAACTGCCCAAGCACCAGCTGGAAGCGGCGTTGCGCATCCTGTGGCGGGAGCTCGGCAATCGGCGGCGGGTTTCCGATGATGAATTTCAACTCCGGCGCGAGGTTTACAATCAGTCCTGCGTTCGGTCCCAGGGCTTCCAACAGTGCGTTGCGCCAAGGAGCAAGATCCACGTCACTCTTGCCTAGCAGCGGCCGGATCAAACCTTGAAAGGCCTGTGCTACCGTCGAATAGGGAACGTCGCGTTTGTACTGATCGAACTTGCCGGAAGCGAAAAGACCGCGCGGAGGCACCAGAACCGGCTGGAGTTCGTTGACGACCGAGGACTTGCCCAAACCGGAATAGCCCGAGACCAGGATCAGCTCCGGGGCACCACCGTTGACGACGCGATCGAAGGCGGCGAGCAGGGTCTCGACCTCGCGCCGACGGCCGTAGAGTTTCTCGGGAATCAACAGGTGGCTGGGCGTGTCGTCTTCACCGAATGGAAAGTCGTCGATCCGGCGCTTCGCCTCCCATTCAGCCTGGCAGCGGCGAAGATCGCTTTCGAGGCCAGCCGCGGTCTGATAGCGGTCTTCGGCCCCTTTCGCGAGAAGCTTCATGATAAGCGCCGAAAGCACGCCGGGGATACTTCTCAGCCGCTCGACGGGTGCTGCCGGTCGTCTGGCGAGGTGACAGTGCACCCATTCCATCGGATCGGCGGCGGTGAACGGCAACTCTCCGGTGAGCATCTGGTAGAATGTGACACCGAGCGCGTAGAGGTCGGTGCGCGAGTCGATTGTTCGATTCATCCGCCCAGTCTGTTCGGGCGCCATGTAGGCAAGCGTACCCGCGATCGTGTCGGGAAGGTGGGGCGACTGACGCTCGCGCGCAAAGCGTGAGGCGATTCCGAACCCGGTCAGCCGTACATCGCCGGTCGCTCCATTGAGCAGGATGTTAGCCGGCTTGATATCCTTGTGAACGAGCCCGCGCTGATGAAGTCTGCCGAGAGCTGAGGCAACAGCGACGGCGAGGGGCAGGAAGCGTCCCACTTCCATCGGCACGCCGAGCAATCGATCGAGCGGCTCGCCGCCAGCGTCCTCAAGCACCAGCACGGTGCGACCGGCGTCGCGTACGAGGTCAAGCGGCCGCACCGCCCAGTCCTCGTCGAGCTCGCCCCTGAGTTCGTGTTCGTGCGTGAGGCGATCAAGGTTCGAGTGGGACGGATGGTCGGCGACAGGGGTAACGAGCAGCACAGCGAGCCGCTTGCCCCCATCGTCCAGTCGCCAGCCACGGCGAAAGACGCGCTCGCCGTCTTCCCACAGGATCTGAGAATCATCCTCCGCGTAGGCGAGGTTCTGCGAATGCAGCACCATCTGTCAGACTCCGACATCAAAGCCGCCAATCGAGTCCGGCCTGCCGCACCCTAAGGCGCGTTACCGCCCGGCCTCACTGGGGCCTGCAGAAATCGTACTGCATCGCCTGAGTAATGCCAGCCGTTGGTTCACCCTGTGATCCAACGTGCTTAGCAACAATTTGGTGCGATTTGCGGGGCTTTACTCGCGACGGCCGGCCATACGGGCCACCTTGAGGCCATTCCCACATCAAGCCGAGAGGAGAAACTGCCACATGGTAACGCAAGCATTTGCCAAGCCCGAGGCAGACGAGGCGGAGAAAAAGATCCAGAAGCTGCGGGAACTCTACGCGGGCGCGCCGCATTTCGCGCAAACGGCGCTGGAGAACACGCTCCGCGACTTGACATCGGCGGCGTCTCAACCGCGATCACTGATGGAAAGCGCTGGCCGGACCGGCAGCCGTCAAGGCACGGTCTCGGAACTGACCGTGGTCGCGCCGTTCGCACCTGGCGGCTCCGCTCGATTGCGCGCCTTGCTGCAGTTGCGCAACGGCAACTTTGACGACACGGACAGAGTCGGCACCGTCCACGACATGCGTTTCGTGTTTCTAGACAACGACGCGAAGATGCTCTTCGCCACTGCGTACGACGCCGACTGGGACGTCTACATCGAGGACTTCGTGGCGAAGATTCCCAACGAAATGGACGTGCTCTTTTCGTGCTGGGAGGGTTGGCCGGGAATTCATAGCCCGAAGGTCAAAGACTGGATCGCGTCGCACCAGATTACGGCAGAAGGTTGGTACGTCGCGCATCCCGATCTGACGGTACGAGACATCCACCGTGTGAAGCGAGTCGGCAAGGCGGCTGAGGAATTTCTCGACAAGATCCAATAACCAGCGCTCATCACTCGCTCGGTGTCCACTCCGGAATGGATCCGGACTCCAAAAAGGATGGTCGCATGCTGTCGATGAAGGAAGCCGTCGGTGGGACTCTCTCGACGCGCTCGCCGTCGCTTGAAACGAGCGACATCCAGGCAACCGTCCTGCGCCCACGCCCCAAGCCGTACTGCGGAGAATACGTCATTCTCCGCATAGGCAACGCCGAGCAAGGACGGGAGATGTTGCGTCGCGTCATTCCTCACGTCGCGCCCGCCGACGAGTGGTGGGTCCCCTCATTGCCCGGCTGGTTGGGGATTGCATTCACCTTTGAGGGTCTCAAGGCGTTGGGCGTCCCACAGGCGTCTTTGGACAGTTTTCCACCCGAGTTCCAGCAGGGCATGGCGGCGCGCGCCGAGATCCTCCATGACTTCGGTGCCAATGCGCCGGCCAATTGGGAATACCCGTTCGGCACACCGGACGCGCACGTCGCCCTGGCGATATACGCTCGAGACAACCAAGACCTGCGGCAGGTCTTGGACCTCGCACGCAAGAGCCATGACGACCTCGACAAAATCTCAATCGTGTACCGGATGCAGTTCGGCGAACTGCCCGAAGGACGCAACCCGTTTGGCTTCAAGGATGGATTGCACAATCCTCACGTTGAAGGAAGCGGTCCGGTGGCCGCCGGCACAGAAGCATCGATCAAGCCTGGCGAGTTCGTCATGGGCTATCCCGACGAGCGCGGGGAAACCGCCGATGTCCCGACTCCTTTGGAGCTGCGCCGCAACAGCACTTTTGTCGCGATCCGCAAATTCCACATGGATGTGGCCGCGTTTCGCCAATACCTGCGGACCCAAGCCTCCTCGCCGGAGGAAGAGGAACTGATCGCGGCAAAAATGGTGGGCCGGTGGCGCAGCGGCGCTCCCCTGGTGCTAGCGCCGGACCGCGACGATCCTGCATTGGGCATGGACGCAAATCGCAACAATGATTTCAGCTACGCCAGTGACATGAAGGGATTGCGATGCCCTTTCAGCGCGCACATTCGTCGCGTGAATCCGCGTGATGCCCTGAAAAACGATATCGTCGCCGTCAATCTCCACCATTTCCTGCGCCGCGGCACAAACTACGGACCACCCTTGCCGGATGGCGTGCTCGAGGATGACGGCGTTGAGCGCGGAGGCGTCTTCCTACTGATCGGAGCGCATCTGCGTCGGCAGTTCGAGTTCGTGCAGTCGCAGTGGGCGACCGACGGCAACTTCATCAGCCACGGAACCGAGCAGGATCCGCTCATCGGCAACAACGAGGGCAAAGGCATCTACACCATCCCCCGAGCTCCGGTTCGGCGGCGCCTGCATGGGTTGCCGCGCTTCGTTTCCGTACGCGGTGGCGAATATTGCTTCATGCCAGGGCTACGCGCGCTGCGATGGATCGCTCGCCTAGGTGATGATGCCGCACAGGCCGCGCGGCGTTAGCGAGATTTTGCATCGCTTAGTCAGCGTTTACTCGATCTCCAGCGCAGCATCGCTTAACTCGAAGCGGAACGCAGTTGCCAAGCGATAGGAGGATTGCCGTGCTCGTCGACGTCCGCACTTACCGAGTTAGACCGGGAAAACTCCCGCAGGAACTTGATCTGTACGCCAAACGCGGCTTGGCACCGCAAGTACGTCATCTCGGCACGCCATTGGTGTATTTGCATGCGGAAAGCGGCGACCTCAATACGATGGTGCATCTTTGGTCGTTCGACGATGCAGCTGATCGTGCCCAACGACGCGCCGCGATGATGTCGGACCCGGAGTGGTTGAACTACCTGAAACTCGCCGATGAGGCCGGGTATCTGGTGGAGCAGCACAACAGCCTGATGGTGCCGGCAGGCTTCGCTCCAATCAAACGGTGAGGGCGATCTTCATAAGGGCTATCCGACAATGTCCGATCACTTCTCCGGGCCCCGGGCGCTCTCCGAACCGGCCGCCGACATTACGGATGTGTATGCGTTCCCGGCCCCCGACGGTCCAGATCACCTCGTCCTGGTGTTGAACGTGTTCGGCAAATCCGGCCCCTCAGCGGTCTTCTCCGATGCGGTCATATATCGGTTCCGGATACGATCGGTGGACATCGCCACAACGGGCCCAGAGGCGGCCTTCGCGCCAAGTGAAAGCGAGTTCATATTCGACTGTTCATTCGACGTTCCGAGCGGCCGGAGCGATTCGGGGCGGCCACTTCAGAAAGGCCGCTGCCTCACGCCAAGCGGCCAATCCATTTCGTTTCGCGTTGACGAAGAGAGCGGTGGCATGGGTGCGGGCGTGCAGGTGTTCGCCGGGCAGCGCTCGGACCCCTTCTTTCTCGACGTGCGGATGATCGAAAAAACCATGGCTGAGGGTAAACTAGCCTTCAAGGCCAAGGGCTCCGACACTCTTTACGGCACGAATATCCTTTCGATCGTGCTCAAGCTCGAGTGGCGAAAGGTCCTGAAAGGCGGCCCGCTTTTTGCCGTGGTGTGCGAGACGCTCGCGGCTGGCAAGCGGCCGGTTCGCATAGAACGGGTCGGCCGGCCTGAAATCAAGAACGTCACATTGAGCTGGAAGCAGTTCGATCAAGTCAACAGAGACCTGGACGTCCGCGATCTCTACAACAGCGAGGACGCCTTCAACATCAAAGGCGACTATTTCGATGTTTATCGAACGCGGATGAATGCCAACCTTGCATTCCACGATGGGCTCGACGGCAAAGTCGATTGGCCCTTCGATCAGCACGGCAATCACCCTCTGACCAAGCTGTTGCTAGCAGATTTCCTGGTTGTTGACCCCTCAAAGCCATTCATGGAAACGAGCTATTTCGAAATTGAGCGCTCGATGCTCGAGCGGCGCCCCCACTCTACGCCTGGCGGGCGATGGCTCAATCAGGACTTTATGGATTTCGTTTACACGCTCTACGTCAATGGAGGGAATGGCCTGCCCATCAACGATGGCATCGACGGCCCGATAGCCTGGTCGTCCACGACATTTCCGTATCTCGCGCCGCGCAATCCACCGAAGGCAGCCGCAGCATGATTGACGTGCCCGAGACCGTGCCAACCGATTGGCCCGCCACCGACCCGCTCATGCTGACGGACGGAGGGATTGCTGTGCTCAATCTGCACGCTCTGATCGAAGGATTCGGAGATCACAGCAATACCGCGGAAGCAGCAGCCCTGATCGACCTGCTGATTCTTCGCGGGCTCATCCTCGGGCACATCAGCGACTATGATCGAGCCGCCGAATTGGCCGATCGCCATGTTGCCGCTGCAACCACGGACGCGGCGGCTTACGTGGCTCGCGCACGGACCCACGGAGTATTCCATCGTTTTGCCGAGGCCCTCGGCGACCTCGATCACGCCGATCGGATTACACCCGGGGGCACAGCCACAAAGCGGGATCGCGCAGCAATCCTGCAGGCGCTTGGTGACTACCATGAGGCGCTGGTGACATACGGTACGGCCGATTGCGGAAGACCATTCGAACAAGCTGCTGCTTTGGCCGGGTTCTGGGCCGACTGCGGCAAAACCGACACGGCACGGCGCTTCTACCTCCAGAGCCTCGGCAGCTACCGCGGCGTGTCACCATTCCCTCTGGCGCAGCTCGATTTTCAGCTGGGGGTCATGTGGATGAGGCACGGCGACCTGAACGAGGCTCGTGCGTGCTTTGAGGCTGCAGTCCGTCGCGTGCCCGCCTATGCGGCGGCGCAAGGACATCTCGCTGAGGTGCACGCCGGCCTGGGCGAGCCAGAAACCGCGGTTGCCCGACTAACTCTGTTGGCGACCTCTTCTGACGATCCCGACTACGCAGCGCAACTCGCGCGCATTCTTGGCGAAATGGGCCGGAGAGAGGAATCCGTCGGATGGCGTCGAATGGCGGCAAGTCGCTACGACGAATTGATCGCAACGCACCCTGCGGCGTTCGCCGATCATGCGGCCGAGTTCTGGCTTGGTGCCGGCAACGATCCGCCGAAGGCGCTCCATCTCGCGGAATTCAATTTGCAGGTTCGCAAGACGCCCCGCGCGTACGACTTGCTGACGCAAGCTCTCGAAGCGAACGGCGCCGGAGCAGCATCTGCTCGTACCTTCGGCGTCTAACTCAAAGAGCAGAAAGCCAGCGATGAGGAGACTAAGATGGACGCGAAAGTGATCGAGAACGAACGCACGGCAATGTCGCAACACGCGACCCGTCAGCCTGACGGGCCGGGCAAGCGCATCGGAAAAAAAGGGGAGATTACAGGGGTCGGTAAGGTCGCTCCCGGCGGGGCAAAACTGTTCCGCGAACGCCTGCCGCAAATCCAGGCAGAGGCCGCCTACTGGGAAACGCGTGTCGGGACGTTGCACGACTTTCGGGTAGCGCTCTTTGACAACGATACTCGCATCCTCTTTACCATCGTCTACGATGGCGACTTCAAGCCGTACATCGAGGACGTCCTAAGGGAGGCAGGTCCCTGGCTCGACCAGATCTTTCTCGGGGTGTGGGACGGGTTCAAGGGTACCAAGGACCGGGAATCGGTTGGGGAGATCCTCAACTCCGCTTTTGAATGCGACGTGTTCTTTGTCAGCAACCCGGATGTCACGGTCCGCGATGTGGCAAAGATGAAGCGCCTGAGTGGCGCCGTCGCCGAGCTGCTCGACGCCGCCGCATAGTGAGCGAGCATCCGAAAACAATCCCGGCGGGCACTAGTGACATGGCGCACCCCGCCGGGCCTTGTTGATGTCTACGCTGCGGAGGCGGGCCCTGCAGTCAATATGCTTGCGGAGCGCTTTCCGCACCAGTGTCGCTACTCGCCCCCATACGACGCCACCAAACAGGCGCATGCCTAGACGCAACTGGTCCACAAGAAGCGGGCAGCGTCGGTAAACCTCCGGCGTAGCAGTCGGTCGAGAAGGCCCATCCAGCGTGCGGGCGCGCAGTCCCGTCGTTTCGCAACGATTTGCTGTTCTTTGGAAGTCTTCATTCACGCGATCGATCTCATCCATGCAATCACTCCACGCGCGGGCCATGGCGCAGCACGATCGAGGTTATCGCCACGCCCTCAGATGAGGTGATCCGATGAAAAAAGTGATCGCGCTTCTGTCAGCATTCAGTATGTCGGCGCAGGCACATGATTCACTCGTGCCACACGGGCATCCACACGAGTTGAGCATGTTGGCGCGGACCGACGTCATCGTCATCTGCCTGCTGCTCGCGCTCTCGGCCGCGCTGATCGCCTATTGGAGATTCAGGCGGGCGCCCTAAACGCAAGCAAGGCTCAGGAGGTCGCCGTGTTCAAGAAGGCGCTCATCGCGGTCGTCGCACTCGGATGTCTCGGGCTTGCAGGATTTGCCGCGCTGGCGTGGCGACCGGCCATCGCTCCGGTGGCGTCGCCGGGTGCGGGCAGCTTCCCACCAGAACTGATCGCAAAGGGCGAAGCACTCGCAGGCGGAGGCTATTGCGCGGCCTGTCACACGGCAAAGGACGGAGAGAGGTACGCCGGCGGCTATGCCATGGCAACGCCATTTGGCGTCATACATTCGACCAACATCACACCCGATCCCGAGACCGGCATCGGCACCTGGTCGGAGGCGGCCTTCGGACGCGCCATGCGTGAAGGGGTCTCGCGCGACGGATCGCATTTGTTTCCGGTGTTTTCCTACGATCATTTCACCAAGCTATCCGATGACGACGTGCGGGCGCTCTACGCCTACTTCATGACCCGGGCGCCCGTTCACGCGCCGGCGCGGCCGAGCGGCATTCCGTTCCCGTTCAACATTCGTTACTTGCAAGCAGGATGGAAATTGCTGTTTTTCAGGCCGGGCCGTTTCGAGCCCGATGCTGAAAAGAGCTCGGAGTGGAACCGCGGCGCCTACCTCGCGCTCGGCTTGAGCCACTGCGGCGCCTGCCATACACCGCGCAACCTGCTTGGCGCCGAGAAGTCCAGCAGTGCTTACGGCGGCGCCGTGATCGACAACTGGGTTGCGCCGCCCCTAACGGCTGCAAATCCTGCGCCAGCACCCTGGACGTACGAAGAGCTCTACGCCTACCTGCGCACCGGCTCGAGCAAGCTGCATGGTACCGCCGCAGGGCCCATGTTCCCTGTTGTGCGCGGGCTCGGTGCGCTGCCGGACTCCGACATCGGGGCGCTTGCGACCTATTTTGCCGATCTCTCCAAGGCTGAGGACCGGTACGTTTCTGGTGCGGTCAACCTTGCGATGTCTAGCGCAATGGCCAAGGAGGGCTCGCCTTTCGATCCCGACGCTCGACTCTACAGCGCGGCGTGCGCGTCCTGTCACTACAACGCGACCAACGTGCCGCTCGTCGCGCGGCCAGACCTCGCGCTTAACAGCGCCGTGCATCTTCCCGATCCGAGCAATCTGATCCAGGTCATCCTGCGGGGCATCAGCTCCGACGAGGGAATTCCGGGTGTCGTCATGCCCGCTTTCGGTGGTGCACTCAGTGATGCCGACATCGCCCGTATCGCTGCCTACCTGCGGCGGAGTCGTACAAGCCTTCCGCCCTGGCCAGACCTTGCCGCGAAGATCGCGAAGATACGACGGGAGAACGGCTCAGCCGATTGATCCATCGGAGAACGAACATGACCTCATTTCACATCAATGGCCGCATGGTGGCAGTCGACGCCGGAGAGGACACGCCTTTGTTGTGGGTGCTCCGCGACATCATCGGGCTCACGGGCACGAAGTTCGGCTGCGGAATCGGGATGTGCGGCGCCTGCACGGTCCATGTCGGCGGCCGGCCCACGCGCTCGTGCATAACGCCGCTTGCAAGCGTGGCAGGCGCCAATGTCACCACCATCGAGGGACTCGATCCCGAGAACCGACATCCCGTGCAAAGGGCGTGGGCTGAGCTTCAGGTTCCTCAATGCGGCTACTGCCAATCGGGCCAGATCATGCAGGCGGTGGCGCTCATCAAGGACTTTCCGTCCCCGACCGATCAGGACATCGATGCCGTCATGGCTGGGAACCTGTGCCGCTGCATGACCTATGTCCGGATCCGCAACGCGATCAAACAGGCGGCCGCCGAGTCACGAAAGGTTGTCACCGATGGCTGAGCTCAAGAATCGCAGCGCACTTTCGCGTCGCATCTTTTTGATCGGCGTTGCCGGTACGGCCGTCACCTTCGGCTTCGCGCCAGACAAAGGAGTCGCACGGCAGTCGGTCCCCTTCGAACCCACCATTTGGTACAGCGTCAACCGCGATGGCATTGTGACCGTGAGCATCGCCCGCGCTGAAATGGGCCAGCACATAGGCACGGCCATTGCGCGCATTCTCGCCGACGAGCTCGAAGTCGAATGGGGCAACGTGCGCATTTCAGCGGTCGATACCGATCCGAAGTGGGGATTCATGCTCACGGGTGGCAGCACCTCGGTGTGGCGCGATTTTCCGGTTTACAGCCGGGCCGGCGCCGCAGGCCGCGTAGCTCTCATCGAGGCCGGCGCAAAGCTGCTCGGCGTGAGCCCGTCCCAATGCGTAGCGCACCAGGGGACCGTGCGCGCCGAAAATCAATCGATCTCCTACGGCGAGATCGTCGGACGCGGAGAACCGACGCGCAAATTCATGCCCGACGAACTCGCAAAACTACCGATCAAGGCCGCGTCGGAGCGGTGGGCTGTCGGAAAAAGGACGTATGCTTTGGATATTCCCGCAAAAATCAATGGCGCGGCGCGCTATGGCATTGATGCGGCGGTCGCCGGGATGGTCTATGCCCGGCCAAAAATTCCCCCGACGCGATACGGTTCGGTAGTCCGTGGCCTCGACGACTCAGCGGCAAAGCATATCAAGGGATATCTCAAGAGTTTGGTGCTGGAGGATCCCTCCAGGACAGTGCCCGGTTGGGTCGCTGTGTGCGCGACCTCCTATCCAGCGGCGATCCGCGCCGCAGACCTCGTCAAGGTCGATTGGACTACGGGCGATGCCGGGCAGGTGTCGGAGCAGGACATCCTCGCCTACGGCGCTAGGCAGATTGCTGCTCCACGCGGAGGAGCGCTTGTGGTCGACGACCCCGGGATCGATTCTGCCTTTCACGCGGCTGCTTCCAAGCTCGAACGGACGTACACGACCAGCAGCGTTCTCCATGCCCAGCTCGAACCGGTGAACGCTCTCGCGTTCGAAAAGGACGGGCGCTTCGAAATCCACACGGGTAGCCAGGCGCAGAGCACAATTCTGCCCGTGCTCGCTCGGGCGCTCGACCTGCCACAGGAGCGCATCATCATGCGCACCTATCCAATTGGCGGAGGGTTCGGGCGCAGGCTCAACACCGACTATGCGGTCCCCGCCGCGCTCGCTGCGAAGGCTCTTGGCAAGCCCGTGAAACTGGTGCTGACGCGTCCTGACGACATGCGCTTCGACTCGTTCCGATCGCCGTCTATCCAGACACTGCGGCTGGCATTTGATCCGCAAGGGAACGTGGCAGCGATGGAGCATCACGCGTCGGCTGGATGGCCGACCAGCGTCTATGCGTCGCCCGCCGACATGCCGAAGACAGCTGATGGCACCCCCTACGATCCATTCGCCATCGACGGCGCTGATCACTGGTACAGCGTGGGCGCGCAACGCGTCCGCGCTCTCTCGAACGACCTCGCGAACAACGCGTTTCGTCCTGGCTATCTGCGGGCGGTAGGACCCGGCTGGACCAATTGGGCAGTCGAAACGTTTATGGATGAGGCGGCGCTGATGACCCGCGCGGACCCCGTCTCGTTCCGGATCGGGCTACTGGATGCCGCCGGCCGCAATGCCGGGTCCGCGCCCAGCGCGGTAGGCGGGGCAAAGCGTCAGGCAGCGGTGCTCAAGAGAGCGGCGGAAAGAGCCGGATGGGGCGCTGCCATGCCAAGGGACACGGGGCTTGGCGTCGCCACCACATTCGGTCAGGCACGTTCAATGCCCACATGGGTTGCTTGCGTCGCGCGAGTCCGTGTCGACCGCCGCAGCGGCGGCATCGCAGTCGAAAAGCTCACGATCGTCGTCGATGCCGGCACGCTCGTTCACCCAGACGGTGCGCTCGCACAAGTCGAAGGCAGTGCCCTGTGGGGCCTCAGCATGGCGCTCTGGGAGGGAAGCGAGTTCATCAAAGGCCAGGTAAAGGACACGAATTTCAACACCTACACGCCGCTGCGCATCGGCGATGTGCCGGAGCTCGATATCGAGTTCATCGAAAGCGTCGAGGTTCCAGTCGGCTTGGGCGAGCCTGGCACGACGGTCGTCGCACCCGCCATCGGCAATGCTATCTTCGCGGCGATCGGGGTTCGGTTGCGCCACTTGCCTATTCGGGCGAACGCTGTACTCGCAGCTCTCGGGTCCCAGAAAAACCCACGCTGAGTGCCACTCCAAAGTATGCGTCCGATGTCCGCCACGCGTGTGTTCAACGACGCGGCCCGAGTCGTCGACGCGCAGCCTGAAGAGAGTTGGACGCCTTCGCAGCAATTTGGCGCGATTTGCCGAGCTTTACTCGCGGCGATGGCGTGCGTGAGTCAAATAGAAGCCAGCCGCAGGAGAATGGCGATGACTGAAGTGACCCGCGTCCTGCAACCGTCGGCGGTCCGTCTTGTATCCGGCCGCATACGCCTTGGCGACTTCATCACGCTGACGAAACCGCGCGTGATGGCCCTTGCGGTCTTCACCGCGCTCGTTGGCCTGCTCATCGCACCGGGCACGATCGACCCTGTCGGTGCGTCGCTGGCCGTCCTCGCGATCGCAGCAGGTGCAGCCGCGGCGGGCGTGCTCAACATGTGGTACGATGCGGACATCGACGCCGTCATGAGCCGCACGGCCGGGCGGCCGATTCCGCAGGGAACGGTTGCGCGAAGCGAGGCCCTGTTGTTCGGGCTTCTGCTCGCCGGCGGCGCGATCGCTGCGCTCTCCCTGGCGACCAACTTGCTGGCGGCGGGTTTGCTCGCCTGTACGATCGCCTTTTACGTGCTCGTTTACACGGCGTGGCTGAAGCGGCGTACGCCTCAGAACATAGTCATCGGTGGCGCAGCCGGCGCGCTTCCGCCGGTCATCGGATGGGCGGCGGTGACGGGGGATATCGGGCTGGAGCCGCTGGCTCTGTTCCTGATCATCTTCCTGTGGACACCGCCGCATTTCTGGTCGCTTTCGCTCAATCTCGGCGATGACTATGCCCGGGCAGGCGTGCCAATGCTGCCGGACGTCGCTGGCAAGAAAGCGACCGCGCGCCAGATCCTCCTCTACTGCTCGATCCTGGTCCCGAGCTCGCTGCTTCCACCGTTGATGGGATTCGGTGGCCCGATCTATGCGGGAGGTGCGTTGGCATGCGGAGCGATGATGCTCAGGCTCGCCCTGCGGCTGTGGAAGAGCAATGGGAGCGATGCCAGAGCCGCGCGCCGCCTGTTCCTCTTTTCCATCTCCTATTTGTTCCTGCTGTTTGCCGGGCTCCTTGCCGACGCCGATCGACTGTCCACCAGCATCTCGTCTCCCGCGGTGAGTGCCAACTACACGGCCAACAGCATCCAAGAGGGAGGCTGAAATGCGTTACCGTGGGCTTGCCCTCCTGCTCGGGGCAGCCGCGCTGGCCGGCTGCGAAGGGGTTCTCGATCCCAAGGGACCCGTTGCCGCGGCCGAACGGCAAATCATGTTCAACTCGCTCGGGATCGTGTTGGCAATCGTGATACCGACGGCCCTCGCCACGCTCGCCGTCGCCTTTTGGTTTCGCTCATCCAACCGGCGCGCCCGCTACCGTCCAGATTTTGCCTACTCCGGCCGCCTCGAGATACTGGTGTGGTCGATCCCAATTATGACGGTGATCCTGCTCGCTGGCGTCGCCTGGATCGGCGCATACGGCCTTCACCCCGCCAAGCCGCTCGCCTCGCCGGTCAAGTCGGTCAGGATTCAGGTCGTCTCGCTCGATTGGAAATGGCTTTTCATCTATCACGATAGGGGCATCGCGACCGTCAACCGCCTGGTCGTTCCAGTCGAAACCCCGGTCAGCTTCGAACTCACGTCCTCCGGCGTGATGAACAGCTTCTGGATCCCTCAACTCAGTGGCCAAGTCTACACCATGCCCAACATGGTGACGCGCCTGAACCTACAGGCGGACCACGCCGGAACCTACCGCGGCGCGTCTGCCAACTACAGCGGCGCCGGCTTCTCGGACATGCGCTTCGACGTCGAGGTGGTGTCCACCGAAAGCTTCGACCGCTGGGCCGACGCAGCGCGCAGCGCCGGGCCCGTCCTCGACACACAAGCCTATGTCGATCTGCTGAAACAGAGCAGCGCAGTAGTGCCCATGGCCTACCGCTCCGTCTCGCCTGGTCTCTTTGATACCATCCTGCACCTGGCGACCCAGCCGCCTGGTTCAACGCCCATTAACCCGGCATCACGGAGGGCAGAGAAGTGAACAATCCCCTCGGAAAACTCACCTGGGATGCGATCCCGTTCCACGAACCCATCATCATGGGGACTGCCGCCGTGGTCGCCATCGGTATTGGCGGCGTCCTCGGTTGGATCCTTCTCAAAGGCTACGTGCCGTATCTGTGGCGGGAGTGGATCACCTCCGTCGACCACAAGCGCATCGGTGTCATGTACATGGTGCTGGCGCTGCTCATGCTGCTGCGTGGCTTCGCGGACGCCATCATGATGCGTGGCCAGCAGGCGGTTGCCGCGGGCGATGCACAGGGATACCTGCCACCGCATCACTACGATCAGATTTTCTCAGCGCACGGCACCATCATGATCTTCTTCGTGGCGATGCCGTTGGTGATCGGACTGATGAATTTCGCGGTGCCGCTGCAGCTCGGTATCCGCGATGTCGCTTTCCCCACCCTTAACTCGGTCAGCCTGTGGCTCACCGCGTCGGGCATATTGCTGACCAATCTCTCCCTGGTCGTCGGCGAGTTCGCAAAGACAGGTTGGATGGCCTATCCGCCGCTCAGCGAGCTGGAGTTTTCTCCCGGCGTGGGCGTCGACTACTACTTGTGGGCGCTGCAGATCGCCGGCGTCGGCACGTTGATGACGGGAATAAACTTCGTCACGACAATCCTGAAGATGCGGGCGCCCGGCATGGGCTACATGCGCGTGCCCGTCTTCTGCTGGACGGCGCTCGCCTCGAACCTGCTCATTGTCGCGGCCTTCCCAGTACTGACCGCGACGCTCGCGATGCTGCTGCTCGACCGCTATCTCGGCTTTCACTTCTTCACGGTCGATGCCGGCGGCAACCCGATGATGTACGTGAACCTGTTCTGGATATGGGGTCATCCCGAGGTCTACATCCTCGTGCTGCCGGCGTTCGGCATCTATTCCGAGGTCATGGCCACGTTCTGCGGCAAGCCGCTGTTCGGCTACCGCTCGATGGTCGGTGCGAGCATGGCGATCTGTATCTTCGCCTACTTGGTCTGGCTGCACCACTTCTTCACGATGGGCGCGAGCGCGGACGTCAATGCCTTCTTCGGCATGATGAGCATGATCATCGGTGTTCCGACCGGCGTGAAGATCTTCAACTGGCTGTTCACCATGTACGGCGGTCGAGTCCGATTCACCGTGCCCGTCCTGTGGACCATCGGCTTCATGGTGACCTTCGTCTTCGGCGGCCTGACTGGCGTGCTGCTCGCCGTGCCGCCGGTCGACTTCCAAACCCACAACAGCCTGTTCCTGGTCGCCCATTTCCATCACGTCATCGTTCCCGGCGTCGTGTTCGGCGCTTTCGCCGGCTACCAGTATTGGTTCCCCAAGGCGTTCGGCTTTAGGCTCGACGAACGCTGGGGCAAGCGTGCCTTCTGGTGTTGGATCATCGGCTTTCATCTCGCCTTCATGCCGCTCTACGTGGTGGGCTTGGGAGGCATGACCCGGCGCCTGCAGCACTACGACGTAATGGCCTGGCAACCCTGGCTACTGGCCGCCGCCGCCGGCGCCGTCATCGTCCTGGTTGGGATCCTCTGCCAGGCCATTCAACTCGCGGTGTCGATCCGCGACCGGGCGCTGCTGCGGGACATCACCGGCGATCCCTGGAACGGCCGCACGCTGGAATGGTCGACCGCCTCGCCGCCGCCAGCCTGGAACTACGCCACCCTCCCCAATGTGACCGGCATCGATGCCTTCTGGACCCGCAAGCAAAGCGCCACAGGCCGCTTCGCTCTGGCCGCGGCGCCTAGCGAATATCAGCCCATCGAAATCCCGAAAAGCAGTCCGATCGGCATCGTAAACGCCTTCTTTGCCGTGGTCCTGGGCTTCGCGCTGATCTGGCACATCTGGTGGATGGCAGGTCTCGGTCTTCTTGGCATCTTCGCGGCGCTGCTCGCCTTCGCATTTCGGCGCGAAGAGGAGATCAAGGTACCTGCCTACGACGTCGCGCGATTCGAGCAGCTCAGGCAAGCGGAGGTCGTGCCATGAACGATTTTGCTGTCGCCCTCCCAGGGATTGCTCGCGTCGTGCCGGCGAGCGAGGCGGGCCCGGCTTCCAAGCGCATCGTCGTCGCCTACGGATTCTGGGTCTTCCTGCTGAGCGACATCGTCATGTTCTCGGCATTCTTCGCGACCTATGCTGCGCTGGCCCGAGAGACGGCCGGTGGCCCCTCCGGCGTCCAGCTGTTCAACCAAACGAACGTCGCAATTCAAACCGCCTGCCTTCTCGCCTCGAGCTACACCTGCGGGCTCATGTCGTTGTCGATCGCTGCTCGACGGCTTGCCGGTACCTATTTCTGGGCGCTGGTCACCTTTGCGCTCGGTGCCGCCTTCCTCAGTCTTGAGCTCCGGGAGTTTGCAATCATGCTCGCCCAGGGAGCGACACCACAGCGGAGCGCGTTTCTGTCCTCCTTCTTCGCACTCGTTGGATGCCATGGGCTGCATGTTGCCGCCGGCCTGGTGTGGCTGACTGTCATGATGCTCCAAGTCACTCTCAGGAACTTCCACGCAACCGTCGCGCGCCGGCTGCTGTGCTTCTCGCTATTCTGGCACGCGCTCGACATCATCTGGGTCTGGCTGTTCACGGTCGTCTACCTGATGGGAGTCCTTCCATGACAGACACTTCGTACGATCTCGCTCCGGGAGACAACACGGCACTGGTCAGTACTCCAGATGTGAAATGGTCGGGCCTGCTCGTCTATACGACCGGACTGGTTCTGGCGGTGGGCCTGACGGCCACGTCGTTCTGGGCCGCCAACACCTCGGAGCTGTGGGGGCCCGGCGTATCGATGGGCCTGGTGGTGCTCGCGATTGCCCAGATGGGTGTCCACCTGGTTTTCTTCCTGCACATCACCACCGGACCGGATAATACTAACAATGTGCTGGCGCTAGCGTTTGGCATCTTGATCGTCACGATGATCGTCACCGGCTCGATTTGGATCATGAGTGATCTGGGCCAGATGATGCCGGGCATGAGCATGCACACTCAACACTGACGCACCTCGCTTTAGGTCCCTAAGAGAAGCGCGGCTCGCCACTTCGGAACGCCCATCGTCCGCATCCCACTGTTCGGGAGTAAGGAGGAACATCGGCTATCAATTGCGGTGCACGCGCAATGGGCCATCCGGGTCTGGGCCGGCGTATCGGCGTCGCTGGACCTTATTTCATGAGCCTTAGCATCTCTGGCTGCGCCCACAGCAGGAGACAGGTGGTGGAGCTGAAACTGGCGAGTCCCCGCCGCACTTCTTCCGTGCCAACCACCGGTAGTGCGTGAGAGATACGACGCCGTATCCACAGAGAAAACGGCGACCGCATTCGGGGGATTCCCAAGTAGTTTGCAGGTGCTAGGAGAGAACGAAGTCTTGGGGCTGCAGCGAGTGAACCATCGTAACCTCCGAGAAACCTCGCGCAGCGGCAAGGCATCGATGGAGATGTTATGGGCGCATGGTCGGTGGGACGAAACACAGCACACATCCGTAGCCAGGCCAGAGATGGGCTCGCTCGATGTCCGGATAGCGCTCGCGCAGGAACGGTCGTAGGGACGGCCAGTCATTGGCCGTCGTCTGTCTCGCTTACCAATGGCCGTCGCGGACTTCGGCTGTCGTGGAGTAGCAGTAGCCCGTGACTTGGCCTCCTTCGTCTCTCTGCCGTTGCGCCAGGATGCACTTGCCTCCCGGCTGCTTCCCCTCGCGATAGTGATTGGCATGAAAAAGGTGATGGCCATTGTCCTGCGCCCTCGCCTTTGGTGTCGGGGCGAAGCCGAGCATGAATACCGCCAGGATTGCGGCGGTGCCGATATAGGCGACCAATCGGATTTTGCTGGACTGGCGCACTGTACCGACAGGCAAGGATCGTGATGTTACGGGCATCGCTCGACCTTTCGTTCAAGGCGGCTCTATGGCTTGTCCCGCTTCACGAGTGATGGTCCGGGCATGAGGTCAAGCTAATGCCGTCGAGAAGAGCCCTCCATTGCACGAAGGGAGTTGCGAGTGCGGTCTTGGTAGTAGGATCTCATGCTTTGGCTTAGCCGTCGAAGCTCGCTCCACGGTTGCGAGGTTGCGAGCACATCTCCGACTCCGCTCCGTGCCAGAGCGACCGCCCATTCTCCCGAGAGGCGTTCAGGGCACCGATCCTCGCTGAACCAACGTAGTAGCTCCCTTTACCAACACGATAGTCGAACGAACCTCCGCATAATGGAATCGTCTGTCCTGTCGACCCATCATGAGAGTGTCGCAGCACACTCGGCGGTCGAGGCGCATACAGACGGTTGGCGAAGACTGCATCGGTGTAGCGGCGCACAACGCAAAGGAGCAAACCGATGTCCGCCGCAGTCGCGACGCTTCCTCCCCCCTCCACAGCGCTCCGGGTGCTCGAAGTACGGGTCCTCCCGGAATTCTGCGCGTTCTGGCTGACGCGGCCGTGGCTCTCGTCCGTTACGCCGCCCGGCGATGGCCATCCGGTCCTCGTGCTGCCAGGCCTGCTGGCGGACGACAACAGCACCAGCGCGCTGCGTGGCTTTCTCAATGCGCATGGCTACAAGGCGCATGGCTGGAAACTTGGGCGCAACTTCGGTGTGCGCGCTAACCTCCAGCGCGACATGCTGGCGCGTATCGATGAGCTGTTCGAGCGACACCGCGGACGCAAACTTAGCCTCGTCGGCTGGAGCCTGGGCGGTCTCTATGCCCGCCAGCTCGCGAAGATCGTACCCGACAAAGTGCGTTGCCTGATCAGTCTGGGCAGTCCGTTCGCGGGCTCGCCCAAATCGACCAATGCCTGGCGAACCTACGAATTGGTAAGCGGCAGCAAGATCGAGGATCAGAATGGGCTGGACACGATGGTCGAGGCGCCGCCTGTTCCGACCACCTCCATCTTCAGCCGCTCCGACGGCATCTGCGCTTGGCAGTCCTGCCTGAACATGGATGGTCCGCTGACCGAGAACATCGAGGTTCATGGCAGTCACCATGGGCTGGGTCATCACCCGGCGGTCGTCTTCGCCATCGCCGACCGCCTCGCCCAGCTGGAGGGCGCCTGGAAGAAATTCGATCGCAGCGGCTGGCGTCATCTGTTCTTTCCAGACTGGAAGCGGCCGTGAGCCTACCGCGCCAATGAACTGCCCTCGGCGATCGTGTGCTCAACGTAGATGCCGCAATACCCCCACCTTGTTTCTTCTCTCGTCGACAGATCTTTGGACCACGACATGTCAAGGAGACAACAATGGCCAACACTCACGAGAAGCGACCTGTTGAAATTGTCCTCCAGGATTTCCAGCGACTAAGTAAGGGCGCCTGGATCGCCATTATCGCCCTGATCGTCTTGTTGGTGGCCACGATCGTTGGTGTCTCGCTCTCAGGTACCAACGATCTGGCTTCCGGCGTTTCCGGCCCCGGCACGGTCGCCATGATACTCGGCGTGCTGTTTACGATTGCGGTCGGCGTCGGCTTGATGGGCCTCATCTTCTACAGCAGCCGCCGCGGCTACGGTGATCCGCCGGCCGTGGAATCAGAGTGGAAAGATCACCAGAACTAGCGAATTTTCATCCATGGGATCCTCGTTCTCCTCCCCTTTTGAACATCCGGATGGGTTCGCTCGCCTCGCGACAAAAGAGACGTCACGGGCAGTACCCGCGTGCTAAAGAGAGGGTGCCGGACGCCTCTGGTGCGAAATTGACGTCGCAGCCAGTCTGTACCGACCTTTCCTCCGACGGCATTAGGCCGCTATGCTTGGCGCCAATATAAACGCCCGTTCACGCCGCCGCTTTCGGAGGGCCTTCCGAGATGACCGCCGCCACTCCCGTCCCCCTGGTTTTCAGAGACTACGCCCTGGAGGACCGCTACCGCCTCGACAAGGGCCGGGTCTACATGACCGGCATCCAGGCGCTGGTGCGCCTGCCCATGATGCAGCGCCAACGCGACCTCGCCGCCGGCCTCAACACCGGCGGCTTCATCTCGGGCTATCGCGGCTCGCCGCTCGGCATGTACGACCACGCGCTGTGGACGGCCAAGAAGTACCTCAAGGACAACAACATCCACTTCCAGCCGGGCCTCAACGAGGACCTCGCCGCCACCGCGGTGTGGGGCACCCAGCAGGTCAACCTGTTCCCCGGCGCCAAGGTCGATGGCGTGTTCTCGATCTGGTACGGCAAGGGCCCGGGCGTCGACCGCTCGATGGACGTGCTGAAGCACGGCAATGCCGCCGGCTCCTCGGAGCATGGCGGCGTCATCGTGCTGGCGGGCGACGACCATGGCGCACAGTCCTCGACCCTGCCGCATCAGAGCGAGCAGGTGTTCTCCGCCGCCATGATCCCGGTGATCAATCCGGCGAACGTGCAGGAATATCTCGATTTCGGCCTGCTGGGCTTCGCGCTGTCGCGCTACTCCGGCTGCTGGATCGGCTTCAAGGCGATTTCCGAGACCGTCGAATCGGGCGCCTCGGTGTGGGTCGATCCCGAGCGCATCAGGATCATGATGCCCACCGACTTCCAGCTGCCGCCGGGCGGGCTCGGCATCCGCAATCCCGACCCGCCGATGGAGGCGGAGAAGCGCCTGCACGGGCCCAAGATGGCGGCAATCAAGGCGTTCGTGCGCGCCAACGGCTTCGATCGCACGGTGATCGATCCGCCCCAATCAGGCACCAGGGCGCGCATCGGCATCATGACCACGGGCAAGGCCTATCTCGACACGCGCCAGGCCCTGGAGGACCTCGGCATCACCGACGAGCGCGCGAAGGCACTCGGCATCCGCCTCTACAAGGTCGGCATGACCTGGCCGCTGGAGCCGGAAGGCGCGCGCCGCTTCGCCGAAGACCTGCAGGAAGTGATCGTCATCGAGGAGAAGCGGTCGAACCTCGAGGAGCAGCTCGTCCATCTCCTCTACAACATGCCGGCCGACCGCCGACCGCTCGTGATCGGCAAGTCCGACGAGACCGGCCGCATCATCCTGCCGAGCGAAGGCGAGCTCACGCCGACCGGTGTCGCCATGGTGATCGCCGGCCGCCTGATGAAGCACACCGGCGAATCGCCAGAGCTCAAGCAGCGCCTCGCCCGCCTCGAAGCCAAGGAGAAGCTTTTGGCCGCGCCGCCGCCCAAGGTGGCGCGCACGCCGTACTTCTGCTCGGGCTGCCCGCACAACACGTCGACGCGCGTGCCCGAAGGCAGCCGGGCCATGGCCGGCATCGGCTGCCACGGCATGGCGATCTGGATGCCCGAGCGGCGCACGGCGCTGATCTCGCACATGGGCGGCGAAGGCGTGCCGTGGGTCGGCCAGGCGCCGTTCAGTGGCGACAATCACATCTTCCAGAACCTGGGCGACGGCACCTACTACCACTCCGGCCTGATGGCGATCCGCCAGGCCGCGGCGGCCGGCGTCAACATCACCTACAAGATCCTGTTCAACGATGCGGTCGCCATGACCGGCGGCCAGCCGCATGACGGGCCGCTCAGCGTGCCCGAGATCACCAAGCAGGTCGCGGCCGAGGGCGCCAAGAAGGTCGTGGTCGTCACCGACGAACCCGACAAGTATCCTGTCGGCACCGACTTCGCCCATGGCGTCACCATCCGCCATCGCGACGACCTCGATGCGGTTCAGCGCGAGATGCGCGACATCCCGGGCCTCACCGTGATCGTGTACGACCAGACCTGCGCCGCCGAGAAGCGCCGCCGGCGCAAGCGCGGCACCTTCCCCGATCCCGCCAAGCGCGTGTTCATCAACGACACGGTATGCGAGGGCTGCGGCGACTGCTCGGACAAGAGCAACTGCGTATCGGTCAAGCCGCTCGAGACCGAGCTCGGCCGCAAGCGCCAGATCGACCAGAGCAACTGCAACAAGGACTTCTCCTGCGTGAACGGCTTCTGCCCGAGCTTCGTCTCGGTGCATGGCGGCACGCCGGCCAAGGCCAGGCGCCCGCAGCTGAAGGTGGTTCAGGACGATCCCTTCGCCGAGCTGCCCATGCCCACCGTGCGGCCGCTGTCGGAGGCCTACGGCATCCTGGTGACCGGCATCGGCGGCACCGGCGTGATCACCGTCGGCGCCCTGATCGGCATGGCGGCCCACCTCGAAGGCAAGGGCTGCACCGTGCTCGACTTCACGGGCCTCGCCCAGAAGAACGGCGCGGTAATGAGCCACGTGCGTCTTGCGCCGAAGCCGGAAGACTTGCACGCCGTGCGCATCGCCGCCGGCGGCGCCAACCTGGTGCTGGGCTGCGACATGGTCGTGGCCGCCTCGCCGGCCGCGCTGTCACGCATCGAGCCCGGCGTCACCCGGGCGGTGATCAACGGCTACATGACGCCGGTCGCCGCCTTCGTGATGAACGGCGACATGGATCTCGGCGCCGAGGCCATGATGAAGTCGATCCGCGACGCCGCCGGCGACGAGGCCGTGTCGTTCGTCGACGGCACGGGGCTCGCCACGGCGATCCTGGGCGATTCCATTGCTACAAACCTCTTCATGCTGGGCTATGCCTGGCAGAAGGGCCTGATTCCGCTGTCGTTCGAGGCAATCGAGCGCGCCATCGAACTGAACGGCGTCGCCGTCGAGACCAGCAAGCGCACCTTCGCCTGGGGCCGACTCGCCGCGCACGACATCGCGGCCGTGCAGGCGGCCGCCAAGCCGACGCTGCGGACCGAGAAGCCGGTGGCGCGCACCCTGCCGGAAATCGTCGCCAAGCGCGTCGAGCTGTTGACGGCCTACCAGGACGCAGCCTACGCCGAACGCTATCGCGCCTTCGTCGACAAGGTGGCGGCGGCCGAAAAGGCCAAGGCGCCGGGCCGGCGCGGGCTCGCCGAAGCGGTCGCCAAGTCGCTCTACAAGCTGATGGCCTACAAGGACGAGTACGAGGTCGGCCGGCTCTACAGCGACGGCGAGTTCCTGAAGAAGCTTTCGAGCCAGTTCGAAGGCGACTACAAGCTCACCTTCCATCTCGCGCCACCCTTGTTCTCGGATCGCGATCCGGAAACGGGCCAGCTCAACAAGAAGGAATACGGCGCCTGGGTGATGCCGATGTTCCGCCTCCTCGCCTCGCTGAAGAAGCTGCGCGGCACCAGGCTCGACATCTTCGGCTACAGCGAGGAGCGGCGCATGGAGCGCCGGCTGATCGGCGAATACCAGGCGACGATCGACGAGGTGCTGGCCACGCTCGGCCAGGACAACCACGCGCTCGCCGTCCAGATCGCCTTGGTGCCGGACGGCATGCGCGGCTTCGGTCACATCAAGGAGAAGAACGTGAAGGCCGCCAAGGAGCGCGAAGCGAGCCTGCTCGCCTCCTACCGCAGTCCGGCGACGCAGTCGGTCGCAGCAGAGTGACGGGACGCCCCCGCCTCCGAAAGGGGGTTGCGGAAGGACGCGACGGCGTCCCGGGTACGCAGTGCCCCGCAAAGGGAGGGCTCACGGGAGCACCGCCCCAGCTATAAGCCTGCGGATCGGTACAATCTATGGTCGTATCTGCACATCTGACACGACCGATTTAGCGCCACCTCTT
>Ga0081539_10002420_pt1 | contig 26370 bp, 22 predicted proteins | sample TabmetS4T2R2_FD_71023 | JGI IMG/M metagenome (GOLD analysis project Ga0081539, IMG submission 71023) | Tabebuia heterophylla rhizosphere microbial communities from the University of Puerto Rico - S4T2R2 | ecosystem: Host-associated > Plants > Roots > Rhizosphere ...
AACTCATGTCAATATCATACCTGCGATTATGAAAAATAAACATAACAATGACGTAAGGTGCCAAACAATTCAGAAAGGGCACGCTCTGGAGAAGATTTTTATGCCTAAGGATAAAACAAATGTCAGACAATTGTACTTGATCTTGCTATTTGGTAGAGGTAAATGTTATTTCTATCGAAGTTAAATTAACGCCAGGTTAAGATCTAATTAACATGTGGACGTAATACTCACAATTTTGTTACATTTTCTACCGGTACCAGTCATGTGATTGTAAGGTACGAACAAATAAAAATTTTATTGCAAAGGTTCCAAGATCAACCGATTAAGGATGATCTTGCTATGATGGCTGTAGAACATTCAAGGGTGCGTCAATCAAGCGAACCGTACGTTCTTAACTTTTTATGATCATTTATGCTCATCCAAAATCACTCTATCTTGAGATTGTTGCCCTATTGAGATTTTGGGTATGGCATAAGTAGAGGTAAGATGGATAGTAATTTAGATCTGTCATCAAATACACTCATTGCCTCAAGAAGTCTCGAACGAGATTTGGTCTCCAAAAGCCGAATCGCTCGTATCCTTGATATCTCAGTGATTCTGTTTGCAGCTCCCTATATTCTTCTGGCTTTTCTTATTATCGCGTTTTTGATCAAATTGGACTCGCCAGGCCCAGTGTTTTATCGTCAAACCAGAATTGGTCGGTTCGGCCGCAAATTCTATGTATATAAGTTTCGCACCATGGTTCAAAATGCCGATAAAACCTTGGAGCTTTATCTTGATACCTCCCCTGGGTTAAAGGCCCAATGGTTAGCAACACATAAACTAAAGCAAGATCCTCGTGTGACCCGTCTTGGCGCCAAGCTGCGCAAATTGAGTTTGGATGAGTTGCCGCAAATTTGGAACATCATCATTGGTGATATGAGTTTGGTTGGTCCTCGACCCATTGTCGATGCGGAAGTAGAGAAATATGGGAAATATTTCGACCTCTACGTTCAAGTTCGTCCCGGCTTAACCGGCTTGTGGCAGGTTTCAGGTCGAAATGATACTACATATGAGCGCCGTGTTGAATTGGATGCATATTACATTCGCAACCGATCTTTGAAGTTAGATCTTCAAATTCTCTGGAAGACGGTGTTCGTCGTTCTAAGAAAAGACGGGGCTTATTAGATATGTCAGGCAAGCTGAAGCCCCCAATTATTCTTTTTGGTAATTTTCGTTCGGGCACCACAATGCTACATAAGCTTATCGCCACTCATCCAGATGTAGTGTCATTGTATGAACCAGTTGGACTTTGGCTTTATGCTGATCCTGGAAGAGGTCACGACGAATTTGACGAAAGGGACGCGTCGGATAACGTCAAACATTATATCCGGAGCAAGTTTTTGAAATATCAACAGCAGCATGGAAATCGAATAATTGTTGAAAAAACACCTCATAATATTCTGAGAATTCCCTATGTGCGTGCGATCTTCCCTGAAGCTCACTTTCTATACATCGTCAGGAATCCTCTCTCTTTTGTCAGTTCCGTGGAGTTGAAGTGGCAGCAACCGGCTACAAGAAAAAGAATTGTAAAGCGTTTAAAATCTACACCCGTTACCCAGTTGCAGCATTACCTGAAGCGCTTTCTCAGCCAACAGTGGAACAACCGGATCTTGCGGCGCAAGTACCTATCTATTTGGGGGCCGCGCTACAAAGGTATTCAGGAAGATCTGAAAACAGAGAATCTTATGACTGTAATAGCTAGGCAGTGGTCGCGTTCCTCGAGCAAAGCTGAGCGCGATGTAGCTCTTTTCGAGCCTGGTCAAGTCTTGAGGTTGAGATATGAAGATTTTGTACAAAATCCAATTTCCGATATGGAGCGTATCTGTGCTCATTGTGGTTTGCAGATGACCGACCACATGGCGAAAACTATCAGGGAGATGGTCAAGACGGATCGGAAACTGAAGTGGCAGCGATTTGAGCCTCATGTTCTGGCTCGAATTATTCCAGAGCTTTATGAGGAGATGGAGCGACATGGCTATGAAATTCCGACAGAAATCACCCAAGCTGTCGAGGTCTAGGAACGAGGAGTGCAAGTCATGTTGAAAACGTGCCACGGTCGACGATCAAAAGCAGAATATGCCGGAGTGCAAGTAGAACGACTAGCTTATCATCAGTTAGTTAATTTAATAGATGCAAGTGTGTATTCCTATACAAATTCAATTTCCAAGTTGTATGTCGAAATAGCAGAGTACATCTTGCATGAATGGAGGTATCAGCCATGGATCTTTCAAAAATTCTAAATTTAGTCTACCGATATTTATGGTTGCTAGTATTGGCGGCTTTGATTGCCGGACTTACTACATTCTTTAAGGTTAGCAGCCAACCCATTGTGTATAGAGCGACAACAGATTTACTTGTTGGGCCAAGCTTGGATAGCCCTAGTCCAGACTTGAACGCTTTGAGAATCGGGGGACAATTAGGTCTGACGTATGCTGAAGTGTTGACTACTCGCTCATTCCTAGAGACCGTGAACAATAAATTGGATCAGAAATTAGATCTAAATGTGCTCAGGGATGCGATCACAACCAGACAAAGTACCGAAACCCGAGTATTGACAATCATCGTGTTCTTTCGTGATCCAAAACAGGCTGTTGCTATTGCAAATGCTGCAGCGCAAGCCCTGCTCGAAATGAGTCCCTCGAAGGATAATATAACAGACTCGCTTCGCACTCAAATGAGCGAGCAGTCACACCAGTTGGAGCAGATTGTTAGCCAGTCTCAGTCAAGCATCGAGCAACTGGAAGCTGAGCTCACTGCCTTAAAAGTTGCGAACACGAGTAGCCCAGAGGCTGTAAAAGCGAATCTGGAGCAACAAAATCTTGTGATCAAACAGCTTGCTGATGAACGCAGCCGCTTGTCTGAAACGCTCCGAACGTTGACGAGCATCTATCAAATACTATTAGATACAAACACCAACCAAATGCAGATTATTCAACCCGCATCGACGGCAACACTCGTCGACCAGCAACTTTGGCTAAGAGTATTCTCGTCTGGAGTCGGTGGCTTGATCTTCGCGATCATCATTATTTTTGTCGCTGAATATTTTGATGACAGGCTTCGCTTCCCAGGCGATCTCAGTAGAGCTGCCGGAGTTCAGCTGCTGAGTACGATTGACAAGCATCCCAGATTAAGAGGTTCCGGACTTGACGGGCTCGTCACGCTTACCTATCCCGAATCTGATGCTGCAAATAGATATCGGGAAGTAGTCGCCAAGTTGCTTTTTTCAATCGGCGAATCGATACCCTACTCTTTGTTGCTGAGCAGCATCGCTTCCAAGAGCGAAGCGAATGCGGCTGTGATCGCAGGAAATCTGGCTGTTGCATTCGCTCAAGCAGGTTATAAGGTTGTGCTGGTTGATGCTCAAGTTGATAACCCTGTGTTGACAACTATATTCAAAGCCACGAAGAAAGAAGGGCTGGCAGACCTGTTAATAACGAAATCGACCGAAGCACATCTTTTGCCCTTAGAGCAAGTTCCTGGAATTCGATTCTTACCAGCGGGATTATCTTCTGAAAAAAGCGCGCACGCAATGCTGAATCCAACAAACGTGTCAACACTGGTTGAACAGCTGCAAAAAGAAGCGAATATTGTATTAGTGGCAGGCTCGGCAATTTCACGGTTTGCCGAAAATCTCACGTTAGCATCTCAGGTAGATGCCGTCATTTTGGTGTCACGCCCTGCAGAAGCAAGAAAGAATGTGGTAAACAAAGTGGTCGAGAATTTTCGCCTGATGAAAATCAATCTGGCGGGTGTAATCTTTGATTACAACCCACCGCCTTTTCTCCCCAATGAAGACCGCAGATCTGGTTCTGCATTTGGACGTGATACTTCCAGAGAAGCAATTAATAAGGGCAATTTATCAGAGCAGACAACAGAGAGTTAACAAAGATCTACGTGTCAGCGCGGCATGGCATGCCGCGCTGACCCACTTTGTTACTGTCTTTTATTTAATTTCTCCCATGATAAATCTTGAAAAATCGTCTGTGACCGAGGTGCCTGCTATGGCAACGAGTCAGACAACGAAAAAGCACCTCCGCGGTTCCACGTTACTGTTATCTGGTCGTGTAATCGCGATGGCAGGGAATTTCCTTGTCCAACTACTGATCGTACGTTACTTGTCGAAGAGCGACTACGGTGCCTTTGCCTACGCTCTGTCTCTCATCTCGTTAGGATCGAGCCTCGCCGTTTTCGGATTTGACAAAACAGTCACTCGATTCATACCCATGTACCAGGAACGAGGCGAATATCATAAAGTGTTTGGCTCCGTTATTATGATGGTCAGCACTGTTTTTTCACTTGGTCTTTTTCTCATTTTGTTAGTCTTCGGTTTGAGGGGCTGGATCGTAGGATCGTTGGTCAGCGATCCATTGGCTGTTCAATTATTGCTGCTGTTGATTTTTTTAACACCCATTCAAGCACTGGACAGCCTCCTGGTGGGGATGCTTGCTATTTTCTCAAAGCCAAGCTCCATTTTTTTTCGAAGATACGTTCTGGCCCCAGGTCTGAGGCTTTTGGTTGTGCTGTTGTTGATCCTATTCCACAAAGATGTGTATTTCCTGTCCGTAGGCTTTATCGGTGCTGGGGTTTTAGGCCTTACCATATATTACGGAATATTGATACGCGATCTTCGTAAACAAGAGGTACGGAAGCATTTCAACTTACAAACAATAAAGTTTCCGATCAACGAGATTTTTGGCTTTAGCATTCCCCTCTTTATAAGCAGTTTTGTTTTCATGGTACGGACTCATCTCGTCGTTGTTCTACTAGAATACTTTCGTAGCACACTCGATGTGGCTGCTTACCGGGCCGTTCAGCCCGTTTCGGATTTGAATACAACAGTCATTCAAAGCTTTGCCTTGCTCTTTATGCCGACGATGGCACGCATGTATGCCAGAAAGGATCAGGAAGGGATTGATAACTTGTATTGGCAAAGCGCGGCCTGGATTACAGTTATCTCGTTTCCAATCTTTCTACTTACATTCTCGCTCGCTCAACCACTGACATTGTTGCTTTTCGGAGAGCGCTATGCTCAATCCGGATGGATCATGGCGGTGCTTGCCTTTGGTTATTACTTCAATGCAGCGCTGGGATTTAACGCAGATACACTGCGCATTTATGGACGACTTCGTTACACCGTGATTGTCGATTTTGTTGTAACGATTATCAATGTAGGACTGAGCCTCATACTCATTCCGCGTTATGGGGCCATGGGGGCCGCGATCGGAACGTGCGGGACTCTGGTCTTATACAATATTCTAAATCATATTGGTTTAAAGTTCGCTACTAAGATTAACTTGTTTGAGTGGCGTTACCTAAGAGTTTACTTAAGTATTATCTTGGGAACGTTGGGGTTAGCAATTCTCCAAAGCTGGCTGACTCTTCCTATATATGTGGGTGTTTTGCTGGCGGGCATCATCTCGTTAGTTGTCGTGTTGATGAATCGTGGTGTGCTCAATATCGAACACACATTTCCGGAACTACTCCGGTTTCGACTTATACAAGTTCTTTTCGCAGCCCAACGCACCAACGGCTGAACCATGATGAGCGACAGTCAAAGCACAGTAGAAAATGATGATTAATCAAGAATCACAAAGTATTGAACCCGGCATTGTGGAAAGTCATCTGAAAGAATCACAAGGGTTCAAAGTGGCTTACATTATGTCGCGCTTTCCGAAGCTCACGGAAACCTTTATCCTGTACGAAATGTTGGCAATGCAGCAGCAGGGCGTTCAAGTCGAAGTCTATCCACTCTTACGTGAGAGCGAAGAGGTGATGCATGCGGAAGCCGCGCAATTTGTGAACGTCGCTCATTTTCAGCCCTTTATATCTTTGCCAATCCTACGAGCGAACCTGCACTTTCTCTGGAAAAAACCCTTTGTGTATTTAAAAACACTTTGGGATGTATTACGCGCGAATTGGGGTAGTCTTAATTTTTTCACGGGTGTCATTGGCATTTTTCCAAAGACTGTTCTGTTTGCATATCAAATGCGTGCAGACAACGTGCAACACGTCCATGCTCATTTTGCCAGCCATCCCGCTGCCGCGGGGTTTATCATTCACCGGCTGGTTGGCATCCCTTATAGCTTCACAGCTCATGGCTCGGATCTTCATCGTGACAGACATATGTTGCGTGAAAAAGTGGCTGAAGCTGCATTTGTTGCGGCGATTTCAGAATACAACAAGGAATTAATTATTTCGGAATGCCAGGGCATTTACCGCGAGAAAGTAAGCGTGGTCCATTGTGGTGTAGATACGGGGGTGTTTCGGGCTCGCTCTCATGAAACCCCGTACGAAAAAGGAGAAAATCCTTTCATGATCCTGTGTGTGGGGACTTTGCATGAGGTCAAGGGACAAGTTTATTTAATTGAAGCTTGCCATCTACTTCAGGAAAGAGGATTTGACTTCGAGTGTCATTTTGTCGGTGCTGGACCTGATAAAGAATCCCTCAGCGAACTTGTGAAGGAAGCAGGCCTTTCAGATAAAGTCCGATTTCACGGAAGACTTACACGCGACGAGATCGCCCGCCTCCTGCTGGATGCAGATGTCTTGACTGCGCCCAGCGTTCCGACACGTGATGGAAAGCGGGAGGGCATTCCAGTAGTGCTTATGGAAGCGATGGGAAGTGGCGTTCCTGTGGCTGCCAGTAATCTTTCGGGTATCCCAGAACTGGTGAACGATCAATTGACCGGGCTGTTGGTTCCTCCAGGAGACGCAACCTCCCTCGCGAATGCGTTGGAACGCTACATCACAGACCCAGAATTACGCCGACGCCTGGGGAGTGCCGGAAGGGAGAAAGTTGTAAGGGAGTTCGATCTTAATAAAAATGCCGCCAAGCTCGTTCAGCATTTTCTAAAGGATCGCCCATGATCGCACTGATCCTATTTTGGGCTGCAGTGTCCTTAATCGTCTACACCTATATCGGGTTCCCTGTGGGAGTTGTCCTGCGTGGGCTGTTCTGGGGTCGGTCTTATCAGCATGAGGAGCCCACAAATTCGCCCACTGTTAGCGTCGTGGTTTCAGCGTACAACGAGGCGAAATCCATTGCGGCAAAGTTGGATAACATTTTGTCGTTGGATTATCCGCGAGACCGCCTCGAGATCGTCATTGCGTCAGATGGGTCAACAGATGGCACGGATGCCATTGTCGAGCGCTACAAGGAACATGGCGTGAAATTACTTTCCCTTCCGCGGGTAGGAAAAGCTGCCGCTCTCAACGCAGCAGTGAACGCCTCCAAAGGCGAAATTCTGGTGTTTTCAGATGCGAATAGTATATACAAAGCGGATGCGATTCAGCAGCTTGTTAGACCGTTTGGGGATGCTGAGGTGGGGGGTGTGGCGGGCAATCAAATCTACAAGACGGAGCTTTCTGGCGGGTCCAGCACCGATGGCGAGCGTGCTTATTGGAACTTTGATCGCATGCTGAAACAATTTCAAAGTAAATCAGGTAACACACTGGCGGCCACAGGAGCGATATATGCTATTCGCCGGTCACTATTTCGGCCAATTCCAGACGGTGTATCGGATGATCTTTTTACTTCCACCGGCGTAATCGTCCAGGGATATCGATTGGTCTTTGCGCCGGAGGCCATCGCTTATGAGCCGGTCGCTGCGACAACTCAAGTGGAGTTTGGGCGTAAGGTGCGTGTGATCATGCGTAGTTGGAAGGCCTTTATTTTTCGGAGGGAACTGTTGAATCCCTTTCGATACAAATTTTATGCAATCCAACTGTTCTCTCACAAGATCTTGAGATACTTAGTGGTTTTTCCTTTATTGATACTTTTTTTGGTAAGCCCGTTTTTGTGGAAGACAGGCTTCATCTATCAAATAGCGACCATCGGCCAGATTGCGTTTTACGGTTGTGCTCTGTTCGGCTGGCTCTTCAATGGGGCCGGCTTTGGACGCAAGAAAATATTCACAATTCCATTCTATTTTTGCATGGTCAACGCGGCTTCGTTGGTTGCCATCATAAATGTGTTGCGAGGGCGCCAAATCAAGCATTGGGAGCCGCAACGGCATGGTCAAACGCAGTACGAAAATGTTCATTAAGTCAGTGAGGACGTTATGACAGCATTAGATTCAACAATCGAAAGGCTCTTCGCAAGCGAACGTAGACTCTTTTGGCTGATTCCTATTGCCTTGTTGGGCGCCATGGCGATTGGCCACGTCGCGACCAGAGACCGATTCTTAACGCTGGGTGTGCTCCTTGGTATTCTATTCATATTGGCGTTATTCAAATGGCCGGACACGGCGACGCTCCTGGTCGTGTTTTACCTGTATACAAACGTGGGACCGGTTCTTATGAACTTCTATGGTGTTCCCGATTACATTGCTATGGGATTTCCAGTGCTGTTAACGGTTCCACTGATTTGGTATCTCGTTTTACGCCGCGAAACGCTGATCATCACGCCCGTTTTTCACTTGCTGCTTTTGCTTTTGGTCATATACATTCTGGGAGCAGTTTTTTCAAGTGATATAAATTTGGCCTTTCGAAAGTTAATTGATTACGTTTTTGAAGGTGTCTTACTCTATTTCTTTCTTACAAATGTCATTCGTACTCCTCTCATGCTGAAGCGCGTGGTCTGGACACTCTTGATCTCCGGCGCATTGATTGGCGGGTTGGCATTTTATCAGCAGGTGACAGGCACCTTTGATAACAATTACTGGGGATTCGCCCAAGTAGAAACAAACGCCTCGTTTGGAACGGGGGTCGAAAACCTACAGGGAGAAGTCACACAGGCACGTCTTTCTGGATCCATTGGTGAAAAGAACCGTTTCGCACAGAACATGTTGATGCTTGTACCTCTAGGGTTATTTCAGTTTTGGATTTATCGCTCCTCCTGGGCTCGCCTCCTGGCTTTGCTCTGCACTAGTTTGATCATTGTGGGCGGAGCGTTGGCCTTCTCGCGCGGGGCGGCCGTCGGATTTATCTTGTTGATCCTAATCATGGCTTTCCTGCGATATATAAAATTCTACCAACTTGTGCTCCTCGTTCTTGGTGCTTACTTAGTCATTTGGTTGTTTCCACAGTACGGTGCGCGCCTTGCAACATTAACTGTGTTTACAGATGCGGCTGCTACAGACAGCGGCACCACGCTTAATAGCGCCGACGGCGCTATCCGTGGACGAGCAACCGATGTACTTGCCGCTTTGCGGATCTTTCAAGATCACCCTCTCATCGGTGTTGGTCCAGGCATGGTTTCATCTTACACGCAAGAATATTCCAGAGGAGTTGGTTTCCGCTATCTCACGGATAACAAGCAGGCACACAGTTTATTCCCGGGGATTGCTGCAGAGTCAGGATTGCTGGGTTTGATCTGTTTTGTAGCGATCCTATACATCCCTCTGCGAGATTTAGCACGCGTACGGAAACAATGGCTGCAGAGCCACCCAGATTGGTCGTATATGGCAACAGCCTTTTTTCAAGTGCTGATTAGTTATATTGCCACAGGTCTCTTTCTACATATGTCGTATATGCGTTTCTTTTATCTGATGTTAGCACTGGCTGTCGTCGCAAGCCGTTTTAAAGATGCCGATATGCCAGTGCCAGTAGAGACGGAAGCCACTAAAACTGTATTAGTGCCCGAAATGTGAGCTCATCCGTGTTCCAGTTCATTAAAAATACTGCATTCGCTGCTGTGAAAAGCTCCACCTTTGATCGATTTGTTAAATTGTTGGAAAATATGGATGCTCAAAAGTCAGGTTTTCTGCGTGTCCTGACCTACCACCGCGTAGATGAGCCAACAAGGCGGCCCTGGTTAGATCCCGGCCAGATTAGTGCCACTCCGAAAGATTTTGACGAGCAAATGGCATATTTGGCGACCTGCTATCAACTGGTCACTGTCAGTGACGTGCTTGCCGCTCTAAAATTCCAGAATAAAAAAGACGTACCGCCGCGCGCAGTGTTGGTTACGTTTGATGATGGATATTTGGACTTCGAAGAGCAAGCCTGGCCCATCCTGAGGCGGTATAAGATTCCAGCTACCTTGTTTGTTCCCACAGCCTATCCGGATCATCCTGAACAAACATTTTGGTGGAATGATCTTTATCAAGCCCTACAAAATACCAACCGCAAACAGAATCTGGATACGCCGATCGGTACATATTCCCTGTCAGATGCTTTCTCTCGAAATCGGGCATATCAACGTCTAAAAAACTACATGAAGACATTGAAGCATGCCGAAGCAATTTTGAGAGTAAGAGAACTTTGTAGTGAATTAGGTGTTCAGCCGGCCGCCAATTGCATAATGAGCTGGGATTCCTTGCGGAAGCTGCATCAAGATGGACTCACAGTAGGCGCTCATACGAGAACACATCCTTTATTAAATCGCATCTCGCTGGACGACGCCAGGCAAGAGGTGATTGGTTCCATCGAGGACCTCAAGCGCGAAATTGGCTTCGCTCTCCCAATATTCGCTTATCCAGGTGGAGAATTCAACAATGATGTGGTGAGCATGCTGGAACGCGAGGGGTTTTCTCTTGCGTTTACGACCAAACGAGGGATTAATAATATTAAGCACATGAATCCATTGAGAATTCAACGGATCAATGTGGGGGGCAGAACATCCCTGCCGGTTTTACGAGCACAATTGCTCTCGTGGACAGCTCATTTCAACAAGCTACACAACCGCATGGATGCATAAGAACAAGGAACATTAGATGGTTACTACCCAACTAAAGAAAACAGGTCCCAAAGATAAGATAATCGTGCTCGGATGCTCTTTGACAGGTTATGCAGTGATGCGTGCGCTTGCCGACAGGAATCTTCATACCATTGGCATAACCTATTCAAAAAGAGATGTTGCTCAACTCTCACGCTATGTTTCAGAAGTCGTGCACAGTCCCTCCCCCGATGAAGAGGAAAAATTTGTTGCTTACTTAATTCAGCATGCTGACCGCTGGGCCGGAGCCTTAATTCTGGAGACATCCGATAGCGCGGCAATCGCTTTGTCTAAAAACAAGGAAATCCTCTCAAAGTATTACAGAATTGCCACCCCGGACTGGAATGTCCTCAATATCTTTGTTGAGAAGGAAAAAACATATGCCCTTGCAGAGCAATATAACCTCCCACACCCCAAAAGCATTCCACTCTTTGGGTTGAAAGATATAAAGGGAACTTCAGAAATCCTGTATCCCTGCATCTTAAAACCGGTTCTGTCCACTCCTTTCACAGACAAATTTCATATGAAAAATTTCGAAGTTCATAATGATCGTGAGTTAGAGGAGAAATACAAACTTTGTTTGGATGCGGGCTTATCGATGATCCTTCAGGAAATCATCCCAGGACCGGACGCTAACCTCTACAAAATGCAAGGATATGTAAACAGCCAGGGAAAGCTGGTGGGAAGATTCTTCTATAGGAAACTAAGACAACATCCGCCTCAATTTGGTGTCGCACGGGTAGGGATTAGCACCGATCGGCAGTCAGAAGTGGAGCAGTTGACGGAAGAACTATTGACCCGGTCAAATTATCGTGGCTACTTCAGCAATGAGTTTAAGCTGGATCCCAGAGATGGCCAATTAAAGCTGATCGAGAACAATTGCAGAATGCCGCGCTCAGGTATGCTGGCCATTGCAGCTGGGATAAATTTTCCGTGGCTGATCTATCAAGACCTGGTGTTGAATCAGCAGTGTGATGTTACCGACTACAAAGTCGGAACCTATTGGATCGATTTCTGGACCGATCTTTACAATTCCCTCTTTCGCTGGAAAAAGGAAGAGATTCGACTGCGCGATTACATAGCTCCCTACTTTGCAAAGAATAAGGTATTTTCGGACTTGAATTTTGACGATCTAAACCCCTTTTTTGGAGTGGCTTATCAAAGCATTACTAGTTTATTACTAGTTTTGGGAGAAGTATTTGAAACGTGGCTTAAAGACCTAATCTGCTAGTACTTTCCGTAATATTCCAGTGCAAGCAAAGCGGCCTTGATCCATCAATGAAGAGCAAGGAAGACAAAATGGTCACTACTAATTACAGAATGCGTCGACGGGTATAGAGGGAGGAAATTAGAGACATGACATCAAATACTCGCTCCAGATCGACTATGCTGCAATCAGCCTCCAAAGATAAGGTAATCGTGCTCGGATGTTCTTTGACAGGTTATGCAGTGATGCGCGCGCTCGCCAACAGGAATATTTATATCATCGCCATGACCTATAATAAACGAGACGTTGCTCAACTCTCACGCTATGTTTCAGAAGTCGTGCACAGTCCTTCCCCTGTGGATGAGGAACAGTTTGTTGCGTACTTAATTCAGCATGCTGACCGCTGGGCCGGAGCCTTAATTCTGGAGTCAGGGGATAACGCGGCAATCGCTTTGTCCAAAAACAAGGAAGTCCTTTCAAAGTATTACAGAATTGCCACCCCGGACTGGAATGTCCTCAATATCTTTGTGGAGAAGGAAAAAACATATGCCTTCGCAAAACAATATAACGTCCCTCACCCCAAAAGCATTTCATTGGGTGAGTGGGAAGACATCGGGAAGATTTCCGAAATCTTGTATCCTTGTATCTTAAAGCCAATTCTTTCCTCTCCTTTTACAGACAGGTTTCGTCTGAAAGCCTTCGAAGTTCATAATGATCGTGAGTTAGAGGAGAAATACAAACTTTGTTTGGATGCGGGCTTATCGATGATCCTTCAGGAAATCATTCCCGGTCCAGATGCTAACTTGTACAAAATGCAAGGATATGTAAACAGCCAGGGAAAGCTGGTGGGAAAATTCTTCTTGAGGAAATTACGACAACATCCGCCTCAATTTGGTGTCGCGCGGGTAGGGATTAGCACCGATAGAGATCCGGAGGTTGAATGGTTGTCAGAGAAACTATTGACCCATTCAAACTATCGCGGCTACTTCAGCAATGAGTTCAAGCTGGATCCCAGAGATGGCCAATTAAAGCTGATCGAGAACAATTGCAGAACGCCGCGTAATGCTATGCTAGCCATTGCAGCCGGGATAAATTTTCCGTGGCTGATCTATCAAGACCTGGTGTTGAATCAGCAGTGTGATGTTACCGACTACAAAGTCGGAACCTATTGGATCGATTTCTGGACTGACCTTTACAATTCCCTCTTTCGCCGGAAGAAGGAAGAGATTCGACTGCGCGATTATATAGCTCCCTACTTTGCAAAGAACAAGGTATTTTCGGACTTGAATTTTGACGACCTAAAGCCTTTTTTTGCAGCGGCTTATAGATACATGACTAGTTTTGGGAGAAGTATTTGAAACGTAACTTAAAGCCCCAACCTGCTGTCGCTTTCCGTGATATATCCCAGTGCAAGCATTGAGTTTTGAATTAATAAATATAGGCATGCCTTGAACTCGTGTCCAGGGAGCAAAGCCATCGGATCAGCGAATCGGTTTGGATGGGCTCACTATCACGATGGAGTAGGTAATGCAACATTAGAGGTAAATATGACTCAAGATAATACAAATAATGTTAAGGTGCTATTCATTGCCGGACCGGGTCGGAGTGGCAGCACTCTGCTGGACATGCTACTTGGACAAATTAATGGATTTTACTCCACTGGTGAGCTGCGATTCATCTGGAGCCGAGGTTTTGAGCAGAACCAGTTATGCGGTTGTGGACAGCCATTCAGGAAATGTGAGTTTTGGGCCGAGGTTGTCAAAGAAGGCTTTGGTGGGTTTGAAGCTATCGATTACGTGCGGATCGAGAAACTGAGAGGGGCCGCCGAGCGTCGTTTTTCCAAAGGGTTATCTCTCAGGAGTGAATCGGAGCTGCTAGCCCCTTACGAGGAGTATTTTGATGCCTGTAGAAATCTGTATCGAGGTATCCAAAAAATATCGGGATGTGAATTCATCATAGACTCTTCCAAGACTACAGCTCATGGGTATATTTTGGCGAACATCCCTCAAATTGACCTGTTCACCCTCCACCTGATTCGAGATAGCAGAGCGGTAGCTTATTCATGGCGCCGTGAGAAGATCCGACCAGAAATCTACTGGGAACGAAAATTGATGGGTCAAAGAAAGATTATATCGAGTGCCATTCGTTGGAATTTCCAACATAACCTGGCAGAAAAACTTCAGCATTCTAGCAAACAATATGCGCTTCTGAGATACGAGGACCTCGTCAGTAACCCGAAAAAAAGCCTTTTGGAACTCTTCATCGATCTTGGGATCGAGCAGCCCTCCCTGGATTTTATAGATGGCTTCCATGCCAATATAAAAACGAGTCACACGGTTTCAGGGAATCCAGTACGTTTCACAAACAAGGAAATCAAGATTAAACCAGACACAGAGTGGCAACATGCGATGGCAAATCGTCACAAGTGGCTGGTTACGCTGATCACCTGGCCCCTGTTGTTGAAATATGGATATTTTAAAGATCAAAAGCTCAGAGACAAGACAGGAGTTCCGTCTTTATTGAAGGGAAGTTAATGTTGTACTGCAAATTGTAATAACATTTCTTCAATGCTATCAGGTCAGGCAGTCTATTGTTGTCTTTACGACAAATCGTAAACCTGATAGACTCCTGGTCGCTGCCTATAGAATTTATATTGGCAGTTTATTTTGATGGTAACTTACGTAGTCGCAACGAATATGTTGAATTGAGAGGTAGTTTTGAACAAGTATCTCAATTATTTTACTGGAATTGTGACCTTACTTTTCGTTCTAACTGTAGGCTGTTCCAGCCAGAGGGAAACTTCTCAGCCTCCAACTCTCAATTCGAGTCAAATCCTATTGACTCCCACGATCGCATCCATCAGCTCTCCAACCGTGATGCCTATATCCATTGAAGTGCAGGTGCCTTACAGCAAAACCAGTATCTGGAATACACCTATTGGTCCTTCGCCCAAATATGATATGCATTCCGCGGAAATGGTTGCCAACCTCGAACTTTCAAACAATGGGAGAATTATCACGGCCGGTGAAGCCTATAATTATCCGGTCTATTTTGCTGATGAACAAACGCCTCGCTGGGATATCCCGTGTATTATCAACAAGTGTACAATTGCCAGTTCCGATCAAGATATCATTCGAACCGATAAGGTTTTAAATGTCCCCATTCCTGTTGATGCACAGCCGGGTGAGGATACCGATGCGCGTATGATCATTATCGATACGATCACACATACGGAGTATAACTTGTCGAAAGCCCAACGCACCGAGACAGGTTGGGTCGCAGGAACGGTTTCAATCTACAACATTCTGTGGGATGGCACACCGGTGATGCACTCTTCGCGTGGATCAGGGATTCCGGCCTTGGCCGGGCTATTACGCCCGTGGGAGATTCGTCAGGGCCGGATCGAGCATGCGCTTGCCTTCGGATATACGGAGACAGCGCAAGAAAAATGCGTCTTTCCCGCCTCGAAAACAGATGGCAAGAGTACGTTGCCATTCGCGATTCCGGAAGGTGCACGGCTCCAGCTAGATCCGTCTTTGACCGAGGCAGATTTCGATCAAATGGGTTTGGATCCAACCGCGAAAATCATCGCCCGGGCCCTGCAGGATTACGGGATGATTTTGGTGGACACTTCTGGATCTTTCAAGATCTATGTAGAAGACCTGATCAACAATCCTTTTGCTAAAGAAGCTTGGACTGACCCCGAACTTAATTTAACGAAAGAGTCAATTTACAATGTTCCTCACACTGCCTTTCGTGTTCTCGAGCTGCCCCCCGGGTATTGGGAGCCTTCTCAAAATGCCGTCCATCATGGCAAGTGTCTTAGCTTTCCAAAGTGAGGTATGAATGAAGGAAAAACGCTCGACAGTGTAATTAATAGACTATCCTGCTGAAGCAGGATAATTTATTTTCATTACTTACTATGCTCCTATAGCCATTATTACTTCGATTATGATTCCACTGGACACGCACTCCGTGCCACCATTACCCTGGGCAAAATAACTTGTGCGTAACACAAGTCATCAATTTCAGTAAATCACAGATTCTGACCGTCATTGCGAGGAGAGTGCCTTTCTCGACGAAGCAATCTCATAGGCGGCTCAAAAACAAAGCATATTTCATGAGATTGCTTCGCAATGACGGATTAGAAAGAGTTTGGAATGGAATTCGTGATTTACTGAAATTAATTTTATACCGCAGGTTTACATAATTAGGCGGCACTCTGTAGCACTTTTGGGACGCGCGAAAGGCAATCTATATATCTCAATCGAAATGAACCTGAAACTTGACTTGCCATTTGTCTCCATGCTACACTCGTCAAGTTTGTGATCTCAAGCGTTGATGAGGAGCTGCCCATGCAAAGATCCAATAACAAGTTTCTGATCCCTGGTATTCTGGGTGCGGTTGTTCTTTGCACGCTCTGTATTTGCTGTGGTGGTATCCTGATTTATTTTTATTTGAACCCGATCAATCAGACGATTTCGCCTAATCCTACAGATAGCAATTTGCCTGCTGCAAGTCCCACTCCACAAGCTTCGGTGGATTCATCTGGCTTACCGGAATGGACGGTCATTGTCTATTCCGCGGCAGATGATGAAGTGTTGGAAGAGACCATGTGGTTCGACGTCAGCGAAATGGAGCTCGTCGGGTCGAATCCACAATTGAACATTGTCGTTCAAATCGACCGCTACGGCGGGGCATTCAGCGGGGACGGTGACTGGACAGAGGCGCGTAGGTATCTTATTACAAAGGATAATGATCTGAGTACCATCTCTTCACCCATCGTCCAGTCTCTTGGCGAAGTGGATATGGGTGATCCTCAAACTTTAGTGGATTTCGTGACCTGGGCGATCCAAAATTACCCCGCGAAAAAATATGCTTTGATCATGTCTGACCACGGCGGTGGCTGGACAGGCGGGTTCTCAGATATGACCTCTCCCGATTCAGATCTTTCCATACCTGAGATCATTTCTTCCATCGAGCAGATACAGCAGAATACAGGAATAGATAAATTTGATGTAATTGGCTTTGACGCTTGTTTGATGGGACAAATCGAAATCTTTGGCTCGCTTTATCCGTATTCGAACTATATGATCGCATCGGAAGAGGTTATTCCTAGTTATGGCTGGTCCTACGCCGCCTGGCTGGAACAAGTGGCACAAAACCCCACCATGGATGGAAGTGGACTCTCCAGCGCGGTTGTTTCAACCTATGTTGTCAATGATGTGCTCCTGACAGATGAACTGAGGGCCTCAGCAGATGAAATTGCGCAGGAAGAGTCCACAACAACGCTAAGTGCCATTGAAAGCGACCGCATTCCAGACGTGATCGGCGCGATGAACCAGTTTATTTCCGCCATCGCATCCATCGATCAAAGCGTTGTGGCAGAAGCGCGCACCTATACGCGTAGTTACTTTTCACTATTTGGTGAGGATGTCTCGCCCTCCTTTATTGACCTTGGAAACTTTTCTGAGGTTCTCGCAAACCTGACCGATGACGCGAGCACTCAACAAGCGGCTATTCAGTTACAAACCGCGATTGATTCAGCCGTGATTGCAGAGAAGCATGGCCTAAGCGTATCTGGCTCCAATGGAATTGCCTTTCACTTCCCTGATTCAGACCTCTATTATTTTACAGAATATAACAGCGAGTTTCCGTCTTACGCAGAGTCTGCTTATAAGTTCCTGGAGCAATCCTCGTGGGATGAGTTCCTTGCTTATCACTATACCGGAGAAGAATTCGTACCGCAGGAGGGACAAGCCGTCACGCCTTCGCGCTCCGCACAAATCGTGGCGCCCGGCGCCTCTGAATTGACAATTGGACCGATCCAGATTTCTGACACGGAGATCACCGGGGATGAAACGGTGACTGTATCCACTACAGTGGAAGGAAATGTCGCCTACATTCACACCGCGCTCTATTTTTGGGATCCTACGACAGAGTCATACTGGATTGCCGATGTCTCTTACTACATCGCGGACAATACTATTTCTGTAGACGGTGTGAATTCGCCAGATTATGGCGAGAGCCCAATACATGTCGAATATGAGTGGTCTCCTACACTTTATACTCTTACAGATGGCGAACATGAAGCGTTTGCGCTCTTCGAGCCGGCCGAATATCTGAGTGCTGATGGTCAGACTGTTTACTACGTCTATGGACAATATACTGATGCACTTAGCAATACGCCTGTCGATGCTGGGCTATACTTTGACAGCGATGGCAATTTCCTGTACGCGTACGCCTTCCCGGATAACAATAACGATGGGGCGAGCAATCCAGTGGAGATCACCCCTCAAATTGGCGATCATTTTACAGACTATATTCAATATTATGAATATGACGCCAACAACAATCCGATTTACGATTATGTTTTGAGCGATGATGTCTTCACATGGGGTGAACAAGGCTTTTCGTTCTTTTCAAGTTATCCCGCGGATGGTCAATATGCAGTTGGCATTATTGCGTATGACTTTGACAATAACTTTGTGGCTAATTTCGAATTTATTAACTACACGCGTTAACTAAATTCCTGGCAGCGTCCCTGCCGCCGGGGACTGCGGCAGGAGCATCCTATCCAAGTAAAACCTTTTTGGTCGCCTGAAATGCCAGTGGAGGCAGGCAACCCCGCGCGAACCATTCTGCGGCATCAGCGTCATCGCTTGGCTTGAGTTCGCCATCAATGACTTCCGCGTAATAGACAATGACAAAGTCCGCACCGCTTGGATGTTCGCGGCCCGCGATGATGTCATACAGCCGCGTCACGCGGACGCTCAGGCCTGTCTCTTCTAAGCATTCCCGGACAGCCGCTTCAGCCGGGTCTTCACCGCTGTTGATGAAGCCTGCAGGCAGTGTCCAATAGCCGCGAAAGGGTTCACCTACGCGACGCACGAGCAGAACCTGACCATCCTGTTCAACGAGAACAGCCGCGGCAACCTTGGGGTCGAAAAAATGGATCCATTTGCAGTTTGGGCATATTGCCCGGACAGCCCCGTAACGATCTTCATGGAGGACCGGAGTGGCACAACGCGGGCAATATTTATAATCTTCAGAACTTGCCATACGGGATATTATGACACAAGTTTATAAAAAAAGTCCGACAGCAAGCTGCCGGACTCCAGAGCTATTTCAGCTATTCTTTTTGACGCCAGCGTTGAAAAGCCGACTGGCGCATCAACAACATAAGCAACGCGCCGAACATTGCGATGGCCGCAAGCGTAATTTGCCAGCCTATTGAGACGGGAACTGGCGCTTCATTCACAACTTGAGACTGATCCTGCACAGCAGCATTTCCTGTCGCGTCAATCTTTTCGGTAGGAGGCACGGCATTGCGCTCCGATTCAAGCGTGGGCATCATGGTAGGCATAGGAGCCAATTGAGCAGCAGGTTCTGTCGCGGCAGGTGCTTGGGTCGCTGGAGGTTCGGCTGCGGCCGGTGCCTCAGCAGCCTGTGATTCCGAATACAAATCTATACTCGGATCTCCACCTCCCCCAAAGCCGACCCCAGGCACGGCTGCAAGCTGCGGTGCGAGGAAGTTTAAGCCAAAGGTGAAAAATAGCAACAGGGTCGCGAGGGTAGTGGCAAATCGTAAGAATGGATAGGCACGTGGGAGCGGCGGATTTTGCCCCACCATTTTGCGTGTCAGTGTGAAGTTACGTGGGGCGCGTCGCTGCGGCAACCGCCGGAGTAAGTTTCGAGCTGCGCGTAGATCGTCCATAACGGCGACCAGCTCAGGGTCCGATTTGAGGCGCGACTCGAGGCGCGCAGAATCGGATGGCTTTAATTGTCCGTCCAGATAGGCAGAAAGAAGTTCAATATCACGTCGATTCATTAGGCGCTACTTCCTTCTTCCAGACGAAATGTGGAGGGTAAAAGTTCCTCAAAGCCCTGTAAACACTCACGTAATCTTAATCGAGCACGGGCAAGACGGCTCTTGATCGTGCCAAGCGGCACCCTTACAGAAGTGGCAACTTCTGTGTAATCCATGCCCTGAATGTCAGCCATGATCACCACAGTTTTGAACTCAAGTGGGAGATTGTTAAGGCAATGCTGGATAGCATGCTCTAATTCGTCCGCTTCGGCTTTCTGATCCGGGGTCATGTTCGGGTCGGCAAGCCAACGCGGGGAATCCATCTCTTCACCATCATCTGTATCAGGTTCAAGGGGGGTTGTGGGACGGCGTTTCTGGCGGCGCAGTTCATCGTAACAGGCATTGGTCACTGTGCGCATGAGCCACGCTTTGAACGACCCGCCGCGAAAGGATGAAATGCTCTTGAATGCGGAGATGAATGCCTCCTGTGCGGCATCGGCGGCCTGGTCTTCATCGCCAAGGATACGCAGGGCGGTGTTGTATACACTATCCTGATAATGGAGGATCAATGCATTGAAGGCATCGAGATTACCCTTTTGGGCATCTTGAATGAGGGCTTGTTCGTTCATCGGGGAGTATTTTATCACCTCCTTCGAAGAGAAAAGAGCTTGAAGAAAATTCTCAAAATACTTTGTTCTTCCGAAGAACAATTGCAAATCGATGAAATTGGTTTATACTACCCCAATGGCAAAAGCTCACGAAACGAGGGTAAGATAGATATTAAGAGAGGAATTTATGGATAGAAAACTGATCGAGACGCTAGGCAAGGTTATTATTGCAACAGGGTGGGCCGATCAAAATTTATCTCAAGAAGAGATTAACAGCCTAAAAGATTTGATTTTCCAGTTCCAGGAGTCGGCTTTTTACGATTCACTAGATGAGGATTCCGGCCTGCCTTCGAACCTATTGGCAATGTTCGAAATGTACACCGAGTCGCCAGTCGATGCGGCGGAACTGGAGCGTCTGGTGAATGAATTGCGGGAGGCTGTTTGGTCGGAGGAGGATAAAACCCTTGTACTCTCTGCCTTACAGAACATGGTGGAGGCAGATGGCAAAATAACGGATGAGGAACAAGCGGTACTGAACAGTATCAAAGCATCCATCGAATCAGTAGATACTGGAATTTTTAGTGATCTTGGGCGGTTGATCAGAGATGCGATGCAAAGACGTTCAGACGCCGTAACCAACACACCCGGTCGGGAGAAATATTTCGAAGATTTCCTGAAGAACAAGGTTTACTATGAAGTGCGCCGCCGTTTAGACCTGGGCGAAGCAAATTTGGAAATTCCCGAAGAAGAGCTGCGCAAACTCAGCATGGTAGGCGGTCTGATGGCGCGTGTGGCCCAGGTAGATCATATTGTGTTGGAAAAAGAGACTGACAAAATCGCGGCAATTTTGCAGAGCAGTTGGAATCTCTCACCTGAAGCCGCGGCATTTGTTATGGATGTAGCACTGTTGGAAGCCAGCAAAAATTTTGATTACTTGCGTATGTCACGCGAATTTCTTAACATTACGGCACCTGGTGAGCGTGCCAATTTAATAGATCTGCTCTTCGCTGTTGCGAATGCAGATGGCAAGGTCTCCAATGAGGAACTCAAAGAAATTCATACTATTGCGCGGTACCTCCTGATGAGCAGCAATCGGGTGAATGAGGCCTATTCGAAGATCCAGAAGTAAACATATCTGAACCACAACTTCTATAGATAATAGACCCTAAAACAAGCCGCCAGATTTCGCTATCTGACGGCTTTGTTGTTCTTTCAGGTTACTTGGGTCTCGTCAGCCAAAACCAGATGCTCCTCCATAGTAGCATTCCCAGCGCGGTTATCGCTCCAAGGACAACAGCAAAGATTGGGATGATCGGTACGTGGAGAATGATTCCTCGCAAGACCGCGGCAAGCGGGGTGGCAAAAATTGCGCTTAACACCGGGCGCCAAAGCTGGCGCGCGTTATGGGTGATTTCATTCTGAAATACTCCAAGCCACGGAGCCATCAAAAACCACGCGACGGCAAATGGAAAGAACACCGCGCCCATCCGTGGGAGGAAGGATATATCCGTTTCCTTGTGCGCCGCAAAGCCGATGAGGGTGATAATTGCAATGGCAAGAAGATCGCCACAGATAAGGAAATATTTTTGATTATTCTTCATTCCTCAAGGCGGGGAACAGTAACACCTCGCGAATGTGATGTTTGTCCAAAAGCAACATCGCGAAGCGATCAATACCCATACCAAAGCCGCCGTTGGGTGGCATCCCATAACGCATGGCGCGCAGATAATCCTCATCCAGAGGATGTTGTTCTTCATCATCCGCCTCGTAGTCTCGTCCCATTTCGATGAAGCGTTGTTCCTGATCCAGGGGATCATTCAATTCGGTGAAGGCATTACATAATTCAAAACCCGCGGCGTACGCCTCAAAGCGTTCCACGGTCAATGGATTCCCTGGAATCGACTTTGCCAGCGGAGAGATATCACGCGGATAGTCATACAGGAACGTCGGCTGGATGAGAGTCGGCTCAAGGAATTCAGAGAGCAGGAAATCAATCAATTTGCCGCGCGTCGCTTTTGGATCAGGCGTTCTACCAGGATGCTTTGCTCTGATCGCGGCAAGCAGAGATTCAGCTGTCTTATGCTCGTCGATATCGATCCCTGAGGTTTGGAGAATGCCATCACGCATTTTCAGCCGTTTCCAGGGAGGTGTAAGGTCAATCTCATTCCCTTTGTATACAATCTTCTGAGTGCCCAGCACCTCTTGGGCAGTGAAGGAGACCATCTGCTCGGTCAATGCCATGACCTGTTCATAATCCGCATATGCCCAGTAGAATTCAAGCTGGGTGAACTCAGGGTTATGCTTGAACGAGACACCCTCGTTGCGGAAGTCGCGCCCGATTTCGTAAACCTTCTCAAGATTGCCTACAAGTAGCCGTTTAAGATACAGTTCAAACGAAATACGCAGGTACATATCCTGTTCAAGCTCATTGTGATGAGTCACAAACGGACGGGCGGCTGCACCTCCGTACAAGGGTTGTAGGATAGGAGTTTCAACTTCAAGAAAGCCTTTGCCGTCCAGAAACGTCCGTAATGCCTTAATAATGGCAGCGCGTTTGCGAAAAATTTCGCGCACTTCCGGGTTTACTGCCAGGTCCGCATATCGCTGCCGAGCGCGTAGTTCCGGGTCTTCGAGAGCCGCGTGGCGGATGACTGTGCCATCTTCCAGCGTTTCGTCCTTCGCAGCGGGAAGAGGACTTACGGATTTGGCGAGCAACTGAAAGTCGTGAACATGAAGCGTGATTTCGCCAGTTTTGGTGCGGAACATTACACCTTCTGCTTGAATGAAGTCGCCGATATCAAACATCTTGTTGAAAAAATCCAGGCGTTCCTTGCCAATTTCGTTCGTTCGAAAGAAGAGCTGAATTTTTCCATCCGCATCTTCAATATGAGCAAAGGAGATCTTGCCCATGGCGCGCGTCGCACGGATGCGGCCAGCCAAGATGGCGCGCACCTCAGGCACGGAACCAGACGAAGCACCTTCGCTCTCCGCTTCTTCAAATGCAGCAATCGACTCCGAGCTGGTATGAGTTCGTTTTGCCCGTGTTGGATACGCTTCAATCCCTTCCGCGCGTAGTTCTTCAAGTTTTTGCAGGCGTATTTTTTCGAGTGAAGTGTATTCTGCCATGAAGCCTCCCAACCCCCACCCCAGCCCTCCCCCTTTTCCGACGAACTTCAGCCGGAAAAGGGGGAGGGAGCCGAAGGCGGGAGGGGGTAAAAGAAAACCCCGCACGTTGCAGGCGCGCGGGGTATAAAGTTACGCTCCTGTGTCTAACCGACTTTCAGGATTTTAACATTATATGTGCCGCCTGGGGTTTCGACTTTTACAGTATCGCCCGCTTTATGATTCAGGATGGCTTTGCCAATAGGCGACTCATTCGATATTTTGCCATCACGCGGGTTGGCCTCGGCTGCGCCCACAATAATAAAGGTTTCCGGTTCAAAGTTACCTTCCTTGATGGTCGCCTTGGAACCGATTTGAACTACATCACTCTTATTTTTACCGTTGTTGTCAATGATCTTTGCGGTCGCAAGCAGGACATCAAGCTCCTGAATACGGCCCTCTACAAAAGCCTGCTCATTTTTGGCAGCTTCATATTCAGCATTCTCGATTAGTTCCCCACCCTCCATTGCTTCATGCAAACGGTTGGCGACCTCCTGCCGTTTGGCCGTGCGCAAATAATCAAGTTCCTCCTGAAGCTTCTGATAACCTTCCTTAGTCAAAAAATTGTTAGGCATGTTTATTTTCCTACTATAAGAATATTGCATCTCTATTAGAGATGCAAATGGGTAAAACCTGCATTATTCCCGTGAGGCGCGCTTAATATATCACGATTTCAGAGGCAATACAAGAGACTGGAAGGGGAATCCCTACCTTATTTACTCCTTTCGAATAAACGAAGGCCTTTATGGTTGGACCAATAATTTTGGATAGATTGCTGAACTTTTTCCGAGGTGTCAAACTCGGGACCTAACGTAGGGATTTGGGATTTATACGCCAGAACCGCCTCCTTCCAGGACCTTAGGCCTGCTTCCGTGACCGAATGAACGGATTCCTTCATCCCGGCCGATTTCAGCTCCAATTCTTGTGGTTTATAAAAGATATAGGGAACATCTATATCATAACGGAGAGGCTTTCCCAAAAGTTCCGCAGCCCGCCGCACAATGATATGGTCCACGTGAGAACCGACCGCAAGTTGGCAGACCAATATATCGTCTGGTAAGAGGCGAGAGGCAATCACTTCAGAAATCTGAGAAGGTAATCCCGCATCCGCTCCATGAGGCGGCACAGTAATCTCAGAGTAGAGCCACTCTCCATTTTCCCCGCGTCGATAGATACAATCCAGAAAGTCGAAATGGAGAGTAGTTGCACCAACAAATGCGGCAGCGTTTTTATCTTCCACACGACGCTCGCGAACTGCTTCGCTGGCAGAGGAAAATTTCCACGAGGCATGTATCGATTGTGCAATCGGTGAATATTCATTTTCTGATGGATATCCGCACATCAACGTCCAAATTTCGACAGGGATGCCCGAATGAGTCTGCTCGTAGATCAAACCACCCGCAGAAAGTACCGCGTCATCGAGATGGGGAGAAAGATAGATCCAGCGCATGCCGCCGATTTAACCATAGTTGTATGAAGCGTAGGAGGATTTTAAGACGTCAGTGCAACGAATTTTGGTCGCCAAGTCTAGTACACTTTGTGCACTTTATTTGGAGGCCTAAATGCACGAACGACGTAAACAGCCGCGTAAGGATTTAATGTCCTATTCACAGGTATTTGACCTGTATAACGGCAAACTCATTGGCTATCTTGGCGACCTCACTCAAATGGGTGCAATGGTAATCGCAGAGGAGCCCATGAGCGTGGATACCGCCCTGACGATATCGATTCAACTTCCGGAGTTGCCCAGAATCAAAGCTACACGCGTAGCACTGCCCGTACGCGTGGCGTACTGTCATAAAGATGTCAGCCCCGAGTACTTCAATATTGGGTTGCAGTTCAAATTGGTGACAGACCATCAAAAGATTGTTATAGATGCAGTGATACAAAACTATCAGTTTCGACGCTCAACGCCTGAATATCCCCCACATCCCACAGAGCTATAGGAAAACCCCTTAAAAGAGAAGGACTTTTTGGCAATGAAAGCCAGGAGGTCCTTTTTGTTTACCTACGAGGTGCTGTATTAAATTCACAACCTACGTCCATACGTAGCTCATAATTTGATCCAAAAATTCTGGCAAATAGCAAGATAGCGGTAAACCTATTTTTACTCTATAATGCGGGGATACCAAAAGGAGAGCCTGTTTATGAGCACTTCCTCTGGTCGCCATTTCTTTATTAGCTATAGCCGGGCAGATACGAGCCAAAAACAGGGCATCGTCAAACAGTTACGTCACCGTGGCATTAATTTGTGGGTAGATATAGAAAATCTTGTGCCGGGTACTCCTGCGTGGGAACGGGAAATCGAGCGCGCGATTCGCGGCGCGGCTGGGATCATTGTGCTTCTCTCGCCCCAGTCCAACAATTCTGAGTGGGTTCGAAGGGAGATCAGTTTTGCTGAACAAAACGACAAGCAAGTTTTTCCCGTATTAATCCACGGAGACGAAGATGATTCCATTCCACTGAGGCTCTCCAACCACCAAAGAGTGGATTTACGCGAAAATTTCGAACAGGGATTGGATGAACTCGCTGATGCTCTCAAAGATCACCTTGCAGTCACAGTAGTCAACAAAAAAATTAATGATGAAGAAAGGAAACCAACTTCTCTCACACAGGATAATTTGAGGAAATATGCCCTGCCAGGAATTTTGGCTTTAACCGCGCTCGCTTGTATCGCAGGACTCGTCGCGGTAGGAAGTTTCCTAATGAGGAATATCTCGCCACAAGCCCCGCTGACAGCGGTTCCTGCTTCAACTGATATTGATACTGGGTTTGGTACTGAGATGACGCCAACCAATGCCGAGGTAGTCCTGAAGGATGGTCCATCTGGCAAGATCGTATATACCTGCCAGGTTAACAAGGTCAACTCGTCTGATCAGATCTG
>Ga0081539_10002421_pt1 | contig 26364 bp, 22 predicted proteins | sample TabmetS4T2R2_FD_71023 | JGI IMG/M metagenome (GOLD analysis project Ga0081539, IMG submission 71023) | Tabebuia heterophylla rhizosphere microbial communities from the University of Puerto Rico - S4T2R2 | ecosystem: Host-associated > Plants > Roots > Rhizosphere ...
AGTAAGGCATAGTGCTCATCGTGGTCTCCTCCTACTATGTTGGTGTGTGTTGGTAGCAAGGTGACGCGTTGGGCACTCTTTCTCAAGTCAGGTTCCCCTTTCGCCAGTTTTTCAACAGCTTCTCAAGCTCCGTTATCAGTTAGATGAGGAGTTGCTGGCCGGGGTTACTGACGAACTTATCAAAGCCGAACGACTGGCTGTAGACGAGAATGGGGAGGTATTGGTGTGGGTCGGAGAGGGCCAAGGTGCCAGTTCTCAGTCGTTAGCGCTCAGTTCTCCGCAATCCTCAGCCCCTAGCCTCCAGCCCCCAAGCAGCTACACGCCCCAGCATCTTGCTGACCGCATCCGCGCAGCAACTGTAACCGGGGGCGAGCGCAAGATGATCACCGCGCTATTTGCCGACCTGAAAGGCTCGACCGCGTTGATCGAAGGTTTGGACCCCGAAGAAGCCCGGGCGGTTATCGATCCCGCCTTGCAACTCATGATGGACGCGGTGCATCAGTATGACGGGTTTGTCGCCCAAGCGCTGGGCGATGGGATTTTTGCCCTGTTCGGCGCGCCGCTGGCGCATGAAGATCATCCGCAGCGCGCGCTATACGCCGCCTTACGCATGCAAGACGGCATGCGCCGCTACGGCGACACGTTACGAACCAAAGGCTACCCGCCGTTACTGATGCGGGTCGGGATCAATACCGGCGAAGTGGTGCTGCGCTCGATTCGGAAAGACGACTTACATGCAGACTACGTGCCGGTCGGCCATTCGACCAACCTGGCGGCGCGGATGGAACAGTTAGCCACTCCCGGCACGACCGTCGTCACTGCCTACACCCATCGGCTGACCGACGGCTACTTTGCGTTCAAGGATCTCGGACCCACGCAAATCAAGGGAGTAGAGGAACTGCTCACCATCTATGAAGTGCTGGGCGCAGGGCCGTTACGCACACGGCTGCAAGTCACGGCCACGCGGCGGGGACTGACGCGGTTTGTCGGCCGGCAGAGCGAGATGGAGCAGTTGAGGAAAGCGTTGGAACAAGCGACGGCGGGCCACGGACAAATCGTTGGCGTGATGGGCGAGCCGGGCTTAGGCAAGTCACGGCTGTTCTATGAATTCAAGCTGCTCTCCCTGAGTGGGTGTCTAGTGCTGGAAGCCTATTCGGTGTCGCACGGGAAAGCGACGGCGTATTTGCCGGTGATTGAGTTGCTCAAGAGCTACTTTCGGATTGAATCACAGGATGACGAACGGACCCGGCGTGAGAAAGTCGGGGGCAAAGTGCTGATGCTCGATCGGAGTCTCGAAGACACGCTGCCTTATCTGTTTGCCTTGCTGGGGATTGAGAAACACCCGTCGTCATTGCAGCAAATGGACCCACAGATTCGGCGGCAACGGACGTTCGACGCGCTCAAGAAGCTGTTCTTGCGCGAGAGCCTCAATCAGCCACTGGTGCTGATCTTTGAAGACCTACACTGGATTGACACAGAGACGCAAGGGTTTCTCGATGTACTGAGTGAGAGCGTAGCCAGCGCTAAACTCTTATTGCTCACGAACTATCGTCCGGAGTATCGGCATGAGTGGGGCCAGAAGACGTATTACACTCAACTGCGGCTGGCACCGTTCGAAAGAGAAGAAGCCGAGGAATTCCTGACGGCCTTGCTCGGCGAATCCGTAGGGGCGACAGGCCAGTCGCCGCTCCACGACCTCAAGCAACTGATCTTGGAGAAGACCCAAGGGACGCCGTTCTTCATGGAAGAGATCGTGCAGGAGTTGTTTGAACAGGGCGTTTTAGTCCGCGACGGTGTAGAGACGCACTGCAGCGCGTCTCTACCAACCGATCTGCACTTACCTCCGACGGTACAAGGCATCCTGGCCTCCCGCATTGATCGGTTAGCACCGAAGGAGAAAGCCTTGCTGCAGCAGTTGGCGGTCATTGGCCGCGAGTTTCCATTGAGCTTGGTCCGCCAGGTGCTCCCCCAGTCCGAAGACGAGTGGTATCGCCTTCTAGCCTCGCTGCAGCACAAGGAGTTTCTCTACGAACAGCCTGCGTTCCCAGAGGTGGAGTACATCTTCAAGCATGCCCTCACCCAGGAGGTCGCCTACGGCACGGTCTTGCAAGAGCAGCGCAAGCCGCTACACGAACGTACTGGCCGAGCGTTGGAGACACTGTACGCGGCGACACTCCATGAGCACTACGACGACTTAGCTCATCACTACCGTCGGAGTGCCAACACGGAGAAAGCCGTCACCTATCTCCACTTAGCGGGCCAGCAGGCGGTGCAACGCTCGGCTAACACTGAGGCGATCAGCCATCTCACCGCAGCGCTGGAATTGCTCGGGACATTGCCGGACACCCCTGAGCATCTTCAGCAAGAGCTTGCCCTACAAATCACCTTGGGGGCGCCGCTGATAGCCAGCAAAGGCTTTGCAGCCCAGGAAGTGGGAAAAGCCTACACCCGGGCGCGCGAGCTGTGTCAACAAGTAGGGGAGCCCTCTCAGCTGTTCCCTGTGCTGTACGGGCTGTGGGCCTTTTACGTCACGGGGGGAGATCTCAAAGCAGCGCGCGAGCTGGGGGAGCAGCTCCTGAGCTTTGCGCAGAGTTCGCAAGACTTGACTCTCCTTTTGCAGGCTCACCGAGCGCTGGGCGAGACCTTCTTCTGGCGGGGAGAGTTTGGCGCGGCTCGGGAGTATACAGAGCAGGGCATTGCCTTCTACGATTCTCGACAGCATCACTCCCTCGCCCTTCTCTATGCGGAGGATCCTGGAGTGGTGTGCCGGGCCTTTGCGGCTAATGTTCTGTGGCTTCTCGGCTATCCGAACCAAGCTCTCAAAAGAAGCCACGAGGCTCTCACCTTGGCCCAAGGGCTGTCTCACCCCCATAGCCTGGCTGTGGCCCTGGACTCGGGTGCTTGGATCCATCAGTTCCGCCGGGAGGGGCAACTGACCCAACAGCAGGCAGAGGCAACAATTGCGCTTTCTGCCGAGCAAGGGTTTCCGTTCTGGTTGGCGTTTGGGACCATCCTGCAGGGCTGGGCGCTGGTTGAGCAGGGGCGGATAGAGGAAGGGATTACGCAAATATGTCAAGGTCTGGCCGCTTACCAGGCCACAGGGGCAGGGACACTCCGGTCGTTTTTCCTTGCCCTGTTGGCTGAGGTTCATGGGAAAGCAGGGCAGGTAGAGGAGGGGCTGGCCGCGCTCGCCGAGGCGCTGACGGTGGTGGACAAAAGCGGAGAGCGTTTCTATGAGGCGGAGCTGTATCGGGTCAAGGGCGAGCTGACGCTGCAACAGGAAAGTCAAAAGGCAAAGGGCAAAAGTCAAAAATCAAAAATTCCTAACACCCAACAACTAACACCCAGCCCCCAAGCCGAAGCCGAAGCGTGTTTTCTGAAAGCGATCGCCATTGCGCAGAAACAGCAAGCGAAGTCCCTCGAACTGCGTGCAACGATGAGCCTGGCGCGGCTGTGGCGGAGTCAAGGCAAGCGTGCCGAAGCGCGACAGCCGCTGGCGGAGATTTACGGATGGTTCACCGAAGGGTTTGACACGAAGGACCTGCAAGAGGCGAAAGTGTTGTTAGAGGAATTATACTAAAGCAAAAACCGCCACCCAAGAGCTTCACCGTCTGATTCTATTTACACACCATTTGGAAAGACCTCTGTCTCCCCTCAGCAGGAATCCTGCGCAATGATGACTTCGGCCAGAGCTCAAAACCACTGCCTGTGTCAAGGAAAACAGCATTCGTCAAAAGAAAACCTCATTCATTCCTTGACAGCGTGGGAGACTTCCTCCTATTGAAGAGGCACGGGAGAGTGAAAAATGGCATGGCCGGTACGATACAAAATTGTCGGTCTGCTCACGTTAGGCACCATGATCAATTATATTGATCGGGTCAACATTTCCGTGGCGGCGCCAGATATCATGCGAGAGACTGGCTGGGATAAAGCCCAGTTTGGTGCTGTCTTTTCGGCCTTCTTGATAGGATACGCACTGCTGCAATTCCCTGGAGGCGCACTCGCGGACCGTTGGAGTCCGCGAAAAGTATTGGCGCTTTCTTGTATCGGTTTTTCGCTGTTTACCGCCCTTACCCCTTTAGGGCAGCAGGCTTTTTTTCTCTTGCTGGTTTTACGTTTTCTCGTTGGGGCGTGTGAATCGTCTAGTCTACCGTCGCTCACGACGCTCAATGCCCGTTGGACACCGCGTCACGAGTTCAGTCGAGCACAAACCGTGGGTATCTCCGGCGCCTCACTCGGGCAGATGATCGCGTACCCATCGACAGCGTGGATTATCGAACATTTTTCCTGGGAAATGGTATTTTTTGCCAACGCCTGTGTTGGCCTTCTGTGGGTTCTCCTTTGGCTGACGTACGCAACTGATACCCCGCGGGAGCATACAGCCGTGAGTGCAGAAGAAGTTCAAGAAATTGAGCGGGGACGTGCATCGGTAGAGACTCATGTGCCGCTCTCATTGCGATCGATTCTGAAGTCACCGTCAGTTATGTGTCTGTGTTTCAGCTACATGTTGTTTGGCTTTATCGCCTGGATCTTTATTTTGTGGTTCCCCACCTATTTGGTCGAGGCCCGTGGTTTGTCACGTATGCATATGGGGCTTGTAGGCATGCTGCCGACCGGCGCCAGTTTCCTGGGCATCATCTCCGGAGGGGTTCTCTCTGATTACCTGCTGAAAACTGGGTGGAATGCTCGGAGCGCTCGGGCACGAGTTCCAGGCTTGTGTATCGGACTGTCATTGCCACTCTTATTGGCGGCGGTCACCACACCGTCTGTTTCTCTCGCGATCGTCTTGTTTGTGTGTTTCTACTTCACCCTGTCGTTGTCAGTTGCTGGATTTTGGACTCTTCCGCTAGAACTGCATCCTCAAGCCGTAGGCGCTATTTCTGGCGTCATGAACATGGCTGGCAATTGTGCTGGTATCTTCGGACCGTTAACAGCAGGAATCATCGTTGCCCGAACTGGAAGTTGGACGCTCCCGTTTTATCTGGTTGCGGCACTCGGAGTAATTTGTAGTTTGACCCTCGCCCTTTTTGTCTCGACAAAACCAGTGACTATCAATGGCATGCCTGCCGTTGTATCGCTCCATGATGCAACAGAGTAGAAGAGCTGAAATGGTAGCAGTGGGTGGCGTAGGCTTTCTGTTGCTCTGAAGAAGATCACAACCAGGCGAAAGGAGGAATTCCTATGGAACAACGTGCACTCGGTAAGACAGGGTTTCAGGTGTCGGCTCTCACCCTGGGAGGTGGAGGGATTGGCATGGTTTGGGGGCCCACAACCGACGAGGAATGTATCGAAACCGTGAAAGCAGCTGTAGCGAGTGGAGTGAATATTCTTGATCTCGCTCCGGTGTATGGCAAGGGCAAAGCAGAGGAGATTGTCGGTCAAGCGTGGCAAGACCTCCCGACGAAACCACTCATTGCTACCAAGGTGTTTGTCATGCCGAATGAGCGCCAAGATCTGTCCGGCGCGGTGCAACGGTCGATTGAAGGCAGTCTCAAGCGCTTAGGACTGAGCCAAGTTGATGTATTTCAGCTCCATAACCAGATCGAACCGCAGGACCCGACGGCACCTCGCCGACTGACGCTGCGTGAGGTCGTAGGCAAAGGAGGCGTACTGGAGGCGATGCAGAAGCTCAAAGACGCCAAGGTTGTCAAAGCCTTAGGCTTCACCGGTATTGCCCGCCACGATGTAGTACGAGGCTTGTTTGCCGATGGCCGCGTAGAAACGGTCCAACTCGTGACCAATATCTTATGTTCAGAAGGAGAGATGGGCGCGGGTGGAGATGCTCCGTATCGTGATCACTTGGAGATGGTGCGTCTCGCCCAGGCTGCTGGGCTGGGAGTGTTTGGCATTCGACCGTTTGCCGCAGGCTCATTGACGACGGCGATTGATCGCTCTTTACCTGCGGAGCATCCGGTCGTTCGCGACTTTGCCTTGGCACAGCAGCACCTGGGCTTTCTGACAAACGACACTTCCTCGCCGTTAGCTATCGCCGCAATGCGTTACGCGCTGAGCCTGCCGGGCGTAAGCACCGTAGTCACCGGAGCCAAGAATCGTACGGAGCTGACCGAGGCGATCGCGGCCGTGGAAGCAGGCTCATTACCTCCTGCGACGATGGAACGTATTGTGACACTGCAACGCACCGTATTAGCACGGCAGTAAGACGACAGCTTCCGACGCCAAAACTGGAGATCGAGCAACAGCTATGATCACAAAAATCATCATTGATAGCGTTCAGTCACCGACCTTCGCTGGCGTATCATTCGGCAAGGTTGGGCAGTATGAGAAACTAGTAGGACGTGCGTTTGGCGAACTCGATCCAGAGAGTTCTCTCAATACAATCATCACGGATTTGGCACTTGCCCCACGCAACACGCGCGGCAAGGTCGAGTACGTGGTGGATGTGTACATCTTGAAGCCGGTGGATATCACGCGCGGTAACAGAGTCTTACTGTGTGATGTGACCAATCGCGGCAATAAGATGACCTATCTGCCGCTCAATTTTCCCTTCCGGGCGCCACCAGCGTTTCCTCCGATTAATGATCCTACCAGCACAGAGGACGCTGGCGACGGGTTCCTGATGCGGCAGGGCTATACCATCGTCTGGACCGGGTGGGATGCGACCGCACCAGCAGGCAATGATCGCATGACTATTGCTGTACCGATTGCTGCCGAAGATGGTAAATCGCTCGTTGGCGCCTCACTAGAGGAGATCATGGCTGAAAATGCCCGACATGTTCCCCCCGGTAGCGATGTATTAACCTGGCCGCTCACCTACCCAGCAGCAACGCTGGAACCATCGCAGGCGACCCTCACCGTGCGTGAGTACCGCAGTGACCCGCCAACTGTTATTCCTGATTCCGAGTGGCAGTATCTCGACGCGGCGACGATTGGCCTGCTGCCAGCAGGAGAGAAACCGTTTGCGCGCGGAAAAATCTATCAGTTTGTGTATCCTGCCACTGAGGCAAAAGTCGCTGGTATTGGTTTTGCCGCAGTGCGGGACGTGGTGTCCTTTCTGCACCACGCCAGCGCAGACGAGCGGGGAACTGCGAATCCACTCGCGAGTGCACTACGCTGGACCATCGCTACGGGGTTGTCACAATCAGGACGGTTCCATCGACCATTCTTGTATCTCGGTTTTAACCAGGATGAGCATCAGCGTCGAGTGTTCGACGGGATGATGCCCTACATTAATGGATCTGGCGGTGGGTTCTTCAATTACCGCTTTGCCCAGCCCAATCAGACCGCCTTCCAGCGCTGGAGCCATGTCTATCCTGAACAAATTTTTCCCTTCGCATACACCACTCTCACCGATCCACTGACAGGAAAAACTGACAGCGTGCTCGCACGGTGCGAGGCATCAGGGACAAGCCCCAAAATTATGGAAGTGAATGATTCCAACAGTTATTGGTTCAAGAGTGCCTCGTTAGCAATTACGACACCCGATGGAACCAAAGATTTGCTAGATCCGCCGAATGTGCGGTTTTATCTGCTCTCCAGCATAGCACACGGTGTAGCCTCAGGTCGCGGCCTCTGCCAGCAACTGCAGAACCCACTCAGTCCAGGTCCGGCGTTACGTGCTCTGTTGACCACACTCACAGAATGGGTTGTTTCAGGCAAGGAACCGCCGTCGAGCCGCGTGCCCCGACTCCATGATGGCACGCTTGTCCCATCGCTGCCGCAATCTGCTGTTGGATTTCCACAGATCCCAGGGGTTACTTACACTGGCGTGGTGAGCGTACGAGAATTGTACGATTATGGCTCAGAATTCGACCGCGGTATCGCCAGTCGCTGGCCACCAGTTTCCACTGGTCGTGCGTATCCGACACTCGTGCCAAAGGTCACAACGGATGGCATCGACCTGCCAGGTGTACAGCTGCCAGACATCGCCGTTCCCATCGGGACCTACACAGGCTGGAATCTATTGAGGACTGCACCCAAAGATGAATGCTCGGCAATGGGGTCGTTTATTCCATTTGCTGTCACTCAGACGCAACGGATCACAGCGGGTGATTCACGCTTATCACTAGAAGAACGCTATGGCACGCACGACCGTTATGTTGCAGCAGTCGAAGCTGCTGCAGCCCGTTTGGTTACCGAACGCTTATTGCTGCCCGAAGACGCTCACGCATATGTCGAGGCCGCCAGGGAGCGTGAGTTAGGGTTACCGTAGTGAACGATGCAGACCGCCTGACCAATGCGTTTGCGGGAGGAACCCGAAAGCCCAGAGTCCGGCTGATTCCGACGGTGTCGCCAGAATGCTCGCGGCCAAGTCTCTGGCGGCGGAGGCCGGGACAAACATCACAATTGAGGCGCTGCGCAGCGGTGTTCTCTCGTCAGCCGCTCTGTATGCCTCGTTGAAGGCCGCCGCACGCTGAAGGTAATCCCAATATGAGACCCGTTCTGGTTCCGATTTGGAAGTGAATCTCAGCTCATCCACTATAGCGGTTTGCAGAATTGAGCGACTCAGGGCAATCCAGTAAGGTCAGAGGATGCAAGCGTATTCTTTAGATTTGCGAGAGCGTGTGGTGAGAGCCTATGAAAAAGGAGGCGTCACGCTGGCGAAAATCGCAGCCCAATTCTCAGTCGGGCAGACCTTTGTGAAGAAAATGTTGCGGCAGAAGCGCGAGACGGGCTCCTTGGCGCGGTTGCCCCAGCGGGCGGGAGCGAAAAAGCAATTGTTCGACGCGCAGCGGCAGTGGTTAGCGCAGCAAGTCAAAGCGGTGCCGGACCTTACCCTGGGAGAACTCCAAGAGCACTTAGGAGAAAAAGAGAACGTGCAGGTAAGTCAGGCGACGGTGTGTCGAGAACTACAGGCCCTGCGATTGCCACGGAAAAAAAGTCGTTGACAGCTGCGGAGCGCAATCCTTACAAGCGAGCGTGGTATTGGCGCAAGATGAAGCAGGTGGCACACGAGCGGCTGAAGTTTCTGGATGAATCGGGGGTGACGACCACTTTGACGCGGCGCTTTGGCCGGGCGGCGCCAGGTGAGCGAATTGGCGAAGCCGTACCAAAAAATTATGGGCCCTCTAGCTCGGTAGTAAGTGTCATCGGGGTTGATGGGGTCGAAACGGCAATGGTGATTGAAGGAGCCGTCGACACCCTTGTGTTTGACGCCTTTTGTGAGCAAGGTCTGCGTCCTTGCTTGCAGGACGGGGACGTGCTTGTCCTGGATAATTTGGGGGCGCATCGGGCCAGTCGCATCGAAGAAATCGCACACGCTTGTAACGCCCGCGTGATTTGGCTACCCCCTTATTCACCAGATTTCTCCCCCATCGAACCGATGTGGGGCAAGTTGAAGACATACTTGCGCAAAGTCAAAGCGCGGACCACCGCCGAATTGGATCGAGCGGTGGCAGACGGGTTACAGTTAATAACCTCTAGTGACTGCCGTGGCTGATTCACGCATTGTGGTTACCAAGTCGCATAATTCTGCAAACCGCTATAGTGTCGCGCCTCCCCGCGACGCTGCTTCGCCGCGAGTGTAGGGTCCGGGTGAATCCCGTGCTCGAAGAAGAGCAGTTCGCCCACTGCTGTAAAGGTCATTGTGAAGCGTCTTTCGCTCTTTGTTTGTGATACGCCGTGACGAGGCGGTAGACCGAGGTCTGATTTCCCCGACTCGGCGTGCGGGGGGCAGGCGCTTTCCGCTTCTTAGGCGGGGCCTTGAGCCAGCGATTCGTCCAGATCGTCGCCCAGAGTTGCGTTAACTGTGCCCGCAGAGCCTCCTCAGTGGGCAGCACGGGAAATAAGGGCTCGACGTACTCGGGGGAGACCAGTTCCGTGAACGCCACCAATTGGCGATGGACATCATCAAAGAGCAATTCCGTGGAGATCGTCGGCACCGGGCGGGCTTGGGCGGTGGCGACATACGCGCGTACGACTTGCACCAGGTTGTAGAGCAACCCACAAAACGCAAACTGAAAGACCGTGCCCTGCGGCGTGGTGCCAATGAGCGTCTGCATATGAAACACTTCGGTGATTTGTTGGAACACCTGCTCAATACTCCAGCGAGCAAGGTAGAGGTCGAGGAGATCCGGGGCGGGGAACAGCGTGGCGTCAAGCAAATCCGTGAGCAAAATAATCGTCTCTTCCCCTGGCCGGTACAGCGTCAATCGCCGCAGGAAGCGTCGGTGCTTGGCCTGCTCACTCCCTAACCAGCCCCAGTCTTGCTCCCAGACGCGCCCCTGGGCATCTTGCCCGCGTTGGACTGGCTGCGTGAGATCGGGACAGAATAGGGTCTTGGGATGATACCGAACCAGGCAATGATCGCCTCCCTGCATAAACGCGGCGGGGTGCGTGAGATCACAAAATTGCCGATCCGCCACCCACAGCCGCCTCCCGGCCACCTGCGCGCGCACCTGCGGTAACAAGGTGGGCACCAGCTTGGCCTCGTTGGTCTCCCCATCCGGGTGGGTTGCCATCGCCACAATCAGCCCGCGGCGTAACTCCAACGCCACCAACGCCTTACCGCCTAACACGCCCCCTTTGCGTCCCTGCAACGGCTTGAGGCGTTTGGCCACCCGCTTCAGCGCCTTGCCATCCACGATCATCACCTCCAAACCGGCCAGGGCGGGGGCCACTGGCAGCCGGGCTGCACCCGGATAGATCGGCCGCAGCCGCGCGGTACTCTCCGCGAGCCACGCTTCACTTAACCCCAACGGAATGCGGCCTAACTTCTGGTATCCGGCTTGGACACTGGCGGTGAGCAGCCCTTGTTCCCGCCCCCGCTCAAAACTCTTGCGGCCACTCCCCTGATGCTCCAACAACGCATCGGCGATCAGCTGGACCAAGACCGCAAAACTAATCTCCTTCTCGTACCCCTGCCCCCTATGCCGCGCAAAGACTGAAAGCAAAAACAGCGGATCGGTCACCCACCGCCACAAACTCAGGACTGCTTCCGCTAGTGGTAACCGGCTTAACACCTCACAGGCAAACTCTGCTTCCATCGCTCCCCTCTCTCACGGGCGCTATAGCAGAGTCTTTTTCTCTTGTCAGAACACCACCTTACCTCAGCCCTCGATCTTTACAGCAGTGGCAGTTCGCCTCCCGGACGCAACACGCGACGCATCTCTCTCAGCGCCAGCGAAAGGTCCGGGATCGAACAAAACGTGACTGTCGAGAAGACGGTGTCTACGCTGTCGTCTGCGAGGGGGATACGTTCGGCCGATGCGCAGAGCAGTTTTACGGGGAAGTCAACGTGCTGAGCCGCTCGCGCAGCCTTCTCTATCATCTTAGGGTGCGGGTCGAGCCCGTACACCTCGTGAATGCAGCTGGCGTCGTACAACCCGAGGATTCCCCCCGCGCCAATGCCAATCTCCAGGACTGAGCCACGAGCGCGGCGCGCTTAGGTTTGGATGATCGCGTCCAATTCAGGGCTCTGGCAGAGTTGCCCAGTCAGAACCTGAACGTGTGGGTAGATGAACCTTCCGTAAAAACCCATAGACATCTCCCCTTCGGGAAAATGACGAAGCCTGATCAAGGAGTATGGGAAATTATGTCAGACGGCATCCTCTCGTCTATCCGTTCAGCGCTTGGTTGCAACTACCTCGATATAGTCACTGGGGAGCACGATAGTCTCGTCCCCTGAGCAGTTGAAGCGGAGCGCGATACCGACGAGGTCTCGTGCTAATTGCTCCTGCCTGGCCTCATCCAGTGCTTCGAACGCCTTCAACGTCGGACCAAAATACCTCCGAAAGATCTCCAGCCAGTGCTGGGTCGAGCGGAAGCGGGCCAGAACGGTGCGCCGTGTGAGCTGCAGTGAGGTCAGACGCTCGCCGAAGAGTTCTCGCACTCGTTCCTCCGTGCCCCAGAGATAGGTGGCTTGAGGTCAGCAGCGGGCGGAACGTACTGAACGAGAGCACGAAAATAGGTGCCAACAAACCCATCCGGCGTCCAGTTAGCCAAGCCGATCCTGCCGCCCGGGCGGCAGACTCGCAATAGCTCCTGCGCAGCCTGTTCTTGGTCCGGGGCAAACATTACCCCAAAGGTGGAAAGTACAACATCGAAGGAGGCGGCGGGAAAGGGGATCTCCTCTGTATCGCCCTCGTGAAAGGTGATGGGGAGGCGCTCCGCCGCCGCTCGGTCTCGCGCTCTTTCAAGCAGGGCCGGTACATAATCGATGCCGGTCACCTCACACCACCGGCGGGCAGCGGCCAGCGCGGTGTTGCCACTACCCGTGGCGACATCAAGCATGCTCTGACCCGCCCGTAGCTCGACTGCTTCGCATAGCAATTCGCTGACGATCTGTGTAGTCCAGGCTATAACCGAGAAGTCTCCAGCCGCCCAAGTCTGCTGTTGCCGCGCTTTGATGGCATTCAGGTCAGTCATACGCGCCCCCTTTTTTCTTCTGCCTGCATAGGCGTTTGCTGTTAGTCTTCGTGCGTCGCTATGCTGCCGGGGAGGAAATCCCCTGAGTGGTTCACCGCTACGGTCCTGATCTCCCCACCTTATGGCATCCAAGACGTTAGTGATCTTACGATTCCAATACCGTTGGCTCAGCCGTTGCAAACAGCCTCAACTGGCGGCCCTGCCTCTTCCTCGGTCACGGTAACGAGAACACCACTATCGTAGCCGCACCGCCAGGAGCTCTCCAGTATGCCGTTGTCGCTCCGGAGGCTGCGGCCACATACTGCCTCCCTCTTGTCGCATAGCTTATGACTCCCCCAGTGATGGGGCCTCCGGTGTAGAAGCGGTACAGCACCTTCCCATCTGTGGCATCGATAGCCAGGAAATCCCCTGTCAGCTCCCCGGTGAAGAGTACGTCACTTGCAGTTACGGTCACCGCGGCGAGCAAGGGTCGGGTGGATTCGTACCGCCAGCGAATTGCCCCAGTGGCGGCATCAATGGCCGTCAACCAGCCGCACGACTTCTCTACGGGATCGGGTGTGTACGAGCCGCCCATGTAGAACTGCCCCGGAATAAAGCGCAGCTCTTCGGCTTTCTTGAACACTCCACACCAATCGACCGATGCAATGAAAAGCATTTTGTGTTTTGGATCGAGTGCCGGCGTACTCCACAGCGCCCCACCGGAAGAACCAGGGCAGGTATGCACCCCGTCTTCCGTCGGTTCGATCTCGTGGTTAGAGCGCGTCGCGACCGCGACGGAGTACAGCTCCTCGCGGGTTTCCTTATCCAGCACGCGCAGCAAACCGTCCTTGCCCGCGATCGTCAGCAGCCGGCGCGGTGCGCCGCCCGCTTCGGCAGTGAAGAGCGGGCCAACTACGCTCAGATCCCAGTCGTGGGTATCGTGGGGCACGACCTGCTTGTACCACTTCAGCTTGCCGGTCCTCGCGTCCAAGACCACCAGCCCCGAGGTATAGAGGTTGGCACTAGGTCGAGCAGCGCCGTAATACATCGGTGTCGGGTTGCCAACAGGTACGTAGAGTAGCCCCGTTGCTCGGTCCAGCGTGGGAGTTGTCCAGACGGAGCCCCCACCGTGCTGCAGCGCCTCTACGTTGTCCCAGGTTTCGGCCCCGGGTTCCCCCGGGTCAGGCACAGTATTGAACCTCCAGACCGGCTCACCGTTGTCGAGCCGAAAGGCGCCGAGCCACCCCTTGCCTTGCTCTCCAATGGCCGGACCGATGACCACAAGATCCTCGTACACCAGCGGCGCCATGCTGAACTGCTCGTACTTTTCCGGGTCGGCGACTGGCCTCTCCCACAACAGCACTCCGCTGTCGGCGTCCAGCGCGATCAAGTAGCCATCGTCTGTGCCGCGGATGACTTTTCCGTCCTTAAGCGCGGCTCCACGGCTCCGCGGGAACGTCTCTTTCGCCTTGGCCTTCCAATCGTGACGCCAGCGCAGCTTGCAGGTGGCGGCGTCCAACGCGATGGTTCCGATACCGGTGGTGAAGTACAGAATGCCCCGGTAGACTAGAGGATTGGTCGCGAAGCTGTTCTGGTCGCCAGCCTGGTACAGGCACACGGGGCGAAGCGACGGGGCAGTGGCGCGTGTGATCTGCCTAAGACCCACGAACCTCTGGCCCATGTAATCATGGTGGGGCAACAGCCATTCCTGGCTGACCTCTGCCTTGTCCAACTCGACTTGCGTTGGTCCGTCCAAACCCTGTGCGGGCGCGGTGGACGTCAACATAACCGCCGCTAGGGCTGCCATGGGAGAGATCTTCATATGGCCCTCCGTACAACGTTTACTGAGGCTGGATGGTGACTGCCCGCAATGTGGCGGTGTTCGCCACTAACTCCTGTTCTCCCTCACGGTAACCGTTGCTTCTCAGTATATAGGCGACGAGGTCTACGTACTGCTGTTGCGAGAGTTTTCCCGGCGCCGAAGAAGGCATCGAGGTTCGAATGATATAGTACAGGTCGTCAAGCGTATGCTTGCCGTCTGCCCATTTCGCCTGGAAGACGGCCCCAGACAGGGCTGGTGCGCCCTTGCCTTCGAGGTTCAGCCCGTGACACAACGCGCAGTGCTCGGCATATATCTTCGCACCTCGGTCAGCCTGCGAACGCGAGAACAGCCCGCCACGCTCATCGGTTGCGGCTGCGATCGATACAGTGCTGGTGAGCAGGGCTGTCACCCCTATCGTGGCGATACGCTCGGCAGAGCAGAACAGCTTCATGGTCCTCACCCAGGTGCCCAACGCTGCGGCTCAGGCGGAGCTGGAAGCGGGAACGCAATGGAATGACCTGCCCCTGGCTGCGGACATGCCCTCCAGACACCTGGCCTTATGACGAAGGTAATAGGCCGACCTGCCTCATGAAGGTCGCGGCATCCCAGTAATCGGAGCAGCGCCGGATCTTGGCCCCCTGCAGTTCGACGACCGTCGCTCCTCGTACCGCGGAAAAGCGCTTGCCGGTGGCTGGCATCCTGGGGAAGTCACCTGTGTGGGTCCCGGACATGACCCACTCCAGGCTCCCCCAGTTGCCAGCCACAACCCGGGTTGTCAACTCGAACTTGAAGTCGGGGATCGCGGCGAAAGCGCCCTCAGCAAAGGCCCGAAGTTCTGCTTTGCCGTGATTGACTACGCCGAAGGTCACGTCCTCATAGACACAGTCGTCGGTAAAGAGGGCAAGGACCTGCTCTGGCTCGTGAGACGACCAGGCGGTCGCCCATTGGTCGAGTACCTGTTCCAGATCAGAGATCGCCATGACACTCCTCCTTGTCTATCTTGGTTTCCTATTTCTACACGCTGGCCTAACTACTATTGAACGGCAATCTTTCCCGGCTCTGGTGCAAACACGAATAGAACAATTTGTGATTCACAATGTGTTGGTTAAAGGGCTCATATAACCTCAATATATCGAATGAGCAAAATTATTTGCATCAGAGCCCACCTCAATGACCTACGAGTGCGCGTGCGGGTCAAAGCCGACGACGATGGCACCGGAGGCGACGACGAGTTTCACAAGTTGTGCCTCCTACACCCAGCGGGGCATGGTGTCATGCGGGATGCCAAACGCTAGCTTCCCCAGAAGGCCGAGTGAATCATACCCCGCAAGCGGGTGGATGATGGCGGCTCGGATATCGCGGTACAGCTGTTCCAGTGGCCCTGAGCGGAATAAAGCTGCCCCACCAACCAAACGCATGGCCTTGTCTACCACACTGACGGCAGTTTCACTCACGAAGTGCTTGCAGGCCAGGACGTCGGTGAGCGGAGGATCGGCACGCACACTGGAGTCGCTCAGAGCGCTGGCCGTCTGCACCAGCAAGGCCCGAGCGGCTCGCAGCCCGACTTCTATCTCTGCTGCCAGGAACTGGTTGCCAGGATAGTGGCTCATCGGACGATCAAAGGGAATCTGGGTCCGGTCACTCACCCAATTGATGGCATAATCTCGGGCCGCTTGCGCCATGCCCAGGTAACAGGCCGGAACTGTAGTCCAAAACCAAGATACCTGGAGATTGTTAAACGTATCCCAGGTGCGCGCTGGGCGGACCGTCACATTCTCCTCGGGCACAAAGACATTCTCCCACACGATATCGTGGCTGGCAGATGACCGGATGCTCATGGTGTCCCAGTTGTTCTGGATCTTGATACCCAGGGTTTTGGCGGGCAGGGTGAAGAACAAGCATTGGGGACCTTTCTCTGGATCATCATAACGGGCAGTCTCTCCGAGAGAATCAGCGCAGGCACACAAGGTATTGAAGCCGGAGCGACCGTTGACCCGATAGCCGTCCTTCACCTTCTCGGCGCGTCGAGTCGTATCATTGACTCCACCAAATCCGACCGCGGTGTTCATCTTGGGGTCACTCGTGCCAGCAGCCCAGATAAGGCGGTCGCGGGCGATGGACTCCAGGAATGGGCGCTGTTTCTCATCGCCTAAACGCCAGGAGTCCGAAATTACCCCCATAGAGAAGAGATGCATGTTGATGGCAATAGCGGTCGGACCATCCCCTTGAGCAAGTCGCTCCTGGGCCAAGATTAAATCTAGAAGGTTAGCGTCGCCTCCGCCCAGCTCTTCAGGCACCGTGATGGCGGTATAGCCCGATGCCTTCATGGCGTCGATATTCTCAAAGGGGAAGGTGTTCTCGCGGTCGTGCTGCGCCACGCGGGTCTTGAAGTCCTCGGCGTGGGCGGCTGCCAATACAATGAAACGCTGCTGACGCTCGGTTGCCTTTGTCTCCATCGTAGTTTCCTTCTATGAAAATAGATTTTCATTCTTATCGCGGGTTACTAACAGTGAGGTCGGTGATCGTGGCAACCCGCTGGCCCCTTTTCTTGCCTGCTAAACAATAGTCACTTGTACAGGCACGATCCCATCGAAGTTCTTGCGCAAGTAGTTCCACCGCGCCTCGCGACTCTGTACTCGGCCAGCTTCGTCGCTGGCGCGGCATAGGATTAGATAGGTTCCCGGCTCCCGAAAGTCCCAGGGGAGCGCCCAGCGTACCCACAGCCATCTCTCCCGTGGCTCTTCCAGATGGGCCGCTTGCCAACTCTGGCCTTCATCCAGGCTCACTTCTACCCGCGTGATTTGACCTGCCCCGCTCCAGGCTAAGCCACGCAGGATATGCCTGCCCTTCGGTAGGGTAACCTCGTCGTCTCTAGGAAAAGTCAGCATAGCCTTTACCGGCAGAGTCGTGATGATCTCTCGTTGTGAGTCTTCGGGAGACTGACCATAGTGGTAGTATTCAGTCTGGTACCAGCAGGAAGCCGGCTGAGCGAGCACTTCAATCCGGTGCACCCACTTCACTGACCAGTTTCCTGACCAGCCAGGAACGATGAGTCGCACGGGCGCCCCGTGAATATGGTCAAGATACTCCCCGTTCTGTGCCCAGGCTAAGATAGTATCTGGATGTAAGGCCTTCTCTCGGGGCAAACCTTTATCGTAGTTGAAGGCGGGCACTAGTATATCTGATGGCGGCAGGCCATGTAGTACAAGGTCAGGCGACCCCCGGTCTCGTCCCTCAACCCGCACGCTGACAGCATTCGGCCTCAACCCAACTTTCGTTAACACGCTCGCCAGCGGGACACCGGTAAACTCTCCGGCTGAGAGCAGACCTCCCTGCCAGCGTTTGCCTGTATAGTTGGGGTCGAACTGCCGTATCGCCCCGATAAACTGCTCGGCATACTGTTGGTCGAAAAACTGGGCGTCATTCCCAGAGCACTCCAGCACCATCCTAACTGTCCGTCCTGGCAGTGCTTGTAGATCACTAAAAGTGAGGGAAAATGACTGCTGGACCTGTCCCGCTATGGTCAGCGTCCAATCGTTCAGATGCACAACGGGGGGCACATCGAAGTGGTGGACAATATACGAGGCCCGCGTCGGTGTGATGAGGCCTTCCTGGTCAAGCACGGGCGCTCGCGCGCGAATGACTCGGCCTTCGGTATCAGTAAAGCTTTTGGCCTGTAAACGCTTACGACTCGGCCACCCCATGACCAATTCTCGTTCTGTTTCGGGAAATGCCGTCATAGCTTCCTCCTTGTTTTTGTTGAATGATCTCCTACTCGTGGGCTTTATTTGCTGACCTCAGCTTGCAACTTTGAGTGGTGGCAGTATCTCTGTCGGCTCTAATCCCAGTTCCAGCATCCCCACTCCATTTAGGCAGAAATCACTCGACGGAGGCATAATGGGGGCCGAGACGCCATCGCGAAACAGGCGCTCTAAGGGGGAGGTCTTGAAGAGGGCATGCGCCCCGCATGTGGTTAGTGCACTACGAGTGATGCGTGTGACGGCCTCGCCAACAAAATATTTTGCCCGTAAGAGCGCAGCGGTCGTCGCTGGTGTGATGCCCGTGGTGTCCGCCAGCCAAGCTGCGTGGTGCATCACCAAGCGTGCCGCCTCCAGGTCTACGCTCATCTCAGCCACCCGGCGGCGGATATCGGGATGGTAGCTGAGAGGTTGCGCAAAGCCACGCGGTACGCGTTGCTTGAGCGTTTCGCACGCGTGTTGGTACGTTGCCGCCCCGACTCCCAGATATACCGCGGTGTAGGACCCGAAAGCCCACTGGGGAAAAGTCTCCATCCAAGCCAAGTGATTCTCGGTCGTCAAACACAGGGCCGATTCGGGAACGAAACAATCGTCAAGAATCAGATTGTTGCTCCGAGTCCCGCGCATCCCCAGCGTATCCCAGACTTCCTCGAGTCGCTGCCCAGAAGAAGGGTACGGCACCAAGAGCAACATACCGGCTAAGGGATTTGCCGTCTCTGCTGGCTGAGCCGTGAGACTCATATAATCACAGCCCTCAAGCATTGACAGGAACGCTTTACGTCCCCGCAAAGCATAGCCTCCTGCCACAGGCTGTGCCCGTACACTCGGTATGAAAGTAGAGGCTAACAGGAGACTTGAGGTGCCAGGCTCAGATGCGGCAGCGGCAATCAATTTTTTCTCCTGCACAACGAGGGTAGCAACACGCTGTTTAACCGCCGGAGTAATAGTCTGGTCATCCATCATAAGCCCCACGACCGAGACGTGCATGTTAAAGGTGAGGGCTGTACTCGGGCAGCCTCGTGCCAGCTCTTCGGCGGCTAGCACCCAACCGAGTAACCCTGAGCCCCACCCTCCCAGCTCTTTGGGAACCGTAAGGCCATATAAGCCTGCATGTTTGAGGGCCGCGTAGTTCTCAAGCGGGAGAGACGCTTCGCGGTCATGCTGTGCGGCGCGGGTGGCAAAATCGGCAGCCAACTGCCGACACACCTTCTGAATCTCCTCGTGCTCTGCGATAGGACGAAAATTCATCATCCACCTTCTTTCTCTTGCATTTTTCTTGTGCACAGGAGTATAAGCCGAGTTAAGGTACGGAGTCATAAAGTTGCGGTAGCATTTGCGTAGCATTTCGGTAGCAACGGCTATGAAGCCAGAACCCTCGATTCTTTTCCCGCCCTTCCGTCTTGATGTGGTCAATGAACGACTAGAGCATGGGTCGCAGACAATTGCGCTGCGACCGAAAACCTTTGCGGTTTTGCGCTACTTGCTGGGGCGGTCCGGACAGTTAGTGACTAAAGAGGAGTTGCTCGACGCAGTTTGGCCCGATACTCGCGTGAGCGATGCCGGGTTAAAGGACTACGTTCAGGAGATTCGCAAGGCGCTAGGGGATGATGCGCGCACGCCGCGGTTCGTTGAGACGGTGCACCGGCGAGGGTATCGGTTCATCGGAAAAGTGGTCAGTGATCAGTTATCAGTTGTCAGTCAGACGGAAGTAGCCAGTAGGCAAGAGCAGCCTCAAGTCCAAGATCTAGAGTCTGGAATTCAGATTCAGGAAGAAAGCGAAGATGAAGGCGAGAAACTCGTCTCTTTGTCGCCGAAGTCTCAAGCCTTAGATCTGTGGGGAGAACATTGGCAAAGGGGCGCCTTAGCTGTGGTTGGGTTGTTGCTACTGATGATGGCAGCTACGGGAATCAGAAAGCTCTTCCCCCATTCCTCCCTGTCCTCGTCGGTCCCTGCAGAAGAGATGCTGGCACTACCGTTACCCGATACGCCTTCTATCGTGGTGCTACCTTTGGTCAACTTAAGTGATGACCCTCAACAAGAATACTTCAGCGACGGCCTTACCGAGGATCTTACCTCTACCCTCTCTAGGGTTCCGGGTTTGTTTGTCATCGCTCGCAACTCGGCCTTTACTTACAAGGGCAAAGCAGTGAGGGTGCAAGAGATTAGCAAAGAGCTCGGGGTACGGTATGTGCTGGAAGGTAGTGTGCGTAAGGCAGACGGTCAGGTGCGGGTCGCGACGCAGTTGATTGATGCGATCACGGGTTATCAGCTGTGGACCGAGCACTACGACCGTCCCTTGCAAGACATCTTTGCCCTGCAAGACGAGATCGTGCAGAAGATCGTGACGACACTGGAGTTACAGCTCACCTTATCGGAGCAAGGGTTCCAGCTACGCAAACGCACCGATAGCCTGGAGGCCTATGACTACTTCTTGCGTGGGGTAGAGATTTTTTGGGGCCTCACGAAAGAGGCCAATATCCAGGCGCGGCAGATGTTAGAGAAAGCCATTAAATTGGACCCGAACTATGCACTGGCGTACGTGGCTCTAGGTTCAACTTACTATACAGAATATACCTGGCAATGGAGCCAAGACCCTCAGACACTGGAGCGGGCCTTCGAGCTAGCGCAAAAAGCCGTTGCCTTGGATGACTCCTTACCGGAGGCTCACGGGTTGTTGGGTTGGGTCTATATGAAGAGACAGCAGCCTGAGCAGGCCATTGTCGAGGGAGAGCGGGCCATCACCGTCGATCCCAACAACGCTAATGGCTATGCCCGTCTGGCCGAGGTGCTGACGTATACAGGCAGGCCCGAGGAAGCTGTTGGGCTGATGAAGAAGGCCATGCGCCTCAACCCCCGGTATCCGGTCTGGTATTTATTCACACTGGGTGCTGCCTATCGCCTGACGGGGCAGTTTGCGGAGGCTGTTGCCGCCCAGAGGCAAGTCCTCAGCCGGAGCCCTAACTTTTTCTTTGCCTACACGGAATTGGCTTTCAGTTACTTGTGGCAGTGGAGTTTTCAACTGAGCGATGATCCGCAGAACCTGGAGCAGGCGTTGGCGGCGGCGCAAAGGGCCATCACCTTGAATGACTCCGCTCTTTGGACCCACGCGACCTTGGGATACGTTTATTTGGTTCAGAAGCAATATGAACAGGCCGTTGCCGAGATGGAGGGGGCCGTTGCTCTCGCTCGCAACTCGGCTAATGACTATGCCATTCTGGCTGAGATGCTGAGTTATGCAGGCCGGCCAGAGGAAGCTATCGAGCTAGCTGAGAAGGCGACACGGCTCAGCTCTCCTCAGGTGGGGGAACCTTTTTTCAGCCTCGGCTGTGCCTATCACTTAGCAGGGCGGTTTGAGGAGGCGGTCGCGCCATTAGAGCGGTTTGTCCTCCGGCATCCTCAAGATAGGCTTGGCCACCTGCATTTGGCGGCCGTTTACAGTGAACTCGGTCGGGAGAAGGAGGCACAGGCTGAGGTGGCGGAACTCCTTCGGCTCTGTCCCGGTTACTCTTTGGAAGTAATGCGGCAACGGTGGCCCTATAAAGATCCCGTGATGTTAGAGCGCCACCTTGCCGCCCTGCGCAAGGCAGGGCTGAAGTAAAGGCGATTATGTCTTACTTGACACTTTGTTCCCCCAAAGCCGGGTTTTGGCTGCCACGGGCAGCTTGCTGCCCGTGCAGAGCCTTTCCACTGGCGAACAAGTCGCCAGTGGCACCCCGATATCCTTGACACAGCCACTTCATCTGCCCTTGTGCAAGAATGGTGTCGAGTTCAACATAATTCCCGAAGTAAAGGTGTCGTCTCCTGTCTCTCTTGCGGTACCGCAGTAAACATGAGTAAAGGAGAAAGCAACAAGTCCGGGAAGGAAACGCACGGTCACGCATCGAGACGCCTATGAAACTCGACCTCTTCTACCAATATCGACTAAGGACCGTAAGAAAAAACTCTAGGCGAACAAAGGAACCGAGGAGACGAGACTGTCATTGCGAGGAGCGGGAAGCGACGAAGCAATCTCTGTTGTTGGGCAAAGATTGCTTCGCTCCGCTCGCAATGACCCCTTGCCCTTATGCCATCCGGTGGGGGTTTTGTCCCATAGTCCTAAGAGAATTGCCGGTCGCGAAAGGCTGATTAGCCTTTCGTCCACAAAACTCACGTCATTCGGACGACAAAAGGAGATACGCAATGACACCACACGTTCTCACCGACGGTTTACAGTTTCCTGAAGGCCCAGTCTGGGGATCGGATGGCACACTTTATGTGACCGAAATCACTGGCGGTCGGGTCACCGCAATTGCACCGAATGGTACAAAGCGAACGTTTGCCGAGACTGGTGGCGCACCCAATGGCGCGGCACTCGGTGGTGACGGCTATCTGTATGTCACCAATAACGGCGGCAAAAATCCTGGCTACGTCCAACGTGTCGACCCGCACGGCAAAGTCGAGAAGCTGTATGAACACTGCGACCAACAGCCATTCCAAGGTCCCAACGATCTTGTGATGGACGCAAACGGCGGGTTCTATTTTACTGATCCCGGCCCGCTGTCACGTGATGGAACTAAATTTGGTCATCTGTACTATGCGCGCCGTGACGGCAGTGCGGTTAAACGGATGCAGTACCTCTTTCTCCTTCCTAATGGCATTGCCCTTACGCCAGATGACAAGACACTTATCGTGTTGGAGTCACTCACAAGTCGTGTGTGGGCGATTCCTATCGAAGGCCCCGGTGTGCTCGGGCAAGTCGATGCCGGCGCGCGGTCGGGCGCGCCACGCTCTTGGCCGATTGTAGCGCTGCTCACCACTGTGCCGCAGCCTGCAGCACCTGATGGCATGTGTGTCGATATAGCCGGAAACTTGTTGATCTGTGCGCACAACAGCGGCGTGGTGTCCGTGCATACGCCAGACGGCGCCGCGCTCTCTCAGATTGCGGTCGAAGATCGCCGGCTTACAAACTGTTGCTTTGGCGGCGATGATTTTCAGACGCTTTACATAACCGAGTCCGGTCTCGGACGCGTGGTGACGGTACGCTGGGATCGTCCCGGGCTCCGGCTCCACGACCACTGACACATTATCAAACTGACGAGGCGCGTTAGTGGGCGAGCTGCCGTTGAATCTTGCTGGCGTTGGTCCTGGCTTCCTGCTCCAGCACCCAACTCTGTTGCAGGTACTGGGTAGCAAAGTCCGCCACTCCGAGCCGCTCATATTGTTCCACATGGGTCAGCTCATGCGCCCACAAGAGGGGATCCGCTGCGTACTGCGCGTCACGGAAGATAATCACATCCACCAAAGTGACTGCCTCAGCGCCGGTTCCCAGGAGTAGGCTATAAAGAGCACCCTCTGCCGTCGCGTCCTGCCACTCAGTGGAATAGCGCACTTTCTGGAGAACAGTGCGCGAAAAAAAGGGTGCCAGCGTCTGCCGGATCGCCGCGGGGATGGCCTGTCCACGGGGATACGCATGGTCGCGGCCTTGCCGAATAGCTGTGGCGAGTGCAGGCCCCACGACCGTCCCCAGGGTCGATAACCAATCTTCCGCTGTTGGCGGCGTCGCGCTCGGGCTGCCAATGAAGGCAACGTGGGGACCGGCGAGCGACACTGGGAGCATCCCGCGGAGGACAACACAGCACACCAGAAGAACCAATATTATCTTCACAGGTATGAAATGTAGCTGAAGGGAAACGATAAGGCATCACCCGCGCGTTGGCTTGCGCGAAAGGGCGGGGCGTGCGCGATACTCCCGGCGACGGTAGTTGCCGCTTCCTTCCATCGGCCAGACGAGATACGGTCAGAGGAACGGCCGGAAACACTGCCGTCCTATCCCTTTTGGAGGTTGTTGTCTCATGATTGATCTCTACAATAACACTACCAATCAGCTGATCGGTTCTCTCACCGAAGCCGAATTACAGGTGCTGACCGACATCTTGGAAAAGGAATCCCAAGAGGATCAAGATTACTATATCGACGCGGCAACCATCGACCTCTTAGCCGATGGGCGAGCGACGGATCACTTGGTTAAGCTGTTGCGCGCAGCACTCGGCGACGCGGACGGGGTCGAAATCCGCTGGCAGCGCCGATAGATTCTGCTAACTCATAGTGAGGTCCGCCTTACTGGACCATAGGAGCGTCTCGCGGGAAGATCGGTAGGGATGAAGGAGGCAAAGATTTCCCTCTCTACGGGCTCGTGTTCTGAAGCGAAGACTCGGATCGAATTGCTTGCTGCAAATTGGCCCCATGCAAGTTCGCCCGATCGAGATGAGCCCCCTGCAGCAGTGCGCCTTCGAGATGGGCCTCTTGCAGATTCGCCCCCTCAAGATGAGCTCCGCGCAAGTTTGCCCCTTCCAGATGAGCCCCGTGCAGATTCGCGCCTTCGAGATGGGCGTCTTGCAGATTTGTCCCCTCAAGATGAGCGTTAATCAGCTTCGCGTTTTGATAGAGGAAGGCGCCCTGGAGATTCGCGCCTTCAAGATGGGCCTCAGATAAATCCGCTCGCTGGAGCCAAGCCCAAGACAGGTTGGCGTTTTGGAGCTGGGCCGCGGAGAGACTGGCGCCTTGGAGCTGAATCATGAAAAGATCAGCGTCCCGCAAATCAGCGCCCCGCAGATTCGCTTTGGCTAAAAATGCCCGCCGGGCGTTCACACCGCGCAAGTTATGGGCTTCGAGTTGCGCGCCTTGGACCGCCTCAATCGCCTTGGCCATTTCCTCCTCTTGCGTGTGTTGGACGGCCCAATTCGGCGGTTTCGTCGAAATATTCTCTTCTTCTAGATGGGCTGTTGCCAAAGGAAGAGAGAGCTGCGCCGTGACGGACTGGGGGAAGTAAGAGGGGAGACCATAGATGGCACCCACAGAAAAAAGCGATAAAATCCCGCCGCTCAGCACTGTACCGACCATGGCTTTTTTCCGGGGGAAAAGTTGCCCTTGCACCGTTCCCCGTAGCGGCGTCGCCGCCAACCAATAAAGCAGGACAAATTCCCATATCGAGATGACAACCAAGATGAGGTGCAATAGTGTTCCCCATGGATCATGGCGGGGAAGATATTCCAGCCAAAAGAGCAAGAGCGTCACGGGCACGATCCCCCACGTAAGGAGTCCCAGCCCTTGACTATGCATCGCAGCCAGACGCGAGTGATCTTCCGACGCTCGCACAGACTGTGAGCGATCGAGACCGGTGAGGAGCCACAAAGAGGCCTTCTTCTCCAAGGGGCGCCCGTCTGGAAAGTGCGTCGGCAAATCGGCTAACAGTTCCCACAAGGGGCGCAGATAGTATAGATGGAGATAGAGGTAGAGCCCCAGCAACAGCAGAGGCGCGGCCATATAGAAGGAGGCGATCGGGATGACCGTGCCAATAATAGGCAGAGGAGAGGAGGTCGCGTTCGTCAGCAAGCGGGCGTGCGTCGTCGTGGCAATAGTCAGGATGGAATACACGCACGCCGAGAGCAAGACAAAGAACAGTGACTGCAGGCCTTGCGAGAGCTGTTCCACGATGGCCAACTCGGGAAACGGACGAATCTCCTCAGGGAGTTGTGCCCCGGCGACATTGGCGCCGGCAAGTTGTCCTGCTAACAACCCTGTCGCGTGCGTCAGGTCGGCATACTGGAGGTTCGCGTCCGACAAGAGAGTCCACTGAAGCTGCGCCTCCTGCAGGTTCGCCTCGGCAAGGCAGGCCCCCTGCAAGTTGGCTCGCGCAAGATTAGCTTTGCAGAAGTTGATCTTACAGAGATCGGCTCCGGACAGCTGCGCTTCTCCTAGGTCGGGCAGCACTTCGGGATGCGTTTCTCGCCACTCATTCCAGCTTGCTACGCCCTGCTGCAGCAGGGCCAAGTGTTCTGCGTTCGCCATAGTGTCCTTTCTCTTGGGCGGGAACCTCAGCAACGCGGTTCTCTACAGGCTCGCGACGGAATACCAGGTGGAGTTTCCATCACAAGAAGAAGAGGATCCGAAGGAGTGACCAGAGGCGTTTCAGGTGCGGCCAACATACGGTCTGTTATCTTCAGAACGACCACGATACTTGCCCTACATATGAAAGTAACAACAGGTTACTTTTGTAGGCCGCGTCGCAGCGACATGGAAGGAGGGATGTGTGCTTCCCCTCCGCTTATGGTCTCGTACGAGACTATTTGATCGCTTGCTTTGTGAACGAGGTACAATGTTCGTGTTCTCCAGAGGCGTGGCCGTTTGCTTATTTTTGTTTCATAGCGCGCGTAAGCACCAGCCTTGCGCCGCTTTGTTCGTAGGAGTTCGCCGCCATGTGTGCTTTACGATTTTGACCCCTGCTTCGTAGTCTCGCTCGCCTGCTCGATCTGCTCCACTAACTTGCCCGGCTGCGTCTCCTGCTCCAGCACCGCCAGCGCCGGATCATGGCTGACCTCAGCCCCCACCTTGTCTGCAATCTGCTTGAGCAGCCGCAGCATTTTGGTGTTCTCCTGCTCGGTGAGCAGATTGATCTGCAAATCTAACTGATTGCGCCGCTCACTGAGTTGCAAGTCGCGGTTC
>Ga0081539_10002422_pt1 | contig 26364 bp, 17 predicted proteins | sample TabmetS4T2R2_FD_71023 | JGI IMG/M metagenome (GOLD analysis project Ga0081539, IMG submission 71023) | Tabebuia heterophylla rhizosphere microbial communities from the University of Puerto Rico - S4T2R2 | ecosystem: Host-associated > Plants > Roots > Rhizosphere ...
CCTTCCTTCACAGAATCCAGCATCTTCAGCATGCTGGCGAAGGTCTCCATGCTCTTCTCGATGAAGAAGGTGGCCTTGGGCTGATAGCCGAGCTTCTCGTCGACCGGCTCCTCATGCGTCAGCTCGTGGAAGGAGACCGGGTCGCCCGCCTTGCGCAGATTGGAGCCCGCATTCGACAGCGCGACGTTGAACACGCGCGTCTGGTTGCAGGCCAAGGCCATGACCACCAGCTGACCCAGGAGATCGTGGTTCTTCATCGCCACCTCCCATGTCGGACCGAGTTCGCCCCTGCCCGGCTCCTTCGGTATGGCGCAGGCTTCTGCGGGCGCCGGTTTCTCGAGCATCATGCCGAGCTGCTGCTCGACCTGGCGGAGCGACGTGAAATACTGATCGACGCGTTGCCGATCCGCGCTGCCCAGCGCGTTCATCAGATCGTCGCGATCGTCCTTCACGGAACTGAGCACGCTCTGCCGCAGCATGATGGCCGGATCCGGCGTGAACTCGGCCGCATTGGGATCCTTGAACTCCGGCCCGAAGATCCGCTTGTACAAATTCACCGGATCGACCTCGCTCGGATTCACCGTCGAGCCTGCCCGCATGCTGTAGCTGACCCCCGACTGGCCGGTGCAGGCAATCTCCAGCGACTGGAAGCGCGTGCCCTTGCCGATGTGATCGGAGATCAGGCAGTCGATCGTTGGCAACGGGCTGGAACCGCCCGCGACGCCCCCCTGGGTCGGCGTCGCACCTGCCAAGGTGGCGATGAGCCCAGACCAGTGAACGAGATTGGGCTTGCCCGCCAGATTCGCGTTGAAGTTGGAAAAGACCGCCACCTTGTCCTTGAACGGGGCGATCGGTTGCAGCTCGGGCTTGAGGTCATAATCCTTGCCCAGCTTGCTCGGAAACCAGCGCGCCGTGTTGACGCCGCACCCCCAGAACCAGGTTCCGAACCGCGTCGGGATCGGCGCGCCGGAAGCCATCGCCTCGCCATTGCCGTCGAGGAAGATATCGAGCAGTGGCAGCGCCACCGTGACGGCGGACCCGCGCAGCATCCCCTTGAGCAGATTTCGTCTTGTCCACTGTGCCATTGCGACCTCCAATTCCGATACGGACTGGCTAGTTTGCCGAAGCGATCTGGGGCGGCGCGACGAGCTGGAATGCCCGGCTCGTCGCAATGCGACGCATCAATGCCGGCAGCTGGTAGCGCTCGGCGGCGAACTGCCCGCCGGCATATTCAATCCACGATTCTTCGCTCGCGGTCGCTTGCCGGCCGACGCCATATTCATAGACGCGCTTGACCAGGCAGTTTGGCACGTCCGGGCTGGCGTGCAGAAGCTGCGACAGGCCGATCAGTCCCTTGTACGGCTTGCCATCGAAAGTTCCGCTCACGTCGATCGGAGCGCCATTCTCCTGCGTCCGAAACGCGCCGATCGCGTCGTAATTCTCCATGCTGAGGCCGATCGGGTCGGTGATCGAGTGACAGCCCGCACAAGCGGGATTTTCCTGGTGAACGGTCAGGCGATCGCGCGCGGTCTTATGTTCCGGATCATGAATGTCCTGCACGAGCTTGAAGTCGACGTTTGGCGGCGGCACCGGAACCTTCTGACAGAGCAGCAGCTCGCGCAGAGACTTGCCCCGGATGGTCGGCGAACTGCGGCCTTCGTGCGTCGGGTCAAGCATCAGAAAGGCGGCCAGCGTGAGGATGCCGGCGCGCGGATCATTCGGGGCAAAGGTGTACGGGGCCCAGCCGCTCATTCCCGCTTCCCCGACCGGAACCCGGTACACCGCGCCGAGATTGCGATTGATGAAGGTCTTTTTCGTGGTGAACAGGTCGCGGTAATCGCCTTTGTTCGTCACCAGCAGCTCGACGATCGTGCGCAAGGCCTGCTCCTGCGCGTCCTTGGCCAGTTCCGGCGTGAATTTCGGATAGATGGCCTGGTCCTTGGACAGGCCGGAGAACTGGTCATAGCCCAGCATGTCGGAGAAGAAGGATCGCACGCCCTGTTCGAAGCGCGGTGACGCGATAAGCCTGTCGACCTGGTGCGCGAGCCGTTTCGAATCGCGCAGATCGCCGCTACCGGCTGCGTCCAGCAATTCCGCGTCCGGAGGGGCGTCCCACAAAAGGAAGCTGATTCGCGTCGCGAGCGCATAACTGTCGAGGCGCTGCGCTGTCGGGTTGGTCGGATCCGGCTCGCTCTGCTCCACCCGGAAGATGAACTTGGGCGACGCCAACAGCCGCGAGAGTCCGATCTCCAGCCCCTTGTAGAAGTCATGGCTCTTCTCCGTTGCGGCGCCGCTGACGCCCAGGACGGAAGCCATTTCCCGGTCGGAGAGCGGCCGGCGGTAAAGCAGGCGGCCATATTTGGCGAGGAAGGCCGATGCGCATGCCTGATCGAAGGCCCGCGCCGATTGCGGCGTGCAGGGCACCATGGCTTGTCGGCGTCCCTCGCCCAGCACCTGCGCCGCAATTTCCCGCGCCCGCAGCTCATATTGCTCGAGACCAAACGGTGAGACGGCGACCTTGGCATCGCCGACGGCGAGCAGGCCGGCTTCGCGCAGCGGCGGCTCGAAGCGCCCCGGCACGTTGATGTCCGCGCCAAAGATTTGCGCAATCGCCCGCTTATATTGGGCTTCATTCAGGCGACGAAATCCCGGGGCTCCGCCTGTCGTGACCGGCTCCGTTGCCGCTCGCGCCGCTTCAGCCGCGGCCTGCGCCGTTTGGTTCGGGGCCGTTGCAATGAGAGCGCTGGCAAGGAAAAGGCTGCCGATCGCCGATGACCAGATCAATCGAGTCCGCCTCAGGCGCCGCTTTGAACCGCAGCTCTCATGCACCATCAACACATTCCCTGTTCATATGCTGTGCGCCCGCCACCCCTTGCGCTGCGCCTCGAATTTATGCTCAGACTATTCTGAGCATTCCGGCAGTAAACTGCAACAGGTTTTTGAACCATGCTCAGCTGGGCATGAGCGACTGGTCTAAGCGCCAAAAGGATGCAAAACTGGTTTCACGTCGGTTGGGGAGTTTGGCATGGCATCAACCCGTCGGATCGGCTCAGAGACCTCCGCAACGCGGGACTCCATCATCAAGGCGGCGGTCCAGGTCCTCCAGGATCAGGGCGCCCAGGCCCTGACGGCAAGCCAGATTGCCCTCAAGGCCGGCGTGAAACCGCACCTCGTCCATTATTACTTCCGCACCATCGATGATCTGGTGCTCGAGCTCGTCCGCGGTCACGGAGCATTGGGGCTCAAGAACACGGCCCGGGCGATCGCCTCCGATGAGCCTCTCCGCGCGCTTTGGGAACTCGAGATGGGCTTCAAATGGGGTGTGGTCGCGATGGAGCTGGGCTCGCTGGCCGTCCATCGCGACGTCGTGCGCGCCGAGATGATGCGCTACATCGAGGACATGCGCAGCCTTCAGGCCGAGGGCATTGCCCGTCATTTCCAGATTCGCGGCGTCGACAGCCCCTTTCCGCCGCTCGCCATAACCGTGATGATAGCAGCAATCGCCCGGCAGATAGTGCGCGAAAAGGCATTCAATGTTTCGCTCGGACATGAGGAGATGATCGGCGTCGTCGAAGACCTGCTTTCGCAACTTCCGAACGCCAGCGCGCGGCCCGCGCCCGGGAAGCGGTCGTCCACCTCAGCGAAAGGTCGCAGGCCCAGGTCTTCTCCGCAGCAACGGGGAAAACGCGTCGGTGCCGCAAGGTCGTAGCTCTCAAGGCAATGCGCCAAGGCAATTCTGAGCGGCCGGCCGCTGCCTTTTGCTGCCGGCCGTTGTCGCTGGAACATAATTTCAATCGGCCGGCCTGCGAAAGGGCTGAAGGGCATATGGATATCGAATATGAAATCCCTGGCGGACAGCGCATGGGCTATCTGGCTCGACCGACCTCCGCCGAGATCGCACCGGGGATATTGGTGCTGCACGGGGGCGGCGGGATTGGGCCGCATGCCAAGCATCGCGCCGACATGCTCGCGGCCATGGGCTATGTCGCCTTTGTTCCGGACCTCTTCGGACATCCTGTTCGCGGAGTCGAGGCTGCCGAGGCCCTCGTAGCAGAGCTGATCGAGAATTGGGCCGATTTGCGCGCGCGCTGCACCGTGGCGCTGGATGTCCTGCGCAGACAATCGCAGGTCGATCCCGAGCGGCTCGCCGCTATCGGCTTCTGCTTTGGCGGCCAGGCGGCGCTCGAACTGGGCCGGTCCGGCGCAGACCTTCGCGCCATCATCGGCTTCCATCCGCAGCTGCGGACATGCCGGCCCGAGGACTCGATCCACATCAAGGCAAAGGTGCTGGTCTGCCTCGGCGACAGAGACCGCTTCGTCTCGCGCGATGAGCGGGAGGCCTTCCTGGAGAATATGACGACCTGCCGGGTTGATTGCCAGCTGCTGCTGTTTTCCGGCGTCGGCCATAGCTTCACCGACCGGCTCGCCGAGAAGTCCGGCGTGCCCGGCTTGAAATATGATGCGCGTGCGGACCGGCGCGCTTGGACGGCAATGGCCCAGCTCCTCTCGGAAGCCTTTGAATCGGAAGATGAATAAAGGTTTCGTCATTGAACGCTTCGCCTCGGCGCCTGATGTCACCGAGTCCCAGGCGCCGTTGGGATCAATCCGTAATTAAACGGATTGATTGTGCCACTGCCACGTGCTAACCACTTGGTTAGCAAATTACGATGCCTATCTCGCATCGACCGGAAACGACGGAGGGAATTCGCCATGGCACAATCCATCCAGGACCTCGACCTGATGGACCTGCCGATCGAGGAGCGCGCGTTCGGCACCGATCCTGAACCCTGGTTCATCCAGGCGCGCGCGCATCATCCCTGGCTGGCGCGCTTCAGCCATGGTTATCTCGTCCACGGCCATCGCGAGATCAGGGACCTGATCCAGATGGACGACAAGCTGCAGATCGCCACCGAAGATGTCGTGCGGATCATGGGTGCCAGCGGCAAGCCGTGGGGCGACTTCATGATGAACCTGCTGATCGCCCGGCGCGGCGCGGATCACAAACGCATGCGCGAAGCACTGAAGCCCTTCTTCAAGCCGCGCAGCGTCGCCGCGCATCTGGATCGCATCCGCGACGTGGCATCCATCCTGCTCGACGAATGGGCACCCAAGGGTGAGTTCGACTTTACCGAGTTCGTGTCGAACTTTCCGGTCGCGGTCATGTTCGGGCTGATCGGTGCCGATCTGGCCGACCTGCCGAAGATCAAATGGTGCCTGGAAATCCAGGGCCTGAGCTACAGCATGGATCCCTCACTCCTGCCCGAGCTCGAGGCAGCTCACGCCACGATGATGGAATTCACGCATAATCTCCTCGAGCAAAGGCGCGCGAGCGGCGAGGTGTCCGACGATCTTCTTCAGGCGCTGATCGAAGCTGAGGACTCCGGCGTGCTCACCCACCAGGAGGTCTGCGAGCAGCTCTACTTCCTGTTTGCGGCCGGCTATGACACCTCGAAGAACCAACTCGCCATGACGGCGCGGCTGCTGCTCCAGCAACCGGAGTTGTGGCGACGGTGCGGCGAGGATCGCGACTTCTGCGTCCGTGCGATCGAGGAAGGCCTGCGCCACTCCAGCCCCAGCAGCCCGCCGCGCCTCGCGCTCGAGGACATCGTCTACAATGGCGTGCTGATCCCCAAAGGCACGTTCCTGATGTTCCTGCTGAACATCTCCGGCCGTGATCCCCGCGCCTTTCCCGATCCGATGACATACAGCCCCGGCCGCGAGGAGGCCAAGCACCACCTCGCCTTCGGCAAGGGCGCCCACATCTGTCTCGGCCTGCATCTCGCCCGCTTCCAGATGGAAGAAGGTCTCCACCTCATCGCGCAGCGCCTGAAGGATCCGCAGATCGTCGGTGAGGTGACCTGGCGACGCTTCCCCGGTGTATGGGGGCTGGAGACCCTTCCGATCCGCTTCAGGCCGGCGTCAAGCTCGCCCCGAAGCGAACCTAAGATCTTGGCCGCCTGATAACGGCAACGATCGCTCCGTCGATCAGTCCGCAACTACGACCCGAACGCCGCTCTCCTTCAACATCTTCAGGTCGGGACGGCCTATGCCCTTGTCCGTGACGACGACATCGATCGTCGCGAGGCTGCACACGACATTCCCCGACGAGCCCTGAAACTTCGAGCTGTCGACCAACAGGATGACCTCGTCGGCGCGGTCGATCAGGCGGCGCTCCGCGGCGACGAGCACGATGTCCGCCTGCATGACCCCTTGGGGACCCACCGCGGCTGCTCCCATGAACAGCTTGGGCGCGTGGAAAGGCGGCATCAGATCGTCGCCGGCGGCTGACAGAACGATGTTCTGCTCCGGAAACACCGCTCCTCCCGGTAGCAGGATCCGCGTGCCGACCTGGCCGAGCAGCGCACTGACGATGTGGAGCGAATTGGTGAGGACCTGCAGATTGAGTCCATTGAGATGGGGGCACATCTGCAGCGTCGTCGAACCGCCATCGATCATCACCCCCTGGCCGGGAACGCACAGCGCAGCGGCAGCCTTGCCGATGGCTTCCTTCTGTGGCCGATGGAGGTTGATATTCTCGTGAAAGGGCACGCCGGACAGGCGCGGCGTCGACGCGCTGTCGCTGGACAGAAGGTGCGCGCCGCCATGGACCCGCGCGATCAGCCCCTCGCTGGCGAGGCGCTCCAGGTCGCGGCGAAGCGTCGCGGGCGATGCGTCCAGCTGCTTTTCCAGGTCACGAAAGGCAATGAAGCCTTGGTTGGCGAGCAGGCCCAGGATCGCCTTTTCGCGTTCAGCGGCATGCATGCGCGCAACCCTTCGCCATGCCCGGCTTATGTGCGAAGCATGAGGGTCGTTCAACCATGGCCCTCAAACGATGCCGGCTCCCAATCCGACCGGCTGGCGCTCCTGCGCCTTGCGGTCCCGCCATCCGCTCGCGCGATACGCGGCAATGGGATCGATCGCCCCGCCCGCTTCCACGCGGGCCCTGGCGACGAGGGGCGAAACGTCGGTGCGATAGGCCTGCCGCAAGGTCTGGAACGCCATCATCACATCATTAGCGTCCTGGGCGGCGCGAAGCGCGTCCCGATCGACCAGCAACGCCTTGGCATAGCTCTGCGCGATCGCTTCGGCCGAGGAGAGCATGCTCTCGATCGGATCGGTCACATTGTGGGACTGGTCGATCATATAGGCCGGATTGAATCCGGCGCGCGGACTGCGCTCCGCCTCGACCAGCTCGTTGAACACCAGGAACAGCTGGTGGGGATTGATCGATCCGGTGTCGAGATCGTCATCCCCATATTTCGAATCGTTGAAATGGAAGCCGCCGAGCTTCCCGAAGCGATGCAGCCGCGCGACGATCTGCTCGATGTTCACGTTCGGCGCGTGATGGCCAAGGTCGACGAGGCACTGCGCCTTCTCGCCCAGTTGCTGCGCCGCCAGGATCGACGTGCCCCAGTCCGCGATCACCGTGGAATAGAAGGCCGGCTCGTACATCTTGTGCTCGAGCAGCATCCGCCAATCGTCCGGCAGCGCCGCATAAACCTCGGCCGCGGCGTCCAGATAGCGGTCGAGCGAGCGCGCCAGATCCTGCTGGCCGGGAAAGTTGGTGCCATCGCCGATCCACACGGTGATGGCATCGGACCCGAGCTGCCTGCCAATCTCGATGCACTCGATATTATGCTCGACGGCCTGCGCCCGGACGGCCGGATCGGTCGCCGAAAGGCTGCCGTTGCGGTAGCTGAGCGGCTGGCCGGGCTGGTCCTGGAAGGTGTTCGAATTGACTACGTCGAAACCAAGGCCCAACGACGCCGCCTCCTCGCGCAGCGCGGCATAGTCGCTCACCTTGTCCCAGGGAAAATGCGGCGAGACGCGCGGCGTGTTGCGCCCGAGCTGGTTGACGACCGCGCAGTCCTCAAGCTTCTCGTGGATGTTGGTGGGCTCACCGGCAATGGGGAATTTGGCGAAACGCGTGCCCCCGCGGCCTACGCCCCAGCTTGGCACCGCCACCGTGAAAGACCCCACCTTCGCCTTGATCTCGTCTATGGCTATTCCGCGCCGGCCAAGCTGGCGACCGAGGCTTTCGTAATCATCCTCGAGCGCTTCGGTGCCGATGGAGTTCGCCCCGGCGATTTGACCCTGTGACAGCGGATATTCGATCATTGGTTCGTCCTCTTGCGCTCGATCAGCGCGTAAAGGCCTGCGCATTGCCGGCATCGACATTGATGATATTGGCCGTCGACTTTGCCGCCAGGTCCGATGCGAAGAAATAGACGGCCTCCGCAATATCCTCCGGCAGGACGTCCCGCTTCAGCATCGAGCGTTTGCGATAGAAATCCTCGAGCTCCTCGCCCGGATCGACGCCATAGGCGCCGGCACGTTCCTTGCGCCAGTCGCCGTCCCAGATGCGCGACCCGCGGATGACCGCGTCCGGATTCACCACGTTCACACGAATGCCGGCCTCGGCGCCTTCGAGGGCGAGGCACCGTGCGAGATGCACGACCGCCGCCTTGGCCGAAGCGTAGGCGGACGCATTCGGCGTTGCCGCCAGCGCATTCTTCGAGCCGATGAAGACGATCGAGCCGCCGCCCTGCTGCTTGAGCAGTGGAAAGGCCGCGCGCGCGGCGAGAAAATAGCCCTCGACGAGCACAGTGTAGTTCTTGCGCCAAAGCGCCAGCGTCGTCTCCTCGATTGGCGCGGACGAGGCGATGCCGGCATTGGCGACCAATATGTCGAGCCCCCCGAACTCCACCGCAGCCGCATCGAAGGCAGCACTGATCTGCGCCTCATCGGTGACATCGCAGACGGCTGCACGCACGACATCCTTGCCATGGTCTGCCGCGAGCTGCTGATGGGCCTGCTCCAGCGCCCTCTCGTCCCGATCGGTCAGCATCACGCAAGCGCCTTCGGAGAGCAGTCGGCGCGCCGTTGCGGCGCCGATGCCGCCGGCGGCCCCAGTGACGAGCGCGATCTTGCCGACTAGCGGCTTCGGCTTGGGCATGCGCTGCAGCTTGGCTTCCTCAAGCGCCCAATATTCGATGTTGAAGGCTTCCTGCTCGTCCAGCCCGACATAGCCGCCGATCGCCTCGGCGCCGCGCATCACATTGATTGCATTGCCGTAGAATTCGCCGGCCAGGCGCGCCGTGATCTTGTCGGCAGCGAAAGTGATGCGGCCGATCCCTGGTACGAGCACCACTACAGGATTGGGATCGCGCATCGCGGGATCGGGCGGCTGGGCGCACCGATCATAATAGGCCTTGTACCCATCCCGATAGGCTTCGAGCCGCGCGGCCAGATAGTCGCGGTCTTCCAGTCTGTTCGGTTCGAGCGTCAGCGGCGCGATCTTGGTCCGCAGAAAATGGTCCGGGCAGGAGGTCCCGACGGCCGCCAGACGTTCGAAATCCGCGGAGCCGACAAACTCGAGCGCTTCGGCATCATCCGAGAAATGTCCGACCTTCGCCCGGCTTCCAACCATCAGACCACGCAGAACCGGCATCAGCCCCGCGGCGATGGCGCGCCGGTCATCGGCTGGGCGTGGGGCGACGGCTTGACCGCCGAAAGCGGGCTTTCCGGTCAGTTGTTCATTTAGATATCGCGCCGCATCCGCGATCAGCGCGACCGTATTATCGTAGCAGGCCTTTGCGCTATCGCCCCAGCAGATGAGGCCATGTCCGGCCAGGATCACGCCCCGCAGGCCGGGGAGAGATCCCACATAATCGCGCAGCTGCAGACCCAGGTCGAAGCCCGGACGCTTCCATGGGAGCCATCCTACCTTGCCGGCCCAAATCACCCGTGTTGCGGCTTTGCCGCCCGCAGAGGCGGCAAGCGCAATCATCGCGTCAGGGTGCACATGGTCGATATGGGCAAATGGCAGGTATGCATGCAGCGGCGTGTCGATCGATGCGGCGCGCGGATTGAGGTTGAACATGCAGTGTGGAAGGAAGCCGACCATCTCGTCTTCATGGTCCACGCCGCGATAGAGCTTTTCGAGACCGAGCAGCTTGTCGAGATAGAGGGTTGAAAAGCCGTCGAGCTTCATCGAGCCGAGATCGCCGCCCGAACCCTTGACCCAGAGAACAGTTGCCGGCTCGCCCGTGAGGGGATCCCCCTCCTCGATCTTCGCCGACGTGTTGCCGCCGCCGAAATTTGTGACGGTGAGGTCCGAACCGAGCAGATTGGAGCGATACAAGAGCAGCTCGGCCGGCGACTTACCTGCCGCCTCGCCGTCGTCCCACCGATTCGCCGGAACCGCAAACGGAAGCGCTGCCGGGCCGGCCTTGGCTGGAACTTCAAGCACGTCTGACATGGGACCTCATCATCCTGAGATAGCCGGGAGAGTAATAAATCACTTGGCAAAAAACAATCATATTCGCTAATAATCGCTCAACAAGGGAGCGGATGCTTGAGTCTGGTGGTCGTCCTCGACGTCGGAAAAACGCTGTCGAAGCTGAGCCTGTGGTCGACCGAAGGCGCGCTCGTCGACAAGCGCACGCGCCCCAACCAACAGACAAAGCACGAGCATTTTCGGGCGCTCGATGCCGAAGGCATCGGCGCCTGGGTCATTGCCACGCTGCGCGATTTCGCGTCGGCCGGATCGATCGGCGCAATCGTTCCGGTGGGACATGGCGCGGCGGCAGCGCTGATTCGCGGCGATCGCCTCGCCTGCCCGCCGATGGACTATGAGCAGCCGATCCCCGCGGATGTCCGAGCCGACTATGATGTGCAGCGGGATGCTTTCGAGCGGACCGGCTCCCCAGCCCTGCCCGACGGGCTCAATCTGGGCGCCCAACTCCATCTTCTGGAGACTCTGATATCCGGGCTGGAGGACACCCAGATCCTGCTCTGGCCGCAATATTGGGCGTGGTTTCTGTCGGGCATCGCGGCCTCCGATCCGACAAGCCTCGGCTGCCATACCGATCTGTGGTTCCCGGCCGACCACGCACCATCGGAACTCGCCCGCCGCCGCGGGTGGGCGGATCGCCTTGCGCCGGTGCGGCCGCCCGGCGAGGTGCTCGGCCCGATCCGGCCGGAGATCGCCCGCCTGACCGGCCTGTCGCCGGCAACCCTGGTCCATTGCGGTATCCACGATTCCAACGCCGCCTTGATCGCCGCGCGCGGCTTTCCCGAGATCGCCGAAGCAGAATCGACGATCGTCTCGACTGGAACCTGGTTTATCGCGATGCGTACGCCGGATCGCAATGCGGAGGTCGATCTCGCGCAGCTGCCGGAAGGTCGCGACTGCCTGGTGAATGTCGACGTGCTCGGCCGACCCGTGCCTTCGGCTCGATTCATGGGCGGTCGCGAAATCGAAACGCTGACCGGGATCGATACCCGCCGCATCGATATCGTGCCGGATCAGCCCGACCTGCTGGCTTCCTTGCCTGAAGTCGTGCGTGCGCGCGCCGCTGTGCTGCCAACCTTCGCCGCGGGCGTCGGACCCTTTCCGCATGCCCACGGTCGATGGATCGACATGCCCGTCGAACAGGGCGCCAGACGCGCTGCCGTCAGCCTCTATGCAGCGCTTGTCGCCGATGTATCGCTCGACCTGATCAACACGAGCGGGCGCATCCTGGTCGAAGGGCGATTTGCCGAAGCACAGATATTCGTTCGGGGGCTGGCGCGCTTGCGCCCGGACGCAAAGGTCTACGTCGCCAACGCCCATAACGATGTGTCGTTCGGCGCACTCCGGCTCCTGCATCCCGACCTTCGACCGCAAACTTCGCTCGATCGGGTCGCTCCCCTCGATGTCGATCTGGAGGCTTATCGGTCGTGGTGGCGCCAGGAGGCGGAGAGCCTGGAGATGGCGGCGTGAAGGCCGCATCGACGCTTGACTACCGGGAGCTGGCGCAACGACGGCTGCCGAAATTCCTGTTCGAATATATCGACGGCGGTTCCTATTCCGAGGTGACGCTTCGCCGCAACGTGGCGGATCTCGAGCGGATCGCGCTGCGCCAGCGCGTGCTTCGCGACGTAGCCGATATCGATCTCTCGACCGTGCTCTTCGGCAGCCAATTAACGATGCCGGTTGCGCTCGGGCCGATCGGTCTCGCCGGTCTCAACGCCCGACGAGGCGAGGTGCAAGCGGCCCGAGCAGCGGAGGCGGCGGGAATACCCTTCTGTCTTTCGACGGTGTCCGCCTGCCCGCTTGCCGAGGTAGTGAGCGGCGTTACCGCCCCCTTCTGGTTCCAGCTCTACATGATCCGCGACCGCGCCTTCATGCGCGATCTTCTGGCCCAGGCGAAGGAAGCGGGCTGTTCCGCACTGGTATTCACGGTCGACATGCCGGTGCCGGGATCGCGCTACCGCGATTATCGATCCGGACTGGCCGGTGCGCCAGGATTGGGCGGGGCGATGCGCCGCGTTGGCCAAGCCGCACTGCGCCCCCGTTGGGCCTGGGATGTCGGCGTTTGCGGCCGTCCGCACAACCTCGGCAATGTTGCGCCGGTGATGGGGACACAGACCGGGCTCGAGGACTTCTTCGCCTGGATGGGAGCCAATTTCGATCCGACTGTCTCGTGGCATGATCTTGACTTCATCCGCTCCGAATGGAGGCGCCCGCTGCTCATCAAGGGCATTCTCGATCCGGAAGATGCGCGCGAGGCCGCAGCGCTCGGCGCGGACGGTATCATCGTCTCCAATCATGGCGGGCGGCAGCTCGACGGGGTTCCTTCGACCGCCCGCGCGCTCCCGCCTATCGCCGAGGCGGTCGGCGAGGATTTGACCGTGCTCGCCGATGGCGGCGTGCGTTCGGGTCTCGACGTCGTGCGGATGCTCGCGCTCGGGGCCAAGACCGTGCTGCTCGGTCGCGCCTGGGCCTATGCCCTCGCCGGCGACGGCGGCCGCGGCGTCGCCCACATGCTGCAGCTCATCCGCGCCGAGATGAAGGTGGCCATGGCGCTGACCGGGGTCACGCGCGTGGCGGACATCGACAGAAAAATTCTGGTGACGGAAAGAGAAGGAACCGCATGAGCGCGAGCGAGCATGGCGGATGGCGCAATACGATCCTTGCGGGGCTCGCCAATTATATCGATGCCGGGTCGATCGTCGCGGGATCGGCCGCGCTCGCGCTGTGGAAGGAGCAATATGGCCTTTCCGACACCTTCCTCGGACTGATCGCCGCGTTCAGCGCCAATGCCATTTCGGCCGGCGTCGGCGCACTGATCGGCGGCATTCTGTGCGACCGGTTCGGCCGCAAGAAGATCTACCAGTATGACATGCTGTTCTATGCGTTCGGCATGCTGTGGCTGGTGTTCGCCGCCGCGCCCTGGATGATCGTCCTCGGTTTCGTGCTCGTCGGCATGTCGGTCGGAGCGGACATTCCCGCATCCTGGTCGCTGATCGCGGAGAATGCGCCCGACGATAAGCGCGGCAAGCACAGCGGCGTCGCGCAGGTGCTCTGGTATTCGGGGCCGGTCGTCGTGCTCGTCAGTTTTCTGCTGCTCGAACCGTACGGCATTCTGGGTGCGCGGATCGTCTTCGCCCATCTCGCGATCCTCGCCCTCGCCCTGACTCTGCTCCGATCGCGCATGCGCGAATCCGAACGGTGGGAAACGGCAAAGGCCAGGGAGGATCAATCGCCCGTCCAGGCCGAGCCGGCCGACTGGCGCGTTCTCCTTCAGCCTCGCTATATCAAGTCGATGGCGTTCCTGGTCGGCATGTACGGCCTCTGGAATCTCTGGGCCGGCACCAACGGCTTCTTCTTCCCCTACATCCTGCACACGGTCGGCGATCAGAGCCAGGCGGTAAGTGTCGCGGTGCAGGCAGGCGGCTTCATCCTGTCGATGCTGTCCATCTATTTCGTGTTCATGAAGCTGTCCGACCGGGTCAACCAGCGGCTGCTGTTTGGCGCCTCAGCAGTGATGCAGATCGTCGGCATGTCGCTCCTCGCCCTCTTCCCGCTCACCCTGCCGCTGGCGATGATCTACGTTTTCCTGATGCAGTTCGGCGGCGGCTTCGGTGCGCAAAGCTTCTTTCAGCTGTGGAGTGCCGAGCAGTTCCCGACGCTGGTGCGCAGCACCGCACAGGGCGTGACGTTCGCGATCGTCCGCATCGGTCTCGGCCTGTGGAGCTTCTTCGTGCCCGTCCTCACCTCGACCGGCTTCACGACCCTGGCCTGGATCCTGACCGGCTTCCTCGTCGCCAGCGGGCTGGTCGGAATTCTGTGGGCGCCGCGCAACGAGGGCAAGTCGCTCGAACAGATCGAGGCGGAACGAGCCGCCTCCACACAGCCTGGAAGAAAGGCCGCGCTGCAGCCTCAATAGCATCAAGAGACGAGAACGGAGAAAGAAAACATGCCGCATTTCAGCCGTGTCGCCAGGGGGAAGCTGGCATCGTTCACCGCAGTGGCGTTGCTCGCTGCCGGCGCCGTGAGCGCCGCGACGCCGCAAGCCGCGAGCGACCCGTTGGCCACGGCCTTTCGCGATCCGCCCAACAGCGCACGTCCTCGCGTCTGGTGGCACTGGATGAACGGCAACGTCACCAAGGAGGGTATCGCCAAGGACTTGGCCTGGATGAAGCGCGTCGGGATCGGCGGCATGCAGAATTTCGACGCCAATCTCCAGACACCGCAGATCGTCGACAAGCGTCTGGTCTACATGACCCCCGAATGGAAGGACGCCTTCCGCTTCACCGCGCAGGAGGCGGACCGGCTCGGCCTTGAGCTAGCGATCGCCGCATCGCCGGGCTGGTCGGAAACCGGCGGCCCCTGGGTACCTCGGCAGGATGGCCTGAAGAAGCTGGTGTGGAGTGAAACCGACATCGCAGGCGGGAAGCGGTTCACCGGCAAGCTGGCGCCCCCGCCAAACACGATCGGGCCATTTCAGAATATCCGCGGGGATTCGGGCGTCGGTTCGCAGATCAGCGATATCAAAGTCACGGCTCCCCCGCCCTTTTATGCCGACGTGGTGGTGCTCGCATTCCCACTGACCGGCGCCCCAGCGCAGCCCGCTTCGCCCACCGTCACCGGCACCGATGGCAAGTCCGTCGATGCGCGCACGCTGAGCGACGATGATTTCGCCAGCGGCGTGGACCTGACCAAGGTGTCGGGCGCCGCGCCTGTGCTGAACGTCACCTACCCGAGCCCCAGGACCATTCGTTCAGCCACATTGTTCATGCCTGGTGCGGCATCGCTGTTCAGCGGGCCGGCCTATCTGCCGAAGCTGGAAGCCAGCGACGACGGCAAGGAATGGCGCCCTGTCGCCGACATTCCCCTCGGCACGGTTCCGACGACGGTCGCCTTCGCGCCTGTGACGGCACGCCAGTTCCGCCTCGTCTTCGGCCCTGCGAAGGCCAGCGGGTTCAGCTTCACGCCTCAGGTTCAGGGTGTCGATCTGATCGCGCTCGGCGGCGCGATGGGCATGAGCGGCCTGGGCACGGCGAAACCACTTAAGGTCACTGATTTTCGGCTGTCGTCGGAGGACCGTATCGACCGCGCCGAGACCAAGGCCGGCTACACCGTCTCGCAGGACTATTACGCCCTGGCCAGGGACCTGCCGGACGTCTCCGGTGTCGCTGCGGCTAACGTAATCGATCTCACCAGCAGGCTTCGCCCCGATGGCATGCTCGACTGGACGCCGCCCAAGGGCCGCTGGCGCGTGCTGCGCCTCGGCTACTCGCTGCTCGGAACGATGAACCATCCGGCGACGGCCGAGGCCACTGGGCTCGAGGTCGACAAGTTCGATGGTGCTGCGGTGCGCCGCTACCTCGAGCATTACATCGGCATGTATAAGGATGCGGCGGGGGCCGAGCTCGTCGGCCGGCGTGGCGTACGCGCGATCCTGACCGATTCGATCGAAGTGGGCGCCGCCAACTGGACGCCGCAGATGGTTGCGCAGTTCAAGCGCCTGCGCGGATACGATCCCACACCCTGGCTGCCGGCCCTGACCGGAGTGGTCGTCGGCTCGCGTGCCGAGAGCGACAGGTTCCTCTACGACTTCCGCCGCACACTGGCCGACCTGATGGCCTCCGAACACTACGGCACGGTGGCGACCGTAGCGCATGAACAGGGGCTCAAGGTCTACGGTGAAGCGCTTGAAGACCACCGGCCATCGCTCGGTGACGACATGGCCATGCGCAGCCACGCCGACGTCCCCATGTCGGCGCTGTGGACCTATCGGCGTGAGGATGGTCCCAAGCTTAGCTATCTGGCCGACATGAAGGGCGCCGCCTCCGTCGCCCACATCTACGGACAGAATCTCGTAGCCGCCGAATCCATGACCTCGATGATGGCGCCCTGGGCATTCGGGCCGAACGACCTCAAGCGGATCATCGACCTGGAGTTCGTCACCGGCGTCAATCGACCGGTGGTGCACACTTCCGTCCACGTGCCGACGGACGACAAGAAGCCGGGCCTCTCGCTGTTCATCTTCGGCCAGTACTTCAATCGCAACGAGGCCTGGGCCGAACTGGCGAGGCCCTGGGTCGACTATATCTCCCGCAACGCACTGATGCTGCAGCAGGGGCGCAACGTGGCCGATGTCGCCTATTTCTACGGTGAAGAAGGGCCGCTGACCGGGCTCTATGGTGACCAAAAGGTTGCCGACGCGCCCACCACCGTCGCCTACGACTTCGTCAACGCCGATGCGCTGACAGGTGCGCTCACTAACGACGGTGCGGAGCTCGTGACGCCCGGCGGCGCCCGTTACCGCGCGCTCTATCTGGGCGGCTCGTCGCGGGAGATGACGCTACCCACACTCCGCAAGCTCGCCGCGCTGGTCGAAGGGGGCGCGACCGTGATCGGGCCCAAGCCGAGCGCCAATCCCAGTCTTGCCGGCGATGCGGCAGAATTCGCTGCGCTGACTGCCAGGCTCTGGCCGCAAGGCGGCACGGCGCAAGTGGGCAAGGGTCGCGTCATCGCCACCACCGACATCGAGACGGCACTGGCCAAGGCCGGCATCGCGCCCGATTTCCGCTTCACCAGCGGCCGGACGGACAGCGAGATTCCGTTCGTCCACCGCAAGCTCGCCGATGGCGACAGCTACTTCCTCGCCAACCGCAAGAACCGCACCGAAACCATCGAGGCGCACTTCCGCGTGGCGGGCAAGGCGCCCGAGCTCTGGCATGCCGAAACCGGCACGGCCGAGCCCGTGAGCTACCGCACCGAAAATGGCGAAACCATCGTGCCGCTGACGCTGCGTGCGGACGAGTCCGTGCACGTGGTGTTCCGTAAGCCGGCGGACGCATCCGCGCTCGCCATCAAGAAGGTCGAGCCGTCGGAGGTGGGCCGGCTTGCCGGGCCATGGACCGTCAGCTTCCAGCCGGGCCGCGGCGCGCCCGCGTCGGCGAGCTTCGACAATCTGGTCGCGCTCAATGATCGTGCCGAGCCAGGCATCAAATATTTCTCGGGCATCGCCACCTACGCGAAGGAGCTCACGACCCCCAAAAGCTGGAAGGCCGGCCAACCCCTGTGGCTCGACCTTGGCGAGACGCATGAGGTGGCGGAGGTGCTGGTGAATGGCCAGCATGCGGGCTACGCCTGGCATGCGCCCTATCGGGTGGACATCAGCGCGACGGCGAAACCGGGCCGCAATCACCTCGAGGTCCGCGTTGCCAATCTTTGGGTGAACAGGCTGATCGGTGACGCCCAACCCGGCGCCCAGAAGGTGACCTGGACCGCTTTGCCGACCTATCGCAACGACGCTCCCTTGCGGCCGTCCGGTTTGATAGGGCCGGTGACGATCGTGAGGTGACGGCGAAGCTTCTCTTCACGACCGCGGCGCGCACCATTCACGCCGGCGGAAAGTTCAGGCGCAGCTTGGCAAAGAAGTCGCCGAACATCAGCCGCGTATCGATGCTGATGTAGAGCCGCATCTTGCGTCCCTGCACCTGTGGCGTCGGGCTGCCGTTTTCATCGAGCCGAGGGACGATCATCTCCTCGAACCGGCTCGAGCCGGTGCGCAGATATTCGAACCGGCTGCCCATCCCACTGGGAACCCAATCGTTCAGTGCCGTCAGGACGACGAGGGGGCTGTCACCGAGCGTCCAGGTCTCTCCCGTGTTCAGCTTGTATTTTCCGAGCTTCCCGGACATCTCGAAGATCTTGGTGTAAAGCCACGCGCCGATCGCGCCGCAGGGAGCGACATAAGCCTGCAGCTCGGTGTCGGAGATCACGCAGGTCTTGTAGACATCGCTCGGCAACTGCCAGATCGGCACGGTCGTGGCATTATAGATATGGCGAGCGGCGATGGGGTCGATGCTGAAATTGGCCTCCTGCTTTCCGACATTGGGGGTGCCGCCGCCAATCCAGACGAGCGTCATGCGCTCGGCGATGCGCGGCTCCAGCATCAGCGCGCTCGCGACCTCCGTCAGCCCACCGCCGACGGCGACGAACAGCGGCAGCGTCGTGTCCGTGCGCAACGCCTCGTCGATGATCGCCTGCGTGCCCGGCGAGCGGATCGGCGCGTCGGGTGCGGTCAGCTTGCCGGTCGAGCCCTCATACGTCTTCACCCGGCCCGTGCGCTTCATCGCAGCGAGCATCTCGTTCGCAAGCTCTGCGGAGCGCTGCGCCGTCTCGCCCGGTGTGCCGGTGCCGGTCCCGACGATGGCACGCAAATCGATCGCGGGGGAAAGGATCGCGTGCACCGTCGCGAATAGTCCGTCGATGTCACCGCTGAGGTCATTGACGTAGACGACGCGCGAACGCGGCCCAACCGGCGGAGCGAAAGGCGCAATCAGCTTCGCGGCGCTGGCGGTGCCCGGGCCGATCGCGAGTGAGGAAGCGGCGGCCGTCGCGCCGATGTTGAGGATCAATTGTCTGCGGTCGATAATCATGTGCGCCTCCCCCTCTTACTTCGCGGCACCAAGCCATCCGTGCTGCGTCATCCACGCGATCAGGCTGTCGAACCATTTTTCGCCCGTTGTGCCCTTCGCCAGGCCATGTCCGCCGCGCTCGTAGAAATGCGCCTCCACGGGCCGGTTCGCCTTGCTCCACGCTTCAACCAGACCCTCGGTGCTGCCGGGAAAGAGCGGGTCATCGTTCGAAGCAGCCACGAACAGTGGCGGTGCCGTCGGGGGAACTTCATCCACTTTCTTGGGACCGATCATGGCGACGATGAAGTCGGGGCGTGCTTGATCGTCCCAGGTGAAGGCCACATCGATCGCCGTCATGGCGCCGGCGGAGCCGCCCATGAAGCCTATTCGCTTGGGATCGATTCCCCATTCTTTCGCGCGGCTCCTGACAAGTCGAACCGCCGCGAGGCCGTCCGCGAGCGCTTGAACCGGGGCATGCAAGGCCGGCGCCCCCGAGGCGCCGGGAGAGCGATTTTTCGCCGCCATGTCGAAGAGAAAGCGATACATGTTCGTGAGGAAGGTGCGTGGATCGCGGTCGGTAGGATTCGTGCGGTACTTGAGAAGGAACACGGTCACACCCTGGGCTAGCAGACGCGCCGGCTCCGAGTCATTCATCCCGAGGTACAGGAATCCGCCCCCCGGCGCGTAAATCACGGCAGTACCATTTGCTTTCCCGGATTCGGGAAGCATGGGCGTCAGCGTGGGGTTGATGACGTTGCGTACGATCGGTCCGCCCAGATAGGATTCCCACTGCTCACCTGGCCCCCTGACAAGAGCCGACGGATAGAGCGGGAATTCCCCCTTGAAGACGGGCTTCGCGATAGGATTGATCGGAGGCAACTGCGACGGAGCACCGACGGGCTGGGCGATCGCTTCGCCGGCGGCCAGTGGCGCCAACCACAAGACGACCGCCAAAAGCGCGGGCACTGCAGCCCGCCAAACCACTCCGGATCTGTAGCGGGATTCGGCGAAGGGTCTCAGTGCTTTTCTCGGCATTGATCGCAATCGTATGATTGCGCTAACAGCGCCGTCAAGTTTATTTCATTGTCCGAAGAAATGCCGGCGGTGCGACCATGCGCCGGGGCCGGCGCGCCAGCACGTGGAGGAAGCTGACGAATAACGACAGAGGAGCTAGGATGTCGGATCATCTCACCATCACACGCCGGGTTCTGCTCGGATCGACCATGCTTGCTGCAGCCGCACCGTCGCTGGCCGTCACCGAAGCGGCCTCCTACCGCGATCCGAAGGCACCGATTGCGGCGCGCGTCCGCGATCTGCTCGCGAAGATGACGCTCGAGGAAAAGGCGTCGCAGCTGCGCTGCATGTGGTTCGGCAAGGCCGCGTTCCTCGGTGCCGATGGACGATTCTCCGAGGAGAAGGCAATGGGCGCACTCACCGCAGGGATTGGCCAGATCGCGCGGCCGCACGATACGGCAGGCACGCCACGTTACCTCGAGCGCTTCCGCGACATCGAAGACAGCGTCGCCTTGGTGAATGCGATCCAGCGCTTTCTCATGGAGAAGACGCGGCTCGGCATTCCTGCGCTGTTCCACGAGGAAGGCGCGCACGGCTACCTTGCCCGCGACGCCACCATCTTCCCCGGCCCCCCTGCCCTCGGCAGCACTTGGGACCCGGAGCTGCTAGAGCAGATCTATGCGGTTGCCGCGGCGGAGATCAGGGTGCGCGGCGGCACGATCGTGCTGTCGCCCGTCGTCGATCTCGCCCGCGATCCGCGCTACGGGCGGGTCGAGGAGTTCTACGGCGAAGATCCACACCATGTCGCCCAGATGGGGATTGCGGCGGTCCGCGGATTCCAGGGACGGCAAAGGCCGATCGGCAAGGACAAGGTCTTCGCCACGCTCAAGCATTTCGTGCACGCCGCGCCGCAAGGCGGGCTGAACACCGCGCCGGCCGACATCAGCGAACGGACGCTGCGCGAGGCCTATCTCGTACCCTTCGCCCAAATCGTCGCGGCCGCCGATCCGGCCTGCATCATGCCGTCCTACAATGAGCTCGAAGGCGTTCCCTCGCACGCGAACGTCGAGCTGCTGCAGGCGGCCGGGCGACGCCGGCTCGGCTTCAAGGGTGCCTACATCAGCGACTACGGCGGGGTCGCAAATCTGGACACACAGCACCATGTCGTTGGCAGCAAGGACGATGCCGCCGTGCTGGCGATGAACGCGGGTGTTCAGGCGGACCTTCCCGACGGCGAATGCTACGCCAGGCTCCCCGAGCTGGTCCGCGCCGGCCGCATTTCCGAGGCGCAGATCGATGCCGCTGTCGCGCAAATCCTCGCGTTGAAGTTCGAAGCCGGCTTGTTCGAGAGCCCCTATCTCGATGCCGCCCGCGCCCGACGCGAAACCAACACGCCAAAGGCAGTCGCGCTCGCGCGCACGGCCGCCGAGAAGGCCATCGTCCTGCTCAAGAACGACGGGATTGCGCCACTCGAACCGAAGGGGCCGCTCAAGCTCGCGGTGATCGGGCCGAATGCCGCCGAACCCCTGTTCGGCGGATACTCCGGGGAGAATGCCAAGGGAGTCGGCATAGTGGAGGGGCTGCGCAAGGCCGCGCCCGCCGCGGTTACGATCGAACATGCCGACGGCGTCTGGATCACGCCTCCGGACAAGCTTGGCAGGCACGAAAGCTTCTCGCACATGGCTCCGCCGGTCGTGCCGCCCGAAGAGAACCGCGCCAGGATCGCGCAGGCGGTCGAGGTGGGACGCCGCTCGGACGTCATCCTTCTGGCGCTCGGCGACGTGCCTGAGATCACCCGGGAGGCCGTCGGTCTCCAGATGCCGGGGGACCGCAGCTCGCTCGGCCTGTGGGGGCAGCAGGACGAGGTGGTCGAAGCGATGATCGCGACCGGCAAGCCGATCATTGCCCTGCTACTCAACGGGCGTGCACTTGCCGTCGGACTCCTCGCCGAAAAGGCCAACGCGCTGTTCGAAGGCTGGTATCTCGGCCAGGAAGGCGGCAACGCCTTCGCAGATATTCTCTTCGGCAAGATCAGCCCCGGCGGCAAACTGGCCGTCTCATTCCCGCGCTCGGTCGGCGAGCTGCCAGTCTATTACAACCGTCATCCATCGGCGGACTCCAACCAGTATATCGAAGGGCAGCGCAAGGCGCTGTTCCCATTCGGCCACGGCCTGAGCTACACGAGCTTCGCGATCTCGGCGCCGCGGCTGTCAAAGGCCACGATTGCCGCGAACGAGGGCCTCGACATCGAGGTCGACGTGACCAACACCGGCAAGCGCAGCGGCGACGAGGTCGTGCAGCTCTACATCCGCGACGAGGTCAGCTCAGTTCCGCGCCCCGTGCTCGAGCTCAAAGCATTCCGCCGCCTCACGCTCAAGCCGGGCGAACGCCGGACGGTACAATTCCATCTCGCCCCCGATGATCTCGCCTTCTGGGACATCGACATGAAATGGAGGGTCGAGCCGGGAACGTTCGTCATCTCCGCCGGGCCAAGTTCCGCCGTGCTCAAGTCCACGAAGCTTACGGTGAGCTAACCGCAATGATCAGAAGCGGTTGACGAGATTTTCCAACCACTCCTGCCGCCCCGAGTACGGCTCCGGCGCATGGTTGCGATGGATCGCGATGTCTGCGACCGAAGCGAGTGTCGCGTCGGGCGCGTGGATCGCGCGCCCCAGCTCGCCCTGCCAGCCGGCATAGCGCTCGCGGCGGAACGTCTCGAGCCGGCCATCCTCGATGATAGCCTCAGCGCGCAGCAGCGCGCGGGCGAGCGTATCGATGCCGCCGATATGACCGTGGAACAGATCCGCCGCGTCGATCGACTGGCGCCGCACCTTGGCGTCGAAGTTGAATCCGCCTGTGGTGAACCCGCCCGCGCGGATGATCTCAAGCATGGCAAGCGTGAGTTCCTCGACCGAGTTCGGGAATTGATCGGTATCCCATCCGTTCTGCGGATCGCCGCGATTGGCGTCGATCGACCCGAAGATCCCAAGCGCCCTTGCCATGGCAATCTCATGCTCGAAGGTGTGGCCGGACAGCGTGGCGTGGTTCGCCTCGATGTTGACCTTCACTTCCTTCTCCAGACCGAAGCGGCGCAGGAATCCGAACACGGTCTGCGTGTCGAAATCATATTGGTGCTTGGTCGGCTCGTGCGGCTTGGGCTCGATGAGGATAGTGCCCTGAAAACCGATCCGGTGCTTGTGATCGACGACCAGGCTGAGGAACCGGCCGAAATTCTCCTGCTCGATCCCGATGTCGGTGTTGAGGATCGTGTCGTAGCCCTCACGCCCGCCCCACAGCACGTAATTGGCGCCGCCAAGCCGGTGCGTCGCTTCCAGGCAGTCGCGCACCTGCATCGCCGCCCAGGCGTAGACTTCGGGGTCGGGATTGGTCGCCGCGCCGGCCATGTAGCGCGGATGGCTGAACAGATTGGCCGTGCCCCAGAGCAGCTGGCGGCCGTGCCGTGCCTGCAGGTCCTCGAGATGGTCGACGGCTTCGGCGAAGCTCGCGCGGAAGGAGTGGACGTCGCCCGCTTCGGCCATCACGTCCACGTCGTGGAAGCAGTAGAACGGCACGTCGAGCTTGGCGACGAACGCGAGCGCCGCCTCGCGCTTCGCCCGTGCCGCCGTCGCATCGTTCGGGCCCGCGTGCCACGGGCGGCGGAACGTACCCGCGCCGAACACATCGCTCCCCGGCCAGCAGAACGTATGCCAAAAGCAAACCGCGAAGCGCAGCTGGTCCGCCATCCGCTTGCCAAGCACGATGCGATCCTTGTCGTACCAGCGATAGGCGAGATCGTTCCCGCTCTCGGGCCCCTCGTAGCGGACGGTCTCGAACGGGGCGAAATAGTCGGCTGACATGGCTGTTCCTTTCAGAGGGCGCGAATCGCGGCTGATGCGGCGCGATAAGCGGCAAGCTTGGGAGCGAGGCGCTCGGCGAGAAGCGGGTCGGGCTCGATCACCTGGCGGACGGGCGGCCGGGTGCAGACTGTGCGGGGCTCGACACCGGTCACCCCGACCTGCGCGAGCTTGGTCGCGCCGAGCGCCGGGCCAACCTCCCCACCTTCGATGTACACGAGCCTCGCATTGAGCACGGCGGCGAGGATCGCGCCCCAATGGGGCGCGCGGGCCCCACCGCCGAGGACGGCGAACTCGTCGACATAGGTACCCGCCTGGTTGAGGGCATCCAGCCCATCGGCAACCCCAAAGGCGACGCCCTCAAGCACCGCGGCCGCGAGATTCGGAGGCGTCGTCTCATTGCCGAGCTTGAGCCAGGCGGCCCGCACATGCGGATCGTTGAACGGCGTGCGCTCGCCGGAAAGATAGGGCAGGAAAAACTCTGGACTGCTTCCGGGCGGAACCTGTGCGGCAAGTGCCAGAAGTTCGCCCGGCCCGCCAAGCCCCAACTGGCTCGCGGCCCAGTCAAGGCATACGGCAGCGGAAAGCTGGACCGCCATCTGGTGCCACATCCCGGGAATGCAGTGACAAAAGGCATGCACGGCGCGGTCGGGGTTGGCGCGAAAGCGCTCGGTCGCAACGAACGTCACACCCGAAGTCCCGAGCGACAACAAGGCGTCGCCTTCTGCGATTACGCCGACCCCGGCCGCGCCGGCGGCATTGTCCCCACCACCCGCGACCACCGGAACCCGGTCCATGCCCCAGCGCGCCGCGATCTCTGCGCGCAGCGTGCCGGTGATCTGCGTCCCCTCGAACAGCGCCGGCATAGCCGCCCTGCTCAGGCCGGTGGCCGCGAGCATGGCGTCGCTCCACGCCCGTCCCGCCACATCAAGCCAGAGCGTGCCCGCGCTATCGGCGAGGTCCGACGCCTTGTCCCCGGTCATGCAGAGGCGCACGAAATCCTTGGGCAGAAGCACGGTCGCGACTCTCGCGAAGACCTCGGGCTCATGCTTGCGGACCCACAACAGCTTGGGCGCGGTGAAGCCTGGCATGGCAAGGTTCCCGGTGATCGCCCGCGCATGCGGCTCGGCCTGCTCGAGCTCCGCGCATTCGGCGAAACTCCGGCCGTCGTTCCACAGGATCGCGGGGCGCAGCGGCGCATCGTCGGCGCCAAGCAGCGTCGCGCCATGCATCTGGCCCGCAAGCCCGATCCCGCGCACGCCGGCGCGCAGCTGGGGATCGAGCGCGCTCACCGCCGCCTCGGTCGCCGACCACCAGTCATGCGGATCCTGCTCCGACCAAAGCGGTTCGGGGCGCTGTACGGAGAGCGGCGCTGTCGCCTGGGCGAGGACGGCACCCTCGTCGCCGACGATCACCGCTTTCACGCCCGACGTGCCGATATCGATTCCCAGGTACATGAACGCCGTTCGCCTCTCAGATGATGCGTTAGCGCTATCATCGGGCCGGTTGCAAGGCTTGCCAGCAGGGCACGCGAACCATAGGCACAAGAGCCATGAGCCCGAAACCAGGCGAAGCCATGCGCGCACGCGCACCACGGCGGCGCAGCGCCGGACCGACCGTGGACGACGTCGCCCGTATCGCCGGTGTCTCACAGATGACCGTTTCAAGGGTGGTCAACCGCGAAAGCAATGTGCACCCCGCAACACGCGAGAAGGTCGAAAGGGCGATCGCCGACCTCGGCTACGTGCCCAACCCGGCGGCGCGCAGCCTGGCTGGTGGTCGCCAATGCCGCATTGCGCTGCTCTACAGCAACCCAAGCGCAGCCTATCTGAGCGAGTTTCTGGTCGGAGCGCTCCGCGCCGCCGCGGCATATGACGCGCAGCTCGTTGTCGAGCAATGGAACGGGGAGGAGAAAACCGCAGGGGTCGCCCGGCGCCTGGCCGCGCACCGCATCGATGCGGCGCTGCTTCCCCCGCCTTTGTCCGATGACGCCGACCTGATGAAAGCGCTTCGCAAGGCGGGCCTTCCGATCGCTCAGGTCGCGACGGGCAAGCCGCTGATGCAGGCGCATGCGGTCACGATCGACGATGCCGCTGCAGCGCAGACAGTGACGACCCATCTGATCGCGCTCGGTCACCGGCGCATCGGCTTCATTGCCGGTAACACCAACCAGACCGCGAGCGCGCTGCGGCAGCGCGGCTACGAAGCAGCCATGCGCGAAGCCGGACTGGAGGTCGATCCGGCGCTGATCCGCCCCGGCGACTTCAGCTATCGCTCGGGGCTCGAAGCAGCCGAAGCGCTACTCGCGCAGACGCCGCGTCCGACCGCCATCTTCGCCAGCAACGACGACATGGCTGCCGCCGCCGTTTCCGTGGCGCACCGCCGCCACCTCGAAGTGCCGGAGGACCTCGCGGTCTGCGGGTTCGACGACACCGCAATGGCGACCACCATCTGGCCGGAGCTCACCACGATTCGCCAGCCGGTGGCTGAAATGGCCGAGGCCGCTTTGGCGCTCCTCGCCGAGGCCGTTCGCGGCAATCGTGCGAGCGAGCCGCCAGCACCGCAGCATGCGCGGCTCCCCTTCGCACTCATCGTCCGCGGATCATCGGCTCCGCCACACGCCGATTGACTTCGCGCGCAACGCTGGTAGCGCTCACAGAACAAGGCGGGAGAGGACATGGCTAACGCCGGCACACGCAGCGCGAACCTGGGCTCGCCGCTGACCGTGAATTACACGATCGACGGCACCGCGCAGAACAGCTCCGACTACAACTTCATCTCGGGGTCGGTGACG
>Ga0081539_10002423_pt1 | contig 26360 bp, 25 predicted proteins | sample TabmetS4T2R2_FD_71023 | JGI IMG/M metagenome (GOLD analysis project Ga0081539, IMG submission 71023) | Tabebuia heterophylla rhizosphere microbial communities from the University of Puerto Rico - S4T2R2 | ecosystem: Host-associated > Plants > Roots > Rhizosphere ...
GCTCGACATCTTGCGCGCGCATCCGGATCGGCGCTCGCCATCACGCAAGATGAACCTCGCCCGCTGGAAGAAGGGCTTCCTCTACGAGCTCTTTGCTCATATGCGATAACCCTGCCCCCAAACCCCCCACCTCCTTTTTCTGGCGACCTGGGAAATGTGGCGAGGGCGTTCCGAAACACCTGCGGGCGCGCCGGCGGAGAGTGCGGAGGGGGTAGTTGTCGACAAGTGGTGACGTGGCACCATTTGCGGGCAGTTATCGGAGGGAGTGACCTATGGACATGCAGTTGCGCGGCACGCGCGTGCTGGTCACCGGCGGGTCGAAGGGAATCGGGCTCGCCTGCGCGGAAGCCTTCGCGGCGGAGGGGTGCGACATCGTGCTCGCCGCGCGCGATGCCGCGGCGCTGGAGCAGGCGGCGCACACGGTGCGCGGCCGCGCGCAGGTTCGGGTGGAGACGCGGGTCGCCGACCTGTCGCAGGTGGCGGCGCGCGAGGCGCTGCACGCGGCGTTCCCGGATATCGACATCCTGGTGAACAACGCCGGCGCCATTCCCTCCGGTCGGCTGCAGGACATCGACATCGCGCGCTGGCAGGAAGCGTGGAGCCTCAAGGTATTGGGCTACGTCCATCTGTGCCAGCTCTACCTGCCGAAGATGGAGGCACGGAAATCCGGCGCGGTGGTGAACATCATCGGCATGGCGGGGCGCGCGCCGCGGGCGAACTACATCTGCGGCGCGGCGGGGAACGCGGCGCTGATCGCCTTCACCCAGGCGCTCGGCGCGGCGACGCAGGAACATGGCGTGAAGGTGGTGGGCATCAATCCGGCGGGCACGCGCACGGACCGCATGGTCACCATGGCGAAGGTGAATGCGAAGCTGAAATTCGGCGATGAGTCGCGCTGGCAGGAGACGCTGACGGGCCTGCCCTTCGGCCGCCCGATCGAGCCCGCTGAGATTGCCGAGCTCGCCGTGTTCCTCGCGAGCCCGCGCGGCGCCTATGTGAACGGCACGGTGGTGGACGTGGACGGCGGCGGCATGTTCCGCGCCTAACCCCTTCTCCGCCCGACAACGCTTTGTCGTGCCGCCGTCCGGCCTTCACCTGCGCCAAGTGACCAAAAAAAGGAGGGATGGGGTCTGGGGAAGGGAGTTCATCTCCCTTCCCCAGTTCCTTCTGTGCCTCCGTAGGTCCGCCGGTAATTCGCCAGCATCGCTTCGTCCAGCCGCCGTCCCGGCGTGAAGGCCGAGAGTCCTTCTGGCCGTGCGACGCCCTCGGGCATGCGCGGGCAGGGCTGCACCTCGTCCACCACCATGCGCACGGGGAAGCGCGCGGCGTAGATCGGCAAGGCGTAGTCCTCCTCCTCGTCGGCGACGCCCTTGGTGCGGATCTTGCCGGAGGCCTGCTCGATTTCCATGCCGATGACCATGGTGGCCTTCAGCTCCTGGACGGTGCTTTGGCGCAGCGTGGCGGCGCGGCCGGGGTAGAAGCGGTCGATCATGGAATCGAGCGCGCGTGCCTTCTCGTCCGGGTCATCGAGGATGTGGGCGGTGCCGAAGCACATGGCGGAGCGGTAGTCCACCGAATGGTTGAAGCCGCAGCGCGCCAGCACGAGGCTGTCCAGATGCGTCACGGTGACGCAGACCGGCAGGCCGGGCTTCTGCATCCGCAGCATGCGGCTGGCGGAGGAGCCGTGCCAGTAGAGGTGGTCGTCTTCGCGCCAGAAGGCGGTGGGGGTGCAGTAGGGCTGGCCGTCGATGACGTAGGCGACGTGGCAGATCATGGCCGCATCCAGGATCTGCCAGACGCTTTGGCGGTCGTAGCGGCCGCGCTCGTGCAGGCGCTTCACGCGGTTGCGGTCGGTGACCGGGTAGGTGTCGAGCGGGGCGTCGTCCGGCATGCAGGGGCCTGTTGCGTTCCGGTGAATGTCGGGCGCAGTCTTCGCCCATGGGAGTGGTCGGAAAAAGGTCCAATCCGACGGCATCGGTGCCGACCAATCCGGATTGGTCGGACCTGCTCCTGGTGCCGCTGCCGGAGGAGCCGGGGGCGCCGCTGCATCGGCGGGTGTACCGGGCGCTGCGCGAGCTGATCCTGGCCGGCACGGTGCCGCCGGGGGCGCGGCTGCCGCCGACGCGCAGCTTGGCCTCGCGCCTCGGCATCGCGCGGGCGGCGGTGATCGCGGCCTACGAGCAGCTGCTGGCCGAGGGCTATGCGAGCGCCCGGACGGGGGCCGGCACCTATGTCGCGGACCGAGTGCCGGACCTGCCGGAGGTGGTGCCGGAACCGGCGCCGGAGCCGAGCGCGCCGGGCACGCCGCCGCCCTTCACGGTGGGCGTCAGCACAGCCGATCCGCTGACCTTGCGCATCTTCCGCGGCCTGGTGGCGCGCGATCTGCGCCGCTTCGATCCGGCGCATCTCTCCTATGGCGATCCGCGCGGGCTGCCGGTGCTGCGCGAGGCGGTGGCGCGGTATCTGCGCACGGCGCGGGGCGTGCGGGCGGATGCATCGCGCATCGTCATCGTCTCCGGCACCCAGCAGGCCTTCGACCTGCTGCTGCATAGCGTGCTGAAGCCGGGCGACGCGGTATGGTTGGAAGACCCAGGCTACCCCTCCTTCCGCGCTGCGCTGCAGGGCTTCGGCGGGCGGCCCGTGCCGGTGCCGGTGGATGGCGAAGGCATGATCGTTGCCGCGGGCCGCGCCGCCGGCGAGCACGCGGCCGCGGCTTATGCCACGCCCTCCCACCAGTACCCGCTGGGCGTCACCCTCTCGATGCGAAGGCGGCTGGAGCTGCTGGCCTGGGCACGCGAACGCGGCGCCTGGATCATCGAGGACGATTACGACAGCGAATTCCGCTACGCCGGCCGCCCGCTCGCCGCGCTGCAGGGGATCGATGCGCATGACCGCGTGATCTATCTCGGAACCTTCAGCAAGGCGCTGTTTCCTGGGCTCCGCCTGGGCTATCTCGTGCTGCCGCCGGCGCTGCTGGACCAGCTCCTCGCGGTCCGCGCGCTGACCGACCGGCACCCCGCCACGCTGCTGCAGGCGCCGCTCGCCGCGCTGCTGGACGAGGGCCACTTCGCCGGCCATCTGCGGCGCATGCGCGCGCGCTATCGCGCCGCCCGCGACGTGCTCGCCACGGCGCTCGAGCAGCACGCGCGGGACTGGCTGGAAGTGAGCGTGCCGGATCACGGGCTGCACCTGGTCGCGCGGCTGCGCCGGCACCCGGACGATACCAAGGTCGTGCAGGAAGCGGCCGCGGCCGGGCTGGGCACGCGCTCGCTGTCTTCGCTCTACCTTGCCGCGCCGCCGGTGCAGGGCCTGCTTCTGGGGTTCACCGGCTTTCCGCACGCCGTCCTGGCGAACGCCGCAGCGCGACTCGCCCGCGTGCTCCGGGCGCTTTGATGCCCGGCTGCGGGACCGAGAGGGGCGCTGCCCCTCTCGGGCTCTCCCCGCCAGGAGGCATTGGCCTCCTGGACCACCATCTGCCTTGCCCTTGGGAGGGAGGGGCGCGGCTCAAGGGTTGAAGCCGTGCGCGCGTGATGCCCCTCCCTCCCAAGGGCAAGGCAGATTGGCGGGGTCCGGGGGGCAGCGTTGCCCCCCGGCGGGGAGGTCCAGGAGGGGCAGAGCCCCTCCTGGCCCGCAGCCGGGCCTCAGAGCCGCAGGAACGCGCCGGCGATCAGGCCGACGATCACGTTGATGACGATGGCGCAGACGATGACGGCGATGATGAACAGCACCGTCCGCTCCTGCGGCACGCGCGTGACGATCGGCACGCCCACGTAGAACAGGTACAGGCTGTAGAGCCCGCCGAGTGCCGCGATCAAGCCGAAGACCGAGAGCGGCAGGATCAGGAAGATTCCGGCCAGCCAGGCCGCGGTCGGCGCGAAGACGGCGAGCTTCATCGCCGCGAGCGCGTCTTCCGGCGCGTCGAAGCGCGGCGCGAGGAACTGGATGACCTTGCCCAGGACGAAGACACCGACCAGGCCCAGCAGATAGCTCACCACCATGTTCAGGAAGGCGCCGAACACGCCGATGCGCCCGAGGCCCAGCATGCTGCCGATCAGGGAAAGGCCGATGAACCCTGCCACCGCGGGGATCGCGGAGAGGATCATCGCGTAGCCGGTGAACAGGCCCTGGATGTCCGCCGGCTCGGCCGCGATCACCCGCCATTCCTGGTTCGGGTTGATGATGAGGTTCTTGGCGCGCGCCACCACGTCCATTGCGATCTCCCCTCGCTCCCCGCAACGATACTGCGGTCTCGCGCGGTGCCGGCGCAAGCGGCGCGTGGCCCGAAGGCGCACCGGAGTGGCGCACCGGCCGGTGCTCTGCTAGCCCCGGCGGCATGCATGATGCCGCTGCCGCGCCGCCGCCCGCCCTGTGGCGGGACCGGAGGTTCCTCGTTCTGCTGGCGCTCGGCTTTTCGGCCGGCGTGCCGCTGCCGCTGACCGGCTTCGTGCTGCGCTTCTGGCTCTCCGACTCGGGAATCTCGCTGACGCAGATCGGCCTGACGGCGCTGATCGGCCTTGCCTATTCGTTGAAATTTCTTTGGTCGCCATTGCTCGACCATGCGGCGCCGCCGCTGTTCCGCGGCCTCGGGCGACGGCGCGGCTGGCTCGCCTCCATCCAGCCGCCGCTCGCCGCAGCGATCCTGCTGATGGGGCTGACCGAGCCCGATTCCGGTGCGGAGGTGACGGTCGCGATCGCCGTGGCGGTGGCATTCCTCTCCGCCAGCCAGGATATCGTGATCGACGCCTACCGAATCGAGCTGCTCGAGGAGCGCGCGCAGGGCTACGGCCTCGGCTTCTATGTGTGGGGCTATCGCGGCGCGCTGCTCGCCGCCAATGGCGGGGCGCTGTGGATCGCGGCGCAGGCCGGCTGGGCGATCGCCTTCGCCTATTGCGCCGCGCTGATCGGCGTCGGGTTTGTCGCCGTGCTGTTGTCGCCCGAGCCCGTGCAGCCGCCGCCGGTCGCCGGGCTGCCCTGGGCGGCGAAGCTGCGCCTCGCGGTGCTCGATCCCTTTCTCGACTTCACGCGGCGGCGCTACTGGCTCGCCATCCTGCTCTTCGTCTCGCTGTTCAAGCTGGGCGAGGCGCTGGCCGGCATCATGACCGCGCCCTTCTATCGCGAGCTCGGCTTCAGCCGCGAGGAGGTCGCTGCGGTCGGCAGCGTGTTCGGGCTGTTCGCGACGCTCGCCGGCGCGCTCGCCGGCGGCTGGCTGGTGGCGAGCATCGGCACGGGGCGCGCCCTGGTGCTGACTGGCGTCACTCAGATGCTGTCCAACCTCATGTATGTCGCGCTGGCGCATGCCGGGCATGACATGCCGATGCTGTGGGCGCAGGTGGGGGTGGAGAACTTCACCGATGGCCTCGCCGATGCGGCCTTCGTCACCTATCTCTCGCTGCTCACCAGCCGCAGCTTCACCGCGACGCAATATGCGCTGCTCTCCTCGCTCGCCGCGGTGCCGCTGCGTGCGCTGGGCGCGAGCTCGGGCTGGCTCGCGCAAAGCCTCGGCTGGCCGGACTTCTTCCTGCTGACCACCGCGGCCGCGCTGCCGGCGATGGGCATCATGCTGTGGCTGCTGCGGCGCCTGCCGCCGCCCGCGGCGCAGCCCGCGGCCGCGGAGGCGCGCTGATGCCCGCTTCCGCGCACTGGTTCCTGCCGCCGCTGATGCTGGTGTTCAGCAACATCGTCATGACCTTCGCCTGGTACGGGCACCTCAGGCGGCCGGCCTGGCCGATGTGGCTCGCGATCCTGGTCTCCTGGGGCATCGCCCTGCTCGAGTATTGCCTGGCGGTGCCGGCGAACCGCATCGGCTACGGCACCTATTCCGGCCAGCAGCTCAAGGTGATGCAGGAGGTGATCACACTTTCCGTCTTTGCCGGCTTCAGCGTGCTTTGGCTCGGCGAGCCGCTGCGCTGGAATTATTTCGCGGCCATGGCATGCCTGGTCGTCGCCGTGCTCTTCATCTTCCTGCCGGCCGAGTGACCGGTCCGCACCGCAATTGACCTTTCCCGCGGCCGGCGCGGCTGCAACACTTGGCGCAAAGGACTGAGGGGGTCGAAACGACCATGGACGACGCCAAGCAGACGCCGTTGGGAGACACGCGCACCGCCCGCATCACCGCCGAGGAGGCGCTGGCGATGCATGCCGAGGGGCGGCCCGGCAAGCTCGAGATCCGCCTGACCAAGCCGTTGATCACCGCGCGCGACCTGAGCCTGGCCTATTCGCCCGGCGTCGCCGAGCCATGCCTGCACATCCATCGCGATCCGCGGCTCGCCTACGACTATACCGCCAAGGGCAATTTCGTCGCCGTGATCTCCAACGGTACCGCGGTGCTGGGCTTGGGCAATCTCGGCGCGCTCGCCTCCAAGCCGGTGATGGAAGGCAAGGTCGCGCTGTTCAAGCGCTTCGCCGATGTGGACGGGATGGATCTCTGCGTCGCGACCGAGGACGTGGACGAGTTCGTGAACGCCGTTCGGTTTCTCGGTCCTTCCTTCGGCGGCATCAACCTCGAGGACATCAAGGCGCCCGAGTGCTTCGTGATCGAGCAGCGGCTGCGCGAGATCATGGACATCCCGGTGTTCCACGACGACCAGCACGGCACGGCGATCGTCGCCGCGGCGGGGCTGATCAACGCGGCGCATCTCACGGGACGCGACCTCAGGAAGACGCGGCTCGTCATCAACGGCGCCGGCGCGGCGGCGATCGCCTGCGCCGAGCTGCTCAAGGCCATGGGCATGCATCCGGAGAACGTCGTGCTGTGCGACACCAAGGGTGTCGTATATCGCGGCCGCACCGCGGGCATGAACCAGTGGAAGTCGGCGCATGCGACCGACACCAAGGCGCGCAGCCTGGCCGAGGCGCTGGAAGGGGCGGACGTGTTCTTCGGCCTCTCGATCAAGGGCGCGCTGACCCAGGACATGGTGCGCGCCATGGCCGACCGGCCGATCATCTTCGCCATGGCCAACCCGGACCCGGAGATCGCGCCGGACGAGGCGCGCGCGGCGCGGGCGGACTGCATCGTCGCCACCGGGCGCAGCGACTATCCGAACCAGGTCAACAACGTGCTCGGCTTCCCCTTCATCTTCCGCGGCGCGCTCGATGTGCGGGCGAGCACGATCAACGACGCCATGAAGATCGCCGCGGCCGAGGCGCTGGCGCTGCTCGCGCGCGAGGACGTGCCGGAGGAGGTGGCCGGCGCCGGCGCCGGCACCGCGCTGCGCTTCGGGCCGGACTACATCATCCCCAACGCCTTCGATCCGCGGCTGATCAGCCGCATCCCGCCGGCGGTCGCCAAGGCGGCGATGGATTCGGGGGTGGCGCGGCGGCCGATCGTGGATCTGCAGCGCTACCGGCGCGACCTCGCGGGCCGGCTGGACGCGACGGCCGGCGCGCTGGAGGCGATTGCCGAGCGGGTGCGCGCCAATCCGCGCCGCGTGGTGTTCGCCGAGGGCGAGGAGGAGAAGGTGCTGCGCGCCGCCATCGCCTTCTGCAATGCGGGCTATGGCACGCCGATCCTGGTGGGGCGCGAGGAGCGCATCAACGCCACCTGCGCCGGGCTCGGCATCCCGCTGCCCGAGGGTATCGAGATCCGCAATGCACGGCTGTCGGATTCCAACCGCCGCTATGCGGAATTCCTCTATGGCCGCAAGCAGCGCGAGGGGTTCCTGTTCCGCGACTGCCTGCGCCTCGTCAACCAGGACCGCAACGTCTTCGCCGCCTGCATGGTGGCGATGGGCGACGCGGATGCGGTGGTGACCGGCAGCACGCGGTCCTACTCGGTGGCGCTGGAGGGTCTTTCGATGGCGATCGACCCGGTGCCGGGGAGCGTGCTATTCGGCCTGACGTTGCTGGTCGCGCGAGTCTCCGGCACCGTGCTGGTCGCCGACACCGCGATCCATGAGCGGCCGGATGCGCCGACGCTCGCCGAGATCGCGACGCGATCGGCGGCAGCCGCGCGCGGGCTCGGGCTGGAGCCGCGCGTCGCCTTCCTCTCCTTCTCGACCTTCGGCGATCCGAAGGGCGTGATCCCCGGCAGCGTGCGCGAGGCGGTGAAGCTGCTGGACCTGCACGGCGTGGATTTCGAGTATGATGGCGAGATGGCGGCGGATGTCGCGCTGGATCCGGAGCTGCGCGCCACGCTGTATCCGTTCTGCCGGCTGACCGGACCGGCGAATGTGCTGGTGATGCCCGGGCTGCACGCGGCGCACATCCTCACCCGCTCGATCCCGCGCCTGACCAGCGCGAGCGTCATCGGGCCGCTGCTGATGGGGCTTGCGAGCCCGGCGCAGATCGTGCCGATGCAGGCCGGGGTGAACCAGATGCTCGACATGGCGTGCCTCGCCGCGCATGCGGCGATTCCGAGGTGAGGAGGGTGTGATGGCCGAGCGCCTTCTGTACTTCGCGACCAGTCGGGCGCCGGTGCAGGGGGCGCCGCCGGCCGACGCCTATGCCGGGATCGCCGATCCCGTCGGCGTGGACAGGCTGCATCTCGGCACGGCGCGGGTGGCCGAGGCCGCGGATACCGAGGCGGAGCACAAGGTGCTCGCGGTGACCACGACCGGCGGCGACGGCACCGCAACGCCCGTGCGTGCCGTGCTGCGGGACTGGCTGGTGGCCGCCGAGGCGGCGAGCGCCATGCCGCTGCTCTTCGTGCATGGCTTCATGAACGACTTCGGCGACGCGCTGGGCCGCGCGGCGCAGATCGCCGGCTTCTACGCCAAGGCGCAGCCGGCGGTGGCGCTGCTGCCGATGGTGTTCACCTGGCCGTCGCCGGGCGCCTTCGGATTGAAGGCCTACAAGGCGGATCAGCTGAGCGCGAAGCTGGCCGGGGCGGCGCTGGCGCGGCTGCTGCGCGAGCTCGCCGCTCTGGATGGCGCCGCGCGCAAGCCGCTGCGCCTGCTCGCGCACAGCATGGGGAATTGGTGCCTGCAGCACGCCATGGCGGCGCTGGCCGGCGAGGGCGGGGCGCCGCCGGGGCTGTTCCGCAGTGCCATTCTCGCCGCGGCGGATACCGAGGCCGATGCGCTGGGCGATCCGAAGCGGCTGGGCGGCCTCGCCGCCATGGCGGACCGCGTGACCATCGCTGTCCATCCGAGCGATCCGGTGCTGGCGCTGTTGAGCGACGCGATCGTGGGCAACGGCCCACGGCTCGGCCTTGGACCGCGCGGCACTGTGCTGCCGGCCAATGTCGCGGTGATCGACTACGCCATGTGCCTGGTGGCGCCGGACGTGCCGGGCGGCGCGCCGGCGCTGGACGCGGAGCAAGACGCGACCTGGAACTCGATCTATCACCAGTACTACCGCAACTGCGCCGAGGTGCGTGACGACTTGGCCCTCGCGCTGCGGCTGGAGGACGCTTTCCCGCGCCGCAAATCCTACAAGGCGGGCGAGGCCGACGGGCTTGCCTTCCCCCCGCGCACCGATGCCGGCTACTGGTACTGGGTGAGCGGCGCCGCTTCCACTGGTGGCAGCGGCAGCGACATCGCGCCCGGCCCGCTCGACCGGTGAGCCATGTGTTCACCATCGGATACGCCGACACCACGCCCGATGGTCTGATTGCGGCGCTGCGCGCGGCCGGCGTGCGCACCCTCGTCGATGTCCGCGCCATCGCCAACAGCCGCAAGCCCGGTTTCAGCAAGCGCGCGCTCGCCGAGGCGCTGGAAGGTGCGGGCATCTCCTACTTGCACGAGCGCGCGCTCGGCACGCCGGGCGAGGGCCGCGCCGCCGCGCGCGCCGGCCGCGCGGCGGAGATGCGGCGGATCTTCGGCCGCCACCTCGAAGGCGTCGAAGCGCAGGCCGCACTCGCCGCGCTCGCCGAGCGCGCCCGCCGCGAGTCGGTCTGCCTGCTCTGCCTGGAAGCCGATCCGGCGCAGTGCCACCGCACCCTGGTGGCCGAGGCGGTCGGGCTGCCGATCAGGCATCTCCACCCGTGATCCGCGGCGCGCCCGGTGCGACGCTTGCCGCTTCGGCGCTATGCCGCCGGGGCCACACCGCGCGATGACGCAGCCATGCTCCCCGCTGTTCACCCAATCCACAGGAGATGGCGCGGGCGGGTAACGCGGCGCCGCGCTAGACTGGCGAGATGAACACCCTGGATCCGAGTCTGGCGGCGGAGAGGGCCCGCGCCGGACTGCTCGGACTCTCGCAACGCATCCCGCCGTCCAACCTGCAGGCGGAGCAGGCGCTGCTCGGCGCGCTGCTCGCCAACAACAAGGCCTATGAGAGGGTCAGCGAGTTCCTGGCCCCGGAGCACTTCGCGGACGCCATCCATGGCCGCATCTACCAGGCCATCCAGCGCCGGGTGGAGGCCGGGCAGCTCGCCGATGTCGTGACCCTGCGGGCGGAGTTCGAGCATTCCGGCCTGCTCGACGAGGTCGGCGGTGCGCCCTATCTCGCGCAGCTGCTCTCGGCCATGGTCGGCGTGATCAATGCCGGCGAGTACGGCCACGTCATCCACGACGCCTTCCTGCGCCGCCAGTTGATCGATCTCGGCGAGACCGTGGTGAACCGCGCCTTCGGGGCCGAGGCGGAGCTCGACGCCAAGCAGCAGCTGGAGGCGGCGGAGCAGGCGCTGTTCGATCTCGCGACAGAAGGCTCGGTCGAAGGCGGCTTCGTCTCCTTCGAGCGCGCACTGACCGACGCCGTGAAGGTGGCGGAGGCGGCCTACACCAAGGGCAGCGGCGTCTCCGGCCTGGATACGGGCCTGCGTGACCTCAACGCGAAGCTCGGCGGGCTGCATCCCTCGGACCTCATCATCCTTGCCGGCCGTCCGGGCATGGGCAAGACGGCGCTCGCCACCAAGATCGGCTTCGGCGCCGCCAAGGCGGTGCTGCGCGAGGCGCTGGAGAAGGATCCCAAGGCCACCCCGCGCGGCGGCGTCGCGATCTTCTCGCTGGAAATGAGCGCCGAGCAGCTCGCGACACGACTGCTCTCGGAAGAGGCGCGCGTCTCCGGCGATCACATCCGCAAGGGCCAGATCAGCCAGCGCGACTTCGATCGGTTCGTCGAGGTGAGCCGCGAGCTCGCCAGCCTGCCGATCTACATCGACGACACGCCGGCCATCACCATCTCCGCGCTGCGCACGCGCTGCCGGCGGCTGAAGCGCACGCGCGGGCTCGATCTCGTGATCGTCGACTATCTCCAGCTCATGCGGCCCGCGGCGGGCACGCGGCCGGAGAACCGCGTGCTCGAGATCAGCCAGATCACCCAGGGGCTGAAGGCGATCGCCAAGGAGCTCGCCCTGCCGGTGATCGCGTTGTCGCAACTTTCGCGCGCTGTCGAGCAGCGCGAGGACAAGCGCCCGCAGCTCTCGGATCTGCGCGAGTCCGGCTCGATCGAGCAGGACGCCGACGTGGTGATGTTCATCTACCGCGACGAGTACTATCTTGCCCAGCGCGCGCCCAAGCAGCTGGGATTCGACAGCGAGGACAAGTTCCAGGACGCGCTGTCGAAATGGCAGCAGGACATGGAGCGCGCGCACAACAAGGCGGAGATCAACATCGCCAAGCAGCGCCACGGACCCACCGGCACCGTGCCGCTGTTCTTCGAGGCGGAGTTCACCCGCTTCGGCGACCTCGATCTGCACCATGAGGACGCGCATGGGAGCTGAATGGGGCCAGGCCATCCTGACCGTCGATCTCGCGGCGATCGTCGCGAACTGGCGGGATCTCTGCGCCCGCCACGCGCCGGGCGCGTGCGCGGGGGTGGTGAAGGCGGATGGCTATGGTCTCGGCGCGGCGGAGATCGGCCGCGCGCTCCGCGATGCCGGCTGCCGGCATTTCTTCGTCGCCCATCTCGGCGAGGGGCTGAAGCTCCGCGCGGCGATCGGGAAGGGGCCGATGATCGCCGTGCTGGGCGGCTTCCCGCCGCATGAGGAAGGCGACCGCGCCGGGCTGACGCCGGTGCTCAACACCCTCGGCATGCTGGAGAGCCACGCCGCGGCGGCACGCGCGGCGGGCAAGCCGCGCGCCGCGATCCTGCATGTCGACACCGGCATGTCCCGCCTCGGCCTCGATACGCGCGAGGTCGCGCTGCTCGCGCAGGATCACGACCGCGCCGCGGGGCTGGAGCTGCTGTACGTCATGACGCATCTCGCTTGCGCGGACGAGCCGGGGCATCCGCTCAACGCGCTGCAGGCGGCGCGCTTCGCGGAGGCCTGTGCGAGACTGCCGAAGGCGCCGCGTTCCTTCGCGAACTCCGCTGGCCTCTTCCTCGGGCCGCAATTCGCCTCCGACCTCGGACGCCCCGGTTGCGCGCTCTATGGAATCAATCCGACGCCGGGCCAGCCCAACCCGATGCGGCAGGTGGCAAAGCTGGAAGCCCCGGTGCAGCAATTGCGCGAGATTCCGGCCGGCGCCACGGTTGGTTACGGCGCCAGCTGGACCGCGCCGCGGCCCAGCCGCATCGCCACGGTTGCCGCCGGCTACGCGGACGGCTACCTGAGGTCGCTCTCCGGCCGGGCGCAGGCAGCGTTCGGCGATCGGCCGGTGCCACTGGTCGGCCGCGTGTCCATGGATCTGATCACCTTCGACGTCACCGATCTTCCAGAGCTTCGCCAGGGCGACATGATCACCCTGATCGGCGGCCCCGGCTGCTCGCCCGACGAAGTGGCGGTGCGCGCCGGCACGATCGGCTACGAGGTGCTGACCACGCTGGGCTCGCGCTTCCACCGCCACCATTTCCGGGGCTGAAGGTTGCAGGCCGTGCTCGACCTCGTGGCCGCGCTCGGGCGCGCGGTGCTCGGGCTTTGCCGCACCGTCGGCGCGGTCGCGATCTTCGCGCTGGAGGGGCTGTCGCATCTCGTACGGCCGCCCTTCTATGGCCGCCTGTTCCTGCGGCACCTGCTGGAGATCGCCTATTTCAGCCTGCCGGTGGTGGCGCTGACCGCGGTGTTCACCGGCATGGTGCTGGCGCTGCAATCCTTCACCGGATTCGCGCGCTTCAATGCCCAGGGCGCCATCGCCAGCGTGGTGGTGATCTCCATCACCCGCGAGCTCGGGCCGGTGATCGGCAGCCTGATGGTGGCGGGGCGCATCGGCGCCGCCTTCGCCGCCGAGATCGGCACCATGCGCGTGACCGATCAGATCGATGCGCTCAGCACGCTGTCGACCAACCCGATGAAGTACCTGGTGGCGCCGCGGCTGCTCGCCGGCCTCGTCGCGCTGCCCTTCCTCGTTCTGGTGGCGGATATCCTTGGCGTGATGGGCGGCTGGCTGATCGGGACGGTGAAGCTCGGCTTCGTCTCGGCCGCCTACCTCAAGGCGACCTTCGACTTCATGCAGGCCATGGACGTGGTCTCCGGCCTGGCGAAGGCGGCGGTGTTCGGCTTCGTGATCGCGCTGATGGGCTGCTGGTGCGGCTACAACAGCCGCGGCGGCGCGCAGGGCGTGGGAGCCGCGACCACGGCGGCGGTGGTGGTGTCCTCGATCCTCATCCTCGCCACCGACTATGTGCTGACCGAGGCGTTCTTCGCGCGATGAGAGAGCCCGCCTCGATTCCCAAGATCCGGCTGCGGGGCCTGCGCAAGTCCTTCGGCGACAAGCTGGTGCTTGATGGCGTGGACCTCGATGTGCGGGCCGGGCATGGCATGGTCGTCCTGGGCGGCTCGGGTTCCGGCAAGTCGGTGACGGTCAAGTGCATCCTGGGCCTGATCCCGCCGGATGGCGGTTCGATCGAGATCGACGGCCGCGACGTGCTGGGCATGAGCCGGCGCGAGCGGGAGGCGCTGAACGACCGCATCGGCATGCTGTTCCAGAACGGCGCGCTGTTCGATTCCCTGCCGGTCTGGGAGAATGTGTGCTTCAAGCTGCTCGCCCAGAAGCGCATCACCCGCGCCCAGGCGCGCGACAGGGCGGCGGAGGTGCTGGCGCAGGTCGGGCTGGCGCCGAGCGTCGGCGATCTCGCGCCGGCCGAGCTTTCCGGCGGCATGCAGAAGCGCGTGGCGCTGGCGCGCGCCGTCGCGGCGCAACCCGATATCATCTTCTTCGACGAGCCGACCACGGGGCTCGATCCGATCATGGGCGCGGTGATCGACGGGCTGATCGTGGACGTGGTGAAGCGGCTGGGCGCCACCGCGATTTCCATCACGCATGACATGGCGAGTGCGCGGCGCATCGGCGACGACGCGGCGATGATCCATAAGGGCCGCATCGTCTGGACCGGGCCTGCGGCGACGCTGGGGCAGACCGGCAACGCACTGGTGGACCAGTTCGCGCGCGGCGAGCGCGAGGGGCCGATCCAGATGGAACTGCGCCGCTAGTGAAAGAGTGGGGGCGGAGTGAATTCCGCCCCCACACTCCCACCTCCTTTTTTTGGTGACTTGGGACGTGTGGAAAGCGCCGTTCTCAATCCCGACAGCGCTGCGTCGCCCGAGAGTGCGGGAGGGGCCAGCACCAAGTATCCAAAAAAGGGAGGATGGGGTCCGGGGAAGGAGTTCACTCCTTCCCCGGTCTTTTTCATCGCGGCAGCCCGCGCGCGCTCTCCCGTCCCTTCACCGCGTCGAACACCGCGCGATCCAGCGTCGCGCCGGTGAAATCGGCGCTTCCGATCTCCGCGCCCCGCAGATCCGCGCCGGTCAGGTTCGCGCCGACGAGCTCCGCCCCCGTGAGGTTCGCTCCCGCGAACCGCGCCTCGCGCAGATCCGCGAAGCGCAGCAGTGCGCGGCCGAGATCGGCGCCCGAGAGATCGGCGCCGCGCAGCCGCGCACTGGGCAGTTCGGCGCGCATCAGCCCCATGGACTGGTTGCGCATGTCGGCCCCCATGCGCGCGCGCGTGAGGTTCGCCCCCGTCAGGTCCGCATGGCCGAGGCGCGCGGTGATGCGCGCGCCGGTGAGGTTGGCGCCGGCGAAGATCGGCGCTTCGCGCGGCGAAGTCTCGAGCCCGGTGGAGGTGACGAGGCCTTGCAGGCTGGCCTCGGTGAGATCGGCGCCGGTGAAGTCCGCGCGCATCACCCAGGCGAGGTTGAGCACCGCGCCGATCAGCCGGGCGCCGCGCAATTTCGCGTCCACGAGCTTCGCGGCGTAGAGCGTGGCGCCGGAGAGGTCCGCCCCATCCAGCACCGCGCGGCTGAGATCGAGGCGGCTGAGATCGAGCCCGGCGAGCGAGCGCCCGCCGAGCGCCGCGCCGCGTCCTTCCGCCTCGGCGAGCAGCGCGGCCAGCTGCTCGCGGGTGAGATCGGCCGCGGCCGAGCGCCTCGCCCAGCCTGCGGGCGCCATGACGGCCAGCGCGAGCATCGCTCTCCGGGTCATGGCGACATGCTCCTGCTCAGTCGACGGGATCGTTCACCTGGATCAGCGGCTGCACATCGGTGAAGCGCGGCACGTCGCCGAGGATTTCCGCGCCATGGGTCGACAGTGCGCCTTGCAGCGCCTCGCCCGAGGAGAAAGTCAGGAGCGTGGTGAAGCGGTATGGCACGGGCGAGCCGGCCGGCGTCGCGGTACCGCGCAGCATGCGGACCTCCGTCAGGCCCATGCCGTCCCAGCGTGCACGCAACAGCGGGATGTGCGTGGCGAGATAATAGCTCTCGTCGAAGCGCGAGCCGGACGTGTTGGGATAGAGCACGCTGAGGACCACCATGATGCGCTTCCTTCCCCTGCTGTTTCTAATCCTTCGGCAGCGCCTCCTGAATGGCGCGCAGATAGGCGCCGAGGCGCGCCTCGAGGCGCACCGGCGCCTCGCAAGCATAGCGCATGGTGCGCTCGCTGTCCTGGAAAGCCTTGGTTTCGAAGAAGTGCCGCTGCTCCAGCTCGGCGCGCCGGTCGGCGGCGTCGGGCGGCAGCGCGTCCAGCGCCGCGGCGGTGCGGTTCGCCGCCTCGGCCAGGTGGCGCTGGCGGCGGGCCAGCGCCTTGATGCGGTCGAGCACGCCACCGCGCACGGCGTTGGTCGCCTCCGCCACGCCGGCGGCGAGCAGCGGCAGCAACCGCCGGCGCGCCGCGGCATCGAGCGGTGCGGCGAATTCCGCGATGGCGCGCAGCCCGTCCTCCTCGCCGACCGCGCGCGGGGTGATGCGCGCGACCAGGGCGGCGAGCTCCGGCGCCTCGCGCCAGGCGGCTCCCTCGGGTGGCGCCGGGCCGTTCCAAAGGCTGGAGAGGGCGAGCTCCGGCACCAGGCGCTGCACGCAGGGCCAATCGGGATCGTCGCCGCGCGCCGCCGCCGCATCGCCCGCCCAGGCCAGCAGCAGCAGCGCCGCGAGCGCCGAGCGGGGCGTCACGGCACCACTACCACGCCCCAGGGCGAGCGGCCGACCGGCACCGAGCGGAGCACGCGGTTGGCCTCGACGTCGATGACCGAAAGATCGTTGCTGACGCCGTTGGTGGTGTAGACGCGGCGGCCGTCGCCGGAGAGGGCGAGGTTCCACACGCGCTGGCCGACCAGCAGATAGCGCTCCACGCGCAGCGCCGGCGCCTCCACCACGGCGACGCGGTTGGCCGGGCCGAGAGCGACGAAGGCGCGCGCGCCATCCGCCGCGAACACGATGCCGACCGGCTGCACCGCCTCGCGCGGCACGCCGGGGACGCGGAATTCGATGGTGCCGGCGGGCTGGAAGCGCTGCGCATCGACTACGGTCACCACGCCGCCGATCTCGGAGGAGACCCAGAAGCGCGCACCGTCCGGCTGCCACACCGCGACGCGCGGGCGTGCGCCGACCGGGACATTCGCCACCACCTGCTGGGTCGTGGTGTCGATGACATGCGCCATGTTGGTGGTCTCGGAGGTATTGACGAGAAAGCGCCCGTCCGGGCTCATGCCCATGCCCTCCGGCTCCACGCCGACCGGGATCTCGCTGAGCACCGCGCCGCGCTGCACATCCACCACGGTGACCAGGTTGTCGTCCTCATTGGCGACGAAGAGGCGGCGGCCGTCCGGATGCAGCGCCAGCAGCTCGGGATCGGAGCCGCTCGGCAGGTGGCGCACCACGCGCCAGGTGGCGAGATCGAGCACCTCCACGCGATCGTCGTCGCCGGCGCAGATATAGAGCTGGCGGCGGTCCTGCGAGAGCGCGATCCCGCGCGGCCGGCGGCCCACGCGCACCGTGCGCGTCACCTGCAGGGTCGCGCCGTCGATCACGGTGATGCTGTTGTCCCGCTCGTTGGAGACCAGGATGGTCTCCGCCCGCGTCGGCGCGGCGCAGAACAGCAGCAGGGCGAGGGCGGCGATCAGCGCGCGCATCTGGTCTCCGGACGGTCGGTGCCGAGGGTGTCGAGCTCGGAGAATTGGTGCTGGAAGCCGGGCTGCGGCGAGACCGAGACGAGCGAGCGCGCATCGGCGAGCAGCACCGGCTGGCGCAGCTGCCCGTCCCAGTCGCGGAAGGAGAGCGGCACGCCCTTGAAGCCGGCGATCTCGAAGCCGGGATCGCGGAGCTGCCGCATCAGCGCGGGCGCCTCCACGCTCCGCGCGCGCGTCGCCGCCTCGCCCAGCGCGCGCATGGCGAGCCAGGCGGCGTGATCGCGCGGCAGCATCCAGCGGCCGGCGCGGGTGCGGAAGCGGCGCTGCAATTGCGTGGCGCCCCATTGCTCGTGCGGCCGCGCCCAGATGGTCGGCACCAGTCCGTGGGTGCCGGCGACCGGCCGCGGATCGGTGGTGCGATAGGCGAGATCGTCGCCCCACTCGCTCGCTTCGTCCGCCACCACCAGCACGTCATGGGATGGCGCGCCCTGCGTGAAGCGCGCCGCCTCGGCGCCGATGGAGAAATGGCCGGTGTCGGTGCGCCGAGCGCCGGGATCGTAGGTCCAGGGTCGGTCGGCGACGATGCGCAGGCCGAATTTGCGCGCTGCGCGGCGCATCGCCTCGGCATACAACTTGTCACCGTCCTGCGGCCCGACGGCGAGGAAGACGTTGCGCCAGCGCTTGGCCGCCAGATACTGGGCCAGCGCATCGGTCAGCATGGCGCGCGAGGGCATGAGGTGCAGCAGGTTGCGCCGGCAGCCCTCGTTGCGCAGTGCGTCGTCCTGCGCTGCGACATTGAGCAGCAGCGCCTCGCGCGCTTCCGGCAGGTCGGCCGCTTGCTGCAGCAGCGGCGCCGGCAGCTCGGCGAGGATGAAGCGGATGCCCTGGCCGAGCATCTCGCGCAGCGCGGGCAGCACGGCATCCGTGTCGTCGAGCCGGCGCTCCTCCAGCGCGAAGCGCTGGCCGGTGAAGCGGCCGGTGGTGTCGCTATCGGCGGCGCCGAGCCGGGCGCCCTGGATGCCTTCGTCCTCGGGGGGTGGATCGAGGAAGGTGTTGGGCATGTGGCGGTCGGGCACCAGGCCGAGATAGCCGATGCGCAGCACCGCAGGCTCGGCGGGCGCCTGCGCTCCGGCGGGTGCGCTGGCCGCATGGCAGAGAATGGCGAAGCTGACGAGGAACGCCGCGCGGGTCAGCGGCAATTGAGGGCCTCCGCTGCAGGCCGCCCGCCGCACCCCATTCACTCAGTGGGCGAGGCGGCGGTGCGGCCCAGGGTCAGCAAAGACAGAGTCATCGCAAGGCGGTGCCGTGCCGGCGCCGGGCCGGCAGGACGCCGCCCCCTTACACGCGCGCGCTAGCGTAGCTGTTGATCTCCATGCCGAGGCAGATCTCGGTGATGCGCGGCTTCTTCCAGGCCATCGGACGTCCTCCTGTTGCGCGGCTGCGCGATTGCACCCGCAGGCGCGCATGCTGATGCAGCGATGCGCATGGCGTCAACCGCAACCTAATCAATGGCGCGTTTCCGCACCCCGCTGCGGGTACGCAACCGCCCTTCGCGCGCGCGTTTTCACGCGAGACAACGCGGAGGCAGAGATGAAGACTCTTGCCATTTCTGGTGCGGTCGCGGTGATGCTGCTCGCCTTGCCTGCTGCGGCGCAAGCGCCGCAGCCGCAATCGCGCACGCCGGACGTGCCGGCCACGCCGCACCAAAGCCAGACCCTGCGCTCACATCCCTCCGGCGAGCAGACGCCGCAGGCCGCGACCCGCCCGCCGACGGCCGGCGGTGGGGCTGCGCCCGTCACCCCGCATCAGCAGGACGCGACGCGCGACACGCGGCCGGGCGATCAGGCGAAGCAGCAACAGCAGCCGCAGCCGCAGCGCTGAGCGCGAAGCCGGGCGCGAGGCACCCTCGCGCCCGATCTCACCTCACGCGGCGAGCTTGCCGCTCGCCTTCGCGACATGCGTCGCGATCGCGTCCATCAGCGGCGGCGACAGGCAGTCATAGGGCTCGAGCCCGACTTCCTTGAGCCGGGCGCGGACCGCCGGCATGCGCGCCGGCGGCACGCCGGATTCGATGATCGAGGAAACGAAGGCAGCGAATTCGGGCGGCGCCCAGCCGGTCTGCGGCGACAGCTCCACATGGACGAAATCGAGCCCGTGGAACGGATGATCGGTCTTCTCGATGCGGCCATACATGTGCACGCCGCAGCCGCGGCAGGCGTGGCGCTGGATCACCGCATTTGGATCCACGACCGAGAGCTTTTCGCCATGTTCGAGGACGCGCAGCTTGTCACGCGGCACCACCGCCACCACCGAGAAGACCGCGCCCGAAGGCTTCCAGCACTTCGTGCAGCCGCAGGCGTGGTTGTGCGCGACCTGCGACTGCACTTCGACCACCACGCGCTCCTGCGCGCAGCGGCAGACCAAGGTGCCGCCGGCGAAACTCGGATCCGCCGGCCGGATGCCGCCATCCACGAGCGGGTGAATCGAAACCGTACCGCTCATCGCCTGTCCTCCCATCCCCTGGCCGGCCTGATGCGGCCCTTGTCGTGCGGCAAGGCTAGCCCATCGCGCGACGCGCCAACAAAAGCGATTGCAAGGCGCTGCGGTTAAGAAGGGTAAAGCTGCACCCGTGCGCAAGGGCACGACACATCGGGGAGGGCGCGAACGCCCTCCCCGATACCCACGCCGGCGTTCGCCGCGTCATGCCGGGGCGCGCTTCCCCGCCGGAGCGGAAGGCGGGCACATCCCGCCCCGGCCGCGCGCTCAGCTGACGCGGACCGCGTCCAGCACGTGGGTGACCCAATGGCGCACCGGGGCACCGCGCTCGGCGAGCTCCGAGAGGAATTCCTCGAAGCTGTCGCAGACGCTGACCTCGATGCGCGACCCGAATTGCGCCGCCTGGGCGATGTCGATGGTGGCTTCGCGCGCCTTCAGCGCGACCTCGATCAGCGGATACACCGGGCCGCAGCAAACGCCGTCCTCGACGGTCCAGGTGTCGAAGGCATAGCCCCCCTGACGCGCCAGCACCGGGCCAACCACCGCCACCATGCGCGGCTACCGCGTTGCGACGGCCGGGCGGCGCGTCTCGCGCCGCATCGCCGCATCGTTGTCCACCACCAGGCGCAGCATGGGCGATCCCCCCACGGCGGGGGCCCCATGCATCGCCTCGAGAAGGGCGCTCTGCAGCCGCATCTGAAACTCCCAGTAGCGCCAGAACTGCGCCGCCCAGTACCAGAACTGGGTCTCGAACAAGGTCACCATGACGCCTCCCCCTCCCGGGCCCTGCCTGGCCCCGGCCGGCTGTCCTGATCGCAGCCCTGGGAAGGTCTCTAGGGCGGCGCCCCGCCGCCGCACAGTAAAGCGTAGTAAAGATGTCATGCCTGAAGCCGCGGCGGGCGGTCGGCGGCGGCCTATTGCATCGCAGCAAGCAGCGTCTGCGCCTCGCGCAGATCGGCGGTGCCGAATCCCTCGGCGAAGCGCCCGAGCACCGGGGCGAGCAGGGATCTCGCCGCATCGCGCTCGCCCTGCGCGAGCAGGAGGCGGGCCAGGCTCATGGCGCTCCTGAGCTCCCAGGAGAGCGCGCCGTCGCGGGCAGCGATGTCGAGCGAGCGGCGGAACTGCTCGGCAGCCGCCGTGGTCTCGGCGCCGCCGCGCAGCATGAGCTCGCCCTTGATGCGCAGGATCTCGGGCATGCACCAGCTCTCATGGTGCCGCTCGCAGCGTTCGAGCGCGGCCTCCACCGCGGCCAGCCCCTCGCGCAGCTGACCGGCTTCCTGGTGCAGCTCCGCCATGGCGGCGAGGAACATGGTCAAGCAGACGTGGAAGCGGGTGTCCTGCATGGCGCCGATCGCCCCGGCGCAGAGCGCCGCGCCGCGCCGCGCTTCGCCACGCCGTCCCACGATCCAGCCCTGCATCGCCTCGCAATAGGCGTCATAGACGCCAAGGCCGTGGCGCGTCGCGGTCTCCTGCAGCATCGCAAGCTCGCGCTCGGCGGTCTCCAGATCGCCGGTGCCCATGGCAAGCGGCGCGGCGAAGGTGGCGAGCGCGGAGCAGAGGGAGACGGGATGCTCCAGGCTCTGCGCCTCCGCGACCGCCTCGCGCGCCGTCGCCATGGCCTGGTCGGGGCAGCCCTGCAGCCACTGGACATGGGCAAGTGTTGCCAGCGCCGAGACGCGGTTGTCGATGCCGTTGCGTACGACATAGGCGTGGCGCGAGGCGCGGCGCTGGCCGCCCAGTGCGCGCTCGAGATGGGTGCGCGCGCCGGCCTGGTCGCCGAGAAAATGCAGCACCACGCCGTGCAGCCGGTGCGCGGTCGGCATCGCCACCGCGTCGTCGAGGGTGCGGGCAATCTCCTCGGCGCTGCGGGCGATGTCGAGCGCATTGCGGAACTCCGCTTCGCGCAACGCGAAGACGCCGAGCCCGTGCAGCGCGCGCAGCTCGAAATCAGGGTCGCGCAGCGCACGGGCGAGCTCGGCGGCGCGGGTCAGCGCGGCGTAGGCAGCGCCGGTCGGCCCGCTCGCGAATTGCAGCGAGATGCCGAGCGCGGTCTGCAGCGCCATCTCCTGCCGCGTGCCGCGCGCCGCCGCCTCGAGCCCGGCCAGCGCCTGGGTGGTCCAGTGATGGCATTCGGTGAGCAGCGACATCTCGAACCACACCGGCGCCGAGGCCTCCTTCAGCGCGACGCCGACCGAGGGATCGCCGCCGGGCCCGAAAGCCCAGGCGAGGGCGGCGTTGATGTTGTCGATCTCCGCCGTGTAGAGCGCCGGCCAGTCGTCGCCGCTCGCGCTGTCGCGCGCCGCCGCCTCCAGCAGGTTGCGGTAATACTCGGCATGGCGGCGCGCCAGCGCCTCGCGCTCGCCGGTCTCCGCGAGCTTCGCGAGCGCATAGGCGCGCGTCGTCTCGAGCAGGCGGAAACGCGGCTCGGCATCGCTCATCTCCGCCTGGACCAGCGACTTGGCGACGAGCTCGGTGGTGCGCTCGACGATCTCCGCCTCCGGATGCGCATCGTCGCTGGCGACGGCGCCGGCGGCGCGCAGGGTGAAACTGCCGGCGAAGATCGCGAGCCGGCGCAACGTCATGCGCGCCGCGGGGTCGAGCAGGTCGTGGCTCCAGTCGAGCAGCGCGCGCAGCGTCTGGTGCCGCGGCAAGGCTGTGCGGGTGCCGCTGGTGAGCAGCCGCAGCCGGTCGTCGAGGCGCTGGGCGAGGCCGCGCAGGCCGAAGATGTCGATGCGCGCGGCGGCGAACTCGATCGCCAGGGCCATGCCGTCGAGCGCGCGGCAGAGATCGATCACCACGGGCGCATCGGCGTCGGCGAGCTCGTATTCGCCGAGGGCGGCGGCCGCGCGTTCGACGAAGAGCTGCACCGCGGGGTATTCGAGCGCCTCGCGCGCGCCGAGCCGCACGCCGGAAGGCGGGCAGGCCAGGGGGGCGAGGCGGTGCAGCCGCTCGCCGGTGACGCGCAGCGGCTCGCGGCTGGTGGCGATGATCCTGAGGGCCGGCGCGGCACGCAGCAGCGCGGCGGCGAGCTCCGCGACCGCCTCCACCACATGCTCGCAATCGTCGAGCAGCAGCAGCATGCGGCGGTCCCGCAGCGCCGCGGCGATCTCGACGAGCGGCGCGTCGGAGCGGATCTGGAGGCCGAGGGCGGAGGCGACGGAGCGCGGCACCAGCCGCGGCTCGCCGATCGAGGCGATGTCCACCCGCCACACCCCGTGCTCGTGGCGCGCGATCTGCATCTCGGCGACCGCGAGCGCGACCGAGGTCTTGCCGATGCCGCCGGGGCCCACGATGGTGAGGCAGCGATGCTCCGCGAGCAGCGCCGCGAGCTCGGCGACCTGCTCGGCGCGGCCGATCAGCCGCGTCACCGGGGCGGGCAGGTTGTGGCAGGGCGGCGCGAGGGCGGGCGCCGTTGCGGGCGCGCCGTCGTCGAGCGGCATCACGGGGGCGACGAAGCGGTAACCGCGGCCCGGCACGTTCACGAGGTAGCGGTTGCCGCCATGGCCGTCGCCGAGCACGCGGCGGAGTGCGGCGACCTGGACCTTCAGGTTGCCTTCCTCGACGATGATGTTGGGCCAGACGCGCTTCATCAGCTCGTGCTTGGTGACGAGCTCGCCATGCCGCTCGACCAGGGCGATCAGGATCTCGAGCGCACGGCTGCCGAGCCTGAGGGGGGCGTCGCCTTCGAGCAGCAGTCGCTGCTCCGCAAGGAGGCGAAAGCGGCCGAAGGCAATGGCGCGCCCGCGCCCGTCGGTCGTCTCCGAGGTCGTGGAATGATCCACTTTTACCTCGCTTGACCTGATTTTACCGCCATTACGTTAGGGCCCCCGGACGTCCGCTGTCCAGTCCGTGCCGGTCCTGCACCCAGCTCAGGCGGCCTTCAGATGCTCCTTCAGCCGCGGCATCAGCTCGACCAGGTTGCAGGGGCGATGGCGCGAATCGAGCTGGAATTTCAGGATCTCGTCCCAGGCATCCTTGCAGGCGCCGCTCGATCCGGGGAGGGCGAAAAGATAAGTGCCGTTCGCCACCCCGCCCAGCGCGCGCGACTGCATGGTGGAAGTCCCGATCGTCTTGTAGCTGATCCAGCGGAACAGCTCGCCGAAGCCTTCGATCTCCTTCTCGAGCACGCGCTTGAAGGCCTCCGGGGTGACGTCGCGGCCGGTGATGCCGGTCCCGCCGGTGGAGATGACGCAATCCACCGCGGGGTCGGCGATCCAGCGGCGCAGCACCGCCTCGATCTGGTCGGGCTCGTCCTTGACGATCTCGCGGGCGGCGCAGCGATGGCCGGCGGCCTCGATCCGCTCCTGCAGGACCTGGCCGGAACGGTCGGTCGCGAGGTCGCGCGTGTCGCTCACCGTCAGCACGGCGATGTTGACGGGAAGGAAGGGCAGGCTGTCGTCGATCGGCATGGCGTCTCTCCGCCCGGTAATGTCGCGGTGCGGGGGCGCCGCCGCAAGCATGCGCACCCCGGAAGCGGGTGGCGCACGGCGACAGAGGATGAAAAGAGTGGGGGCGGAGAGAACTCCGCCCCCACACCCCCACCTCCTTTTTTTGGCGACTTGGCGCTTGCGGCTCCCGCACTCTCAGGCGCCGCAGCGTTGTCGGGCTGAGAGCGGAGCTTGCCGCGCTTCCCCGTAACCAAAAGAAGGAGGTGGGGGGTCTGGGGGGCGGAGTTCATCTCCGCCCCCCAGCCTAGCGGCGGCCGGCAGGGCTCAGCGCGCCTCGGGGAGCCGCCCGGCGCCGAGCGCCGCCGTGGCTTCCTCGCCGCGGAAGCGCGGAAAGCCGCCGCTCGCCAGCACGTCCAGGCTCTCAGCGGGGAGGCCGAGCCGGGAGGCGTAGATCCAGGAATAGGCGAGCACCCGCTGCACGTAGAGCCGCGTCTCCTCGAAGGGGATGGATTCGATGGCGAGGAAGGGATCGTCGCGCGCGAGCGACCCGGACTGCCAGCGTGCGACATTCCCGGGCCCGGCATTGTAGGCGGCGAGCAGCCGGACGAGGTCGCCCTGCACCATGGGAAGGCGGGCCAGCTGCAGCAGGTAGCGTTGGCCGAGATCGAGGGAGAGGCCGGGCTCATGCAGCCGCTCGGCGCCGGCGCCGCGGAACGAAGCGTCCCCGGCGACGAGCGAAGCAGTCGCCGGCATGATCTGCATCAGGCCACGCGCGCCGGCGGGGGAGATGGCGGCGGGGTCGAAGTTCGATTCCTGGCGGGCCATGGCGTAGAGCAGCGCGGGATCCACCCGGTAGCCCTGCCCGGGCGCCAGCGCCGGCAGGGGGAAGCGGGCGAGGTCGCGCGGGCGGCCATCGGCGCCCTGGGCGAGGGCGGCGAGGCGGGCGGCGAGGCCCGTCATGCCGGCGCGGCTGGCGACGCCCAGCATGGCGCGCAGCAGCGCCGCATTGCCGCGCGCGGCGGGAGCGAGCAGGCGGAGCTCGGCCTCGGCGCGCGCCGTCTGGCCGATCTGGAGCAGGGCGAGGGCGCGCCAGCCGCCGGCAGTTTCCATCAGCGCGCCGGCGCCGCCTTCGGGAGCGGGGTCGGCGCGCCAGGCAAAACCGGCCGGCAGGCCGAGGGCGCGGCGGGCGATCAGCCCGTAGAAGGTCCGCGGCTCCTGCGCGGCCTGCAGCATCCAGGCGGTGTAGTGGCGCGGCTGGCGGGCGCGCAGCGCGGCGCGAGCGGTCCAGAAGGCGGCGCCGGCGCGGGTAGCGGCGGCGCCGCTGCCGGCGCGGGCGGCCGTCTCGAAATAGGGCAGCGCCACGGCCCAGTGGCCGAGGGACCAGGCGGCGAGCCCTGCCGCGAAGGCGGCGCGGCCGGTCGGGTCCTGCCCCGAGCGGGCCGCCTCGGCGGCGATGCGGAAGGCGGGCTCGGCGCGGCCCTGGCGGAACTGGGCGAGGGCGATCTCGGCCCGCAGCGCCGCCCCATAGGCCGGGGTCATGGCAGGATGGGCGCGCAGCAGGCGCTGCGCGCCCTCGGGATCGCCGGCGGTGGCGCGCTCGCGCACCGCGCGGTCGAGGGCGGGATCGCGGGTGAACCCGGCGGGAGCCTCGCGCTCCTCCGGCGCGGTCAGGTCCGGCTCGGCCGGTTGTGGGGCCGGATCGGCGGCATGGGCGAGGCGGGCGAGCAGGACGCGGATGGCGGGGGCGTCGGGGTGGTCGCCATGGCGCTCGAGCCAGGCCCGGGCCTCCTCCGGCCGCGGCGGCGCGGCGCCCGAGAGCCAGCGATCGGCGAGGATATGCCCCTCGAGCCGCCGGTCCTGCAGGGCGGCTGCGGCGCGCTGCGCGGCGTCCGTCTCGCCGCGGGCCTGGAGGGCGAAGACCTGGCGGAGGATGGCGGCCTCCGCCGTGGCGAGCGGCTGCGGCTCGGCACGCCCGGCCTTGGCTGGGACCATGGCGGCGAGGAGAAGAGCGAAGAGCGCGGCAATTGCGCGAGGCGATATTCCCGTCATGGTTGATGGACCATAGGCGGGCAGATCGTATCTGTCTCGGAAAAACCGCCCGGAGGCCCTCCCGCACTCTCAGGCGCCACGCCGTTGTCGGGCCGAGAGCGGAGCTCGCCACGCGTCCCCGTATTCAAAAAAAGGAGGTGGGGGGTTTGGGGGCAGGGTTATCGCATATGAGCAAAGAGCTCGTAGAGGAAGCCCTTCTTCCAGCGGGCGAGGTTCATCTTGCGTGACGGCGAGCGCCGATCCGGATGCGCGCGCAAGATGTCGAGCGCC
>Ga0081539_10002424_pt1 | contig 26343 bp, 22 predicted proteins | sample TabmetS4T2R2_FD_71023 | JGI IMG/M metagenome (GOLD analysis project Ga0081539, IMG submission 71023) | Tabebuia heterophylla rhizosphere microbial communities from the University of Puerto Rico - S4T2R2 | ecosystem: Host-associated > Plants > Roots > Rhizosphere ...
CACTTGAGAATGCCGTCGAAGGCGGGAACCTACGGCACTTATCTTTCAATCTCCGACGAGAATTTAGAGAGACTGGAAAGTTACCGGCGAATCTTCCTTTCAGCCTTCAGCGTGCGCGGCATCGTCAAGCTGAAGCGGAGCGAGAACACGCGCCAGCGCCTGAACGTCAACAGCACGCCCCTCGTGCGCCGTCTGTCCGAACGCTACCCGATGCTCACGCGGCGGTCGCCTGAACGCTACATCGAGGCTTCGATTTACCGTGAGCCGCCGCACGTCCGCGCCTCCTTTTTGCGCGGACTCTTCGACGCCGAGGGGACGGTCGCGCATCACAGCGTGATGTTCAGTTCTTCGAGCGTGATGCTGGTCAAGCAAGTCAAGCACCTGCTCTCCTTCTGGGGCATTCGCGCGCGCGTGACGCATATAGCGCAAGACGGGCACAGGATGGGCGGGAAGCCAATCAAGTCGGGCATTTATTACGCCCTGTCAATCAACGCAAAGGACGCAATCAAATTTCAAGAAGCGGTCGGGTTCGGCTGCCGCGAGAAGGCCGGGAAGCTTGAACAGTTGGCCTCACGGCAGAGGAACGGCATCAACGCTATGCGCAGCAAGTTCATCATGCCGTTTGATTGGCGCGAACGCTTCGATCATCTCTACCGCATGACGCGAACGTCTAGTTACTACCGCCAAGGCGTTCAAGCGCTATCCTATAGTCAACTTCAAATCATAGCGGGCGACAGACACGCTGATGCAGGCGACCTGCGCGAGATAGAAAACGTACTGGACAGGAGACTCATCGTGTCGAGGGTGAAAAGCGTCGCCGCTATGGATGAGCCTGTTCAGGTCTATGACTTCGAGGTGACCGATCATCACAACTACATCGTGGACGGTATGCTGAGTCACAACAGCATGGGCGAGTTTAAGAAGTACATCGCGCGCTCGTTCTTCTTCTGGATGGTTCGATTCCTGCGCACCAAGTACGACAATGTCGAGATAGTCTTCATCTCGCACCACACCGAAGCGCGCGAGGTAACAGAGGAGCAGTTCTTCACGCAGGGCGAGTCGGGCGGGACGGTCGTCTCAAGCGCGTACCAACTCGCGCTCGACATCATAAAGGCGCGCTATCGTCCGCAGGATTGGAACATCTACCCGTTCCACTTCTCCGACGGCGACAACTACTACTCCGACAACGAGGAGGCCGTCAGGTTAGCCGACGAGTTGATTCAGACCTGTAATCTCTTCGGCTACGGCGAGATAGGCGAGGAGGGCGGCGGCGGCTACCGTCGCTCTTCGGGCGCGCTGCTCTCCATCTTCAACGACCGCCTCAAGCAACGCGAGCGTTTCATAGGCGTCCGCATAGACGACAAGGAAGACGTCTATCCCGCGCTCAAACAGTTCTTCGGGCGGCGCGGCGTAGAAGCCTGAGAACTTCGGCAACCGGCGCATCGCTTCCGTCTCAACCTCAAGCCGCCGCGCACGCGCGCTCCCTCTGCCGTTTCGACTGCTTCCCCGCGCCTCAACGAATCACGCCCAAAAAACCCGTCATGCTTCAAAAAAATGGATGCAAATTCAAATTCCTTCATTCATAATACGCTCCACGGACGCCCGGCGCGCGCGGCATTCAAACAGAAGTCTAAATATTTCAAAACTTAACCTCGACCCGCGTGGGCGTTCGTCAGGTGGAACAAGGTTTGCTGTTTCGTTCAAGCAGCCAAAGCAAACAGTCTTGTAGGTTCTTTCGAGTCAAACTTTCCAGCAGGTCAGCAACTGTCAAATGCGGCGCACTAAGCGTCGCGTGACAAGGCTTCACAGCGTTCCTTCGATCAAGCGGGCAGAGTCGTCTCGGCGGCCTAAAGTCAACTTCCTAGCGTTAAAAGTCTTGACCCGCCGCCGCGCGACGCGAATAGCTTTTCAAGTTCGTTTGAATCCCGCGCCTTTCGTCAAGGAAGTTGTGAAGGCCGGGGGCCTCGTTGCCTTCGAGACGCTGTGCGGTAAACCCTTTGATAACCTTTCAAAGAGGAGGTCTTCTGATGATAAGCGGTAAAGTTAGAAGGACGGTCGCTTCCGTCCTCGCAGCCGTTCTGCTGTCGGCCACCGCGATTCTCCCGCCGTCGGCCTTCGCGCAGACGGCGAACACGGGCGTCATAACGGGCGTCGTGGAGAACGAGAAAGGCGAGGTGGTTCCAAACGCGACCGTCAGAGCGGTGAACCCCGGAACGAACGCCACGCGCGAAGCCACGACGAGCAGCGAAGGCGTCTATGAAATCACGCAGCTTCCCCCCGGCACCTACCGCGTCGAGGTCGAGGCACAGGGCTTCTCGAAGACGTTACAAGAGAACGTCGTCGTCAATGTCCTCCAGCGCACGACCATCAATCCCGTGCTGAAAGTCGGCGCGGTCACGGAGACTGTCAACGTCACCGCGGAGAACGCGCCGCTAGTCGAGACGACGAAGACCGATGTTTCGGGCGTCGTTGACCAGCGCCGGCTTGAGAACCTTCCTGTCAACGGTCGCTCGTTTGCGTCGCTCGCCATCCTGATTCCGGGCGCGACCTTGCAACCCTCTTTCGACCCGACCAAAGCGCGCGTCGGCACGTTTAGTGTCGGCGGCTCCACGGGTCGCAACCTGAACATCACCGTTGACGGCGGCGACAACAAAGACAACGCCGTCGGCGGCATCCTCCAGAACTTCTCGATGGAGGGCATACAGGAGTTTGCGCTCTCCACGCAGCGCTTCTCCGCCGCCAACGGTCGTTCGGGCGGCGCGCTCCTTTCGGTCATCTCGAAGTCGGGCACTAACGATTTCCACGGCTCGATCTTCGGCTTCTTCCGCGACGACAAGCTGAACGCCAACGCGCCCGCGCTGCTCGCCAAGGGCAACCCGAACCTCTTCGACGCGGGCGACGCCATCAAGCCGCCCTTCGACCGTCAGCAGTTCGGCGGCTCAATCGGCGGCCCGATCAAGCACGACAAGGCCTTCTTCTTCGGCACGATCGAGCGCACGCGCGAGCGCGGCAACTCCATCGTCCCGAGCTTCGCCTTCAACGAAATCAAGCTGCTGGAGCCGCTCGGCTACAAGGCCGTGCGCTTCCTCCCGCAGCCGTTCGCCGACACCGAGTACACCGCCAAGGTTGACGTCAACGCCTCGTCGAAGCAGGCGCTCGCCTTCCGCTTCGCCGGGCAGAACAACAGCGGCCTCAACGACCAGGCCGGATTCCTGACGGTCTTCACAGACGTGTCGGGCGGCAACGCGACGCTCAACCGCCTCTACAGCTTCCTCGGGTCGGACACCTGGACGGTCAACGGGCGCACCGTCAACCAGTTCATCTACCAGGGCACGACCTTCAACAACCGGATCAACGCGACGACCGACCTGCCGCTGCTCGCATTCCCGAACGGGGTCACGGTGGGGCGCAACGGCAACGTGCCGCAGCAGACCATCCAGACCAAGCACCAGTTCCGCGACGACCTGACCTACAACCGCGGCAACCACGGCTGGAAGTTCGGCGGCGACTTCACGTGGATACCGACCTTGGGCGGCCTCTTCGCCTTCCTCTCGGCCCCCGAGTACGACTTCAACTTCGACCCCTCCGAGATCATCGGCAACCCGGGGCAGTTCCCGCAGGGCTTCCGCACGAACCAGGTCTTGCCCGGCCCGATCACCTGCCCGGCGGCGGGCGCGACCTTCCCCTGCACGCCGGCTGACGTGGCCGGCCTCGGCGTGGTCGGCGACATCGTGCTCGCCGGCGGCGACCCCTCCTTCAACTTGCGCGACGGCGCGAAGCAGATCGGATGGTACGCGCAGGACGACTGGAAGATCACGCCGCGCTTTACCTTGAACATCGGCGTCCGCTACGACGTTGACCTCGGCTTCGTGGACGCCAAGCACCAGGCCGCGACGAACCGAACGCTCAAGGCGCTCCGCATCATCGGCCACCCGTACGGGCAGCGGTCTGTGCACGACGACAAGAACAACTTCTCGCCGCGCATCGGCTTCGCTTGGGACATCGCGGGCAACGCCCGCTCGGTCATCCGCGGCGGCTACGGCCTCTACTTCGACCAGTCGTTCCTCAACGTCCCGCTCTTCGCCGTCCAGATGGCGAACCCGGAACTCTACTCGTCGGTCGTCGTCGTCGACGACAACATGAGCTTCGCCACGCCGGCGCCGCCCTTCCCGCGCCCGCTCACCAACCCCGTGCCCGGCTTCCCCGTCCGCGGGCGGCTGCTCGACCCCGACTTCGAGGCCCCGTACACGCAGCAGTGGAACGCCGGCTTCGCGCAGGAGATCGGGCGGAACATGGCGATCGAGTTCGACTACGTGCACATCCTCGGCCTGCACGAGTTCACGCAGCTCAACCTGAACCCGCGCATCGGCCCCCTGATCGGGGCGAACCGCAACAGCGCGAGGCCGTCGCGGCTGCTCGCGCCGCTCTTCAACGCGCACGCCGCCGAGATGACCGCGGCCTTCGGCCAGGTGCAGCCCTTCTCCGATATCCGCGTGGCTATGTCGGACGGGCGCTCGCGCTACGACGCCTTCACCGTCGCGTTCCGCAAGCGCTACGCGAACAAGTACCAGTTGAACGCGCACTACACGCTCTCGCGCGCCCGCGCTTGGTTCGGCCAGATCGCCGACTTCGGCGTCCAGCCGCAGAACCCCTTCTTCAAGTTCGACCCGGCGGCCGACTTCGGCTACCCCGGCGAGGACGAGCGCCACCGCTTCGTCGTCTCCGGCATCTTCGACCTGCCGTGGGGCTTCCAGCTCGCGCCCATCGTCCAGATCGCGTCCGCGAGGCCCTACAGCATCTTCCCCGACCCAAGCAGCCGGGCGGGCACCGACATCAACCGCGACGGCGTTGCCAACGACCGCGACACGCGCGACGGCAACGACCAGAACAAGCTGCCGCCGGGCACCGAGCGCGGCGACGACTTCAAGCAGGTCAACCTGAGGGTCTCGAAGTTCTTTAACTTTGGCGAGCAGCGCAAGCTCGGCCTCTTCTTCGAGATGTTCAACCTCTTCAACACCGCCAACTACGGCAACTCGTTCGAGGGGACGAGGGGCAGCGCCAACTTCGGCAAGCCGATCAACTTCTTCGGCGCGACGGGATTCTCCGAACCTATCGGCATCCCGTTCCAAGCGCAGTTCGGCGCGCGCTTCAGCTTCTAACTCTAGCACCTGCCTTCCGTGGTCGCGGCGCAAGTCTTATGCTCTAAGACTTGCGCCGCGACCTCCTTTTTTTCGCGGCGGAATTCCCGCCCCCTTGAACCCAGCCGCGCCGTCTGTTATAGAGCACCTGAAACGGAGGACGAAGGCGAGGATGAAAAGGCAATCTCTCGCGCGGCTCACTCTGGGATGGCTTGCGCTCCTGCTCGCCTCCGCGTCGGCGCTGGGTCAGGGCTTGCACACGCTCGAAGGCAGGGTCGTGCTGCCGAACGGGATGCAGCCCACGCAACCCGTCAGGGTCACGCTCACCTTGAGCGGCAGGCGTCTGTTCGAGACCTTCACCGACCTGAGCGGGCGCTTCTCCTTCACGGGCCTGAACCGCGGCATGTACCAACTCACGGCGGAGGGCGACGGCCAGTCCTTCGAGACGACGAGCGTCAACGCCGAGATCGCGGCCTTCGGCTCCGCCCCGCAGACCTTCACGCAGAACATACAGCTCAGGCCGAAGGCGGGAGCAGTCATCCCGCCCGCATTGTCGGTCGCCGTCGAGGAGATTGACCCGGACGTGCCCGGCGAGGCGAAGAGTAAGTTCCGTCAGGGCGTCAAAAGCGCAGCCGCGGGCAAACCGGAACAGGCCGTTCGTTTTCTTCAAGAGTCGGTCAAGGCGCACGCTCCGTTCTACGCGGCCCAAATGCTTCTCGCCGAACAACTCTCCAAACTCCAACGCTACGACGAGGCCATCGCAGCCTACCGCAAGGCGAGCGAACTCAAGCCCGACCGTGCCGACCCATACGTCGGCGTCGGCGCCGCGCTCGTCGGCCAGAAACGCTACGACGAGGGCATCAGGATGCTCCGAGGCATCATAGAAGTTGATAAGAACATCCCCGCGCCTTACCTCTCGCTCGGCTACGCGGAGATGATGACGGGCGACTACAAGTCGGCGGAAGAACACCTCCTGCGCGCGCTCGAACTCGGTAAGACCGCGCTCGCGCACGTCTATCTCGCAAACATCTACGAGCAGACGGGCGAACCCTTGAAGGCAGTCGCCCAACTCGAAGCCTACCTCAAAGAGAACCCCAACTCGCCGCAAGCGGAAGTAGTCCGCGCCGCCATCGAGAAACTACGCAGGAAGGCGAAGGAAAAGAAGTGATGAACGCGTAGTGATGAATGATGAATTGGAGGCACGAGCGTCTTCATCATTCATCATTCCGCATTCATCATTTACAATAGCGGCATGGAAGACCGCGAGATAAAGGAACTCGAAAAGGCTCTCGAGCAGATTTGGGACGTTGCCCGGCGCTTCGGACTCGACCCCTTCCCGACGCGCTTCGAGGTCGTGCCCGCGACCGTCATGTACGAGATAGGCTCGTATGCTTTGCCCGGTCGCTACTCACACTGGACGTTCGGCAAGGCTTACCACCGCATGAAGACGATGTACGACTTCGGCCTCTCGAAGATTTACGAAGTAGTCATCAACACAAACCCCGCCTACGGTTTCTTGATGGAGACCAACAGCCCCGTCCAGAATAAACTCGTCATCGCGCACGTCCTCGGCCACGTTGACTTCTTCAAACACAACGCCTACTTCTCGAAGACGAACCGCCGCATGGTCGAAACCGTCTCCACCCACTCCGAGCGCATGGCCGAGTACGAGTTCAAGTACGGGCGAAAAACGGTCGAACGCTTCCTCGACGCCGTGCTCTCGATTGAAGAACACATAGACCCCAACTTCTTCATCCGCCGCGAAGACCCCGCGCGCAAAACCGACAAACGCAAGAAGCCCGAACCGAAACCCGGACGCTACGACGACCTCTGGAACATCGGCCAGAAGCCCGCCGCCGACGAAGCGCACGCGGAAGACGACGCGCCCCGCGGCGAACGCCTCCCCGAAAAAGACCTCGTCTTCTACATCATGCGCAACTCGCCCACACTACAGGACTGGCAGCGCGACGCAATGGCAATGGTTCACGAAGAGATGGAATACTTCGTCCCGCAGATGCAGACGAAGATATTAAATGAAGGATACGCAAGCTACTGGCATTCGCGCATCATGCGCGAGCTTGATCTGGCGGATGAGGAACACGTCGAGTTTGCCGAACTTCATTCCGGCGTCGTCTCGCCGCACAAAGGGCAGTTGAATCCATACTACCTCGGCTACAAGATTCTGGAAGACATAGAGCGGCGCTGGGACAACCCTTCGCAGGAGGAGCGCGAGAAGTTCGGACGCAAGGGGGGCGAGGGGCGCGCAAAGATTTTCGAGGTGCGTGAGACGGAATCGGACGTTTCATTCCTGCGCAACTATCTGACCGAAGAGTTGTGCGAGGAGTTGGACTTGTTCGTCTTCGAGCTTGTGGATGAAGAAGAGTGGACTGTGACGGAGAAGCGTTGGGAGCGCGTGCGCGACCAACTCGTCTCCAACATGACGAACTTCGGCTTCCCCTACATCGTCGTCGCCGACGGCGACTACAACGGCAACCGCGAACTCTACCTCAAGCACCAGTACGAGGGCGCGGAACTCGACGCCGCCTACGCGCGCAAGGTTCTCGAACACGTACACACGCTCTGGGGACGCCCCGTCCACCTCGAAACCGTAGTTGACGACGAACCCGTACGCCTACACTACGACGGCGAGGAACACGAGGAAGACTGAGGAGAAATGATGAATGCGGAATGATGAATGATGAATTGGAGGCACGAGCGTCTTCATCATTCATCATTCCGCATTCCGCATTCATCATTTAAATGGTCGGATTCCACGAACTCATCCAGAGCGTGTTTACGGAGTCTTTGCGCCCGACCTTGAAGACGTTGAGGCTTGTGAGCGGGGGCGCGTAGAGGTGCAGGGTGACGAGGTCTTGGCCGCTTACGTCGGGGTTGCCGAGTTGGTGTATGTCGGGCACGTCAGCGCCCGTGACGCAGCCGGGCGTCCACTCGCGCGACGCTTTGTAGGCGAGGCCGCGCTCCGCGTCCATCTCGAAAAGCGTCTCCCACATCACGCCCTGAAGCACGCGCACGACGCCGAACGAGCCGTCGTGGTCGTGTATGGGCGTGCGCTGCCCCGGTCGCCAGCAGAGGACTAGAAGTTCTGCGTGGTCGCACAAAAAGACGCGGTGGCGCGCGTAAGTGCCCTCCTTGAATCCGACGTGCGGGCGAAGTTCGTCCGGGGAGACGCAAACGTCGCGCATCCAGCCGTCCAAGTCTTGAAGCGCGGGGAGGCGTTCGAGCGACGCGATTCGTTCGACGAGCGAAGCGAGCGTCAGACGGCCCTCGGCGGCGACGCGCGTCGTCGTTCGTGTGTCGAGCGTTGACATAGCTTCGGAAGACCTCTCGGCGAAAGTCGGCGGGGAAGACTAAGGATGCCTCCGCGCCGTGCGCGCAGTCAAGTATGAGATTCGTCAAAGAAAGTTTCATCGGCGCGACGCCTGAGCGCGTGTTCGCGTTCCACGAGTTGCCGGACGCGCTCGAACGCCTGACGCCGCCGTGGGAGCGCACGCGCGTCGTAAGACACGCGCCAAACTTGCATCCGGGAGCGCGCACCGTTGTCGAGACGCGCCTGTTCGGTCTAGTGCCCGTGCGCTGGGTCGCCGAGCACACGCTTTACGACCCGCCGCGCATGTTCGAAGACGTGCAACTCCGAGGCCCTTTCCGGCGTTGGCGTCACCGGCACGTTGTCGAGCCGCGCGAGCCGGGCGCGCTCCTGCGCGATGAGATTGACTACGAGCCGCCGCTCGGCGCGCTCGGACGCCTCCTGTCGCCCCTCCTCGTCGAGCCGCGCCTGCGAAAACTTTTCGACTACCGTCACGCGGTCACGCGCGAGTGGTGCGAGAAGAATTAACCACAGAGGCACAGAGGACGCAGAGATTGCACAGAGGGATTTAAGAATCTCAAATTTGAAATTTGAAATTTGAAATCTCAAATCTCAAATTTGAAATTTCAAATCCTGAATCTGTGTGCCGCCTCCGTGTACTCTGTGCCTGCGGTGGTTAAACTTCGCTTCCCATACATTCAATTGAAATTTAAGCGACGGGCGTCAGCGTCGCCTGAATCTCGACCGAGATGGGACGACCGCCGAGGCCCGCGTTGGGCACTCGCACGAGCAACTGATACGCGCCCTTGAGAATGTATTCGCCGGGCGTCTTGATGTCGAGCGTGTCGTCGAAGTCGTCATAGACGCGTTTGTCGAACGAAGGGCCTTGCAGGCGAACCTCGGCGATGTCCATGTCGCTCAAGACCGACGCCGTGAGACGCACCTTGCCGGCCCTGTCAATCCGCACGCCCATCGAGATTGACTCATGCACGACGCCCTGCGCCGCGGCCTGCGCGTCCTGCGGGAGCTTTATCGTGCCCTTGCTCGTAAACGTAAGCCCCGCGCACTCGTAGTTCTCCTTTCGGAAGCCTACGAACTCCGACGACGTTTCCAGCGTCACTTCGATCTGTCCCGCGCCAGCGCCCGCGCGCTCCGCGAGCGTGCGCTCTATCTTCGCGTAACGCTTCGACGGGTCAACGTTGTAGTTGTTGTCGCGCGCGTCCGCCTTGCCCGCCTTCGCCGAGACCGAGCCGTTCCTGTTGTCGCCGCCCGTTGTGAATTTCATCGCTCCTCCTATCTGGCGCGGACGCCCGCGCCGCCCGTGAAGCTCAACATGAAAGTGCCGTAGGGCGCGAACGCCTTCCCCGCTTCGTCCAAAGGCGCGGGGACGACGAACGCCTGCGTCTGCGCCAACAACCCTCCGCTCTGGTCTTCGAGTTTCACGTCCACAACGCCTTCCGGCAAATCGCGCGGCAGAACGTCGGTCGGCGTGAAGTGCGCCACAAGCATCTCGTCCATGTCGCGCTGGTCGTTGCCGACCTGAATCTGATAGCCCTTGTGCAGCAGAACCTTCTTGTCGTTCTCATAAGGGATGTACTTGACGGCGCGAACTTCCAACGTCCCCTTGCACGTCACCGTTCGTCCGCTCTGCGCCTTGAGCGTCACGCGCGCCTCCTCCTTCGCGCCCTTCGCGCGGCGTATCCAGCGCGACGAAGGCACGATGACGCGCCCCCAAACTCCCGCGAGCGCGGGCACGCCCGGAAGTTTTCGGCCCGGCGTGGCCGTCGCTTGGCCTTCGGAGACTTTGCCCAACAGAGCCTGCGCCGTGAACATGTCGAGCCGCGCGAGCATTCCGGCGATTTCGTCGGGAACGTTTAGCGGGAGCAGCGTCCCGGTCGGCAGCGGAATCAAGTTTATCGCCAGCGACTCGATGATTTGACGGAAGCCCTCGACCTCTTTCTTCAGCACGGGATAGAACTTGTCAACGAAGTAGTCAACGCCGCTCTGCTGCGCCGTGTCGTCGGCGTGCAGAGCCTCGTAAGCCTCCATCATCAGACGTACGCAGCGAATCTGTATGAGCATCGCGCGCGTGAACTTCGCTTCGAGCAGCCCGTAAATTTTCGCCAGACGCTCGCCGTTCCATCCCTTGTCGGCGTCTCTGAGCGCCTGCGCCTGCCAAATTTCAAGGAAGCCGCGAACCTGCACGTCCTCGACGACTCCGCCGTGAAACGCGTCGCGCGTGTTCGCAATCTCCGGCCTCAACTTCGACACGATGTTGCGCGAGAGCGTGAGCGCGAGTTGGCGGCGGTCTTCTATCGGCTTCGCCGACTTCGTAAGATCGCCGAGGTCTTCGTAGAAAGAGTCGAGCGTATTGTCCAAGGCCATCAGCGACTTCCAAATCTTCTCCTCGTCCGACTTGTCGAGTTGGTCTATGACCTGCCACTTGAAGTCGGTCATCTCCTTCTGCAAGTCCTTTATCTCTTGCTTGAGGCCGTCAACCTGCTTCTGTAGCTCTTGGAATCTTTCCCTCACTTGAGTCTCGAAGCTCGGCCCCGGCACCACCTTCCCCATCGTGAAGGCTGCGAGCACGATCATCTTGCCGCGCTCGCCCCACTGCTCGACCGTGATGCCTTGAATCTCGATGCCGAGCGCCGCGTCAACGCCCGCGCCCGCCAGTTTGCTCACGGCTGCTCCGGCGATGGCTTTCGCCCCGGCCTTCGCCGCCTCCGTCCCGACCCACACCAAGAACGTTGCGATGACTGCGGGCATGACTATGCTCCTTTCAGTTTGTCTTCTGAGCGTGAGCTAAACTTCTTGCTCGGTCTATTCCATCCTGAGCGCGCGCCCGACCGAGGGGTCGCGGCGCACGCGCCAGATTTTCGAGTCGAGGTAGTAATGAACGAGCGCGTAGCCCCACAGGAAGCCGGAGGCCAACTGCGTGATGAAGGCTTCGGGGTCTGCGCCGTGGTTGACGTACTGGCGCGGGACTTGATACCAGATGCCGAAGACGAGTCCGAACAGAACGTAGTGAACCAGTCTTCGACTGATGAACTCCGCCGCGCCGTGTCGCTCGCGGCACGACTCGTCCTTTTTGTACTTCTGATTGTGAAACCAGACGAGGCGGTGATACTGGAAGTTGTGATAGATGGTGAGCATCGCAACGATTGCGATGGGCTTGTGCGGCATCGGCGTCATCAAAACGACCCAGTGCATCGGAATCGCGGCGGCGAGGAGCAGGTACTTCGGGACGTCTAACGCGAGGCCCGTGAACGCGCGTTGAACCTGACGCGCAAACCACGCGACCGACGCGACGACCGTCAACGCCAGAAGCGCGCTCTCTAACGCTCCGAGCCAGCCGTGGAGCGCGGCGGGCACGCGACGCAGAGCCTCCTCGTCGCGCGCGACGAAGAAGACGAACGGGTAAGTGAAGGCGACGAGGAGAAACGCGCGGTCGAGCGCGTTGTCGGCGCGCGCGAGGTCTTCGTTCTTCTTCTTGTAGAGAACCATGAAGCCGTAGTGCTGTTTGACGAGGTGGTAGTAGGCCCACAGCGCCGCGACGAAGAAGAAGACGAAGCCCAGACCGGCGAGAACCGCGACCGGGCCGACGGCAAAGAAGAGAAGCGACCACCACAAGAGTCGTCCGCGCGAGCGACGCTCCTCACGGTCGAAGTATGTGCGCGAGAAGGTTGCGAAGACGTGGGGCGCGTCAATCAGAATCGCCCACGCGGTGACCATCGGCACGAGCGGCACGACGCGCGCGACGTAAAGAGCGTAGAGCGCGTAGCTCGTTGCGACCGAGCCGATGAACCACACAAGGTCTTCGCGCGCGCCGATTATCCAGCGCAAGCTAACGGCGCGGCTCGCGTTGGCGGCTTCGAGCGTCGGCGTTCTCGTCGTGGTCGCGGACATAAAAGTTTGAAGAGAGTGTTTGCAGCCGTATAATTCAAACGTGCGAGGCGCGGCGGATTTTATCACAGCCGGTCGCGCACGCGGCAGGAGGATTCCGAACGTGGCCGAAGAAAATGAGGGACTCGAACGACTGCTCGCCGTGATGTTTCAGGCGCACCCTTGGCACGGCATTACGGCGGGCAAGGACGCGCCCGCGGTCGTTAACGCCTACATCGAAATCGTCCCGACCGACGCCGTGAAGTACGAACTAGACAAGGCTTCCGGCCACCTCAAGGTTGACCGACCGCAACGCTTCTCCTCGTTTCCGCCGATGCTCTACGGCTTCATCCCGCAAACGTTCTGCGGCGACCGCGTCGCCGAACTCTGCGACGAGTGCCTCGACGGAGAGGAGCACAGACACGGCGACGGCGACCCGATGGACATCTGCATCCTCACAGAGCGGCCCGCCTCGCACGCCGGATTCCTCGTGCGCGCCGTGCCCGTCGGCGGCCTACGAATGGTTGACGGCAACGAGGCCGACGACAAGATAATCGCCGTCCTTGAGAAGGACGTGGCCTACGGCCACATCGAAGACATCAAACAGATGCCGCCCGGTCTCGTCGAACGCTTGCAGCACTACTTCCTAACCTACAAACAACTCCCGCAAGAGAACCCGCGCCGCGTCGAAATCGCCGACGTTTACGACCGCGACGCCGCGCTCGAAACCATCCGCCGAAGCTTTGAAGACTACCGCGCTCGCTATGGCGCGCCAGAAGACCGCGTGAGCGAGTTGAAGCGTTTGCTCACTCGCTGAACGCTTCCTCGACGCCGCAGCGCGGGCAGCGCAGCGCCGTGCGCGACTCGTCCGTCCAGCGCGCGAGCGCGTGCGCCGACAGACGCGTCTCGCGCTCCTCGGCCTCGCCCTCGCGGAAGAAGCGCGGGAGCACGTCTGACGCGGGAATCGTCGTCGCATTCGGCGTGGCGTCCGCGTCGTCGCGCGCGCGGCAGCGCAGGCACGTCCAGCCGTAGCCTTCGTTCACGAAGTTCTTCATAGAAAAGAGGTCGGAGGTCAGAGGTCAGAGGTCAGTTAAAAACTCTGATACTGGCCTCTGACCTCTGGCCTCTTCTTTTAACGTCGGACGGGGCGGCGCTGTTGCTGCGATTCGGGAAGGAGTCGCACGGGGACGGTTGCGCGCTGGCCGTTGCTGCGAACGACTTCGACTTGGAGAACGTCGCCAAACTGGTGCTTGTCGAGAATTTTATAGAGGTCGTTCTGGTCGGCCATCTTCTCGCCGTCAATCGCCGTGATGATGTCGCCGACGATGAGGTCGCCGTCCGTGCTCTCTTCAAGCCCGCGAAGTCCAGCCGCCGCCGCCGAGCCGCTCGGATCAACCTGAAGAATCAGAAGCCCCTCACTGACGGGCAGGCGTATGCCGCGAAGGTCTGAGACAGCGCGCGGGTAGATGCCGAGTTTGGGACGTATGACGCGCCCGTCGCGTATGAGTTGCGGCACGACGCGCTTGGCGATGTTGACGGGGACGGCGAAGCCGACGCCGACCGAGCCGCCCGCGGGCGATAAGATTTGAGAGTTGATTCCAATCATGCGCCCTTGCGAGTCGAGCAGAGGGCCGCCGGAGTTGCCGGGGTTGATGGAGGCGTCGGTCTGAATCGCGCCTTCGATGATGCGCCCCATACGTTGCGACACGATTGGTCGTTGAAGGCCGCTGATGACGCCCGTCGTCAGCGTTCGGTCGAGGCCGAACGGGTTGCCGATGGCGAGAACCTTCTGGCCGACCGTTAGGCGGTCGGAGTCGCCGAGCGGGACGACCTTCAGAACGTCGCGCGGCGCGTTCACTTGAAGGACGGCTAGGTCTGTGTCGGGGTCGCGGCCCACTACGCGCGCCGGGTACGACTTGTCGCCGCCGAAACTCACCGAAACGTCGTCCGCGCCCTCGATGACGTGGAAGTTCGTGAGCACGTGTCCCTGCTCGTCAATCACCGAGCCTGAACCCGCGCCGCGCCCGCCCGCGTCGAAGAAGCCGCGCGCCTGCCGCGTCGTGTTAATCGAGACGACGCCGGGCGATATGGCGCGGAAGACTTCGATGTTGTTCTGCTCGTCTGTGGCGACCGAGGGGTCTGTTATCCCGGCGACGTTCGCGGTCGTGGCGTTGTCGTCGCTGTTGAAGGCCGCGGTCGGCTGCTGTAGGCGCGCGCCCCAGTGGTCGAAGCAGGCGACGCCGACCGCCGCGAAGAGCGCCGAAAGGAGCGCGACGGCGAGAATCTGCCGCGCCGAAATTCTGTACATGGCTCTATTTTCCGAAGATTTCATAATTTCACCTGACGAAAAAGTTTGCACTTAAGATGCCCGCGGCGCGGGCGACGTTGCGCTTCTGCGGTCGTCGCGGCACGCGCTTCCGGGGAGTCGGAATTTTACTACGAACTCGCGCCCGAAAGTGTTTTTCCAAACGCAGCGTCAACGCACGCGGACGCGCTTTGTCTGGATTCAGACGGAGGACGGGAAAAGTTCCAGCGCGGCATAAATACAGTACCGCGAGCGGAAGCCTCGCGGGTTAGATACAGTACCGCGAGCGGTAGCGAGCGGGTCTGCGTTACAAGATCAATCCTGTAATGGCTACCCGCTCGCTACCGCTCGCGGTACTGTATCTGTCGGACAGCGCGCTTCTTAGTAGAAGAGCGCGAACAATTTATCGGGGATGCGGAAGAATGCGGCGAGGGCTTCGGGCGGCTGCCAGCCGAGCGCGGACGCGCCCGTGGCGGCGTGTACGAGCATGAGCGTGAGGTAGAGTCCGAGCGCGAAGTGTAGGCCGCGGCGCGCGAGTGCGAGGTGCGAGGTGCGGTAGAGCGTCATGGCGACGAGCGCGCCGACCGTGAGTTTCGCCAGTAGAAACGGCGCGCTACCGTGATTCAGAAGGTAGGCCATCAGGCCGTTGCCTTCGGTTGCGACGCCGCCGCGCACCCACATGATCGTGAGTTGCGCGTCGAGCCAGTTCAAGAAGAAAAGCAGAAGGCTTTTAGAAAAGGCGCTCATCGCGGAATAGTCCCTTCCACGGCCAACTTTGTTTAACTTTCCGCCCCTGAAACGACCAAACCCCCAGTCGCCAAAGACTGGGGGTTTGAAATCGCACCAACGGAGGAATGAGAACTCTCTAACTAACGCCGACAATACAGTTCTAATGCGCCCGCGCTTCCAGTCAAATGATGAATGCGGAATGCGGAATGATGAATAAAAAACAGCATCCTTCTCATCATTCATCACTCCGCATTCCGCATTCATCATTTCACTCAACGCCTTTCTGTTTGACGAGCGCATAGACGGCGTCGAGGTCGGCGGGGACGCCCGCCGTCAAGTTCTCCGCGCCCGTCGCGGTGACGAGTATGGTGTCTTCGAGTCGCATGTGAATCTTCTTGGCGGGGAATTCGATTATCGGCTCGACGTTGAAGACGACGCCGGGCTGGAGCGCGACGCCGGTGGCGAGCGCGTCCGAGCCTACGTCGTGGACTGAGAGGCCGACGTAGTGGCCCACGTAGCGACCGAGCGCGAGGAACTCTTGGCGGAAGCCGTGCTTCGTATAGACGGCCTCGGCGACGTCCTGCAACTGTCCGAGCGTGACGCCGGGCTTGATGGCCGCGATGAGCGACGCGCGCGCTTCGAGTATGCAGCGATACATACGTTCCTGCTCCGGCGTGAATGTGCCGGAGACGGGCCAAGTGCGTGTGATGTCCGACTCGTAGTATTCAAAGTCAGCGCCGTAGTCCATCAGAACGACTTCGCCCGCCTGCATCTGGCGCGAGTTGCGCTCGTAGTGCCAGACGACCGTGTTCGGCCCTGAAGCGACGATGGGCGTGAACGCGTCGCCACGCGCGCCGAGCTTCGTCTGCGCGAAACGCGCCGCCGCTTCAACCTCATACTCATACTCGCCCGCGTGCGTCCCGCGCATCGCGGCCTTCATTCCTTCCGCGCCAATCTGCCCGCTGCGGCGCATGCGTTCTATCTCGTAAGGCGTCTTGACGAAGCGCAACTTGTCGAGCAGCGCGTTCACGTCTGAGAGCGGCAGCGCCGGATAAAGTTCGTGCAGGCGTTTGACGGCTTGCTTCGCCGCCGGCGTGTAGCTGTAGAGCGGGTGCGTCGAGAGTTCGCGCTCGAACTCTTCAGCCTCGCCGCGCGAAAACTGAAGCGTGTCGGGCGCGCTCAAAGGCACGTAGAACTTCTGCGCGAGTTTGGCGGCGAGGCCAAAGACGTTCAAAAACTCTTCGCGCGGCAGCACGTGCGTCAGTCCGTAAGCGTCCGCCGCGTTCTCGGTTTCGAGAAGCCCCGGCCCTTCGACGCGAACCTTCCACTTGGGACGGCGTTCGGCGAAGACGATGCTCTGCCGCGTCTTCCCCACGAGCAGCAGAATCGCGCCCGGCTCCTCGACGCCCGTGAGGTAGTAGAAATCGGGCGACTGCCGGAACTTGACGGCGTGGACGTGCGCGTCGCCCGCGAAGACGACGGCGACACCGTCCGCTATCTGGTCTAACAAGCGCGCGCGGCGCGCGGCAAACTCGGCCTTGTCGAACTGCGCTTGCGCGAAGACCGGCGCGGCGAGCGCGAGAACTAAGGCGAGCGCGCTGAGAAGTCGGAAGAGGTTGCGCTTCGGGCGTGACATTTCGTTTGCTCCTCGTTGGTTTCTGACGACTCGGACAAAGTTAACACGAGCGCGTCCGTCGTGTCAGATTGCGCGAGCGAGCGCGCTCAAACTGACTGAATGCTGTCACGCGCGCTGAGCGATTGAACCCGCCGTTTCGCGTTTTCCCCGCCAAATTCGCACGGTTTTCGTCGGCACGGCATTTGACATGTCGTTTCGCGGCTACATCTGTGCGGTCTGCTTTTGGCAGTTCCAAAGTTTCCGTTCGAGCCGGAGAGCTTTTGAAATGAATCTCATTAGACGCTCTGTCGTTCTCAGTTACGTCGCGGTCGCCGCGCTTCTACTCTCATCCTTCGCGTTCGCCTCCGGCGCGCAAACGCGCGCTGCGCGCGAAGACTCAGCGGCCACGCGCCTCGACGCGCTCAACGCCTACGCGCAAGACTTGACTAAGGCCGCGCGCACGTCGGAGGCAAGCAGCGACGATTCAAGCGCGACCGTCGCGCGCGTGCTGCGCGTGCTCTCGCGGCGCGAGGGACGCAGCAACCCTCTGCTCGTCACGGACAACGCCGCGAATGGAAGGGCCGTGGTCGAGACGGTCGCGCGTCGAGTAGTCGCGGGCGAAGCGCCTGACTCTCTGCGCGGCGCGAAAATCTACGCGCTCGACGCCGGACGACTCCTCGCCGGCTCGAAGAGCGGCGCGGAGTTCGGACAGAAGTTCGCAGCCGTCCTGCGCGACGTGAAAAGGGCGGACGGTCGCATCGTCCTCTTCGTGGAAAACTTGGACGGGCTTCTCTCTTCTAAAGAGGAACAGGCCGCGAGCGCCGCGCTCGACGCGCTCGCCGCCGAAATCGAACGCGGCACGGTGAAGATGATAGGCGCTGTGACGCCCGCGGCCTTCGAGTTGAAGATGCCGCGAACGGGCGCGCTCAAGTCGCGCGTGCAGGAAATCTTTATTGATAAAGACGAGTCGGCGCAGGCCGATGATGAAGGCGACGCTGGCGAGACTTCGGATGCGGAGTCGAACGGCGCGGGCTTCACGGGCGAGCGCATCTCACCCGACCTCCGCGACGCCTTGAACGGCGGCGGAAGTTCGCAACGCATCTCGGTCATACTTCAGGGCGAGGATTTGAAGAACACCGCGCTTCTCAACTTTCTCAAAGAGAGCGGCGCGCGCGTCGGCGGAAACTTCGCGGGCCTCGGCGCGCAGTTCGTGGAGATGCCTCTGTCCGCCGTGCGTCGCCTGTCTGAACTGCGCGGCGTTTCGTACGTCTCTTTGGACGGCGAGACGAAGTCGCTCGACGGCCACCTTTCGACGACGACGGGCAAGGACGAGATAGAGACGGAACAGATCGTCACGCGTTCCGGCGTAGTCGAAGTCAGAAGCGTTGACGGCAAGGGCGTCGGCATCGCAATCCTCGACTCAGGCATCTACGCCGCGCACAAGTCTTTCCTCGACCGCACGGGCAAGTCGCGCGTGGTCTTCAGTCGTGATTTCACGGGCGAGGGCCGAACAGACGACCCTTACGGACACGGAACGCACGTCGCGGGAATCGCCGCCGGAAACGGGCAGATTGCCAACGGCGCGTATGAGGGCGTCGCGCCCGACGCAAACATCATCAACCTGCGCGTCTTAAACTCGCAGGGCACGGGCACGGTCTCCGGCCTCCTCGCCGCGCTCGACTGGCTGCTCGCCAACCGCACGCTCTACAACATACGCGTCGCAAACCTTTCACTCGGCACGGCGGCAATCAATTCCTACCGCAACGACCCCGTGTGCCGCGCCGTCCGTCGCTTGGTTGACGCGGGCGTGGTCGTCGCGGTCGCCGCCGGCAACGACGGCAAGGACGCGAGCGGCAGGAAAATCTACGGCGCGATTCACGCGCCGGGCGACGAGCCTTCGGCCATTACGGTCGGCGCGTCGAACACCTTCGGAACTAACACGCGCAGCGACGACGTTGTTGCGACCTACTCATCGCGCGGCCCGACGCGCGGTTTCTGGACTGACCTTCTGGGCGTGCGCCACTACGACAACCTCGTCAAGCCCGACGTGGTTGCGCCCGGCAACAAGCTCATCAGCGCCGAGTCGGAGAGCAACCTTCTCGTCGGGAAGAACCCTTCGCTCGACCGCAACGTCAGCGCGTCGCCCGACAGCGAGATGATGACTCTGAGCGGCACGTCGGTTTCGACTCCCGTCGTCGCCGGCACAGCCGCGCTCATGCTTCAGGTCAACCCGCTGCTCACGCCCAACCTCGTCAAAGTGCTTTTGATGTACACGGCGCAGCAGCTTCGCGGCTTCAACGCGTTCGAGCAGGGCGCGGGGCAGCTCAACATCGCGGGCGCGGTCACGCTCGCCGAGCGCGCGCAACTCAAGAAGAACGGCAAGACGCACGCGGGCACGCCCCTCTTCGACACGTCGCCGCAGCCCTACACAACCATCGCCGGCCACACCTTCACTTGGTCGCTCGGAATCATCGTCGGCAAAAGTTTTGCCACCGGCCCCGGCCTCGTCCTCTATCAGAAAACTTACGACCTCGGCGTACTGCTCTCAGACGGCATAACCATCTCCGAAGGCGTCCTCTTGTCCGACCGTTCGATTTGGACGACGGGCGTGACCATCAGCGAAAGCATCCTGACGAGCAACGGCACGATGATGAGCGACGGCACGCCGTTCTGTAGCGCGGGCGTGTTGCTTGGCGACGGCGTTCTCTTGAGCGACGGCGTGCTGTTGGGCGACGGAGTTCTCTTGAGCGACGGCGTGATCATGGGCGACGGCGTGCTTTTGAGCGACAGCACGCGCGCTATGCTCGCGCTCGTCAAAGGCGACCCGACGGCCTCTATGGCGACGGTCAAAGATAATGGAACGTTGAATCTGAACTACTGAAATCAGTATTCCCGCGCGCCTTCGTCATAAGCGCGCCCGAACCGCCGTCACAACCCGACGCGACCGTTGGTTCGGGAAGGGAAGGAGAAAAAGATGTCAGTGGCAACACTCATGGAAGACGTGATGGAGAGGACGCAGTTTCTACCTCGCGCGGAAGCCGGCGTCGAGACGCGCGCGCTTGAAGAGCGCGAGCGCGAGGAGGTTCTAGCGTTTCTAGCCGAGCGCGCCGTCCACACGGTCTGCATGGCCGGACTCATACGCGACAACGGCATCGAGAGCGCGTTCAACCGCGGAACGTTCTACGGCTGCCGCAACACCGAAGGACGACTCGAAGGCGTCGCGCTCATCGGCCACGCCACTCTCCTCGACGCGCGTACGCGACGCGCCTACGAAGAGTTTGCGCTCGTCGCGCAAGCCTCGACGCGCACGAACATGATAATGGGCGAATCGGACGCCGTCGAAGAGTTCTGGAACGCGTACACGGACGCGGGCCAGCAGATGCGCCGCGCGTGCCGCGAACTCCTCTTCGAGCTTCGCAAGCCCGTTCAGGTTCTGAGCGAGGTCGAGGGCCTTCGGCTCGCCACGCCGGAAGAGTTAGACATCATCGTCCCCGTCCACGCCGGACTCGCCGAAGCCGAGAGCGGCGTCAACCCGCTCGACAGAGACGCCGAAGGCTTCCGCGCGCGCGCACTTCGACGCATTGAGCAGAGCCGCGTGTGGGTCGTCGTCGGCGAAGCGGGCCGCCTCGTCTTCAAGGCCGACGTGCAGGCCGAGACGCCCGAAGTCATCTACCTCGAAGGCGTCTATGTCAATCCGTCCGAGCGCGGCACGGGCATAGGCCGCGCCTGCCTCAAACAACTCAGCCGCGAGCTATTGTTCAAAACGCGCGCGGTTTGTCTCCTCGTCAACGAAGAGAACAAACGCGCGCACGCCTTCTACCACCTTTGCGGCTTCCGCCTCCGCGCCATCTACGACACGATCTTCTTGCACTTGAATTGAACGAGTCGCATCACAGAAACTACACAAAGGCCGCGTGAGACAGTTCTAAGGAGACTGTCTCGCGTGGCCTTTACTTATATTGATTTTAATTGAGTGTTCGGTGCGAAGGGAAATTCACCACAGAGACACAGAGTTTTCACGGAGGTTGCACAGAGTTTTAAATCCTCTGTGCAATCTCCGTGTTCTCTGTGTCTCTGTGGTTAACTCTTCTTGAGGTGCGTAGCGAAGGAGAGGGCGGCCAGTATGTCTTCACGTTCGAGGTCTTCGTAGTCTGTGAGAATCTCGTCAGGCGACATTCCCGAACTTAGCAGTTCGAGAATGGTCTCGACCGGGTAACGCAGGCCACGGATGCAGGGCTTGCCGTGACAGACGTTTGGATCAATCGTGATGCGTTCCGCCAGATTCATAAAACGCCTCCGACTGAAATCATATCACAGACGACTCCTCACGACGCGGCGGCCTCATCGGCGGTGATGATGCGGAGGTTGGGCGAGTCTTGTAGGACGTGTGTGCCGGGGGGGACGGAGTGTGTGAGCCAGACGTTGCCGCCGATTACAGAGCCGCGACCGACGACCGTGTCGCCGCCGAGGATGGTCGCGCCAGCGTAGATGACAACGTCGTCCTCAATCGTCGGGTGGCGTTTGGTGTGGCGAACGAGTTGGCCGTCGGAATCCTTGTCGAAGGAGAAAGCGCCGAGCGTGACGCCCTGATAGAGTTTGACGTTGTCGCCGATTACAGCCGTTCCGCCGATGACGACGCCCGTGCCGTGGTCTATGAAGAAGCTCGAACCGATGCGCGTCGCCGGGTGTATGTCAATCCCTGTTCGCTGGTGAGCATACTCGGTCATGATGCGCGGGATGAGCGGGACGCCCAGAGTGTGTAGCTCGTGCGCGAGACGATAGACCGCAACGGCTTGAAGGCCGGGGTAACTGAAAATTATCTCGTCGTAACAGACCGCCGCCGGGTCGCCGTCGTACGCGGCCTTCACGTCGGAGGCGAGCGCCTCGCGCACGGCGGGCAGGCGCGCGAGAAACTCTTCGGCGCACTCGGTCGCTTGACGCTCCGTTACGGGGCACGCGTCGTCGAGACGCTGGCCGTGGTTGATTGCGCGGCTTATCTGCTCGGTCAGCGTCTCGTAGAGCCAAGCGGCCTGCGACTCAACGTGGAGACGCAAGGAAGCGCCCGTCAAACCTTGCGCGCCTGCATAGCCGGGGAAGAGAAGTTCGTTGAGCGCGTCGAGCGCGCGCACGGCCTCGGCGCGCGACGGCAGCGGACGACGGTCGAGGTGGTGAATCTTCACGCCCTCGCGCGTGTACGATTCGACGAGCGCGCCGGCGGCCCGGCTTACTTTCTCATTCATAAAAACAGTCTGAAGTCTGAAGTCTGGAGTCTGGAGTCAAGACCAAAGCTCTCTTGCTTTGACTCCAGACTCCAGACTTCAGACTCCAGACTTTGGTTTATTCAATCTCTATCCCGCGCTCCTTGGCGATGCCGCGGGCCTTCATGATTACGTCGTCGTCGAGTTGGCCGCCGCCGCTCATCCAGCCCTCAACCTCTTCGGCTGGGCGACCCAAGGCGACCGCAAACTTCTCGTTGTCGGAGTCGAAGCCCAAGTCGCGCAGGCGTCGGAGAATGTCTAGCCCTTGGGCGTTGTCCGTGCCGCGGTCGTCGAGCGGATTCTCGTTCTGATTCGACACTTCGTTCGCGTTCTTCTCAAGTTCGTTCTTCGCTTCAGCCATTGTTCGTTGCCCCCTGTTCAATGTCGCCCACGGTGGCCGTGTAGCCCACGTCCTGAATCTTCTTGATGAGCGTCTGCTGCCGCACGACGTTATCGTCGAACTCGACCACGGCAGTCTTCCCGCCGAACGTCACGTCGGCGCTTTCGACGCCCGCCGTCTCTTCCAGAGTCTCCTTGATGAGCGCGGCGCACGAGTCGCAGTGCATTCCCTTGATGTGAAACTCGGTCTTCATAACTCGCCTCCCTCCTTGAAGTCGCCCGGCGCGCCCACGCATGAAGAGGGCGCGAACGGAACATGAAATTTTCGTCTTACGCGTGTTGACGCGTATTATATCGCACGCCGCGCGCCCGAAGCCACGCGCGCGCGTGAGAGACGGGCAAACTACAGATGCGATGAACGAATGTGAGAGCATGTCTTAAAAGATGAGGCATTGAGATTTAGTGAAGGAAGATTTCACCACAGAGGGCACAGAGGATTTCACGGAGGACACAAAGAAATTCTCCGTGAACTCTGTGAAGACCTTTGCGCCCTCTGTGTTTAACTCTTCTTCCTAGACGCGCTCTAATGAAGTGATGGAAGGACGACGAACGAATGTGACGATTGCGGACGCTTTGCGCGAGGCGTCGGCGACTCTGCGCGCGTCGGGCGTCCGCGAAGCGCGGCGCGACGCGGGCGTGCTCCTCGCGCACGCGACCGCGCGCGACCGCGCGTTTCTCATCGCGCACGCCGACGAAGAGTTGACGACGGAGCAACTCGCGTCGTTTCGCGCAAGCGTCGAGCGGCGCGGGGCGGGCGAGCCTTTGCAGTACATCACGGGCCGGCAGGAGTTTTACGGCCTTGAGTTTGAAGTCAACCCCGTCGTGCTCATCCCGCGCCCCGAAACCGAACTGCTCGTCGAGACCGCGCTTGAGATTCTCGGTGAAACAACGTCGCCGCTCGTCTGCGACGTTGGAACGGGTTCGGGCTGCGTCGCCGTCTCCATACTCCACGCGCGCACGGACGCGCGCGCCTTCGCGCTCGACATCTCCCACGCCGCCCTCCGCGTAGCCGCCGCGAACGCCGCGCGCCACAGTGTTATTGAAAGGACGACCCTTCTCGTCTCCGACTGCTTCGACGCGCTCCGAACGGACGAGCACAGAGAGACGCGCTTCGACCTCGTCGCGTCGAACCCGCCTTACGTCGCGGAAGACGAGTTGGCGAGTCTCCAACGCGAAGTCAGCGAGCACGAGCCGCGCGCGGCGCTCACGCCCGGCGGCGACGGACTCTCCGTCATACGCCGTCTGATTAACGACGCCCCGCGCTTCCTCAAGCCGCGCGGCCACCTCGTCTTTGAAATCGGCTTCGGCCAAAGCGAGCGCGTCGCCGCGCTCATAGACGCGCGCACGTGGACGCTGCTCGACGTGCGCCGCGACCTTCAAGGCATCCCGCGCACCGTCGTCCTTCGCCTCGCGCGCTAGTCGCGCGCCGTGCTAGAATCCGCGGAAAATTCAGAGGCTAGAGACTAGAGGCTAGAGACTAGCGAGAACACGTCTTACTAGCCTCTAGCCTCTAGCCTCTAGCCTCTAACTTATGGATAAATTTCGCATCACTGGCGGTCGCCCTTTAAGCGGGCGGGTGACGATAAGCGGGGCGAAGAACTCGGCGCTTCCGTGCATGGCCGCGGCCATACTGACGGGCGAGACGGTGACGCTGCACAACGTCCCGTACGTGCGCGACTGCTTGACGCAGCGACGCCTTTTGGAAGACTTGGGCGCGACAGTCCTCGTCCCAGACCTTCGCACGCACAAGATTGCGGCCACAAACATCGAGTTGTTTGAAGCGCCGTACGACCTTGTGAAGACGATGCGCGCGTCCGTTCTCGCGCTTGGGCCTCTGGTCGCGCGCTTCGGCAAGGCGAAGGTCAGTCTGCCCGGCGGATGCGCAATCGGCACGCGCCCCATAGACATGCACCTCGAAGCGTTGAAGCTTCTCGGCGCGCAGGTGCGTCTCGAATCGGGCTACGTTGTCGCGCGCGCGCCGAAGGGCGGGCGTTTGAAGGGCGGCGAAGTGAACTTCCCGAAGGTGACGGTGACGGGGACGGAAAATCTTTTGATGGCCGCGACGCTCGCGCGCGGAACGACGCGTCTGAATAACGCGGCGCGCGAACCCGAAATCGCAGACCTCGCCGAACTACTCAACCGCATGGGCGCGCGCGTGCGCGGCGCGGGGACGGAGACGATCACGGTCGAGGGCGTCGAACATTTGGGCGGCGCGGAGCACACGATCATCCCCGACCGCATCGAGACGGGAACGTTTCTAGTCGCGGCGGCGATAACGGGCGGCGAGCTTGAAGTCAAAGACTGCCAACCACGGCAGCTTGAGTCGGTCGTCGCAAAACTGCGCGAGGCCGGAGTCGAGATTGATGAAGTCAACCCGACGACGCTGGTCGTGCGTCGTTCATCGAAGGGCCTGCGCGCGCGCGACGTTACGACAGACCCTTATCCGGGCTTTCCCACCGACATGCAGGCGCAGTACATGGCCTTGATGACGCAGGCCGAAGGCCGCGCGCGCGTGACCGAGACGATTTTCGAGAACCGTTTCATGCACGCCTCCGAGATGCAGCGCATGGGCGCGCGCATACAGGTCGAGAGCCACAGCACCGCGCTCGTCGCGGGGCCGTCGCGATTGTCGGGCGCGCGTGTGCAGGCGTCCGACTTGCGCGCGTCGGCCTCGCTCGTGCTCGCCGGACTCGCTGCGCGCGGCGAGACGACGATAGAGCGCGTCTATCACATAGACCGCGGCTACGAAAAGATTGAAGCGAAGCTGCGCGCCGTCGGCGCTGAGATCGAGCGCGTGCGCGAGTCTGTGACGGCGCAACTGCCGCCGGTCGAAACCGTCACGGCTTGACGAACGGAAGCGAAGTGAGACGAGCGATAAGAACGAAAGGCGCGACGCTCGCAACGCCGGGCACGACGCGACACGCGGCAAACTTTGACGCGCGCCGCGCGCCGCGCGTTTTGACGAGAGAAGAGTTGACGCGACACTTGCTCGCGCTCGTGCTCGCGGCGGTGCTCGCGTGGTACACGTTCGTCGTTCCCTCGAACGCGCACGCGAACGTCGCGCGGACGCGTTCGGACGACGACGCGGAGAACGGTGGCGAAGTTCGATTCAACAGTTCCGAAGTCGCCGTTGACGAACTCGACTGGCCCGAATACATCTACTTGGACTAAACGGCGTGAAGTGAGTTAACCGGCGGCGAGAATCATGGCGACAAGTGAAGACTGCATCTTCTGCAAAATCGTCGCGGGCGCTATCCCCGCGTCGAAAGTTTTCGAGGACGAGCGCGCGCTCGCCTTCCGCGACATAAACCCGCAAGCGCCCACGCACGTCCTCATCATCCCGCGCGCGCACATCTCGTCATTGAATGAAGCGGAGGAGACGGACGAGGCGCTGCTCGGACACCTCCTGCGCGTCGCCGCGCGCGTGGCAAGCGACGAGGGACACGCCGAAGGCGGCTACCGAACGGTCATCAACACCGGCGCGGGCGCGGGACAAACGGTCTTCCACATACACGTACACCTCCTCGGCGGTCGTCGCCTCACTTGGCCTCCGGGATAAAAGGTACAGTACCGCGAGCGGTAGCGAGCGGGTTCAGGTACAGTACCGCGAGCGGTAGCGAGCGGGTCGTTCAGGTACAGTACCGCGAGCGGGAGGGAGAGGGGCGTCTTAAAAAATTAAAATTTTTTTC
>Ga0081539_10002425_pt1 | contig 26340 bp, 25 predicted proteins | sample TabmetS4T2R2_FD_71023 | JGI IMG/M metagenome (GOLD analysis project Ga0081539, IMG submission 71023) | Tabebuia heterophylla rhizosphere microbial communities from the University of Puerto Rico - S4T2R2 | ecosystem: Host-associated > Plants > Roots > Rhizosphere ...
CAGTGGTCGCGGACCGGGTGGGCGACGGGAGGCATCGGCCGAGGGTACAGACGCGCATCCTCCGCCCCGCGACCACGAACGTCCGTGGCGTTACACGCTTGTTGTCACGCGATGGACGTTCACCGCGGGAGGCGGCGGTACAGCTCCACCGTCTCCTGCGCGATCGCGCCCCAATCGAAGCGCTCGATGACCCGGGCGCGCCCCGCTCGGCCCAGCTCGGCCGCACGCGCGGGGTCGCGGACGAGCTCGTTCAGCCTCTCGGCGAAGTCGCCTGCGAACCGCGCCGGGTCGCGCGGCTCGCCGGTCCCGTCGTCGACCGGGTCGATCGGCACGAGCAGGCCGGTCGTGCCGTCGTCGACGACCTCGACGATCCCGCCGGTCGCGGTCGCGACGACCGCGGTCTCGCAGGCCATCGCCTCGAGGTTGACGATCCCCAGCGGCTCGTAGATCGACGGGCACGCGAAGACCGTCGCGTGGCTGAGGATCTGGATGACCTCGGGCTTGGGCAGCATCTGCTCGATCCACAGCACCCCGTCGCGCTGCGCGCGCAACCGCTCGACGCGCCCCGACACCGCCGCCTCGATCTCCGGCGTGTCCGGCGCGCCCGCGCAGAGGACGAGCTGGACGCCCGGGTCGACGTGCTCCATGGCGGCCAGCAGGTGCTCGACGCCCTTCTGGCGTGTGATCCGCCCGACGAAGGCGATCGCCGGCGCACCTGGGTCGATGCCGTGGCGCTCGAGCGCGTCCGTCGCCCCATCGGGCGCGTACTCGGCCGCGTCGATCCCGTTGTAGATCACGCTCACCCGCGCGGGATCGACGGCCGGATAGGCAGCCAGGACGTCGTGGCGCATCCCTTCCGACACCGCGATGACCGCGTCGGCCGCCTCGATCGCCGTGCGCTCGCAGAAGCTCGACAGCGCATAGCCGCCGCCGAGCTGCTCGGCCTTCCACGGGCGCAGCGGCTCGAGCGAGTGGGCGGTCATGACGTGCGGGATGTCGCGCACGAGCTTGCTCAGGTGCCCGCCGAGGTTCGCGTACCAGGTGTGGCTGTGGACGACGTCGGCGTCGGCGGTCCCCGCGGCCATCGTCAGGTCGATCGACATCGCCCGCAGCGCGGCGAGCTCGGGCTCGGGTCCCGCGAGCGCGTCCCAGGCCTCGTGGCCGGTCGCCCCCTCGCGCGCCGCGCCCCATGCGTGGACGTCGACGTCGATCAGCTTGCGCAGCTCGCGCGCGAGATACTCGACGTGGACTCCCGCGCCCCCGTAGACGTCGGGCGGGTACTCGCGCGTGAGCAGCGCCGCCTTCACTCGACGGTGGCGCCCTTCGGGATCACCACGATCCCGCCGTCGGAGACGTGGAAGCCGCGCGCGCGGTCGGCGTCGGGATCGACGCCGAGCTGCGCGCCCGGCCCGATGCGCACGCCCTTGTCGACGATCGCGCGGCGCACCACCGCGTCGCGCGCGACGTCGACGTCCTGAAAGAGCACCGAGTCCTCGACCACCGCGTGGGTGTGCATGTGCACGCCCGGAGACAGGACCGATCGGCGCGCGCACCCACCCGAGATGACCACGCCCGCGCAGACCATCGAGTCGAGCGCCTGCCCGCGGCGGTCCTCGTCGTCGAAGACGAACTTCGCCGGCGGCAGCGGCTCGGGGCGCGTGAGGATCGGCCACTCGCGGTTGTAGAGGTTGAAGATCGGGCTGACGGAGATGAGGTCCATGTGCGCGTCGTAGAAGGCGTCGATCGTCCCGACGTCGCGCCAGTAGCCCTTGTCGCGCTCGGTCTCTCCCGGCACGACGTTCTGCGAGAAGTCGTAGACCTGCGCCTCGCCGCGCCCCACGAGCATCGGCACGATGCTGCCGCCCATGTCGTGCTTGGAGCTCGCGTCGTCGGCGTCCTCGGTCACCGCTTCGATGAGCGCCGACGTCGTGAAGACGTAGTTGCCCATCGAGGCGAAGACCTGGTCGGGCGCGTCGGGCAGGCCGACGGCGTCCGTGGGCTTCTCGCGGAACGCCGCGATGGTCAGCCCGTCGCCGGCCGTCTCGATCACCCCGAACTGGTCGGCCTGGTCCAGCGGAGCGCGGAGCGCCGCGACCGTCACCGCGGCGCCGCTTTCGATGTGCTGATCGAACATCTGCCGCGGGTCCATCCGGTAGATGTGGTCGGCGCCGAAGACGCAGACGTACTCGGGCCGCTCGTCGTAGAGCAGGTTGAAGTTCTGGTAGATCGCGTCGGCCGAGCCGGCGAACCAGTGCGGCCCGCGGCGCATCTGCGCGGGCACCGGCGTGACGTAGTTGCCCAGCAGCGGCGAGAGGTTCCACGTCGTCGAGACGTGGCGGTCCAGCGAGTGGCTCTTGTACTGCGTGAGCACGACGATCTTGCGCAGCCCCGCGTTGACGAGGTTCGACAGCGCGAAGTCGATGAGGCGGTAGTTGCCGCCGAACGGGACGGCGGGCTTCGCGCGGTCGGCGGTGAGCGGCGCCAGGCGCTTGCCCTCGCCGCCGGCGAGCACGATGCCGAAGACGTCAGCCACCGAGGGCACCTGTCACGAGCTTCTGCGCCTCCTCGATCACCTTCTCGAGATGGTCCTCGCCGTGGAAGCTCTCGGCGTAGACCTTGTAGACGTCCTCGGTACCCGATGGCCGCGCGGCGAACCATGCGCTCTCGGCGACCACCTTCACGCCGCCGATCGGCGCGTCGTTGGCCGGGGCGCGCGTGAGCACGTCGCGGATCGGCTCGCCGGCGAGCTCCTCGGCGGTCACCTGATCGGCCGAGAGCTTGCCGAGCTTGGCCTTCTCGTCGGGCGAGGCGGCGACGTCGACGCGCCGGTACGCCGGCCGGCCGAGCCGCTCGGCGAGGCGATCGTAGGTCTCGCCGGGATCGTTGCCGGTGCGCGCGGTGAGCTCGGCGGCCAGCAGGCAGGGGATGAGGCCGTCCTTGTCGGTCGTCCACGCGGCGCCGTCGAGGCGCAGGAACGAGGCGCCGGCGCTCTCCTCGCCGCCGAAGCCGATCGACCCGTCGAGCAGCCCTTCGACGAACCACTTGAAGCCGACCGGCACCTCGAGCAGCCGCCGCTCGAGGTCGGCGGCGACGCGGTCGATGATCGCGCTCGAGACCAGCGTCTTGCCGATCCCCGTCCGCCCCGACCAGTCGCGGTTGCCCCCGAAGAGGTAGGCGACGCAGACGGCGAGGTGGTGGTTGGGGTTCAGCAGCCCCGCGCCCGACGTGACGATCCCGTGGCGGTCGGCGTCGGGGTCGTTGGCGAAGGCGACGTCGAAGCGATCGGCCAGCTCGCGCAGCTTGGCCATCGCGTACGGCGACGAGCAGTCCATCCGGATCTTGCCGTCCCAATCGACGGGGACGAAGCGGAAGGTCGGGTCGATCGCGTCGTTGGTGATCGTGATGTCGAGGCCGTGGCGGTCGCGGATGGCGACCCAGTAGGCGTAGCTCGCGCCACCGAGCGGATCGACGCCGAGCTTCAGGCCGTTCTCGCGAATGAGGTCGATGTCGACCACCGAGGGGAGGTCGTCGACGTAGGCCGAGACGTAGTCGTGGCGGTGCACGGTCGGCGCGCGATCGGCCGGCGCGCGCTGGACCTCGCGCAGGCCGTCCTCGAGCAGGCGGTTGGCCTCGTCCTGGATCCAGCCGGTGACGTCGGTGTCGGCCGGCCCGCCGTGCGGCGGGTTGTACTTGACCCCGCCGTCGGTCGGCGGGTTGTGCGACGGCGTGACCACGATGCCGTCGGCGGTGCGCGCCGGGCCGGACTTGCGGTTGTGCGTGAGGATCGCGTGCGAGATCGCCGGCGTCGGCGTGTAGCCGTCGTCCTGGTCGACCATCACGTCGACGTCGTGGGCGACGAGCACCTCGACGATCGTCCGCGCCGCCGGCTCGGAGAGCGCGTGCGTGTCGCGCCCGAGGTAGAGCGGTCCGTCGATGCCCTGCTGGGCGCGGTAGCGGCACACCGCCTCGGCGACCGCGAGCACGTGGGCCTCGTTGAACGTCCGGGCGGTCGAGGTGCCGCGGTGCCCGGAGGTGCCGAAGGCCACGCGCTGCGTGGGCTCCGCGGGGTCGGGACGCTCGTCGTAGTAGGCGCCGATGAGGGCGTCGACGTCGACGAGGTCGGCCGGATCGGGGAGGTGACCGGCCTTCTCGCTCACGCTCATAGCGCGGGACTGTAGTCTCGCGCGCGCTTTGGCCGAGTCCGCCGACAACCTCATCCTCGTGGGCGGCGAGGCGCTGTACGACCTGGTGCCCGCCGGCGGCGAGGAGCTGCGCGCGCACCCCGGCGGCGGGCCGTTCAACACGGCGCGCACGATCGCCCGCCTGGGCGAGCGCGTGGCCTATCTGGGGCGCCTGTCGAGCGACCGCTTCGGGGCCACGCTGCGGCGGATGCTCGGCGAGGACGGCGTGCTGCTCGACGCCGTCGTCGACACCGAGGATCCGACGACCCTGGCGCTCGCCGAGGTCGATCTCGATGGCAGCGCGGTCTACCGCTTCTACGAAGGCGGAACGTCGGCACCGGGGCTGACACCAGAGGCGGCGCTCGCCGCGCTGCCGCCGAACATCGGCCTGCTGCACGTCGGCACGTTCGGCTTCGAGCCGCTGTCCGCCGCGCTGGAGGCGGTGGTTGACGCGCTCGCGGACCGCGCGCTCATCGCCGTCGATCCCAACGTGCGGCCCGTGCGCGTCACCGAGGGCTATCGCGCGCGGCTGGATCGCGTCATCGCGCGCAGCGACGTGGTCAAGCTCTCCGAGGACGACCTCGCGTGGATGGAGCCGGGCGCGCACCCGCGGGCGCTGCTCGATCGCGGGCCGACGGCGGTGCTGCTCACGCGCGGCGCCGCCGGCGCCCTGGTCGTGGGCACCGGCGGCGAGGTCGAGATCCCTGCGCCGAAGGCGAAGGTCGTCGACACCATCGGCGCCGGCGACGCCTTCGGCGGCGCCTTCCTGGCCTGGTGGCGGTCGCGCGGACTCCCGCGCGACCGCCTGGCCGACCTCGACACGGTGGCCGAGGGCGCCCGCTTCGCCGCACTCGTCGCGGCGGTCACCTGCGAGCGCCCCGGCGCGTCACCCCCGCGCCTCGGCGAGCTGCCGACCGCGTAGGCGAGCGGGCTTGACCCGCGGCCCGTGGCGCCCCAGCAGCGCCACCACCGCCGGCAGCGCGAGCGCCCGCACCACCGTCGCGTCCAGCAGGATCGCCGTCGCCAGCCCGACGCCGAGCTGCTTCATCGACAGCAGCCGCAGCGTCGCGAAGACGGCGAAGATTGCCACCATCACCACCGCCGCGCTCGTCACCGTGCCCGCGGTGGAGGCGACGCCTTCGGCGGCCGCCTCGCGCGGCGACAGCCCGGACCGCCGCGCCTCGCGGATGCGCTCGAGCACGAGCACCGTGTAGTCCATCGAGAGCCCGAAGAGGATCACGAAGGAGAACAGCGGCAGCCAGTTGACGATCGAGCCGTTGGAGGTGAAGTTCAGCGCGCTCTCGGCCCAGCTGTGCTGGAAGACCGCGACGAGCACGCCGTAGGCGGCGCCGACCGACAGCAGGTTCAGCCCGACGACCGCCGCGGCCAGCGGGACCGAGCGGAACGCCGCGACGAGCAGCACGAGGGCCAGCGCGAGGACGAACGCGATCACGATCGGCGTGCGCTCCTTCAGCCGGCTGGTGAAGTCGGCGTCGCGCGCGGCCTCGCCGGTGACCTGCGCGTGCGCGCCGGCCTGCACCTGCGACGCGGTCGGCGCGACGCGGTCGCGCAGCTCGCCCACCGTGCGGTCGGCGGCGGCGACGCCGTGATCGGGCATCGGCACCGAGACGACCGCCGTGCGCCCGTCGCGCGAGACGTCGACTCCGACGCGCCCGTGGCCACCGGTCACGCGCATGCCGCGCCGGCCGAGCGCCTCGAGCTTGCCGCGCGCATGGCCAAGGTCATGCCCGCTGACCACGAGCTTGGTGTCCTCGGGCGCGCCCGGGAACGTCCGCTCGATCGCCTTGTTGGCCTTGACCACGGCGAGGTCCTTCGGGAAGTCCGAGACTCCCTCGCCCGCGATGTGCAGGTCCATCGCCGGCACGGCGAGCGCGCCGAGCAGGCAGACGGCGGTGACGAACGCGGCCAGCGGGTGGCGCGTCGAGGTGCGGGCGATCGCCGCCCACGCCCCGCGGCGCTGACCGGCGGCCGCCTCGCGGCGCGCGCGGCGCGCCCGCAGGCGCTTGACGCCGGGCAGGCGCCCCTTGTCGACGCGGTCGCCGAGCATCGCGAGCACCGCCGGCAGCACCGTCAGCGAGCCGAGCACGGCGATCGCCACCACGGCGATGGTGGCCAGCGCCATCGACTCGAAGACCTTCATGCCGGTGACCAGCAGCCCGGCCAGCGCCACCATCACGGTGAGGCCGGAGACGACGATCGCACGGCCGACCGCTGCCGCGGCGGCGTCGAGCGCGGCGTGCGGCCCGCGGCCCGCGCGGCGCTCCTCGCGCTCGCGGCGGATGTAGAACAGCGAGTAGTCCACGCCGACGGCCAGCCCGATGAGCACGACGAGCGAGGTCGTCGTGTCGCCGGCCGGCGCGATCTGCGAGATCAGGCCGACCGCGCCGAGCGCAGCGGCGACCGAGGTGATGCCGAGCAGCAGCGGCACCGACGCCGCGACGATCGCGCCGAACGCCAGGACGAGGATGAGCAGGGTGATCGGGATCGAGACGACCTCCGCGTGGCTGAGGTCGTCGCTGACGACCTTGGTGACCGCGTTGTCGATCGAGCCCTCGCCGGCCTGCTGCAGGGTCACGCCGCGATGGTCAGCGGCCACCGCGGCGACCGTGCGCTCCAGCGGCTTGGCGTGATCGCCGGCGTCGTCGGGATCGCCGCGCAGCGAGGCCTGGACGAGAACAGCTCGTCCGCCCGCGGTCGACAGCGCCGGCGTGTCGGCCGGCCCGTGGACCGCCCCGACCTCGGGCAGCTTGGCCGCGCGCCGCTGCAGATCGGCGGCGGCCGCGCGGGGGCGCGCGGCATCGGAGGACTTCACGAGGATGCTCTCGACCGCCGGGTCCTGCATGCCGGCGTGGGCGATGCGCGCGTCGGCGCTCGCCGACTGTCCGACGCCCGCCTGCGCGTCGGTGAGCTTCTGGGTGCCGGTCATCGCGCCGGCGGCCACGCAGCCGACGACGAGCGCCAGCCACAGGATCAGCGTCGTCTTGCGCCAGCGCGCCGAGGCGCCCGCGGCGCGCCGGACGACGCGTGCCAGCGCGCCGTCGCGACCGTGAGGGAGATGGTTCGATGTCATGGCCGTCACGCTCGCAACGGCGCGCGGCCATGTCGCTGGGGTGCAGTGGCGTCTGTCGGACGCCCGCCCCCGGGCCGGACCGGGGGCTAACCCGACATCGCCGGGATGATCTCGGCGCCGTACGCGTCCATCGTCGCGTCCTGCGCGTCGTGCATCAGGTAGATGTTGAACTGGTCGACGCCGAGGCCCTCGAGCTCGCGCAGCTTGGCGATGTGGTCGGCGACCGTCCCGAGGACGCAGAAGCGATCGACGATCTCGTCGGGCACGAACTCGGTGTCGGGATTGCCGACCCGGCCGTGGTGGGAGTAGTCGTAGCCCTCGCGGCCCTTGATGTAGTCGGTCAGGGCGCGCGGGATGTCGCCGCCCTCGCCGTAGCGCTTGACGATGTCGTGGACGTGGTTGCCGACCATGCCGCCGAACCAGCGGCACTGCTCGCGCGCGTGATCGAGGTCGTCGCCGACGTAGGCGGGCGCGGCGACGCAAACCGCGATCGCGTCGGGGTCGCGGCCGGCCTCGGCCGCCGCCTCGCGCACCTTCTCCACCGTCCAGCGCGTGATGTCCGGATCGGCGAGCTGGAGGATGAACCCGTCGGCCTTGCGGCCGACCAGCGCCAGCGCCTTCGGCCCGTATGCGGCCATCCAGACGTCGAGGTGGCCGTCGTTGACCCACGGGATGCTCACCGAGCCGCCCGGCGTGTCGATCGGCCGGCCCTCGGCGAGCTCCTTGATGACGTGTATCGCCTCCTCGGTCTGCTTGAGCGTCGTCGGCGGGTTGCCGAGCACGCGGCGCGACGAGTCGCCGCGCCCGATCCCGCAGACCGTGCGGTTGCCGAACATGTCGTTGAGCGTCGCGAAGAGCGAGGCGGTGACCGTCGGGTCGCGCGTGGCCGGGTTCGTGACCATCGGACCCACCATGATGCGGTCGGTCGCCGCAAGCATCTGCGAGTAGATGACGTAGGGCTCCTGCCACAGGATGTGCGAGTCGAACGTCCACGCGTGGGTGAAGCCGAGGTCCTCGGCGCGCTTGGTCAGCTCGACCACGCGGCTGGCCGGCGGGTCGGTCTGGAAGGTGATGCCGAAGTCCATCGCTATGCCGCCCAGTCCAGGGTCCGGCGCGTCAGCTCGTACAGCGCGCGCACCGACAGCTCGAGGTCCTCCACCGGCGTGTCCTCCTCCTTGGTGTGACTGAGTCCCCGCAGGCTCTTGACGAAGAGCATCACGGTCGGCATGACGCGGGCCATCTCGGCCGCGTCGTGCAGCGGGCCGCTCGGCAGCCGCGTCGAGGTCCCCGCGACGTCGGCGATCACCGCGTCGGCGAGGTCGATGAGCTCGGGGTGGAACGGGAGCGGCTCGATCTGCCAGATGCGCTCCCACTCGACCGTGCAACCCTCCTCCTCGGCGATGCGTTCGCTGGCCTGCTTGGCGGCCTGCAGCATGTCGGCGAGCGTCTCGGGGTCCAGCGAGCGCTGGTCCAGCGACAGCTCGCAGCTGCCGTTGAAGGCGGTGACGATGCCTGGGCTCACCTTGACGATCCCGGTGGTCGCGCGCACGTCCTCGCGGCTCAGCGCGTCCTCGCGGAAGGCCAGCGCGCTGCGGGCGGCGGCGAGGAACGCGTCGTGGCGGACGTCCATCGGGGTCGAGCCGGCGTGGGCGTGCTGGCCGGTGAAGCGCACCGCGTGGCGCTCGACGCCGAAGGTGCCGAGCACCGCCCCGAGCGGGAGACCGAGGCGCTCGAGCACCGGCCCCTGCTCGATGTGCAGCTCCAGGTAGGCGGCAGCGCCTTCGAGGCTGTGGCGGGCGTCGAGCGCGGCGTCGAGGTCGATGCCGTGCTCGCTGAGCGCGTCGGGGAGGGCGGTCCCGTCGCGGTCGGTCAGGTCGCGTACGGAATCGGGTTCCAGCGTCCCCGACGCCGCACTCGAGCCGAAGAGGCTGCGCCCGAAGCGCGCGCCCTCCTCGTCGGCCCAGCTGACGAGCTTGAGGGTCAGGGGGCGCTGCTCGGGCGCCAGCGCGCGCAGGACCTCGAGGCCGGCGATGACGTTCAGGCAGCCGTCGAGCCAGCCGCCGTCGGGAACCGAGTCGAGGTGGCCGCCGATGATCACGAAGCGCTCGTCGTCGCCCGGAGCGGTCGCCCAGAGGTTGCCGGCCGCGTCGGTGTCGACGGTCACGCCTTCGATCCCGGCCAGCTCCTCGCGGAACCAGTCGTTGGCGACCTTCCAGGTGTCGGTGAACGCGACGCGCTGGGCGCCGTCCTCGTTGCCGGTGCGGCGCCTGAGCTCGCGCAGCCCCTCGACCGCCCGTCCGGCGTCGACGTCGCTCATGTCGGGAACCTAACCGCTCGCGGCGCCCGCGGTGGACTCGCGCCGCGCCGCCGCGGCTAGCGCACCGCCGCCGCCGGCGCCGCCCGGCGGAACGCCCGCTCCAGGAACCGCCCGCTCCCCGCTTCGGCCACCACCTCGCCGTCGCGGTAGGCCAGCGCGCCGCGGATGTAGACCTCCGACGGGCCGCCGACGAGCGTCAGCCCCTCGTATGGCGTGTAGTCGACGTTGCCGTGGCGGTTGGCCTGGGTGACGTCGATCGTCAGGTCCGGGTCCCAGATGACGATGTCGGCGTCGTTGCCCGGCGCGATCGCGCCCTTGCGCCCGGCGAGGCCGTGGATGCGCGCCTGGTTGGTCGACAGCACGGCGACGAAGAGCTGCTCGGAGATGTGGCCGCCGCGGACGCCCTCGGTCCACAGCGTCGCCGCCCGCTCCTCCAGGCCGGGCAGGCCGTTGGGGATCAGCGTGAAGTCGTCGCGGCCCAGCTCCTTCTGCTCGTGGTAGTTGAACGAGCAGTGGTCGGAGCCGAAGATCTGCAGGTCGCCGGCCTGGAGCCCGCGCCACAGCGCCGGGCGGTTCGACGGGTCGCGCAGCGGCGGCGAGCACACGTACTTCGCCCCTTCGAAGCCCTCGCGGGCGAGGTCGGCGTCGCTGAAGACGAAGTACTGCGGGCAGGTCTCGCCGTAGATCGTGCTGCCGCGCGCGTGGGCGCGGCGGATCTCCTCGAGCGCCGCGGCGCAGGAGACGTGGACGACGAGCAGCGGCGTGTCGGCCAGCTCGGCCAGCCGGATCGCGCGATTGGTGGCTTCAGCCTCGACGAGCTCGGGTCGGGTGAGCCCGTGCCACTTGGGCGACGTGTCGCCGCGCTCGAGCGCCTCGGCCTGGAGCTTGGCGATGACGTCGCCGTTCTCGGCGTGGACGAGGACGAGAACCCCGGCCTCGCGCGCGATCTGCATCGCCTCGAAGAGGTCCTCGTCGGCGGTGAAGAGCGGCGTGCCCTTGTAGGCCATGAAGATCTTGATCGTCGAGACGCCCAGGCTCGGCAGCGACGGGATCTCCTGCTTGACCGCGTCGGTGAGGTTGGTGATGGCGACGTGGAAGCCGTAGTCGATGCGCGCCTTGCCCTCGGCCTTGCCCTGCCAGGTCTCGACCGCCTCGGCGAGCGTTCCCTCGATGTCCTGGAGGCTGAAGTCGACGATCGTCGTCGTCCCCCCGGCCACCGCGGCGGCCGTGCCGGTGTCCCAGTCGTCGGCGGTGACCGTGCCGCCGAACGGCATGTCGAGATGGGTGTGGCCGTCGATGAAGCCGGGCATCAGCAGCGCGCCCGAGACGTCGACGACCTCCGCGCCGTTCGTGGGCAGATCGACGCCCACGGCAGCGATCCGCTCGCCCTCGATCGCGACGTCAGCGCGGAAGCTCGCCTCCGCGGTGACGACCGTTCCTCCCGCCAGCACCATGTCGCTCATGGGGCAAAGCTAACCACCGCGCGCGCGTCCGGCCACCCTTCTTTCGGCGACCGGACGCGCGCTTTCGGACTTACGCCAGCGCCGGTTCGACCGCGCCGAAGTCGGCCGGCACGTGCGGCTGGCGCGCCTGACGCGGCAGCAGGTAGCTGACCGCGAACGCGGCGGCGATGAGCCCGACGGTGATGAGCGTCGTCAGCTCGGCGGCGCTGACGAAGTCCGCGCGGACCGCGTGCGAGCCCAGCGCCCCGAAGAACACCGTGCCGATCGCCGCGATCCCCAGCGACATCCCGAGCTGCTGGACGGCCTGCAGCACGCCCGACGCCGAGCCGACCTCGTGGTCGGCGACGTCGCCGACGACGATCTCGAACATCGGCACCCAGATCGCGCCCATCCCGATCCCCGACACCAGCATCGGGCCGACGATGTCCCAGCTGCCGACGCCGGTGCCGGCGCGCTCGAGCACGACGTAGAGCGCGAGGAGGCCGATGCCCATGATCGCCAGGCCGGCCTGCACGATCGTGCGCCCGACCTTGTGCATGAGCATGCCGCCCGCGGCCGAGCCGATGAACCCGCCGAGCGCGAACGGCGCGGTGGTCAGGCTCGCGTGGATCGGCGAGTAGCCGAGGCCGACCTGCAGCAGGACGCCGAGGGTCAGGGTCACGCCGCCCATCGCGCCGAGGAAGACGACGGCGAAGCCGATGCCCGACACGTACGAGCGCGTACGGAAGATGCTCGTCTCGATCAGCGGCGTGGCGCCCGAGCGCCGGCGGCGGACCTGGTAGGCGCCGAATCCGGCGAGCACGGGGATCGACGCGGCGAGCATCGCCTTCGTCCAGCCGGGCCAGCCGAGCTCGCGGCCCTGGACGAGGGGGTAGACGAGCATGAACGCGCCGATCGCGGCGACGGCGACGCCGGCGAGGTCGAACCGCTTGGTCGTGGCGGTGGGGGCGACGTTCGGCAGGTGCTTGGCGCCGGCGATGAGCACGAACGCGCCGATCGGGACGTTGACCAGGAAGATCATCCGCCAGCCGGTGGAGAGCAGGTCGGCGTCGATCAGCAGGCCGGAGACGACGGGGCCGAGGATCGCCGACAGGCCGCAGGCCGGGCCGAGGATCGCGAATGCCTTGCCCATCTCCTGCGGCTTGAAGAGGTCGCGGATGAGGCCGAAGACCTGCGGCACCATGACGGCGCCGACGCCGCCCTGGATCGCGCGGAAGGCGATGAGGCTCTCGACCGACGGCGCCAGCGCGCTGGCCACCGAGGCGGCGGTGAACCCGGCGGCGCCGATCAGCAGCATCCGCTTGCGCCCGAACATGTCGCCGAGGCGACCGCCGGTGAGGAGCATGACCGCCATCGCGAGCGTGTAGGCGGCGGCGATCCACTGCAGGTCGGCGTACGAGCCGCCGAGGTCCTTCCGGATCGCCGGCGCGGCCACGTTGGCGATCGTCGAGTCCAGCAGGTCCATCAGGGTCGCGGCGAGGGCGGCGGCGAAGGCCAGCCAGCGCCAGCGTGCGGATGAGGTGCTCATGCGAGGCTCACTCCTGTGGTCGGAACGAATCATTCTGTTCCGGATGATCGCGTCGGCCAGAGCGGTCCACATCGGGCAAAAGCATCCGGACCAGTGCACGTACCCCTTACTCGTAGCGATCGATCCCTTACTTGAACGGAACGATCTGTTCCGGTAGATTTAGCGCGTGGCTGGTGAGCAGGCAACGAGAGCGGCGAGCGACCATGCGGGCGCTGCCGCGGGCGCAGCCGCTTCGCCCCGCCCCCTCTCCGGCCGCCGCGCGGAGGCCGCTCGCAACGACGAGCGGATCCTCGAGGCGGCGCGCGAGGTCTTCCTCGCCGATCCCGGGGCGCCGATCTCGGCCGTGGCCGAGCGGGCGGGCGTCGGGATCGGGGCGCTCTACCGCCGCCACGAGAGCAAGGACGTGCTCCTGCAGCGCCTCGCCGCCGACGGCATGGAGCGCTACCTCGTCGAGGTCCGGGCCGCGCTGGCCGACGACGCCGACCCGTGGATCGCCTTCACCCGCTTCATGCGCCGCTGCATCGACATCGGCGCCGGCGCGCTCACCCAGCGCCTCGCCGGCAGCTTCACCTCCACGGAGGAGCTCCAGCGCCAGGGGCGCGAGATCTACCAGGCGACCCAGGAGCTGCTGGCGCGGACCAAGGCCGCCGGCGCCCTGCGCCCCGACGTCGAGGTCGGCGACCTCTCGCTGCTGCTCGAGGCCCTCCAGGGCATCCGGGTCGGCGACGGCGTCCGCGCCAGCCAGCTCAAGCACCGCTATCTGGCGGTCATGCTCGACGGCCTGCACCTCGCCGACGCGCCGCAGCTCCCGTCGACCCCGCCGACCTGGCAGGAGACCAGCCGCCGGTACGAAGGCTGATGGCCGACGCCGTGCTCACCACCCGCGCGCTCGGCCGCGCGATGCTCGAGCGCCAGCTCCTTCTGCGCCGCCACGCGCTCTCGCCGGCCGAGGCGATCGAGCAGCTCGGCGGCATGCAGGCCCAGGAGCCGCACGCCCCGTATGTCGGCCTGTGGAGCCGCGTGGAGCGCTTCGAGATCGCCGAGCTCGCGGCGATGGTCGAGGAGGGCGCCGCGGTGCGCGCGTCGATGATGCGCGTGACGCTTCACCTCATGACCACGCGCGACTACCTGTCGCTGCGCCCGGCGCTGCAGCCGGTCCTCGAGCGCGGCTGGTCGGGCAGCCCGTTCGCCCGCGAGCTCGCCGGCATGGACGTCGGCGAGGTCGTCGCCGCCGGCCGCGAGCTGCTGCACGAGCGCCCGCTCACCCGCCCGCAGCTCAGCGCGATCCTCGCCGAGCGCTGGCCCGGCCGCGACCCGCTCTCCCTGGCCTACGCCTCGATGTACGTCACCCCGATCGTGCAGCTCCCGCCCCGCGGCACGCTCCCCATGCGCCCGGGCGGCCAGGCGACGTGGCGGACGATCGAGGGGTGGGTGGGACGCTCGATCGACGGCGACCCGGCGCCCGACGAGCTCGTCCTGCGCTACCTGCGCGCCTTCGGGCCGGCGACGACGAGCGACATCCGCGCCTGGTCGGGGCTCGCCGGCGTGCGCGAGATCGTCGAGCGCCTGCGCCCGCGGCTGCGCACCTTCCGCGACGAGGCCGGCCGCGAGCTCTTCGCCCTCCCCGACGCCCCGCTCCCCGACCCCGACGAGCCGGCACCGCCGCGCTTCCTGCCCGAGTTCGACAACGTCCTCGTCGCCTACGCCGACCGCAGCCGGGTCATCCCCGACGAGCACCGCGCGCAGATCGTCCAGCAGCTGGGTCGCCCCACCCTGCTCGTCGACGGCAGCGTCAGGGGCTTCTGGAAGATCGAGCGCCGGCCCGACGCAGCCACACTCCGGATCGAGCCGATCGAGCCGCTCACCCGCGCCGAGGCCGCAGCGGTGACCGCCGAGGGCGATCGCCTGCTCGCCTTCGCCGCCGCCGACCACCACCGGCGCGAGCTCGACATCGGCTAAGGGGTCCTTTCGGCCGGCATGAGGTCTGCTGCGCGCCACATCGCTCCATCTGCCCGATTCGCGTCGGCGCGCCGGCGGGCAACATCAACGATGCGATGTCCACCGTCCTCCTCCTCGCCTCCGAAGATGCCGTCGTCGGCCGGCGCGCGGGACTGCGCGACCGGCTGATCGCCCGCCTGCGTGCCGGCGCGCTGGACCGCGAGCTCGCGCGCGGCGTCGCGCCCGAGAGCTGCGGCCCGCTGGAGCTGCGGGCGCGGGCGCTGATCGGCCCGGCGATGCGCAAGACGCTCGCCCGCCAGCTGCGCCGCGTGGTCAGCGACGCGCGCGGCGGCCACGCCTGGATGACCCACGTGCCGGTCTGCCGTCCCGAGGTGCTCGACGCCGCCGCCGAGCTCGACGTGCTCGCCAACCGCCTCGCCGCTCCGGGCCCGGTCGACGTGCGCGGCGTGGCGCAGGTGCAGCTGCTGCTCAGCGACGGCTGCGGCCCGCTGTACTTCCGCGGCGCCACCGACGAGCTGCGGGCGAGCGTCGCCCGCGCGCTGACCCGCCTCGAGGTGCTCGAGCAGCGATGAGTTCCTGCCGCTGACGCGGTCAGGACCTTCGTGCCCACCAAGACGGCCACCGACCACGACCTGCTCGAGGCGATCGAGGCCAATCGCAACGACCTTCACGCGCATTGCTACCGCATGCTCGGCTCGCTGCACGACGCCGAGGACGCCCTCCAGGACACCCTGCTGCGCGCCTGGCGCGGCGTGGAGCGCTTCGAAGGCCGCAGCTCGCTGCGCACCTGGCTGTACACGATCGCCACCAACACCTGCCTGACCGCCATCGCGCGGCGCCCCGCCCGCGCGCTGCCCGTCGACTACGGCCCGCCCGCCGACCCGCACGGCCCGGGGTCCGAGCCGCTGGCCGAGTCGACGTGGATCGAGCCCTACCCGACCGACGACCTCGCCGGCGGCACCGCGCCCGAGGCGCGCTACGAGCGCCGCGAGAGCGTCGAGCTCGCCTTCGTCGCCGCGCTGCAGCACCTGGCGCCGCGCCCGCGCGCGGTCCTCATGCTCCGCGACGTCCTCGGCTTTTCCGCTCGCGAGACCGCGCAGGCGCTCGACACGACCGTCGCCTCGGTCAACAGCGCCCTGCAGCGCGCGCGCAAGACCGCCGACGAGCGCATGCCGCCGCGCAGCCAGCAGGCGACGCTGAGCGCGCTGGGCGACGAGCGGATCCGCGCGATCGTCGAGGAGTACAGCGACGCGCTGGAGCGCGGCGACGTCGACGCGGTCGTCGCGATGCTCACCGAGGACGCCACGTGGTCGATGCCGCCGCTGCCCGAGTGGTACGGCGGCCACGCGGCGATCGTCGGGTTCCTCGAGGCCGGGCCGACGCGCCGGCGCTGGCGCCACCTGCCCACCCGCGCCAACGGCCAGCTCGCGGTCGGTTGCTACATGTGCGACGACGCGACGGGCGCATACGCCGCGCAGGTGATCGACGTGCTCACGCTGCGCGGCGACCGGATCGCCGCCATCACCGCGTTCATCGGCGGCGCGCGCTTCGCGAGCTTCGGGTTACCCGCCGTGTATCCGGAGGGGCCCGTCGATACGGTGGCCGCATCGCCACGTTCGTCCTGATCCCCGGCGCAGGAGACACCGCGTGGAGCTGGAGCTTCGTCGCCGACGAGCTGCGCAAGCGCGGCCACGAGGCGATCGCCGTCGACCTGCCCTGCGGCGACGACGACGCGGGGCTGGCCGAGTACACCGATGCCGTCGTCGCGGCGGCAGACGGTCGCGACGATCTCGTCGTGGTCGCCCATTCGCTCGGCGCCTTCACGGCGCCGCTGGTCTGCGCGCGGGTCCCGGCGCGGCTGCTCGTGCTCGCGGCGGGCATGGTCCCCCGCCCCGGAGAGACGGGGGAGGAATGGTGGACCGCGTCCGGATACAGCGAAGCCGAGAAGCCCTATCGCGGCGACGACACGATCGCGCTGTTCGCGCACGACGCGCCGCCGGAGCGCGCCGCCGAGATGCTCGAGCGCGGACCCGGCCAGTCCGGCACGCCGATGCGCGAGCCGTGGCCGCTGGACGCCTGGCCCGACGTGCCGACGCGCTACCTGCTGTTCCGCGACGACCGCTTCTTCCCGCCGGAGTTCACGCGCCGGCTGGCGCGCGAGCGCCTCGGCGTCGTGGCCGACGAGATGCCCGGCAGCCATTGCGCGTACCTCAGCCGGCCCGAGGAGCTCGCCGCCCGCCTCGATGGCTACCTCGAGTGACCTTCGCCGGCTTCGGAACGGGCGCCGTCGCGTGGTTCGAGGGCCTCGAGCGCGACAACACGCGCACCTACTTCCACGCGACGCGCGCCACCTTCGACGAGGAGGTCCGCGGCCCGTTCGAGCTCATGCTCGCCGAGCTCAGCGGCGAGTTCGGCGGCGAGGTCCACGTCTTCCGCCAGCATCGCGACACGCGGTTCTCGGCCGATAAGTCGCTGTACAAGACGCGCACGTACGGGCTGCTGCACGCGCCGGGCGAGGGCAACGCGCTCTACGCCGAGGTCTCCGCACGCGGCGTCTACGCGGCGGCGGGCTACTGGCGGATGGCCGGCGACCAGCTCGCCCGCTACCGCGACGCGGTGCTCGACGACGCAGCCGGGCCCGGTTTGCTTCACCGCCATCGACGATGTGCAGCGCGCCGGCCTCGAGCTGGCGCCGCCGGCGCTGAAGACCGCGCCGCGCGGCCTGCCGCGCGACCACCCGCGCGTCGCGCTGCTTCGATACAAGGACGCGATCGCCGGGCGGCGCCTCGCGCCCGGTCCGGCCCTCGCCACCCGCCAAGCGCTCGAGCACGTGGCCGCCACCTGGCGCTCGGCTCGCCCGCTCACCGCGTGGCTCGACGCGAACGTCGGTCCCCAACGACCCTGAGAGGAGCACGCCAATGGACTACAAGCTCGAGCTCGTCGCCGTCCCGGTCTCGGACGTCGACCGCGCCAAGGCCTTCTACACCGAGAAGGCCGGCTTCAACGCCGATCACGACCACGTCGTCAGCGACGAGGTGCGCTTCGTCCAGCTGACGCCGCCCGGCTCGGCGTGCTCGATCGCCATCGGCAAGGGGCTCGTCGAAGCCACGCCCGGCTCGGCGAAGGGCCTGCAGCTCGTGGTCGACGACATCCAGGCCGCTCATGACGACCTGGCCGGCCGCGGCGTCGAGGTCTCCGACGTCCAGAGCTTCCCGTGGGGCGATTTCGTCTTCTTCGAGGACCCCGACGGCAACGGCTGGTCGGTCCAGCAGATCCCGAACTGGGGCGGGTGAGATTGCGCGCGGACGCGCGGCGCTCGCCTTTCGGCGGGGGCTGCGCGTCCGTTCAGGTCGCTGTCAGGGACCCCTCGCTTCACTGGGGATCGGGTGCATCCGATCTCCTATGTCCAAGCCGCGATCCTCGGGCTCGTCCAGGGCGCGGCCGAGCTGTTCCCGGTGTCGAGCCTCGGCCACAGCGTGGTCCTGCCGCGGCTGCTGGGCTGGGACATCCACCAGAACGACGACGCCTTCCTGACCTTCCTGGTCGCCACGCACCTCGCGACGGCGCTCGTGTTGCTGGGGTTCTTCTGGCGCGACTGGAAGCGGATCGTGGTCGGCATCGCGCGGTCGCTGCGCGATCGCGAGATCGCCCCCGGCGACAGCGACGCGCGGCTGGGCTGGCTGCTCGTCGTCGGGACGGTCCCCGCCGGCCTGCTCGGGCTGCTGCTCGAGCACCCGCTGCGCAAGGTCTTCGCCTCGCCGCAGTCGGCCGCGGCGTTCCTGTTCCTCAATGGGTTGATGCTCTTCGGCGCCGAGGCGCTGCGCCGGCGCGCGCCCGGGCCCGATCCGCTGCTGCCCGACGGCGACGCGCGCATCGCCGCCCGGACCACGTGGAACGAGGCGCTGGGCGTCGGCACGGCGCAGGCACTCGCGCTGCTGCCAGGCTTCTCGCGCTCGGGGGCCACGATGGGCGGCGGCCTGCTCGCCGGCCTCTCCAACGAGGACGCCGCCCGCTTCGCCTTCCTGCTCGCGACGCCGATCATCGGCGCGGCGGCGGCGCTGAAGCTTCCCGACCTGCTCGGCTCCAAGGGCGATGGGTTGCGCGGCCCGGCGCTGCTCGGCGCGGCGTGCGCGGCGCTCACGGCCTACCTCGCCGTGCGCTTCCTCATGCGCTTCTTCGAGACCAAGCGCCTGACCCCGTTCGCCGTCTACTGCGTCGTCGCCGGCGCGCTGCTGTCGCTCGTCTTCGCCGTCACCTAGGAGAGACCATGAAGCGCCCCGCGCTCATCCTGCCGGCCGTGATCCTCGGGGTCGCCCTGCTCGTCGTCGCCGTCGTGTACTGGGTCGACACCGCCTCAGCGCTGCCGTCGTTCTTCCCGGGCCATGCGGCCGGCTCGTCGCACCACCACGTCAAGCACGGGATCGCGGCCGCGGTGCTCGGTCTCGGCTGCCTGATCTTCGCGTGGTTCCAGACGGGAGGCGGCGGCGGGCAGCCGTCGCGGGCGTAGTCAGCTCGGCAGCTCGACGCGGAACTCGGCGCCGCGCTGCGGCGCTTGCGGCGCGAGGGTGACGTCGCCGCCGATCGCTTTGGCGAGCCTGCGCGCCAGTGGCAGCCCGAGGCCGGCGCCGCCGTGCCCGTTGGCGCGGCGCGCGCCGCGGCCCGGCTCGAAGATCGCGTCGCGCTCGTCGGCGGGGATGCCCGGGCCGTCGTCGGCGACGGTCAGCAGGACGCGGCCGTTCGTCGCCCGCGCGCTGAGGGTGACGCGCGAGCGCGCGTAGCGGCCGGCGTTGTCGAGCAGCGGCGCCACGATGCGCTCGACGACGTCGGCATCGACGCCCCCGGTGGCCGGCGCGATCGGCGGCTGGACCTCGAGCTCGAGGTCGCGCGCGGCCAGCGAAGGCTGCCATGTGTCGGCGACGCGAGCCAGGACCTCGCCGACCTCGCTGCGCCCGGCGCCGGCGTTCGCCTCGGCGCGCGCGGCGGCCATGAGGGTCTCGAGGATGCCGCTCATGTGCTCGGCCGCCTTCGCGATGAGCGCGTGGCTCTCGCCGCGATCCTCGGGAGAGCGCTCGCGGCGCTGCAGAAGCTCGACCTCGGCGACGATGCGCGCCAGCGGCGTGCGCAGCTCGTGGGAGAGCTCGGCCGACAGGCGCTGCTCGTGGCGCAGGCTCGCGGCGATGCGATCGAGCAGGGCATCGAAGGTCTGCGCCAGCTCGCCGAGCTCGTCGGGGCGCGGCGTGGCGCCGAAGCGCTGGGCGAGGCCGTACTCGCTCCACTCGGCGGCCGAGCGGGTCATCTCGCGCACGGGATCGAGCGCCCGGCCGACGGTGATCCAGGTGAGCACGCCGACCGCGGCGAGGAGGACGAGGCCGAGGGCCAGGGAACCGAGGAGCGCGACGTCGGTCGTGCGGTCGTAGGCCTGCAGCGACAGGGCGGCGACGACGGTCCCGACCTGGCCGCCGCCGTGGGTGAGCGGCGCCGCGTAGAGGCGCACCCCGCCGCCTGGGAGGTCGTCGAACACGCGCGCCTGGCCGGCCAGCGAGTCGGCGGTGCGCTGCAGCCGCGCGCTGCCGGGCGGACGCTGGATCGCACGGGTGCCGTCGTAGATCCAGACCTGGTCGATCGCGGCGTCGTCGGGCGACTCGCGCAGGCGCAGCCGGCCGTTGTCGTAGGCGACGGTGGTGGAGGCGGCCGCGGCGAGCGAGCGCAGCTGGCTGTCGGCGTCGCTGTTGAGGCTGCGGTCGAGGACGACGTTGAAGGCGACGGTCAGCACCGCCACGGCCGCGAGGGCAGCGAGCAGCGCGAGCGCCGTGAGCCGTCCGCGCAGCGTGCGGAAGCGCGTCATTGCAGGCGGTACCCGACGCCGTGGGCGGTCGCGATCGCCGCGGGCGCCGCCACGTCGCGCAGCTTGCGCCGCAGCCGCGCGACGTACTGGTCGAGCGTGTTGTCGTGGACCATCGCCCCCGCCGGCCACGCGGCCTGGACGAGCTCGCGCCGCCGCACGACCTCGCCGGGGCGAGCGGCGAGCGCCGCGAGCAGCCGGAACTCGGTCGGCGTGAGCGCGACTTGACGATCGGCGCTCGTGATCGCGTGGGTGACCGGGTCGAGCTTCAAGTCGCCGACGGACGTCGAAGGATCCGCGCCGGAGCGCTTCAGCAGCGCGCGCAGGCGCGCCACGACCTCGTCGAAGTGAAACGGCTTGGTCACGTAGTCGTCGCCGCCGGCGCTGAAGCCCGCCAGCCGGTCGGGCATCGCGTCGCGCGCGGTGAGGAAGAGCACCGGCGCGTCGATCCCGCGCGCCCGCAGCGCCTGGCACAGGTCGCGGCCGTCGGCGTCGGGCAACCCGATGTCGACGATCAGCGCGTCCGGCTCGTCCTCCTCGGCGCAGCGCAGCGCCGCCGACCCATCGGCGACCGCGACGATCTCGAACCCCTCCTCGCCGAGTCCCCGCGACAGCTGCGACCGCAGCACGCCATCGTCCTCGACGATCAGCAGACGATGCGCGGCCATGGCGCCGTGAGTATGGCCCTCGCCGCCGCGATCGGCGCCTGTCATGGCGGCTTAGGCTGGCGACGGTCGCCTGACGGGCTCCTGAACGTGTGCGGCTACCGCCGGACTCGCACGAGCCGATCGGTGACATGAGTGCCACCGCCTGGTGCCAGGCGTGTCACCTACGCGATCAGCTCGAGCGACAGATCCCAGAGCCGCTCGGCGTTCGCGGGGTCCAGCGCATACGGGGCGACGCCGCTCATCCCGGTGCCGCGGCGTTCGACGACCTCTGCTTCGTTGCAGTCCTCGAAGTAGCGGCCGCCGATGCCGTCGAGGCCAGGCCATGTGGCGAGGAGGACCGACGTCGCCGCTCCCTGCTCGACCCCGATGCCCGAGCCGGCACCGGTGACGATCGCTCGCTTGTCGCTCAGATCGATCCCGGCGACGACCTCGGCGGCGGTCGAGTCGAAGCCGAAAGGTGTCGTGATCTTCGTGGTCTGCGTCATCGGCGTTCCCTGCTTCCCATCTGCGTCGTCTCCCACACCCGGGGCGCGCGCCGCAGTGGTAAGCGACGCACTACGGTGTCGGCCCATGTGCGCCGTCTTCCACGACCCCGGCGCCGGCGAGCACCTCGACGCCGGCGCCACGCAGATCGTCATCAAGGCCACCGGCGACGACACGGGCGGGACCTTCTTCCTCGCCGAGAACACGATCCCGCCCAACTTCCCCGGCCCGCCGCCGCACACCCACGAGGTCCTGACCGACATGTTCTACGTGCTCGAGGGCACGGTCACGTTCCTGCTCGGCGACGAGTCCCGCGACGGCGGCCCGGGCACCTTCGTCTGCGTGCCGCCCGGCGAGGTCCACACGTTCAGCAATCAGACCGACCAGCCCGTCCGCCTGCTCAACTTCAACGTGCCCGCCGGCTGGGAGCACTACATGCGCGAGCTCGCCGCCGCCGGCCGCGAGGGCCCGCTGACGCCGGAGGTCATCGGCGCGATCGCCTCGCGCCACGACTTCAAGGTCGCGCGCGCTCCGACGAGCGGCTGAACTCGGGAGCCCCCCGGCGCCATCCGATCCCCGGGCCACCACCGAGGCCGTTGACGGGAGCAGCCGCGGATGCTGGGCGCCGCGGGCGGAAAGGGGACAGTGCTCTGCACGGACCCTTTCCGACCGTGGCGATCCAGCGCCGCGGATGCCCCGTCAACCGCAGCCGGTGTTGTTGCCGCAGGAGGAGCAGGTGTAGCAGCTGCCCGTCCGCTGCATCATGCCGCCGCACTGGCTGCACGCCGGCCCGAGGTCGAGGCCGGCGAGGCGGGCGGGGACGACCGGCGGCGTGTCGGTGAAGGCCTCGGCGGCCGCTCGCGTCGTGGCGGGCTGGCTGCCGGCGACGGTGGGGACGCCGGGGGTACCGGCTGCGGCGTCGGTGGGCGCGTCCGCGGGCGCGTTGCTTGGCGCGGGCGCCTCGGCGGCGGACGGCTCGGGCGTGGCCGAGTGGCTCGCGCCGCCGTTGCCGTTGCCGCCGTTCCCCGACGGGCCGGCCGTGTCGGACGAGAGCATCGAGGTCGCCGCGTCCTCGGCCATCTTGCGCGCCCGGACCTCCGGGGTGAGGATGCCGAGCTCCTCCTGGACGTCGGTGTCCAGGAAGCGCGACGCCAGCCAGCGCATGATGTAGTCGGGCATCGACTTGGCGAACGGGATCTCCGGGTTCTGGGTGATCCCCTCGGGGTCGAAGCGCATGTAGCTGAACTTCTGCACGAGCGTCTCGAGCGGCACCCCGTACTGCAGCGCGATCGAGATCGCCGTCGCGAACGAGTTCATCATGCCGCGGAGGGTCGAGCCCTCCTTGCCGACGTCGGTGAGGAAGATCTCGCCGACGCTGCCGTCCTCGTAGACGCCCGCGGTGATGTAGCCCTCGTGGCCGCCGATCGAGAACTTGTGGGTGATCGACTGGCGCTCGACGGGCATCCGCCGGCGGGCCGGGCCGACCTCGGCCTTGACCTTGGTGACCGCCTTGGCCACCGCCGCGTCGAGCTGCTCCTGCGTGTACAGGCCCTCGACCGCCTCGGCCACGGCGTCGGCGATCGCGTCGGCGTCGGCCGACTTGGACTCCTTGGCGTCCGTACGCAGCGCCTGGGCGGTCTTCGATCCGTCGCGGTAGATCGCCAGCGCCTTGACGCCGCACTTCCACGCCTGGATGTAGGCGTCGGCGATGTCCTCGACCGTCGCGGTCTGCGGCATGTTCACCGTCTTGGAGATCGCGCCCGAGAGGAACGGCTGCACCGCGCCCATCATCTTGATGTGGCCCATGTGCGAGATCGCGCGCTCGCCGACGGCCACGTCGAACACCGGCAGGTGCTCCTCGGCCAGCTCCGGCGCGCCGACGATCGTCGCGTGCTCGTTGACGTAGGCCTCGATCTGCTCGATCTGCTCGTCGGCGTAGCCGAGCGTCTGCAGCGCCATCGGCACGGTGCGGTTGGTGATCGTCATCATCCCGCCGCCGACGAGCTCCTTGAACTTCACGAGCGAGAAGTCGGGCTCGATGCCGGTGGTGTCGCAGTCCATGAGGAACGAGATCGTCCCCGTCGGCGCGAGCACCGTCGCCTGCGCGTTGCGGTAGCCGCGCTCCTCGCCGAGCGCGACCGCGTCCTCCCACGACGCCCGCGCGGCCTCGAGCAGCGCGGTGTCGGTGCACGTCGAGTCGGGGATCGCGTACGAGGCGTCGCGATGCATCCGCATGACCGCGTTGTGCGCCTCGCGGTTCTCCTCGTAGCGCTCGTAGGGCCCGAGCGCCCCGGCGATCCGCGCCGACTGCGCGTACGCGCGGCCGGTCATCAGCGCGGTGATCGCCGCCGCCGTGCCCCGACCCGAGTCCGAGTCGTAGGGCATGCCGTTGGACATGAGGAACGCGCCGAGGTTCGCGTAGCCCAGGCCGAGCTGGCGGAACGCGCGCGCGTTGACGCCGATCTCCTCGGTGGGATAGCTCGACGGCCCGACGACGATCTCCTGGGCGAGCAGCACGATGTCGACGGTGTGCTCGAAGGAGTCGACGTCGAAGGTGCCGTCAGGCCGGCGGAACTTCATGAGGTTGATCGAGGCCAGGTTGCAGGCCGAGTCGTCGACGTGCATGTACTCCGAGCACGGGTTCGACGCGTTGATCCGCCCCGAGTTCGGCGAGGTGTGCCACTGGTTGATCGTCGTGTCGTACTGGACGCCCGGATCGGCGCAGCGCCACGCGGCGTCGGCGATCTCGCGCATGAGCTCGCGCGCGGGGATCGGATCGCCGATCGGCTCGCCGGTCGTGCGCGAGATGAGGTGCCAGTCCTCGTCGTTCTCGACCGCGCGCATGAACTCGTCGGTCACGCGCACCGAGTTGTTGGCGTTCTGGTACTGGATCGAGAGGAAGCCCTCGCCGTCGATCGACATGTCGAACCCGGCGTCGCGCAGCGCGGCGGCCTTGTCCTCCTCCTTGGCCTTGCACCAGATGAACTCGCGGATGTCCGGGTGGTCGACGTCGAGCACGACCATCTTGGCCGCGCGGCGCGTCTTGCCGCCCGACTTGATCGTGCCCGCCCACGCGTCGGCGCCGCGCATGAACGACACCGGCCCGCTCGCGGTGCCGCCCTTGGACAGCGGCTCCATCGACCCGCGGATGTTCGACAGGTTGATGCCCGACCCCGAACCGCCGCGGAAGATCTTGCCCTCCTTGGTGTTCCAGTCGAGGATCGACTCCATCGTGTCGTCGACGCTCAAGATGAAGCACGCGCTGCACTGCGGGTGCTCCTCGAAGCCGACGTTGAACCAGACGGGCGAGTTGAACGCCGCCATCTGGTGAAGCAGGATGTAGCTGAGCTCGGCCTCGAAGGAGTCGCCGTCCTCGGCCGTCGCGAAGTAGCCGCGCGAGCGCCCCCAGTCGGCGATCGTGCCCGCGACCCGGCCGATCATCTGCTTGACCGAGCGCTCGCGCGCGGGGGAATCGAGCTGACCGCGGAAGTACTTCTGGGCGACGATGTTCGTCGAGTTCTGCGACCACGAGACCGGGAACTCGACGTCGCGCTGCTCGAACGCGACCTTGTCGCCGTGACCGATGCGCGCGTCGCGCAGCTCCCATTCCACGGTGTCGAACGGATGCACCCCCGGCGTCGTGTACCGACGACGAATCGACAGCGCCTGCTTGGCGTGGACGTCCTGTGCGAATGCCGTCTGGGGGGTGACTTCCATCGACTCTGCTCCTCTTCTGCCGCGCGTTTCCCGCTCTTTGCGGCGTCCGTTCTGGGCTTTGGGGCGGACCCTGGATCATCCGCTGCGGGGCGGACGGAACGGCGGTCTCGAACCGACCCCGAACGCGCTGAGAAGTGCTCCTCCTAGGGTACTGCGGCGGTCGGCTCAGTCCGCGTCGGACGGCAGCCGCGACCAGACGGCCGCGTCGATGCGGATGCCCTGCTTGAGGTGCGACGAGCGCATGACGCCCTCGCGCACGTAGCCGCAGCGCGCGGCCACGCGCTCGGAAGCGACGTTCTCGACGTCGATGATCAGCACGATCCGCAGCGCACCCGCTTCGTCGAACGCCCACCGCGTCAGCTGGCGCAGCATCTCGGTCGCCACGCCGCGCCCACGCGCGTGCGCCGAGACGATGTAGCCGAGCTCGACCTCGGCGTCCTCCCGGTTGATGGTCGGCGCGAGCGCGAGCCCGACGAAGCGGCCGTCGCCGTCCAGCGCGGCGAACCCCTCGCCGGTGCCGTCGGCACGAGCCTTGCGGTAGCGCTCGACCCAGCGCTCGGGGAAGTCCTCCGGCGTCGGCTCCGGTATCCGCGTGAAGCGAAGGATGTCCGGGTCGTCGAGCATGGACCGGACGTCCTCGAGGTGCTCTTCGCCCAGCGCGACCAGGCGAAGCACTAGATGATCGATTCCATGGCCCGCGCGGTCGGGCGTGGGGGTCGTGGAATCGATCATCTACCCAGCCGCAGCCAGTCGGTGAACTCGGCCCACGCCGCGCTCGCGCGCCAGCCCGCCTCGCCCATCGCGTGGCGCCAGCGCACCAGCCAGCGCGGCTCCCACGCCCACCAGCGCGCGACCGCCCACGCGACGATCAGCGCGAGCGCGAGCACGCCCGCGACGACGAGGGCGGCGATGGTCGAGGAGACGGTGGCCAGCACCACTCCGAGGTTACGTCAGATCCGCGATCGCGGCCCGCGCGGCGGCGAGCACCTCGTCCGGCGAGCCGGCGCCGTCGAGCACCCTGAAGCGCTCGGGCTCGGCCGCCGCGAGCGGGTCGTAGGCGGCCCCGATCGCATCGAAGAACCCATCGCCCC
>Ga0081539_10002426_pt1 | contig 26337 bp, 23 predicted proteins | sample TabmetS4T2R2_FD_71023 | JGI IMG/M metagenome (GOLD analysis project Ga0081539, IMG submission 71023) | Tabebuia heterophylla rhizosphere microbial communities from the University of Puerto Rico - S4T2R2 | ecosystem: Host-associated > Plants > Roots > Rhizosphere ...
ATGTGCCAAACGACCGGACGAACCGGCTTCAGGCCGTCGACGCCCTCGAAATGCACGCGAGATGTGCCAAACGACCGGACGGGCTGGCTTCAGGCCGGCGACGCCCTCGAAATGCACGCGAGATGTGCCAAACGACCGGACGGGCTGGCTTCAGGCCGGCGACGGCGCCGAGATGCACACCGGATGTGTGAACAACCGGATGGACCGGCCTCGGGCCTGTCGAGGGGCCGGCTGTTTGGCACGCGCGGCGTGCACCAGGTCCGATGTCAGACCGAATGGGCTACCAGAACCGGTCGGTTCGCACGTGAGGCGTGCACGCCACCAAACGCGACAGCGACTTACGCCTCGTCGAGCTCGTCGGGCTCCTCTTCAAACGCCTCGTCGGTGGTGACGTCCGCAGGCAGGACACGATCGAGGTCCTCGATCTCCTCGTCTTCCTCGTCCTCCTCGAGCTCTTCCTCGAGCTCCATCTCCTCGCGGACGAGGGTGCCCTTCGTGTATGGGCGGAGGTCGGTCGACTTGGCTGCCGTCGGGAAGCTGACCTTGCCGTAGTTCCGCGGATCCTGGAAAACCTCGCGGATGATGATCCGCACGTCCTTGTCGCCGAGTGACGTGACGCCCGCCGCGTACTTGTTGCCGTCTGCGATGAGCTTGAGGAGGCGGGCGGCCACGCGCGGCTCGACGACGCCGATCCGCACGCCGTTGGAGGTCGCGATCAGGCGATTGCCCTCGGGTGTCAGCTCGACGTAGTCACCCGGGTTGACCTGTGCGAGCTCCTTCGGATGAGCGAGATCCGTCAGATAGGCGAAGCCGGTCTTGCCGGTCTCCTCGACGAAGATTCCGACCGGCGCCTTGCTGCCCTCGATCGCTGCGACCGTCTTCTCGCCGGCGGTCACGAGCAACACCTTGAGGCGATCGATGTTCCGCTCGGCGATCCGGTTCGTCGGGTCGAGGGCGAGCGCGGTCTGGTAATGCTCACGCGCAGACGCCAGCTCGCCAAGTTCCCAGAGCGCCTTCGCCAGACGGTTCTCGGCCTCGGCGTCGGCACCCAGCTCGAGGAGCTTGCGGTTGGTCTCGGCGGCCTCGCCCCATTGGGCGCCGGCGGCCTGGGCAATGGCCTGATCGGCCAGCTGACGCTTGACGCGCGTCTGGTTGACTGGACTGGCGGTGGTCGTCTCGGCTTCGGGGAACGTCACGGGGAGTTGGTCCTTTCGGGCGCGGGCAGGCGCGTGTGCATCGATCATCGGGCAGCGATCGGCGGCGGCCGGTCGCGGGGAGGCAAGGCTTTCTAGCACCACCGACCCGCGGCGTCAAACGGGGCTGAAGATCTCGTCTTGACAACGGCGGAGCGTTACCTAGAGTCTCTAGGTAATAGGGACTTACGAGAGGAGCAGACCCTGCCAGTCCAGCTCGGGCGCGGCGACCTCAGCCTCCTGCTGCTCGGCCTGATCGCCGAACGAGAGATGTACGGCTACGAGCTTGTCGCCGGGCTTCGCGAACGCTCCGGCACCGTCCTCGATCTGCCCGAGGGCACGGTCTATCCCGCACTCCGGCGTCTCGAGCGACAGGGCCTGATCGCCGGTCGCTGGGTCGACAGCGGCGACAAGCCGCGTCGCCGCTATTACCGGCTGACCCAAGATGGGGAGCAAGCACTTGCGACCGGCCGTGCGGCCTGGCGGCGATTCGTAGCGGCAACCGACGCGGTCCTGGGACGTTGAGATGGACGAAACGACCGAGACACGCCTGCGGGACCACATCGCCGCGATCGTTGCTCGCTCTGGCTTGCCTCCCGCCGATCGGGACGACGTCGCCGAGGAACTTCTCGGCCACCTCGTCACGAGAACAGCTGAACTCGTCGCCGATGGCCTCAGCGAGGAGGACGCCGCCAGCCGCGCAATCGCGGAGTTCGGCGGAGTCGACGACCTTGCGCCCGACTTCAGGTCGGCCTATCACTCGCGGCTTTGGGCAAGCACGCTCGGGGTCATGCTGCCGAGTGACCGGATGCCGGAAGGACGTCCGATGCCGGTCACCGCTCTGGCTGCCCTGACCGGTGTGACCGCATTCTTCGGCGCAATCGGAACATTCGTCGTGGCGACCAACGCAACTCCGATCAGGGCCGTCCTGGCGACCCCCATGTTCGGCATTGCCGCGATCCTGGACTGGCTTGCAACACTTGCGATTCTCGCCGGGCAGCGTTGGGGGTTCCTCGTCGGTCTGTTCGTGACGGTCGTGATGCTTCTGGCGGGCCTCGGCCAGATGACCTCCGGGCCGGGCACGACCATTTCACTGAGCGGAATCGCCGCGGCCGTGACTTTGATCGCCATCGCCGTTAACGGCGAGGGCGTCGATCGGTGGTTCGCCGAGTCCGGCCGCCTCCCTGCACCGACAGCGGCAGCAGTCGGGGTCTTTGTCGCGGTCTCGACTCTCGTCGGGCTCGCGCCGGGTCAGTTGCCCGACCCCACGCAGATCGGCCCGCAAGACATCACGGCAACCGCCGCGGTCTCGTGTCGCACGGTGCCAGAACCGGGACTGAACGATGTCGATGGTGCCGCTGAGCTCGATCCCAATGCCCGCCAGCTCGAAATCGACACGATGGCCACGGTCACCTGGCATCGAACGGACTGGTATCCAAAAGGCTTCTCTGTCGGGCCCGAGGGATACGGCGATGCCGTAGCGTTTCTGGCCGACGTACCCTCGAATCGACGTGCAGCCCCGATCCTGGAGCTGTGGCCGCAGGACGTCGGCGTCGAGTTTGGGAGCTGGGCGTCGTCCGTTCCCGAGGAGGTATCGAACATGGAGGCGGCGGGTGGCGACGTTCGCGGGATCGACGGCCAGATCATTCGAGCCGGGAGCGAAGTGACCGTACGGTCCCGCCTGGTTGCTCACATCGTGGGCGACCTCGGTCAGAACATCGAGCCCCCGTCAGTCGAGGTTTCCTACTGGCATCTCGACCGATTCCGGCTCCGAGCCTCGGTGAGCTGCGGCCAGGAGGCCCAGCTTTCGGACGAGGGGACGTCCCGCTAGGCGCGGTTCGCGGCGAGCCGGAGGTTCCACAGAATGACGGCGAGGCCGAGGAGAACCAGCAGGGCCGTCTGCCAGATCCAGCGCGGGTCGCGACGGCGGGCCGGTGACGCGCCGTGGAACGCGTCCCAGAGGAAGAACACGAGCGTCAGCACCGCCGGACCGACGAGGCGCGGGATACCGATCGCCCGGAGAGCCGCCGCCCCGATCCCGATCGCGCCGCCGTACGTCGCCGCGGACCACGACGCGGCGCGAAGGTTGGGCTGGCGGAGGACCGACAGGCGATACCCGAGGAGCGTCGCGATGACGCCGTCGGCAACCGCCAGCACGAGCAGACCCTGGTTCGTCAAGGCAGGCGCGCCAGGGGCGGCCGGGTCGGCGAGGCCACCGGGGACGATGACCGCGACGCCCGTGAAGGCCGTGAAGCCGACGACCACCGCCACCACCAGCAGCGCAGTCCGATCCGAGGCGGTCAGGGCGTGCGATCCAACGACGATTCGCTCCTCGATCCGCACGCAGCGGTCGATGAGGATCCCTACGATCAGCAGTGCCGGCGCGAGCCACAACCCGAGCGGGACGAGCCGCACCGCCCACACCGACGCCGCCGTAGCGACCGCCGCGTTAATCGCCGCTTCCGGCGGGACGTTGCCCAGGGCCGCGCCGCCGAGGACCTGCCACATCCCGAGGCCGACAGCGGCGAACAGCAGCGCCCCGATGAGCCAGACCGCGACGCCATCGGCGAACCGGGCCAGCCCGATGACGACGACGATGGCAATGACGAGATCGCGGCGCGAACGCGCCCAGGTGATCGTCGCCGCGCTCGTCATCGCAAAGCTGCCGCCACGCGGTCCGGCTTGCCCGCGACCCACGCGAGGAGCTCGTCGCGCGAGCGCGTGTTCAGAACGTTGGCCGGTTCCACCCAGGCCCGTCGCGCCTGGGTGATGCCCCAGCGCACGAAGTCGAGCTCGGCGATCTTGTGGGCATCGGAATCGATGCTCAGGACGCAGCCCAGCTCGAGTGCCCGCCGGGCGCGCTCGACGGACAGGTCAAGGCGGTGGGGTGAGCCGTTCATCTCGAGGACCGTGCCGGTTCGCGCCGCCTCGCGATAAACCTCGTCCCATTCGAGATCGAGATCATCGCGGGTCTGGATCATCCGACCGGACGGATGGGCGATGACGTCGACGTGCGGGCTGTGGATGGCGTTCAGGGTCCGTCTCGTCAGGTCTGCGCGGCTTTGGCGCCGACCGACGTGCAAGGAGGCGACGACGACATCGAAGCGCGCCAGAAGCTCGTCGGCGTAGTCGAGCTCGCCATCGGCCCGGATCTCGAGCTCACAGCCATGCAGCAGCCGGAAGCCGCCGGGCGGCGTTTCGGGCGGCGCCGTGCCCGCGTCCTCCTCGGCGGCAAACCGCGCATTCAGGGCAGCGATGATCTCGTCCTGCTCGGCGACTCGTTCGGGCGAGAGTCCGCGAGCGATGGCCAGCGAGATCGAGTGGTCGGTCAGGACCTCGTAGGAGTAGCCGCGGCGACGGCAGGCTTCGGCCATCTGCTCGATCGAATGGACGCCATCGCTCCATTCGGAGTGGGTGTGCAGGTCGCCACGCAGATCAGCCTCCGTGATCAGCTGAGGCAACCTGCCGGCCAACGCCGCGCCGATCTCGCCGTGATCCTCGCGCAGCTCAGGCTCGATGAACGGCAGGCCGAGGAACGCGTAGGCCTCCTCCTCGGTGCCGAACGTGCGCAAGTCTGCCGCCGCCCCCGTGAGCGGCTCGCCGTTCTCGTCGATCCGCAGGAAGCCCTTTTCGGACAGGCTCCAGCCCTGATCGCGCGCGCGGGCGCGGAGGACGACGTTGTGCTCCTTCGAACCGGTGAAGTGGATGAGGTAGGTGCCCGCCTCGCCGGGCGGCATGATCATCAGGTCGACCTGCGGCCCACGCAGGAGCGAAACGGCCGCCTTGTAACCGCCCTTCTGGATGACCTTATCGACGATCCCGAGTTCCGTGAAGCGCCTGATGAGCTCGTCCGGGTCGCTCGTCTCGGCCAGAAGATCGAGGTCACCGATCGTCTCGCGCTTCCGGCGGAAACTTCCGGCGGGGACGATTCGATGGAGGCCCGGCGTACCCGACAGGGCCGCTATGAGACCGTCGATGGCGACGGCGGCCTGGTTCAGGAGCAGGCGCCTCGGTCGCGACTCGAGGGCGGCGATGCCCTCGAGGATCATCTGCTCGGTTCGGGCCGAGACCCCGCGCAGCGATTTGAGCGTGCCAGCTTCGGCCGCCTGGCGGAGATCCTCGAGGGTCTCGATGCCGAGCTCCTCGTAGACGAGCCGAACCGTCCGCGGCCCAAGACCCGGGATCCGCAGCAGCTCGATGAGGCTCGCCGGTATCTCGTCTCGGAGGCGCTCGTAGTACGCGAGCCGGCCCGTCGTCGCCAATTCGGCGAGCTTGTCGCTGATGGCCGGCCCGACGCCCGGGATGCGCGGCGTCTCGCCGCGCCGATACGCCTCGGTGACGTTGAACGGCGCCCGCCCGATCGCGTCCGCGGCACGGTGATAGGCGACGGTCTTGAAGACGAGCTCGCCCTTGACTTCGAGGATATCGCCGATGTCGTGAAAGATCCGCGTGAGGTCGCCGTTCGTCAGCGCGGCGCCATCGCCCTCTGCCGGGTCCTCGTCGGCGTGGTCGTGGGCTTCGTCGGTCGTCGGAGAGGCGTCGACGGGAACTTGCGCGATAGAACGAGCCTCGGGCGGTGGATCGGTCCTCGCGACGCGACGGGGCATGATCTCGATGGTAGCGGCCGGCCGGTCCTTCAGGCGGCGACAACCCGATCCCGGCCGCCGCGTTTCGCCTCGTAGAGCGCTTGGTCGGCTTCGGCAATGACATCCGCGATCGGTTGGTCGGCTCGCCTCGCCACGGCGGCGCCGACGGAGACGCTCACCCCGTCCACTCCGAGCTCGCCCAGCTCGATCGCCGCGACTGCGGCTCGAACCCGCTCCGCCACCTCTACCGCGACGCCCGGCGCAGGGCTCCTCAACAGCACGGCGAACTCCTCGCCCCCGTAGCGGGCGGGCACATCCTCCTCGCGAACGGCCTGGGCGATCGCCGCGCCGACAGCCCGGAGCACCTCGTCCCCCACACCATGGCCATGCCGGTCGTTCAGGGCCTTGAAATGGTCGATGTCGATCATGAGGACGCCGATCGCGTCACCGGCACGACGGCGGCGCGCGAGGAGGGCACAGAACTCATCGAAATAGCGCCGATTCGGAAGACCCGTCAAGGCATCCGTCGACGCGCGCGCCTCGGCCTCGCGATGGGAGGTGGCGCGGGCGAGGGCGGCTGACGCCTCGACCGCCGCCGAGCCGAGGAGCCGGGTCGCCGCGACCGGCCACGGGGCGGCCGTCCGGCGCGAGAGGACGATCGCTCCGATGACCGTCTCGCCATCGGTCAACGGCGCGGCGAGCGTGTGCTTGAGCCCGTAGACCGAGCGGACACGGTCCGCGATCTGATCGGCCACTCTTGCCCCGCTCCCCTCGCCAAGGATCCGTCGGGGCGCGGACTCGCCGTCGATGTCCGTCGCGGAGACGCCCGGGCCGGGCCGAAGATCCGCCAGCCAGTCGAGGGCGATCGCCCCGCCGTCGAGGACCGCGCGACCCAGACCGCGCGATTCGCGATCGCCAACGGACTCCAGGGCGAGCATCTGCTGGCCTACCGGAATCGCAACCCTGCGCGACGAGCGGCGCCGCAACCGGACCGGGTCCTCGAGATCGGCCAGCGGGAAGAGCGTGGTCGAGCTCGGGACGCCCGGTCGGCTACTGACCAGCCTCGCCTCGAGTGCGCTCCTACCGGGCCGCCGGCGCACGATGACCACGTGGTCGGCGCCGGTCCCCGCGGTCAGCTCCTCGACGATCGCCTCCACGATCGCTTCGGGCGACAGCGATCGGGAAAGACCCTGGACGATTCGACCGAATGTCTCGGCCTCGGCCCGCCGGCCGAGCTCGAGCGCGTGGACAGCATCGCGATGGAGGATTGCTGCGTAGCCGACGATCGCGACGAGAGCGAGGAGCAGGAGATCCATCGGCCGTGCGCCGCCGGCGCCAATCCGGATCGCGATCAGCATGCCGAGGACGAAGAACGAGCCGGTGAGGAACCACCACGTCCGTCGGATCCGACGTTGCTGCGCGTCCTCGCGCTGTCCGGGATCGCGGGTGGTGGCGGTCACGTCGGAACGAAAGCATGACGGGTCGGGCAGAGCGCCGTCCAGCGGTGGAAGGAGGTACGTCCGGCAGCGTGGGCACAGTACTTTCGTACCAGTGGCCCGGGGCGCCCCCGGTCAACCGCGGCTGGCGTGGGTCAGGCGGCGGTACCGTCCTCGTCGGCCGCGCTGAGCACCGGTCCCGCGCTTTCGACCCGCCGACCACCGACGCGCTTGACGCGGTACAGGCCGCGGTCGGCCGCAGCGATGAGGTCTGTCGCGGTGCGGCCGTCAACCGGATGCGAAGCCGCCCCGATCGACATGCTCACCGGCACGGGCCCCCGACCGTCGGCTTCGAAGGCCTCCTTCTCAAACGTCTCGAGGATGCGCTCGCCGGCTGTTCGGGCGGCCTCGATGTCGGCGTCGGGCAGGATGATCGCGAACTCGTCGCCGCCGTAGCGGGCCGGGACATCGGAGACACGCAGCGTCGAGCGGATCCGCTCGGCGATCCAGACGAGGAGCCGGTCGCCGAAGAGGTGCCCGAACGTGTCGTTGACGAGCTTGAAGTCGTCGAGGTCGATCATGAGCACGCTCAGCGGCTGGCGCGAGCGCTGGGCCCGCACGACCTCTTCGCCGAGGCGCTCGTGCAGGTAGCGGTGGTTGAAGAAGCCGGTCAGCGGGTCGCGGTCGGCGAGGTTCCGGGCGTCCTCGTAAAGCCGCGCGTTCTCGAGGGCCATCGCCGCCTCGTTGGCCATCGTCCGGGCGATCTCGAGCTGAGTCTCGTCGGGAAGCAGGTTCCGCTGCGACAGCAACTCGACGAGGCCGATCGACTGCCCTTTTGCGACGAGCGGCACCATGACCAGGGTTCGATAGCCGTCGACGGACATGAGAGCAACCTCGGCGGGGTCGGCCGCCGGGTCGTTGGCATCGATGACGACCGTCGCCTGGCTTTCGAGGACCCGCCGTGTCTCCGGATAGCCAGCGATCTCGAACAGCTCCTGGAGCTCGTGGGGCGGTGTCGGCGGGTAGTAGCCGAGCGTCCGAACCCGGCCGCCCGGTCGGTCCCAGTAGCTGATCGCGCACTCGTCGAAGGTGAGCGCCTGAGCGATGTGCTGGGCGATCAGGTTGGCTACCTGGCGCGGATCGAGGCTCGCCGAGAGGGCGCTGCTCATCTCGACCAGCCGGCTCAGCTCGAGGGCGACGTTCTGGCTGTGGGCAAGGAGGCGGGCCGACTCGAGAGCCGTCGCGCCCTGGTCGGCGAGGATCATCAGGAGCTGCAGGTCATCCTCGGTGAACTGCTGGAGGCCCAGCTTCGACAGGGTGACGACACCAACCACCTGGTCGTCGTAGCGCATCGGGACGACGAGCATCGACTCGTCGACCTCGTCTGTGCCCGGGATCGTCGAGCCACGCGGGTCCGAATTGGCGTCGGGTACAAGAAGCGGCGTCCCGTGCTCGCCAACCCAGCCGGTGAAGCCCTCGCCGAGCCTCGTCCGGAGCAAGTCCAGGTCGACCTTCTCGTAGGCACCGACCCGCCCCTCGAAGGCGATCGGCACGAGATCGTTCGGCGGCTCGAGGACATAGACGCGGGCGTTGTGGTAGTCGAGAACGCGGCGCGTCTCCTCGACGATCGCCCGACCCACCGCCTCGATCGTCTTTGCCCGGTTCATCCGGGCAGAGGCGGCCTGCAGAACCGCGAACTGTGCCGCGCGGCCCTGGCTGCGCTCGAACATGTCGGCGTTGTGGATCGCGATCGATGCGTCCGACGCGAGGGCCGTCACGAACTCGATGTCGTCGTTGCTCCAGGGCCGCGGCTGGAGGCAGGCGCTGGACAGCGCACCGATCACCCGCCCATCGTGGATGAGGGGCACCATCACGGTCGAGCCGAACGCCATGTCCGGGTCGTAGCGCTCAAAGCCCGGCAGACCTGTCTGCGGGATGTTGTTGACGACCAGCGGCTTGCCCGTCGCGAAGAGCTCCCCGAACCAGCCCTCGTCGGATCGGAAGGCCGGCAGGCGGGCCGCGATCTCGTCCGAGAAACCCGACCATGCGGCGGCCGTCAGGAAGTCGCCGTCGAGCATCCGGATCGTCGTGCCGTCGGCGCCAAGGACGCGATTCGCCTCGTCGGCGATCGTCTGCAGGATCTCGCGGCGATCGAGGGTCCGGGTCAGACGCTGGCTGATCGCGAGCAGGGTGGCCAGCCGTTCGCCGAGGGCATCCTCGCGTCTCGGCTGCGGCACTCCGCCGCTCGGCGCAAGGCGTTCGAGGAGCCGGCTGAGCGCTCCGCCGCGCGCACCAACCGGCGGACCGCCGGGAGCGGGCCGCGCCGTGGCCGCGATCGAGCCTGAAGGGTCAGCGCTCATCGTCCCGATAGTCCCATTCCGGACTCCGGGCGGAGGCTCACCGCAACGTACCCACGGGCCCCCTCGAAAGTCCCGTTCTCGCGTCGCCTTGACGACGTAGGCCGCACGATTGACCCGCGCGAACGGCGGCGCATACACTCCGCCTGGTCCCGGATGCGCGCTCAGCCTGTAGCGCCCGAACGTGTTCCGGGACGTCCACATCAGCCTGGAGGATCTCTCCCGACGTGGAGACCGGACCCAGTACGGCGGCGCCGCGGCAACACGGCGCCGGCCACGAGCGAACCGGCGTCGTGATCGGCGCCGCAGCCACGGTCCGCCCCGCCTCCCTGCGGTGATCCGCGGGACCCGCTAGCCGGGTCCGCGCCACCCGCGGCGGGACGGCCCAGCCGCGAGGTGGCACATGACAACGCTGAACCAGCCATTCGGTCAGGTCGTGCCCCTGGTGCCAGGGCGTGCTTCGGCGTGCCGGGGACGTGGGTGATGGCCGATCGCCGGCCCCGGTTCCCGCTACCGACGCGACGTCCGCCGCGGCATGTCGAGCCGGAGCGCGAGCCAGCCCCGGAGGTCTCGATGGAGCCGCGGCCGATGCCGGCCGCCGCGGCCGTCGAGCAGAGCGTCGTCGATGCCGCGATCTACGTCGACGGCCGCCGGGTCGAAAGCCCGCCGACGGTCGCCGAGTTGTCGGATCACCTGCGGGAGCAGCCCCGAGCCATGGCCTGGATCGGCTTGTATCGGCCGGCTGAGGCCCAGCTCCTCCAGCTTGCCGAGCAATTCGGACTGCATGAGGTCGCCGTCGAGGACGCGATCGTCGCCCACCAGCGGCCCAAGCTCGAGCGCTACGGCGAGACGCTCTTTGCCGTGCTCCGGGCCGCCCGCTACAAGGACGACGTCGAGGAGGTCGAGTTCGGCGAGATCCATGTCTTCCTCGGATCGAATTTCGTCCTCACCGTGCGTCACAGCGACGCGCCTGACCTGGCTCGCGTCCGTCACCGCATGGAGGACGATCCTGAGCTGCTGGCGCGCGGTCCGGAGGCGGTCCTGTACGCGATCCTCGACAGCGTCGTTGACGGCTACGCCCCGGTCGTGGCCGGCCTCCAGAAGGATATCGACGAGATCGAGACGCAGGTCTTCCGCGGCGACCCGAAGGTCTCGCGCCGCATCTACGAGCTGTCGCAGGAGGTCATCGAGTTCCAGCGCGCCGCCCGGCCGACACTGTCGCTGCTCGACAGCCTCGTCGCCGGATTTGGCAAGTACGGCACCGACGAGGAGCTGCAGCGCTACCTGCGCGACGTTGCCGACCACCTCACGATCGTCGCTGAGCGCGTCGACGGCTTCCGCCAGATGCTCGGCGACATCCTGACGGTCAACGCGACGCTCGTCAGCCAGGCCCAGAACGAGGAGATCAAGCACCTGACCGAGGCGAGCTACGCGCAGGCCGAAGAGGTCAAGAGGATCTCCGCCTGGGCCGCGATCCTCTTCGCCCCGACACTCATCGGGACGGTCTACGGAATGAACTTCCAGAACATACCGGAGCTCTCGTGGGCCTTCGGCTATCCGTTTGCCCTGGCCCTGATGTTCATCGTCAGCGCAACGCTGTTTCTCGTCTTCAAGAACCGTGGCTGGTTGTAGGGCAGTCCGATGACGAGCGCCGTCACCGACCAGCTGGTCGGCGAGATCCAGCAGCTGATCCGCGAGCGGGAGCAGGAGGGCATCCGCGGCCTGGCCGAGCGTGTGGGACCGGCGGAGTGGGCCGACCTCGTTCCGGAGCTCGATCCGGGCGAGATCGCCGTCCTCCTCCAGTGGCTGCCCGACGACGAGGTGTCGCAGGTCTTCGAGGAGCTCGATCCGGCGAACGCGGCGTCGATCCTGAGGACGCTCAGCCAGAACCAGGCCGCGGCGGTTCTCGAGGGCATGGACCCCGACGACGCAGCCGACGTCCTCGAGAACCTGCCGGAGAGCGATGTCGACCAGATCCTCGTCCGGATGAAGGCGGAGGACGCGGCTGAGATCCGGCGACTTGCCGGCTATGAGCCTGATACGGCGGGCGGTCTCATGACGCCCGAGTTCGTGGCCGTGGGTGCCAATGCCACGAGCAGCCAGGCGATCGCCGCGATCCGGCGGCTGGTCGACGAGGCGGAGACCGTGAGCTATGTGTACGTCATCGACGCCGAACGTCACCTGCTCGGCGTGCTGTCCCTGTACCGACTGTTGCTCAGCCCGGCCGACACGCCGGTCAACGAGCTCATGGCACCGACCACGGTCCGTGTCCGCGCCAGCGCCGATCAGGAAACGGCGGCCCGCCTGCTGACCGACCGGAACCTCATCGCGATCCCGGTCGTGGACGACGAGGACCATCTCCTCGGGATCATCACGGAGGACGACGTGGCCGACGTCCTCGAGGCAGAGGCAACCGAGGACATCGAGCGGCTCGGTGGTTCGCAGCCGTTGAACGTCCCGTACCGCCTCGCGAGCGTGCCGCTCCTCGTCCGCAAGCGAGTCGGGTGGTTGCTGCTGCTTTTTGTGGGTGGCGCCTACACGGGCTCGGTGCTGAGCGAGTTCCAGGATGAGCTGACTGACGTGGTTGCCCTGAGCTTCTTCATCCCGCTCCTCATCGGTACCGGCGGGAATATCGGAAGCCAGACGGTGACGCTCATCGTCCGGGCGATGGCCCTCAATGAGGTCAATCTGCGGGACATCGCGTGGATCGCCTGGAAGGAAATCCGGGTCGGTATCGTCCTCGGCATCGCGATGGCCGCCGTCGCGCTCGGTCGGGCAGAGCTCCTCGGCGTGGGCACGGACGTCGGCGCGGTCGTCGCGGTCGCGATTCTTGCGATCTCGCTCTGGTCGGCGGCTGTGGCAGCGGTCCTGCCACTCATTCTCAGACGCCTGCGGGTCGACCCCGCCGTCGTGTCTGCGCCGCTGATCACGACGCTCGTCGACGGCACCGGCCTGATCATCTACTTCGAGATCGCCCGGCTGATCCTCCGGCTGTGAGGTTTCGGCTTGGTCACGCTCACGGCGCCGTCAGCGACGCTCAATGGGCGTGGGTCGCGGCCTTGATGCCCTCGCTTTCCGCCGCTCCGCGACCGACGTCGACCGGGTAGCCCAGCGCCTCCCACGACGGCAGCCCGTTGGCGACCCACGACACGTCCTCGAAGCCGGCCTGCTTGAGCAGCGACGCCGCCACGCTCGATCGGTAGCCGGAAGCGCAGATCGTCGCGACGGGCCGGTTGCGGGGCAGGTCGGCGAGTCGCGCGGGCAGCTCCCCGGCGCCGATGCGCACGGAACCCGGCACATGGCCGCTGGCGTACTCGTTGGCCTGGCGGACGTCGATGACGAGCGGCGCGTCCTGTCCACCACCGGTCAGTCGCCCGGCCAGCTGGTCGACCGTCAGGCGGCCGTTCGATTCGGCCGGTCGGCCGGCCTCGAGCCACGCCGCAATCCCGCCGCGGAGATGTCCGATGACATCCTCGTGGCCGACACGCAAGGCCTGGCGCACGAGGTCATCCCAGTCGGCGGGATCGTCGAGGACGAGGATGACAGGCCGATCCGACTCCACGACCCAGCCGAGCCACGTGCCGAATGACGTGCCGGCCGGGATCGAGAGCGAGCGCGGGATGTGGGACAGGGCGTGGGCGACCGGCTGGCGGGCATCGACGACGAGCGCGTCCCGCTTGATGGCCGCCTCGACGTCCTCGACGGTCATCGGTCGCGGGTCGGGCACTCGGCCGCCGAGGAGCTTTGGGCCGGCCTGGTTCGTCGGTCGCATTCGGGCGAAGTAGCGCGGGAAGGTTGGCTGATCGCGGAGGAGCACGCGGATGAACTTCTCGACCTCGGTCGGGCCGAGCATCCGGTTGTGGCGGCGCTCGAAGCCGATCGTCGAGTTGGGCGTCGACGCGATGCCGGTGGAGCACAGCGAGCCCGCGCCGTGGGTCGGATAGACGCCGACAAAGTCCTCGTGGGCGAGGATCACCTCGCGCAGCGACCGGAACTGCTGGCGCGCGAACGGGACCGCGTTCTCCTCGCCCAACAGATCCGTCCGGCCGACCGCGCCGACGAGCAACGAGCCGCCCGTGAACATGACCACCGGCTCATCGGCGCGCGACAGGTCGGCGAGTGCGTAAGCGACGTGCTCCGGCGTATGACCGGGCGTCTCGAGGACGGTCAGGCGCAACCGCCCGACCTCGATCTCCTCGCCGTGCCTGACCGGACGGTGATCGTAGGCGAGCTCCGCACCGGCGCCGATGACGTGGCTGGCGCCGGTGAGAGCCGCCAGGTCGCGGCCGCCTGACACGTAGTCGTTGTGGAGGTGGGTCTCGACGACGTGGGTGATCCGTACGTCGGCCTCGGCCGCAGCGGCCAGGTAGATGTCGACGTCGCGACGAGGATCGACGACCGCGGCCACGCCGGTTGACTCATCTGCGACGAGCGCCGACAGGTGGCCGAGCCCCTCGATCACGAACTGCCGGATCAGCACGAGCCGGAGCGTACCACCGCCGAATCTTGGTAGGCTGGCTGACGATGAGCACGTCGAGACGCCGCCTTGTCGTGGTCGGGGCGGGCTATGTCGGGCTCGTCACGGCGGTCGGTCTGGCCCAGCTTGGCCACCGCATCCACCTGATCGAGAAGCGTCGCGATCGGCTCGACGCGCTCCTCGAGGGCCGGGTCCCGATCCACGAGGCCGGTCTGCCTGAGGCCCTCGCTGAAGTCCTGGCCGCCGGTCGGCTGACCGTCGGCCTGACGGTCGACGAACCCTTCGAGGCTGCCCTTGTCTGTGTCGGCACACCGATCGGCGCCGACGGGCGAAGCGACCTGAGCCAGCTCCGCTCGGCCCTGACCGAACTGGCTCCGGTTCTCCCGTCCGGCGCCCCGCTCGTCATTCGCAGCACGCTGCCACCCGGCTCGACGACCCTCGCGGTCGAGTGGGCCGACGTGCCGACAAGCCGGATCTTCACGAATCCCGAGTTCCTTCGACAAGGCACCGCCCTCGTGGACTTCCGTAACCCGACGAGGATCGTCATCGGTCGGTTCGCGGACGCCGATCCTGCGGCCCTGGAGCTCGTCATGAGCCTCTACGACGGCATCGAGGCGCCGCGTCTCGTCGTCAACGTCTCGTCCGCGGAGCTCATCAAGAACGGCGCGAACGCCTTCCTCGCGCTGAAGCTGTCGTTCGCGAACGAGATGGCTTCGCTGTCGGAGGAGTACGGCGCCGACGTCGAGGATGTGCTTGCCGGGATCACCCTCGATCCGCGCATCGGTCCGCAATACATGCGCCCGAGCTTCGGCTTCGGCGGGAGCTGCCTGCCAAAGGAGCTCCAGGCTCTCGCCGCCGCTGGCGCGGCACGTGGATTGTCGATGCATGTGACGATCGCGGCCACCGACGCGAATGCGGCTCAGCAGGCTCGCTTCGCCGAACGGATCTCCCGCGTCCTCGGTGGCCTCGAGGGCCGCACGATCGGGCTGCTCGGTCTGGCCTTCAAGGCCGGTACGGACGACGTCCGTGACTCGCCCGCTCTGGCTGTCGCTGCGCGGCTGCTCGCTGCTGGCGCAACGGTGCGCGCCTATGACCCGCAGGCGTCGAGAAACGCCGGACGAGAACTGCCGGGGCTGCTCATCGCCGAGTCGCCGGCGGAAGCGCTGCGTGGCGCCGATGCGGCCGTCATCGGGACCGAATGGCCGGAGTTCGGAGCCCTCAACTGGGGTTTCCTCAAGGGCCTCATGGCGCGGCCGATCGTGATCGACGGGCGGCGCCTCTATGACGCGGCGACGCTGCGGGCCCTCGGAATCCGATACGAGGCGATCGGCAGCCCTGGCGATGGCGGCGCCGAGGAGGAAACGGCGACTCCGGTCGTCGCTGTGGACGCCTGAGGCGTTCCTACATCATTACCAACCCACCATCGACGGCCAGCACCTGGCCCGTGATGAAGGCTGCTTCGTCGGAGGCAAGGAAGGCGACTGCATCGGCGACTTCCTCGGTCGTTCCGAACCGGCCCAGCGGCGTGCGCTCGACGAGCTGCGCCTTGAGGTCCTCGGGCAGGTTCTCGGTCAGTTCGGTGAGGACGAAGCCCGGCGCCACGGCGTTACACGTGATGCCACGCGACGCAAGCTCGCGGGCGGTTGCCTTCGTCAGGCCGATCAGCCCGGCCTTGGCCGAGGAGTAATTCGCCTGGCCCATCTGGCCGGCCTGACCCGATACCGAGCTGATGTTGATGATCCGGCCCGCCCGAGCCTTGAGCATCGGCCGCGTCACGGCCTTGATCGCGTAGAACGCCCCGAAGAGGTTCGTTTCGAGCACTTCGCGAAACATCTCCGGACTCATCCGCATGATCAGGTCGTCGCGCGTGATGCCCGCGTTGTTCACGAGGATATCGACCTTGCCGAAGGCGTCGATGGCCGCCTTGACGAGAGTCTCCGCGGCGGCCGGATCCGTCGCATCACCCTGTACGCTCACCGCCCTCCGCCCGAGCTGTTCGACCTCAGCGACGGTGTCTTTCGCCGCTACCTCGTTGCCCCGGTAGCTAAAAGCCACGTCGGCGCCCTGGGTGGCAAGCCGAAGCACGATCGCCCGGCCGATCCCGCGCGAACCACCGGTGACGACCACGCTCTTCCCGGACAGATCGATCATCCAGGCTCATCCTCCATGGGGCTGATTTGGCAGTGGCGGCGCCGCGCGCTAGCGGCCGATCGGTTGGCGCACCGGCTCGGGCTCGCCGGGCACGACGTCGTCGAGTGGCACGTCCACCGAGCCGGGTTGGGCCATGAGCTCGGCGAGCGCCTCCGGGATGGGATCGACCGAATCCCAGTCGACCGGCAGCCGGACGTGGACGTCTTCGGGCTGGACGGCGTCGTCGGCCGTTCGGCCACGCGTCGGATCGGCGGTCCACCGGATCGTCACCGCGCCGCTCGTGAAGCCCGCGCCGAAGGCGACGAGTGTCACGTTGTCGCCGATCTGCACGCGGCCCTCGTTGACCGCCTCGGCCAACGCAATGGGTACGGACGCGGCCGATGTATTGCCGTACCGATCGAGGTTGACGTAGATCCGATCCATCGGCAGGTTCAGGCCCTTCGCCACGGCCTCGACGATCCTGATGTTCGCCTGATGCGGGATGAACAACCCGACGTCGTCCGCTGTCAGACCTGAGCGACGGATCGACTCGAGGGCCGTCGTCGCCATCGTCTTCGTCGCGAAGCGATACGTCTCGCGGCCCTCCATGCGGAGGAAGTGCTCGCCGCGACCGATCGTGCTCGCTGAGGGTGGCGCCTTCGAGCCGCCCGCCGGGATCCAGATCATGTAGGCACCCTGCGGATCGGTCGTCAACTCGATCCCGAGCGCGCCGCCGGGCTCATCGCTGGCCGACAGCACGATCGCTCCGGCGCCGTCGCCGAAGAGGATGCAGGTGCTGCGATCCGTGTAGTCGAGGAAGCGGGTCAGCAGCTCCGAACCGATGACGAGGGCGTGCTTCGAGAGGCCGCTGCCGATGTAGGCCTGGGCCGTGGCCAGCGCGTAGACGAAACCCGAGCAGGCCGCCATGACATCGAACGCCGATGCACGGGTGTTGCCGATCGCCTCCTTGACCAGGGCCGCGGTCGATGGCATCCAGTAATCAGGAGTCAGGGTCGCGAGCACGATGAGGTCGATGTCGTCGGGTTCCAGGCCGGCGGTGTGGATCGCCCGGAGACCGGCCACTGCGCCCATCGACGCCGTCGTCTCGTCGGCAGCGGCCACCCGACGCTCGCGGATCCCGGTCCGGGTCCGGATCCATTCGTCCGAGGTGTCGACCATCCGCTCGAGGTCGGCGTTGGTGAGGACCTGCCGCGGCGCGTAGCGACCCCAGCCTGTGACGTGCGCCGCCCGGGTCCGGCTGTCTGCCTGCGTCGTCACAGCGGTTCCACCTCGATGAGCGGCTGCTTTGCCTTCACCAGCTGGCCACTCTCGGCCACGACCCGGACGACTCGCCCTGCGATGTCGGATTTGATCTCGTTGAAGAGCTTCATCGCTTCGATGAGTCCCACGATCTGACCGACCGCGAGCTCGCCGCCGACCTGGACGTAGGGCGGCGACCCGGGGCTCGGTGACGCATAAAAGATGCCGGTTAACGGGGCATGGACCGCCGGCCGGGTAGCGGTTTCCGCCTGGACGGCGGCCGGCTCGCTCTCCGCGGGAGCCGCAGCGGCCGCGGTTCCCGCCGCCGGTATGGCGAGTGCTAATGCCGCTGGCTTCCGGAGGATCAGGGCCGTCTCGCCCGCTTCGACCTCCAGCTCGGTCAGGTCGCTCCGCTCGAGGAGACCGGACAGGCGATCGATCAGGCGCAGAAGTGACGCGTCGCCGGCATCGGCCAGACGCTCGGGGGCGACAACCGTTTCGGCGTCCGCACCCTGGGCGACGGGCGGCATCGCCTCGGGCTTCAGGTCGCCTTGCGGGTCCAGCGCGTCGGTCATGACTCCCACCGGCTGAATACGAGCGCAGTGTTCTGACCCCCGAACCCGAACGAATTGGAGAGCGCCACGCGGATGTCGCGCGTTCGGGCATTGTTCGGCGTCAGGTCCAGCCCGACGCCCGCGTCGTCTGGGTCGTCGAGGTTGATGGTCGGCGGGATGCAGCTCGTTCGGAGCGACTGGACGCAGGCAACGGTCTCGATCGCGCCGGCGGCCCCAAGCGTGTGCCCGATCATCGACTTGTTCGCCGTGATCGCGACCTTCTCCGCGTCGTCGCCGAAGATCGATCGGATCGCCTGGAGCTCGGCCTTGTCACCCTCGGGTGTCGAGGTCGCGTGGGCGTTGACATGGTCAACCGCGGCCGGCTCGAGGCTGGCCTTCTCGAGAGCCCTTCTCGCCGCCCGGACAGCGCCGATCCCGCCGGCTGCGGGCAAGGTGATATGCGACGCGTCGGCCGTCGCGCCATAGCCGACCAGCTCCGCGAGCGGCTCCACGCCGCGGTCCTGGGCGTGGTCGAGCGTCTCGAGGACCACGACCGCGCAGCCCTCCCCGATCACGAAGCCGTCGCGACCCTTGTCAAACGGGCGCGAAGCCGCCTCCGGATCGTCGTTTCGGGTCGAGAGCGCCCGCATCGACGCGAACCCGCCGACGATGGACTCGTAGATCCCCGCTTCCGAGCCACCCGCAACCATCATGTCCGCGTCGCCGCGCCGGATCGTCTCCCACGCCTCCCCGATCGCGTGGCCGCCCGTGGCGCACGCAGAGACCGTCGTGAAGTTCGGGCCGGTCATCCCGAAGCTGATCGCGATCTGGCCGGCGCCGACATTGGGAATGCCCATCGGGATGAAGAACGGGCTGATCCGGTCCGGGCCGCGCGTGGCGCTGATCGCGATGCCCTCGACGAGCGTGCCAACCCCGCCGAGACCCGTCCCCAGGATGACGCCGGTCCGTTCGGCTTCCTCGCCCTCGAGCCTGGCCGGCAGACCGGCCTGGTCCATTGCCTCCCGCGCGGCGACGAGCCCGAACGCGATGTAGCGGTCGGTCCGGCGCAGCTCCTTCCGATCGAGCACGTGCGACGCGTCGAAATCGCGGACCTCACCCGCGATCTGGGAGGCGATCCGGCTCGGATCGAAGGCTTCGATACGACGAACGCCCGACCGCCCGGCGGTCAGCGAATCCCAGAAGCTCGCGACGTCGTTGCCGATCGGCGTCACGGCGCCCATGCCGGTGATGACGACCCGTGGCGCGATCATCGGACCAGCTTGCCCGTGCGGACCGTGGCGGCGCGATAGACGTCACCGACGAGACCTCGCTCGGAGATCGCGGTCGCGACCGCGAGCCCATCGAACGACGTCCGCTTGATCTCCGCCGTTACCTCGCCGTCGATGAGATCCACGAGCGCCCATGAGGCTGTGGGGTCGCCGTCGAAGACATAGCCGGCACTGCCGTCGTTGACGATGACCTTGAAGCCGAGGTCGCGAACCTCGGGAACGTGGGTGTGGCCGCAGGCGATGACCCGGGCGTCCGTGCGCGCGGCGCGCTCGAAGACGACCGACGCGTCGAGGGCCTGGTCGAAGCCCTGGGTCTGGGAGCCTGGCGAGGCGTGCGTGACGAGCACGAGCATGTCATCGACCGTGAGACGGCGCTCGGCCGGTAGCCGCCGCAGCCAGTCGACGCGCTCGTCAGCCAGCTGTTCGTGGGCCCATTCGGCCGCGGCCCGGAAGGAGTCCGGCACGCCCTCTGTCAGCCATGGGAAGGCAGCCGTGTAATCGAAGTCGGCGACGGCGATGTCGGTGTTGCCCTGGACGATCAGCGCGCCGTCCGCCTCGAGCTCGCGAAGGCCATCGACGGTCGAGGCCGGCTCGGGGCCGTTGAGCACGTGATCGCCGGCGATCAGGATCGCATCGGGCTTGGCGGCCTTGATCTGCTTGCGAACCGCCTCGAGCGCGACGACGTTGCCGTGGACGTCGGACAGGACGGCAATCCGCGTCACCTGAGCACGCCCTCGCCCGGGATGATGAAGCTAATTGTGGCTTCGCAGGCGGTTTCGCCGTCCACGCTGGCGACGCCTCGGCCGCGCCCGAACCGGGAACCGAGCTTCTCCATCGTGACCTCGAGCCGCAGCGTGTCGCCCGGTGCGACGACCCGCTTGAAGCGGCAGTCGTCGATACCCGCGAAGAGACCGATCCGATCGCCGAAGCCCGGTTGCTTCGCGACGTAGACCGCCATCGTCTGGGCCAGGGCCTCGATCTGGAGGACACCGGGCACGACGGGCAGGTCCGGAAAATGGCCCTGGAAGAACCACTCGGTCGCGGTCACGCCTTTGACTGCGACGATCCGCTTCTGCTCCGGTTCGTACTCGACGATGCGGTCGATCATGAGAAACGGCCAGCGTTGCGGGATGAGAGCCTGGATCTCCGCCGTCGTATGAACGATCGCGCTCTTCGGCGGCGCCGCCTCAGCGCTCATGACATCCACCATCCCACAAGTCTGATCTGCGTGGTTCCCGCCGAGCGCGGAACTGATTGCATCCCTGCAATCGTGGGCCGCACCTCACACGCGCGCCGCGGCTGCGAGGAAGGCGGCGCTGCCAACTCGATCGAGCATGTTCGTCGTCACGCGGCCGTCCAGGAACGCCTCCGAGGAGAGCAGCGCCTGATGGATGGAGGCGTTGGTCACGAGCCCTTCGATGAGCAGCTCGTCGAGTGCGGCGATCGCCCGGGCGATTGCGCCGGGCCTGTCCGGGGCCCACACGACGAGCTTGCCGAGGAGGGAGTCGTAGTACGGCGGGACCTCGTAGCCGGCGAACAGGTGGGAGTCCATCCGGACGCCGGGCCCACCGGGGACGAGGTAGCGCTCGACGATCCCCGCAGAGGGCCTGAACTCCTGCTCGGGGTCCTCGGCGTTGATCCGCAACTCGATCGCATGACCACGCAGCGAGACGTCGGCCTGGCTGAACCCGAGTGGCTCCCCGGAGGCGATCCGCATCTGGGTGGCGACCATGTCGATGCCCGTGAGCATCTCGGTCACCGGGTGCTCCACCTGGATCCGGCAGTTGATCTCGATGAAGTAGGGGTCGCTGTTCTCGTCGACGAGGAACTCGAGCGTGCCGACGTTCTCGTAGCCGGCTGCGACGACGGCACGCAGGGCACGATCGCAGAGCTCGGCGCGGGCCTCGGGTGAGAGCGCCGGTGTCGGTGCCTCCTCGAGGATCTTCTGGTGACGACGCTGGACCGAGCAATCGCGCTCGCCGAGATGGACGCCGTGCCCGTAGCGATCGACGACGACCTGGACCTCGACATGGCGGTTGTCCTCGAGCCATTTCTCGAGGTAGAGCGAGTCATCGCCGAAAGCCGCCTTCGCCTCTGAGCGGCAGACCTTGAGGGCTGACTCGAGCTCACGCGGCGAGCGGACCATCCGCATACCCTTGCCGCCTCCGCCGGCAGACGGCTTGATGAGGACCGGGTAACCGATCCGCTCGGCTTCATCGAGACCATGGGCGTCGTCGCGGAGCATGCCGTCCGAGCCCGGGATCGTGGCCAGGCCGAAGTCGCCGAGCAGACGCCGCGAGCCTTCCTTGCTCGCGAAGCGCTCGAGAACCGCGGGCGGTGGACCAATGAACGTGAGGTCGTGGGCGCGCACGACCTCGGCAAAGCCCTCGTCCTCGGACAGGAAGCCGTAGCCCGGGTGGATGGCCTCGCAGCCTGTGAGCAGGGCGGCCGAGATGACCGCCGGCGCCGAGAGGTACGACCGCCGCGCGTCGGCGGGGCCGATGCAGATCGCCTCGTCGGCGAGCTGAACCGGGAGGCTGTCGCGATCGGCTTCGCTGTAGGCGACGACCGCTTCGACGCCGAGGGCCCGGCACGCACGCAGGATCCGGATCGCGATCTCGCCCCGGTTCGCAATGAGGATCTTGCGGAACATCAGGCTCCGCCGCCGAGGCTGCCGCCGGGCCGGCCGTCGCCTCCGTCGCCGGTCTCGATCGTGGCGGGAACGAGCTCGATGGCGACGAGCTCCTGGCCGTACTCGACCGCATCTCCGGCGTCCGCATAGCCGGCGCCGACCACGCCGTCTGCCGGTGCAACGACCTCCTGTGGCACGCCGAGCATGTTCACCGAGCCGAGGCGGTCACCGGCTCGTACGCGCGTGCCGGGCGTGAGCTCCGTTCGCGGCTGATAGATGCCGACCGCCGGCGAGGTCGCAACGACCCTGTGCGAGTCGCTCGAGAAGGACCGGGTCTGGATCTCGATGGGCCGGCCGGGGCCGACGGCCAGGGGCGGCGGCGAGCTGCCATTCGTATCGGAAGCAGGCGTGGCCTGAGGGCCCGTGGCAGCGGAGGAAGTCGCTCGGGCGGAGCGGTGACTCTCGGTGGCCCCGCGGGCGTGCCCGTGACCTTCGTGGCCCGGCTGGGACCGGGATGCGCGCTCGCTCGATCGATCCGAGGATCTCCGGCTGGGCACCCGGCCGTTGGCGGGCCGGCGCAGGCGAACCTTCCAGGCGCCCTCGCGCACCTCGATCTCGCCAAGCTCCGTCGCCGAGAGCTTGGCGACGAGCGCCGGCAGGAGCTCGTCGACGAGGCGATCGATGGCCGCGTGATCCTCGAGGCGTGCCTCGACCGAGCGTTGCTCGCCCGGCTCGCCAAGTGGCTCTCTCGGGTCATCCCGCGCGGCTCGAACCGGTCGGCGCTCGTTGGGCACGCGCTAGACCTCCTCGCGGGCAGGTGGCTCCTCGCGGCCGCGGCCCTGGGGCAGCGGCACGCCAACTGACCATCGCCCCGGATCGAGCAGGTTCCTGAAGCGATCGGCAATACCGGGTCGCTCCGGCTGGGCGACCGGGGGCGCGGAGACCTCAGTGTAGGCGCCCATCGACCGGTAGCGCTGGTAGCGCCGCTCGAGGAGCTCATGGATCGGCACGTCGGCGAGCGTCGCGAGCTGCGCGGCGATCACGGTCCGGAGCCGCCGTGCTGTCTCAGCAGGGTCGTCATGCGCGCCGCCCGCTGGCTCGGCAACGACGAGATCGACGACCCCGAGCTCACGCTGGTCCTCCGCCGTCATGCGCATCGCCAGTGCAGCCGTCGGGGCTTCGTCGGCCGTTCGCCACAGGATCGACGCGCAACCTTCCGGGCTGATGACCGAGTAGACGGCGTTCTCGAGAGCGATGACCACGTCGCCAACGGCGATCGCGAGCGCGCCGCCGGAGCCACCCTCACCGGTGATGACCGCAACGATCGGCACGGGCAGACGCGTCATCAGACCGATCGAGCGGGCGATCGCCTCGGCAATGCCGCGCTCCTCGGACTCCGGGCCCGGATGGGCGCCGGGTACATCGACGAAGCTGACGATCGGCAGCCCGAAGCGCGCCCCGAGCTCCATGATCCGCATCGCCTTGCGATAGCCCTCGGGGTGCGGCATCCCGAAGTTGCGCCGGATGTTCTCGTCGGTGTCGGCACCCTTCTGCTGCCCGACGACGACGATTCGGCGGCCCTCGAGGCGGGCGAAGCCTGCGACGATCGCCGGGTCGTCGCCGAAGCCGCGATCGCCGTGGAGCTCCACGAATTCGTCGGCCATGAGCTCGACGAGCTCGATTGTCCGCGGCCGTCGCAGGTTTCGGGCGAGCTGGATACGGGCCCAGACGGCATCTTTCGGTTCGAGGACCTGCTGGTCGGACCTGGCCGCCTCACGACCGCGGCCGAGGATGCGATCAACCACGATCGGTCTCGCGGGCGGCAGTGATCGCCGGTTCGGGGAGCTCCGCTTCATCAGCCGCGTCATCGGTCGCGGCGGCCGCATCGGTCGCGTCGGGAGCTGCATCCGTCGCATCCGCGGCCGCAGGGCGCGGCGCCGCGGCTGGCTGCCCACCCTCCGGATACTGGCCGTTCGATTCTGATTCGAGATCCGGGATCACGCGATCGGCCAGCGCCGAGAGGAACGACAGCGGCCGGAAGGTCGGCAGGCCGGTCCCGACCTCGACGGGGACCTCGTCGTCGCGAACCGGCTCGAGGTAGCGCAGGAGGAGCGCCAGCTCGCCACGGAGCTCGGAACGGGGCACGACGCGATCTACAAAACCGTGCTCGAACAGGAACTCCGAGCGCTGGAAGCCGGGCGGCAACTCCTGGGCGATCGTGCCGGCGGTCACCCTTGCTCCGGCGAAGCCGATGAGGGCATTCGGTTCAGCGAGGTTCACGTCGCCGAGGACCGCGAACGAGGCGAATACCCCACCGGTCGTCGGATCGGTCATCACGCTGATGTAGGGCACGCCGATCGAGCGCAGCCGCTCGAGCGCGGCGACCGTCTTGGCGAGCTGCATGAGCGCGAGCGTGCCCTCCTGCATCCGCGCCCCGCCGGACGCCGAAACGATGACGAGCGGGATGCGCTCGTCGTAGGCCGCCTCGGTCGCGCGCGTGACCTTCTCGCCGACGACGCTGCCCATGGATCCGCCCATGAACGCGAAATCCATGACGCAGATGGCGATCCGCCGGCCGTCGAGCTGGCCGATCCCCCAGACCGCGGCGTCGCGCAGTCCGGTTGCCGCCTGCGCCGCGGCGATCCGATCGGGATAGGCCTTCTGGTCGACGAACCCGAGCGGATCGATCGACTGGAGACCAGCGTCGCGCTCCTGAAACGCGCCCGTGTCGAGAAGCTGCTCGAGACGCATCTCGACCGACAGGCGGAAGTGGTGGCCGCAGTTCGGGCAGACCCGCATGACCTTGTCGAGCTGCTTGTTGAAGAGCATCTCTTCGCACGAAGGGCATTTCGTCCACAGATCGGGCGGGTAGGCGTTGCGTCGCGAACGGAAGGACGGCAGCTTGATCGGCATCAGTCGAGCCTCGTCCTGGATCGCGGCGTGCGGGTTCGCCGCCAGGCCACATACGCCGCTCCGGCGATCGAGAGGGCGGCCGACGTGATCGCGCCGCCGATGATGAGCGGCCGGGCTCGCGTGGCGAGATCGTCGCCGAACAGGTCCTCGAACGGCTCCAGTCCGACTGGACCCGGAGCAGCGACCGGCGCGCCCTCCGCCCCCGCTGCATCCGCGAGCCGCATCGACGCGGCCATTTCGGCCAGGCGGCTTGCCAGCCGCTCCTCGAAGCGGAACGACGGATGGACGGGCGCGAGATGGCGCCGCAGGCGGGTTGCGACGCCGCGGATGAGCGGATCGAGACCCGAATCGGCTGGCGCGTCCGCGGCCGATCGATCGGCCGAGAGGAGACTGTCGAGGTACCGGTCGGTGCGCAGCGCGTCGACGTCCGCTCCGCGATCGAGGAACGTCATCGGCTCTTCGCGACGTCGCTGGCGGTCTTCTGTCCGACTCCCAGCTCGCGCCCAACGGCCCGCAGCGCCCGGTGCAGGAGGACGCGGACGGCGCCCTCGGAACGACCGAGGACCGACGCGATTTCCGATGTCGACATGTCGTCGACGAAGCGCAGGATGATCGCGCGGCGGCGGTCCGCTGGCAGCCGATCGATCGCCTGCCACGCCGCGGATGCCTCGTCGCGCCTGACAACGGCGGCTTCGACGTTGGTGGCTGCCGGGATCACCTCCGCGACCTCGATCGGGTCGGCCGGGTGACGACGACGATGACGGCGCTGGTTGGCGACGGCGTTGCGAGCGATCCGGAAGAGCCAGATCCGGAACGTGGACGCATCCGGCCCTTCGGCTGGAAGGGCTCGTTCCTCGAAGCGATCGAGACCCGCCAGCGCGGCGAGGAAGGTGCGTTCAGTGGCGTCCTCGGCCTCGTGGTGATCGCCGAGCTCGTAATAGGCAAAGCTGTACACCTGCGCTAGATACCGGCGGTAGAGGGCGTCGAACTGGCTCGGATCGCGCCTGGCGGCCTCGACTAACGGCCGGTCCCGGTCGAGGCGGGTGATCGAAGCACCGGCAGCACGTCTCTGCCGGCCCGCACTTCCCAACACCGCTCGCGGCATTCCGTTACACCTCGGCCCGCACGCTGTCGGCGAGGCGCAGATGGCGGATCTCCCCGGCGACAACCGTTCGCTCGATGCGATCGGCCTGAACGACGAGCCCGCCGCTGTCGGGATCGACCCGGCGGGCGGTCACGATCTCGACCGAACCATCTGCCCGCTCGAGTCGGACGAGCGCGTCGTTGGTCAACTGGCGGTTCTGCCATGCGTCGGCATCGAACCGACCGTGGCGAAGGTCGACGAATCGCGGTTCGAAGGCTTCGAGGAATCGATCGAGGAGGACCTCCCGGTTGACCAGTTGGTTGCCGGCAGCCTCGCGGAGGGACGTCATGCCGCCTGCCAGCATGGGCGGAAAGTCCGCGCGCGCCCAGTCAACATTCGTGCCGATCCCGACGATGAGCCGAGGGT
>Ga0081539_10002427_pt1 | contig 26320 bp, 30 predicted proteins | sample TabmetS4T2R2_FD_71023 | JGI IMG/M metagenome (GOLD analysis project Ga0081539, IMG submission 71023) | Tabebuia heterophylla rhizosphere microbial communities from the University of Puerto Rico - S4T2R2 | ecosystem: Host-associated > Plants > Roots > Rhizosphere ...
CCCGGGCCGCCCCCCCGCCGCAGGGCGAGACCCCCGGCCGCGACGCGGCGGCCCGCCGGCAGCGGGCGCCGCGCGACCAGCACGTCGACCGCGGGGCCGACCTGCGCCCGCAGCGCCGCCTCGCGGCGGCTCACATCCGACGCCGCCAGGGCTCCGAGCACGAGCGCCAGCCCGACGAGCAGCGCCGCCCGCCGCCGCCGGCTCACGATCCGTGACGGAGACGTGAGAGGGACCGGCGGCGGCCAGGGGTGGGCGGTGCCTCGGGGAGCTCGAGGACGAGGTGCGCTCCCGAGGCCGACGGGAGCGAGAGCAGGCGACCGCCGTGGCGACGCGCGATCGCGGCGGCGATCGCGAGACCATGACCGCGGTGGGAGCGGCGGCCGCGCGCCGAGTTCACGAGCGTGGAGAGCGGCGCCGGCAGGCCCGGGCCGTCGTCGCGCACCTCGACGCGGACGTGGCCTCCCAGCAAAGACGCGCGTACGTGGACGTGCCCTCCCCCGTGCTCGATCGCGTTCGCGACGAGGTTCGCGCACGCCTGCGCGAGACGGAGCGGCTCACCGGCCACGAACGCGCTCGAGGGCTCGACCACGATCGCCGCCCCGCGCCCTTCGGCCAGCGCCGTCCAGGCGGGCGCGGCGCCGGACAGCAGGCGCCCGACGTCCACGGGCCCGGCATCCCCGCGGCGGCGCGCACCCTCCAGGTCGTCGAGCGCCATGGCCGCCCGCCGGAGCTCGAGGTCGATCGCTTCGATCCGAGCCGAGCGCTCGAGCCCGCCGAGCGCCACCCGGGCGATCGCGAGCGGCCCGCGGACCTCGTGCCGCGCCCGCGCTGCCGCGGCGTCGCGCCGCCGCACCCACAGCACGCCGAACACCAGGATCATCCAGACGGTCACGCGGCCGCTTCCTCCTCGACGGGGCCGTCGACCAGGCGGTAGCCGACGCCCCACACGTTCACGACGAAGTTGTCGCCGTCGAGCCCGAGCTTGGTGCGCAGCCGGCACGCGTGGGAGTCGAGCGTCCGCGTCGTCCCCAGCGTCCGATAGCCCCAGACGTCCCGCAGCAACTCGGCCTTCGTGAGGACCCGCGTGGGCTCCGCCGCCAGCGCGCGCAGCAGCGCGAACTCCTTCTGGGAGAGCTCGATCCGCCGCCCCCGCAGCCGCACCTCGCGCCCCGCCGGATCGACGCAGAGATCCCCGACCCGCAGCACGCCCCGGCCCGGCCGCAGCCGCGACCGCCGGAGCAACGCCGCCAGCCGCAGCCGCAGCTCGGCGTACGCGAACGGCTTGGCCACGAAGTCGTCGGCGCCGCGCTCGAACCCGCGCACCCGGTCCACCTCCCCAGCCCGGCCCGAGAGCACGACGATCGGCAGCCCGGGGTCGAGCCGCGAGGCGACGCCGTCCGCGCCCCGGACCCGCTCGATGAGCTCGAGCCCGGACCCGTCGGGCAACGCGAGATCGACCACCGCGAGGTCCGGCCGCCGCAGGTCCAGGGCGCGCAGGCCGGCCCGGAGCGTGTCGGCGTGCACCGGCTCGTAGCCGTCCGCGGACAGGTTGTCGGCGAGGAAGGTGGCGAGGACGGGGTCGTCCTCGACCAGGAGGATCGTCGCGGTCATGGCGCAACGTTGAGGTCCCCGCGCGGAAACCTCGCCCCCCGCCGTCGGCGTAGGATTCCGCAATGGCCAGGATCGTCCGGCGAACGGACGTCAACGAGTGCCGGCAGTGCTCGACGTTCTGCGATCGCGTGATCGCGCCGGCCTCCTGCGTCGCCGACGACTGTCCGAACCTGTACGTCTACGACGACCCGCTGACGGGCCGTCGGTACATGGGCTGCCTCCAGCAGGTGTTCGCGACCGAGATCGACGTCGAGATGTTCAAAGCGGCCGAGCGCACGCGCGCGGGGTTCGGCACGGTGCGGCTCGCCAACGCCCCGCTGCGCCGGTGCCGTTTCACGGTCGAGCAGGCCTACGAAGGCCGTGGGCTGGAGGCGTACCGGTGCGTGAACAAGCGCTTCTACGACTGGCCGGACGAGACCGCGGACGCGATCCGGGCCTTTGACCTGCGCGACCGCTGCGGCCAGTGAAAGTTTCAATTCACAGGCAGCGACCGGGCAGGACTGCCGCTTAAGATGCAGACGCCCCGGGCGGGGATGACCGGGCCCGAGGAACCATGGACCCGATGCGCCGCGGCAACTACGACTCTGGGCAGGACTACGTTCTCGAATACGGCGAGCTCAGGTTCACCTTCAACGAGCGGGACTTCTCGGAGCGCGTCGAGCAGGCCGCGCGCAAGCTGGGCTTCGTCCGCGCGCGGCTGGAGCCCACCGAGCTCGAGGACCTCGTCAACCTCGCCGTCAACGGCGAGATCCAGGATCCCGCCTCAGCGCTCGGCGAGCACGTGAACGACTGCTGGCCGGAGCTCGTCGGGCCCGCCGACCGCTCGCTCGTGCACTGGCTGCGCCGCCTGGTCTTCCGCTCCGCCTGGCTCGACCAGCGCGTGAAGGAGGGCGAGCTCGACGTCGTCTTCGACGAGGCGACGCACACGTTCGGCTACGTGCAGCCCGAGCACGACAAGGAGCCGATCGAGCTCACGCCCGAGCCGAACTGGAAGCGCGTGGCGTACAGCCGGCGCTAACCGGGCAGCGCCTCGGCGCGGGCCTTGGCGATCGCCTCGGCGCCCGCGTCGCCGACCAGCAGCTCCGGCCGCACGACGCCCGAGGCCACGAGGTCGATCGCCGGGAAGCGCCCGACCGCGGTCAGCGCCGGGTCGAACGTGACGACCGCCGTCTCGCCGCCGAGCGGCGCCGGCGCGGTCGCGATCACGGTCAGCGAGCCGCCGCCCGAGATGTTCCGGGCCGCGGCGAGCGCCCGCCGGGCCGCCGCCGACGGGACGTACTCGAGCGTGTCGACGAGCACGACCGCATCGCCGCCCCGGGCGGCCACGCGCCGCCCGAGCTCGACCGCCTGCTCGATCGCCTGCGCCTGCGCGTCCGACGACGCCGCGAAGCTGGCGCCGCCGTCCTCGCCGATCTCCTCCGGCCGCACGCCCGCGAGCACGAGGGAGACGTCGAGGCCGTCGATGCCGCGCAGCGCCTCGGCGAGCCGCCGCAGCGCCTCGCTCTTGCCCGCGCGGGCCGGCCCGGCGAGCACGACGCGCGAGCCCTTGCCGATCGGCGTCAGCCACTCGATCGCCTTCACGGTCGGGTCCTCCGAGCCGAGCTCGAAGCGCTCGGACGGGAAGGTGACCGGGAGGTCCTCGAAGCGCGTGCCCTCGGCGACCTCGTCGGCCGGGCGGCCGTTGATGGTGTCGACGCGGACGAGCGACGGGAACCGCTCCGAGCGGCGCGGCGCGCGCAGCGGTCCGGCGATCCGGTCGCCGGACACCAGCTCGCAGCGCTTGACCTGCGCGGCCGAGATGTAGACGTCGTCGTCGGTCGGGTCCGGCGGCGCCAGGCGGATGAAGCCCGAGCCGTTGGAGAGCAGCTCGACGACGCCCTCGACGACCCGCTCGCCCTGCTGGTCCTCGCCGGCGTCCTCGTCGGTCGCGCCGTCCTCGTCGGCGGCGCGGACGCGGCCCCGGCCACGCCCTCCGCGGCGGCCGCGGCGCGGGCGCGGCGCGTCCTCCTCCTCGTCCTCCTCGGCAGCGGCCTCGCTGCCCGACTGGCGGGCGAGGATCGCGTCGATCAGATCGTCGCGGCGCAGGCGGCGGAAGCCGTCGACGCCGAGCTCGTTGGCCAGCAGGTGGAGGTCGGCGAGCGGGCTCTGCTCGAGCTCGGCGCGGTCAAGCACGGACGACATGTGCGTCAACTCCCTGGATTCGGTGGTCGGTTGGCATCCGGCCGCGTTGTGCGCAGCGGCCGGCAACCCCTTGCGTCAGGCAGGGTAGCGATCCCGGGTCAGTCCTTCGTCCGGCGCGAGCTCGATCTCGCCCCGTAGCACGGCGCGCACGCGCAGGAAGTCAGCCGCCGCAGCGACGTCGTGCACGCGCAGCACGGCCGCGCCCGCGTCGACGCCGTGCGCCACCGCGGCCAGCGTGCCGGCGAGCCGCTCGCGCGGGCCGCGGCCCGTGATCGCCCCGACGAAGTCCTTGTTGGAGACCGCGAGCAGCAACGGCCGCCCGAGCGAGCGCAGCGACCCCAGCGCGCGCAGGACCGCGACCGTCTGGGCGGGCGTCTTGGCGAAGTCCGGCCCGGGATCGAGCAGCAGCTGCTCGACGGCCACCCCCGCGGCGACGGCCGCGTCCATCCGCTCGCGCAGGAACCCGGCGACGTCGGCCACGACGTCCTCGTAGCGGCTCGGGTCGAGCAGCGTGCCCTTCGGCTCCACGCGCGTGTGCATGACCACGAGGCCCGCGCCGGTCCGCGCGCAGACCTCGACGATCCCGGGATCGCGCAGCCCCGAGACGTCGTTGACCATCACCGCGCCGGCCGCGATCGCCGCCTCGGCGACCGCCGGCTTGTAGGTGTCGACGGACACGACCGCGCCGAGCTCGCTCGTCAGCCGCACGATCAACGGGACCACGCGCTCGATCTCCGCCGCCGCGTCGACCGCGGGGCGGTGGCCGCTCGCGCTCTCGCCGCCGACGTCGAGCAGATCCGCGCCCGCCGCCAGCAGCGCCGCGCCGCGCTCGACGCGCGCCTCGAGCGTCGGGTGGTCGCCCTCGTCCGCGAACGAGTCCGGCGTCGCGTTGACGATGCCCATCAGGAGCGGGCGACCGCCCAGCTCGTACGTCCGGTCGCGGAGGCGCAGGATCATGACGGGTGCGGAGGCTAACGTGCGCTCCTCAATGGGCACGGTGCGCGAGCTGTGGCGCTACCCGGTGAAGTCGATGGCGGGCGAACGCGTCGACGCGCTCCGGGTCGACGGGCGCGGCGCCGGCGGCGACCGCACGCACGCGGTGATGCACGACCACAACGGCGCCCGCAAGCCGCTGACCGCGCGCGAGGCGCCGCGCCTGCTGGCCTGGTCCGCGCGCTACCCGTTCAACGTCGGCGGCGGCGTCGACCCCGCCCACCCGCCGTTCGCGGTCGTCACCGCCCCCGACGGCCGCTCCTTCCGCTGGGGCGACCCGCGGCTCAGGCACGCGCTCCTGAACGACCTCGGCCGGACCGTCGAGCTGGCTCGCGACATCGCCGGCATGCAGGACCTGGGACGCACGCTGCTGGTCACCACCGAGCCGTCGCTGCGGGCGCTCGGCGAGGAGCTCAGCGGCCCCGTCGACCTCCGCCGCTTCCGCCCCAACCTGCACCTGGACGTCGACGTCCCGGGCTGGGACGACCTCACCTGGGAGGGCCGCGAGCTCGCGTTCGCGGGCGGCGTCCGGCTGCGGCTCCTGCACCCGTGCGAGCGCTGCGCGATCCCCACGCGCCATCCGGAGACCCAAATCAAGTGGCCGGGCCTCCTGCGCTACCTGCACGACGCCCACGAGCAGAACTTCGGCATCAACGCGCGCGTGATCACCGGCGGCCGGATCGAGGCCGGCGAGTCCGTCGATCTCGTTCCCGCTTCAGGTTTGCCTGCAAGCGACCGATAAGGACGTGCCGACGCCCCGATTGGAGGACCCGTTGCTTCGCATCGACGAGACCTCCGGGACGCTGGTCGCCCCCCAGGCCGGCGGCCTCGTCACGGAGAACAGCCCCGAACGCGAGGAGCTGCTCGCGCTCATCGCCGCCTCATGGGAGGCCTTCGCCCATGAGCTGGGCATGCCGAACCTGCGGCTGGTGAGCCGCGAGCCCGCCGAGGGCATCGACCTGCTGGCCTTCGACGAGCAGTCCGGCCGCGCGGTCGTGCTGCACGTGACCGGTGAGACCGTCGAGTGGCAGATCAGCCGCGCGCTCGGCGCCGTCGCCGACATCGCCGGCTGGGACGCCGCCCGCCTCGCCTCGGTCTCCGACGCGCTCGAGGCCGTCGTGCCCGGCGACTCGCCGCGGCTCGTGGTCGTGGCCGGCGGCTACGACCGCCGCGCACTGGCCACGCTCGACTGGCTGAGCCGCCGCCACGGCGTCGAGGCGTCCTGCTTCAGCGTCTCCGTCCTGCGCTTCGGCAACGAGCGCCTGCTGTCCGTGCACCGCGAGCCGCGCGACGGCGCCGCGAGCGACCCCGCCGCGCAGGTGCAGTGGATGCTCACGGGCGCCCAGCCCGCTCCCGCCGGCGATGCCGCCGACGCCGCCGCGCAGGCCGTGGCGAGCACGCCGCCGCCGCGCGCCTGAACCGTTTCCGTCTCTCCCCCGGGGCCCGTGTCCTTCATCGCACGGGCCCCGGGTCGGGGGCTCCTCAAGGCCGCAGCCGCACCACCTGCGGGTCGTGGTCGGACTGCTGGTCGGCGAACTCGGAGTTGACGTGCACCGAGTCGTAGTCCGGCAGCGGGAACAGCAGTGACGGCGACACGAGGATGTGGTCGAGCGCCTGCGAGTTGCCCTCGAACACGTACGAGTAGCGCTCGCTGGGCGGCAGCAGGTAGTACAGGTCCAGCATCTGGAAGCCCTGGAGGATCTGCACCGTCCGGGAGAACTCGAAGTCGTTGAGGTCGCCCAGGACGACGTAGTTCGCGAGCGGGTCGGCCCGCTGGATGTCGCGCGCGAACGCGTTGACGATCGTCGCCTGGGCGTGCCGCTGGTCCTCGCTGACGCGCACCGGCGGCTGGCGATAGCCGAACAGCGGGTCGTCGCCGCCCTTCGAGTTGAAGTGGTTGGCGACCACGATCAGGCTCTTGCCCTTCCACGTGAACTCGCCGGCCAGCGGCTTGCGGCTCGACTTGAACGCCGCGTCGTCCGGCTGGATGCGGCCGGGGCTGAACGTCAGCTGCGGCCCGCGGCGCGTGCGGACCACCTCGGTCGAGTTGGTCGACGTCCCGCCCGGCCGGTCGACGAACGCGAGCCCGCGATCGGTGCGGAACAGGAAGCCCTGGCGGATGTTGCCGCCGGGCTGCCCGCCGTCCTGGTCATTGACCGGGTCGATCTGCCGGTACTCGTACGTCGGGCCGCCCGCCGTCTGGATCGCGGCGATCAGCTTGCCCCACGTGACGCTGGCGTCGGTGACGCCGTTGTCGGTCGCCCCGCTGTTGTCCTGGATCTCCTCGACGGCGACGACGTCCGGCGCCTGGAGGTTGTGGATCAGCGTGTCGGCGAGCCCCGCGTACTTGCTGCCCGGGTCGCCCGGGGCGAGGTTCTCCACGTTGAACGACGCGATCTCGAGCTCGTTCTTGGTGGGCGCCCGCGTCGTCTCGCGCTGGAGGTCGCCGGGCACGGCGACCGGCGCCTTGAGCGGCAGGAGCTCGAAGTTGCCGAAGTCGTAGCTCAGGACGCCGACCGTCGGGCCCGGGATCCTGTCGCCGACGTTGACCTTCGGCGTGGCCGCAAGCACGTCGTCGAGCTGGATCCGCTCCGGGTTGAAGTCGTCGGGCCGGACGATGACGCCGCCGCGGCTCGTGCGCGGGCCGGCATCCGCCCCGTTGTCGCCCACGACCCAGATCTCGCCGAAGGCGTTCGCCCGCGGCCCGACGACGACCGCGTCGTTGACCTGGAGCTTCATGCCCTCGAGGCTCTCGAAGAAGTCGATGCCGTCCTGCTGCGGGTCGAACACGCCGCTCGTCTCGACGTTGCCCGTCGCGTCGTCCTCGATGACGCGGTTGGGCGGCATCCGGCCGCCCGCGCCGATCACCGTGGGGGCGATCTCGGCGCCCGCCGCCCCCGGGTAGACCGTGACGCGCTGGAGCTCGGTCGTCGTGAGGTTGATCGTGCTCGCGCCGCCGGGGCGGAACTCGGAGACCTGGCCGGAGACCGTCACCGCCGTGCCCTCCGTCACCGCCGGCTTGGACGACGTGAAGACGAAGATGCCCTCGGACGTCGCGGGGTCGTCGTCCGGCTGCGGGTCCTGCATCCAGAAGCCGTTGGTCGAGACCGCGGTGACGACGCCCGGCACGAACGAGATCCGCTGGCCGGCGTACGGCGACACGTGCGAGCTGCCCTGGATCTCGTGGATCCGGTGCGTCGGCGCGACCGTCGAGAACGACCAGGTCTCGTCCGCCTCCATCGCGTCGGGCGGGTCGTTCTCGTCGGTGTCCGTCACGTTCGCGGCGTGCACGGTGACCGTGCAGGTCTCGTTCTGCGCGAAGTCGCTGTCCGGGTCCAGCGTGTACGTCTGCGGACCTCCGCTGACCGCCGCGGTGTGCGCGCCGCTCGCCGAGCAGGCGAGCGAGAACCAGTCGCCGGTCGTCGCCACGTCCTCGCTGAACGTGATCGTCACATCGGCGTCCTGCGCGACGTCGGCGGCGCCGGCCGCCGGAGTCTGCGCGCTGACGGACGGCGCCTGGTCGGCGTCGCAGAACCGCCGCGGGGTGCTGCTGTTGCGCGGCGCCGTGGCCGCCGCGTCGAAGTCCGCGGCGTTGTCGTCGGTGTCGACGCATCCGCCCTGCTTGCGCTGCGCGGACGTGGAGTTCGAGAGACCCGGCGCGGGGGCCGTGCCCTCGAAGAAGTTCGCGGTGCCGTAGCCGACGAGGTCGACGATGCGGGCGCTCTGCGTCGCGTCGCACGGCGTCGAGCCGCCGTTGCAGCCGAGCGTCGCGGTCCCGGTCACGAGCGCGACCTTGCCGGCCGTGCCGCTGAGGTTGATCGCCGTGGCGTCGGTCTCGTCGGCCGCGGGCAGCGGGCTGCCGACGGTGCCGCCGGCCTCCTGCACGAGGAAGTAGCGGCCGGCGCCGATCGTGCCGGTCAGCTCGGTGAGCTGGCCGCTGTTGGCGCCGAGGTTGCCGGTGCCGGTGGCGCTGGCGTACTGGAGCGACAGCCCGTCGAGGGGCACGGAGTCCGGCCCGCGGTTGAAGATCTCGATGAAGTCGTTGGTGTGGCTCGCTCCTGAGTTGCCCCCGCCTCCGTAGACCTGGCTGACGACGAGGTCCTGCGAGGCGGCGGAGGCCGGGGCGGCCATGAGGAGGCTGGCCGCGAGGGCGATCAGGAATGGGCGCATGGGGCGGGACCCTATCCCGCGCGACGGGCCCCGATTGTGATTTCTCAGAGCGCCTGCACCTCGGCGAGCACCTCGCCCACCGAGGCCTTCGCGTCGCCGAACAGCAGCGACGTCTTCTCGTCGTAGAAGAGCGGGTTGTCGATGCCCGCGAAGCCGCTGTTCATCGAGCGCTTGAGCACGATCACCGAGCCGGCCTTGTCGACGTCGAGGATCGGCATGCCGTAGATCGGCGAGTCCGGGACCGTCCGCGCGGCGGGGTTGGTGACGTCGTTGGCCCCGATCACCAGCGCCACGTCGGTGCGCGGGAACTCGGGGTTGATGTCGTCCATCTCCTTGAGCTTGTCGTAGGGCACGTCGGCCTCGGCGAGCAGCACGTTCATGTGCCCGGGCATGCGGCCGGCGACCGGGTGGATGCCGTACAGGACCTCCACACCGCGACGCTCGAGCTCGGTGGCGAGGTCGGCCACGGCGCGCTGGGCCTGCGCGACCGCCATCCCGTAGCCCGGGACGACCACGACCAGGCGCGCGTACGAGAGCTGGATCGCGACGTCGCTGGCGCTCGTGGAGCGCACGGTTCCGCCCTCCGTGCCCGCCGCCAGCGCGGGGCCGCCCGCCCCCAGGCCCCCGAAGAACACGTTGCCGATCGAGCGGTTCATGGCGTCGGCCATCTGCTTGGTGAGGATCGAGCCGGACGCGCCGACGAGCATGCCCGCCACGATCAGCGCCGTGTTGTTGAGCGCGACGCCGGCGGCCGCCGCCGACAGGCCGGTGAACGCGTTCAGCGTGGAGATCACGACCGGCATGTCGGCGCCGCCGATCGGGAGCACGGCGAGGACGCCGAGCGCTCCGGCGCTGATCAGGATCAGCCAGAACAGCAGCTGCGAGTCCGAGCCGGCGGCGATCACGACCGCCAGCGCGACGGCGATCAGCGCCAGCGCCGCGTTGACCGCCTTGGGGATGCGGAAGCCGCGTCGCAGCGTCTCCTGGAGCTTCAGGAACGCGACGTTCGAGCCCCAGAACGAGATCGAGCCGATGATCGCCGCGAACAGGATCGGGATCAGCGAGCGCAGCGCGAGGTCGCCGCCCGAGTCGCGGAACTCGACCAGGCTGATCAGCGCGACCGCCCCGCCGCCGACGCCGTTGAAGAGCGCGACCATCTGCGGCATCGCGGTCATCCGCACGGTGCGCGCCGCCGGGATGCCGACCGCCGTGCCGATGGCCACGCCGAGCACGATCAGGATCCAGTCGCCGACCTCGTCGTTTAGCAATGTCGCGACGACGGCGATCGCCATGCCGGTCGCCGCCACCTGATTGCCGCGCACCGCCGTCCGCGGCCCGCGCAGCATGTGCAGGCCGAGGATGAAGAACGCGAACGCGACGATGTAGAGGGCGGCGATCCAGTCACTCATCCGGATCCGGTTTCCTCCCCTTGAACATGTCGAGCATGCGGTCGGTGACGAGGAAGCCGCCGACCACGTTGATCGTGCCGAACGCGATGGCGATCACGAGCAGCACGTCGTTGAGCACGCCGTGGGCCGGGCCGATCAACAACAGACCGCCCAGGACGACGATCCCGTGGATCGCGTTCGTGCCCGACATCAGCGGCGTGTGCAGCGTGTTCGGCACCTTCGAGATCACCTCGAAGCCGACGAAGGCCGCCAGCACGAGGATCGCCAGCTCGGTCAGCAGGTCCATCAGCGCTCCACCCTCTCGCCGTCGCGCGCCACGCACGCGCCCTTGATCACCTCGTCCTCGAAGTCCAGCTTCAGCTCGCCCTCGTCGCCGGTCATCAGCTCGATGAGGCTGAGCACGTTGCGCGCGTAGAGCTGCGACGCGTGCTCGGCCATCCGCGACGGGAGGTTGAGCGGGCCGGCGACGATCACGCCGTTGTCGGTCGTGTAGGTCTCCCCCGGCTTCGTGAGCTCGCAGTTGCCGCCCGCCTCTGCGGCGAGGTCGACGATCACGCTGCCGGGCTTCATCCCCGCGACCGCGTCGGCGGCGATGAGCTTCGGCGCGGGGCGCCCGGGGACGAGCGCGGTGGTGATGATCGCGTCCGACTTGCCCATCTGGACCGCCAGCGCCTGCCGCTGGGCCTCCTGCTCCTCCGGCGTGAGCTCGCGGGCGTAGCCGCCGGCGCCCTCGGCGTCGCCGATCCCCTCGACCTCGAAGAATCGCGCCCCGAGCGACTGGATCTGCTCCTTGACGGCGCTGCGGACGTCGAACGCGGTCACGACGGCGCCGAGCCGCCGGGCGGTGGCGATCGCCTGGAGGCCCGCGACGCCCGCACCGAGGACGAGCACCTGAGCGGGCGGGATCGTGCCCGCGGCGGTCATCAGCATCGGGAAGAAGCGCGGCAGCTCGCCCGCCGCGATGACCACGGACAGGTAGCCGGCCACGGTGGCCTGGCTCGAGAGCGCGTCCATCGACTGCGCGCGGCTGATGCGCGGGATCGCCTCCATCGCGAAGGCGGTGGCTCCGGTCTTGGCGATCGCCTCGATCCCGTCGGCGTTGGTGAGCGGCGCCAGGAAGCCGATCAGCACCTGGTTCGACTGGAGGCCGGCGGGCTCCCCGGACGCGACGCGGGCGATCACCTCGGCGGCCCAGGGGTCGCCGAGCTCGGCCCCGGCGTCCGCGAACGCGTCGTCGGGGATGCTCGCCGCCTCGCCCGCGCCGGGCTCGATCACGACGTCGTGGCCGGCGCGCTTGAGGCGGCCGACGACGTCGGGCACCAGCGCGACGCGCCGCTCGCCGGCTGCCGTCTCCTTCGGGACGCCGATCCTCATCGGACGCGGGACCGTATAGGAGTCAGCGCGCCATGAGCGCCGAGACCAGCGGCGCCAGGGCGGGGACCTCGGCCACGGCGACGAGCGCCGGCACGTCGGCGGGCGCGGGGGTGGCGACGGGCGGCAGGCTCTGGATTTCCGGGGCTTTCGTGGGCGCCGGCGTGGCGGTCCCGGCTGGGGCCGGGGCGGTCGCCGTGGCGGCGGCTGCGGCGGCCTGGTGCGCGCGCGGGACGCGACGCAGCGGCCAGGTCTTGCGCGCCAGCGCGGCGAGCGCCTGTCCCGTGACCCACACCGGCGTCTGCCGGCTCGTGCGGCTGTACTGCACCTCTCCGCTCGGCGCGGTCAGCGAGCGCAGGAACGCCATCGGGTCACGCGCGCCGTGGCGGTGGACCCTGGCCGGGTCCCGGCCCGCGGCGAGCAGGCCCTGGACGGCCCAGGCGGTGCTCTGCGCGTTCGACTGGCCGCCGGGGATCAGGGCGAAGCCGCCGTCGGGGTTCTGGTGGCGCACGATGAAGCGGGCGCCACGCCTGGCGGCCCTCCCGTGGCGGCGGCCGCCGGCGGCGAGCGCCTGGAGGGCGGCGCCGGTGTCGTCGATCCCGGACGGGCCGCCGCGGCCGGCGAAGTTGAAGCCGCCGTCGGGGTTCGCCTGGTGGGCGATCCACGCGACGGCCTTCCGGATCGCCTTGCTGCGGGTGCGGCGGCCGGCGGCGCGCAGGCCCAGCACGGCGAACGCGGTGGTGTTCACGCGGCCGGCGAACGAGCCGTTGTGGCGCTGCTGGGAGGCGACGGCCTGCTCGAGGTCGCGGCCGCCGATGCGGGGGCGGCGGCCCGCGGCTCTGAGGACGAGGATCGTGCGGTTGAGCTCGCCGAGGTCGTTGAGCTGGCCCGCGTGGGCGCGGATGTACGCGAGCGCGCTCGGCTTCCCGGCGTCCAGCGGGTTGCGGCCGGCGGCGGCCAGGCCCAGCGCGGTCCAGCCGGTGTAGAGCTGCGAGGACGGCTGGTGCGGGGCGGCGCCCCAGCCGCCATCGCCGTTCTGGGCGCTGAGCAGGTAGCCGATCGAGGCGTTGGCCGCGGCGGCGTCGGCGGCCACGGCCTGTGCCCGGGCGTCGCGTGGCGCCGCGAGCGCCGCACCTCCCAGAAGGACGGCCGTCGCCGGCACGGCCAGCCAGCGGACGTCGAACCGCGTGCGGTAGCGGGTCAGCGCGCGCACGAGCGCGGGGCCGAAGGCGAGGCAGAACACGATGCTGCCGGTCACGTGCGCGACGTCGAACCACAGCGATGTGGCGAAGTAGGCGCCGAGCGCGGCGAGGGTGTGATCGCCGGAGTAGGTCACCCAGAGGTGCACGTTCATCCAGGCGCCGAAGAGGGCCGAGGCCGCGGCGCAGGCGATCGCCAGCGGTACGCGGCCAAGCTTGCGTCCGGTGGCCCGGCCGACGATCGCTCCCAGCACGCCGACGGCGCCCCAGCCCGCCATCTGCCACGGCGTCCACGGTCCCTGCCCGAAGAAGATGTTGCTGGCCAGGGCGGCGACCGAGCCGACCGCGAAGCCGGGCGCGCCGCCGAGGACGTAGCCCGAGATCAGCACGATGTCGGTCGTCGGCTTGACGTTGGGGAGGGCGGCGAAGGCGATCCGGCCGAGGGCGGCCAGCGCGGCGAGCGTGGCGACGAGCGCGATCACGCGCGCGGTGGGGTGCGCGCGCTCGTACCAGGCGAAGCCGGCGATCAGCGCGGCGCCGAGGATGAGGCTCGAGCCGGCGATCCAGCTCATGGCGCGGCCTCGACGGGTTGCTGTCTCAGCCGCGCCGCGCCGTCCTCCGGCGTCAGCGCTCCGCCGCCGAGGACGCGCGCGGTCTGGGTGGCGAAGTACCAGCCGCCGCCGAGGACCTCGGCGGTCGGCGCGTCGGCCACGGGGCGGCCGTCGCCGAGCAGGATGGTGCGGGTCGCCCAGGCGGCGGCGAACTCGGCGTCGTGGGTGGCGACAAGGACGGCGGTGCCGCCCGCGGCGAGCTGCTGGAGGCGGGCGGCCAGCCGGGCGCCGTGGCCGCGATCCATGCCGCGGGTCGGCTCGTCGAGCAGGACGGCGACAGGGGCCGCGCCGGTCGTGAGCACGAGCTCGAGCGCGAGGCGCTGGCGCTCCCCGCCCGATACGTCGCGGGGGTGGCGGTCGGCGAGCGCGCCCGCGCCGGGGACGTCGTCGCCGACGCGGTCGTGCAGGAAGTAGTCGCCGGGGTTCTGGAGCAGCAGGGCGACGCGGCCGGCGCGCATCGCCTTGCCGCGCGTGGGCTCGATCAGGCCGGCGAGCAGCCGCAGCAGCGTCGACTTGCCGGCGCCGTTGCGGCCCATCAGCGCGACCGCCTCCCCCGCCCCGATCGCCACATCGACGCCCTTCAGGATCGCGGGACCGTCCTTGACCTCGAACCACGCCCCACGCAGCGCAATCGCCATAGGTAGGGACAGTCCCCCCTTAGTCCCGCCGGACGTAGGGAGGGACAGTCCCCCCTTAGTCCCGCGGGACGTAGGGAGGGACAGTCCCCCATTAGTCCCGCGGGACGTAGGGAGGGACAGTCCCCCATTAGTCCCGCTGGACGTAGGGAGGGACAGTCCCCCCTTGAGGTTGGCGAGGGCTTGGCGGGCGGCCTTGACGGTGGCCGGGCGGGCCGGGATGCCGGCGAGCGCGCAGAGGCGCGTGACCGGTGGCTGGAGCTCCGGTGGCGCCCAGGCGGCGAAGGCCGACGGGTCGCCGTCGAAGGCCACCGCCCCGTTCTCCAGCGCGACCACGCGGTCGGCGGCCGGCAGGCACCGCTCGAGCCGGTGCTCGGCGACGAGGACCGCCGTCCCCCACTCCTCGTTGACGCGGCGCAGCACCGCCAGCAGCTCGTCGCCCGCCACCGGATCGAGCTGCGAGGTCGGCTCGTCGAGCAGCAGGAGCTCGGGCCGCCCGGCGAGGGCGGCGCCGAGCGCCACGCGCTGGAGCTCGCCGCCGGACAGCTCGCGCGTCGACCGGTCGAGCAGCGACGCGATGCCGAGCGCGAGCGCCGCCTCCTCCACCCCCCGCGCCACGGCCGCCGGGCTCCAGCCGCGGTTCTCGAGCGGGAACGCGAGCTCGGACCGCACCGTCGCCATGACCACCTGCGTCTCGGGATCCTGGAACAGCGTGCCCGCGACCGCGGCCAGCTCGGCCGGGCCGTGCTCGCGCGTGTCCAGGCCACCGCACACGAGCCGGCCCGCGAACGTGCCGCCGTGGAAGTGCGGCACCAGGCCGGCGGCCGCGCGCAGGAGCGTCGACTTGCCGGACCCCGACCCGCCCGCCAGCACCACGAACTCGCCCGGCTCGACGGCGAGCGTGACGTCGCGCAGCGCCGCTCCGTCCGCGTCGGGATACGCGTAGGTGACGCCGTCCAGCGCGAGCGCGCTCACGCGATCCCCCGCCGGTCGGCGAACGGCAGCAGCGCACACGCCGCCACGGCCACGGCCAGCACGACCTGCCGCGGCTCGAGCGGGACGACGACGCGCGGATACGCCTCGAAGCCCTCCCACCCGCCCACGCCCGACGCGATCCCGAGCGCGGCCAGCCCGAGCGCGGACGCCCCGAACGCCAGGTCGTGGCGGGAGACCGGCCGCGGCGCCCGCTGGAGCCGGCCCGCCGACCCGAACCCGCGCACCTCCAGGGTCGCGGCCACGTCGGTCGCGCGATCGAGCGCGCCCGCCGCGACCGCGCGCACGACGCCGAGCCGCGCGGCCGCCCGCGGCGGCCCGCCGGTCAGCGACCGCTGCGCCTCGGCCAGCCGCCGGCCGTCGCGCGCCAGCACCCCGACCAGGTGCGTCGCGAGCGCCGCCGTCACGCCCGCCCGCAGCGAGCGCCGGCGCACCGCGCGCAGCAGCTCGTCGGGGTCCACCGCGGCAGCGAGCAGCGCCGCGCAGGCGATGATCGCCACGGCCCGCACGCCGAGGATCCCGCCGTACGCGAGCGCCTCGGCCGTCACGTCGAGCCGCCCGAGGCCCGGCACCGTGGCCCCGCGGAAGACGACCGTCACGCCGTTGCGATCGACGAGGGCGTTGACGACCGCGATCACCACGGCGAGGGGCAGCGACCAGGCCAGCGCGCGGCCGACGGCCCGCCCGACCCGCGCGCCGGCGGCCGCGGCGACGGCCACCCCGAGCACGGCCGCGAGCAGCAGCGGGTGCTCGAAGGACAGCGCGACGAGCCCGAGCGTCAGGCACCACGCCCCGGCCACGCCCGCCCGCGCAGCGTGCAGCGGGCTGGCCCGGCGCCGATGCGTCGCCGCGATCACGGCCCGGTCCCCGGCAGCGCGGTGGGCAGCGGCACGTCGTGCCCGGCGTCGATCGCGAGCGCGAAGTGGTCCTTCAGCCGGTCCTCGGTGAGCGCGGCCGCGGCCGCGGCGACGCCGACCTCGTCGGTGCCCGTGACGATCCACGTCGGCGCCTGGCCCTCGACGCTCGTCGCGGCGACCAGTCCCGACCCCGCGCGGAGCGTGCGCACCGGATGGCCGTCCTGGTCGAGCAGCACGATCGCGTCGCCGACCGGCGTCGTGCGCGCGAAGACGCCGCTCGCCCCGGGGCCGCGCTCGAGCCGCCGGGCGACCGGGTCGCGCCGCACGTCGGCCCAGCGGCCGACCACGACGCGCAGCACCTCCGGGCCGGAGGACTGCTCGAAGCTCGCGCGCGACACCGCCTTCACGCCGGCGTCCTCCAGCCGCTTCTGGACCTCGTCGCAGGAGCGCCCCTCGCCGCCGGCGCAGACCATCTTCACCGGGAAGCGCTTGCCCTCGGAGCCGCTCGCGAACGGCTCGGGGAACGAGCCGACGACGGCCGGCACGCGCTGGGCGGCGTCCCACGCGTGGTGGTCCCACCACACGCGCTCGCCGGCGCTGACGCGGCGCTGAGCCGCGCCCACGGGCGCCTCGATGCCGTTCACGTAGTAGAACCAGTCGGACCGCCGACCGCTCTCGTGCCCGCCCGCGACGCCGTCGATCTCCTGCACGAAGCCGCCGCCGAAGCGGGTCTTGACGTCGTACGCGCGCTGGAGCAGCCGCATGACGGTGTCGCCCTCGCTGGCCTTCTCCTGGTCGATCCCCTGGTGCAGCGGCGTGTCGCCGAAGTCGCGCGTCACGGTGAGCGTGACGTCGCCCGACGACGCGCCCGCGCCGAAGCCGCAGCCCGCCCCCGCCGCCGGGACAGCGGCGAGCACGGCGGCGACGGCGAGGACGCGCCGGAGACTCATCCGACCGTGACCACCCGCGGGAACGCCCGCACCATGCCCGCGCGGCTCGCCTTCAGGCGCAGCCGGCCCGAGGCGGCCGGGACGGTGAGCGTCGCCACCCCGCCGGCGCCGGTCACCGCCGTCGCGGACCCCAGCCGCACGGTGGCGCCCTTGACACGGGCCCCGCGGCCGAAGTCGTCAAAGCCCCGGACCGTCACGCGCAGCGACTGACCGGGCGAGACGGACGTGCTGGCGGGCCGCGCCTCAAGCGTCCGCTGGCAGCTGCCCGACGGCTTCTGCTCGCACCAGAACCACAGGATGTGCTGCCCGCCGTGGATGCGCCGGCCGGTGCCGAACGGGCCCGACGGATCGCCGGCGGCGGTCGTCCCGGCACGGCGGCCGACCTTGTAGACCCAGCCGCCGCGGCCCTTCTCCCGCTCGCCCGCGACGCTGGTGACGTAGAGGCCGGAGGCGTCGGCAGGCCGCTTGCCGCAGCGGCCGTAGTCGCGAAAGCCGAGCTTCAGGCGCATCGCGGCGAGCACCGACAGCGGCGTCGCCCCGAGCACGTGGCAGCGGCGCTGGCCCACCTTGACGGTGCGCTCCTTGAGCCGCACGTGCCTGGGGCCGCGCAGCACACGCTGCTTGCCCACGACCATGACGCTGACCGTCGCCGCCGTGGCCGGCGCCGGAGCGCCGACCGCGAGGGCGAGGACGATGACCGCGAGCCGCCTCATCGGACCGTGAACAGGACCCGGTTCTTGCCGCGCCGGACGCGGTCGCGATGGCCGGCACGGTCGACGGCAATCAGCCGCAGGTCGTAGCGCCCGCGCGTGAGGCGGTGCGGCAGCAGGTAGCGGAAGCTCCCGTCGCTGGACACGCGGAACGAGCGGTGCGCGCCGCAGCGGCGCTTGACGAACCGCGCGCGGGAGGCCGAGTAGTCCTGGCAGCGGCCGTGGAGCTTGCGCTGGAGGCTCATGCGGACGGTGCGCAGGCCGGCCGGGTCGGGGCGGACGGCGCCGCGCAGCACGCGCGGGCCCTTGCCGTGGCGGAACACCTTGCCGTCGCGGATCCCGCGCACGCGAGCCCGCGGCGGGCCGCTGACGACGCTCGCGCAGTCGTGCCGGGTGACGCAGACGGTGAGCCGGTTCGAGCGGATCGCGCCGGGCTTGGACGCCTTGAAGTCGACGTGCGGCGCGGAGGCCAGCGGCCCGACCGAGACGGTCCCGTCGGATCCCGAGGTGCGGCCGCCGACGCTCGCGCCGGCCACCGCCGCGCCGTTGGCCGCGTTGGTGACCTTCAGCGTCACCGAGCCGCCCGGCGTGCCCTGCGTGGGACCGCTGAGCTGGAGCAGCGTCTCCGAGCCGTCCGCGTAGGCGAACAGCACGTCGTCACCGGTGCGCGAGTCGTCCGAGCACGCCCCGAGGCTCGCGAACTGGCCGTTCTCGTACTCGGCGAGGAACTTGTTGGTCGCCGGGTCGTAGCCGACGTTCTCGCCGGCGATCTTGCTGAAGCTCGGGCCGAACTGGTCGTTCCACGTGCCCTCGAGGTCGAACGGCGCGGTCTGCGCGGCCTCGGCGAGCACGGCGCCGCGGGTCGGGACCGGCGTGGGGCTCGGGCCGCCGAGCGCGGCGGTGCCGTCGCACGGGTGCCCGGCCGACTCCCCGGTGAAGCGGAAGTCGCGCACGCCGGTCGAGACCGGGCCTTCGAACAGCGTCTTGGTCGGGCCTTCGATGCGCAGGTTGACGGTCACCTGGCCGGCCGCGACAGCCGTGGACGGCAGCAACGCCGCCGCGAGGAGGCCGGCCGCCAGGCCGGCACCGGTTCGGATCTTCATGACGTGAGCCACCCCTTTCCGCGAGGGCGTATCGGCTTGGGGTCGGAGGGAGGTCTCCTGGCTTCCGGGCCTACCGTCCGCGCCTTCCCGGCTCGCGTCGCGATGCCAGTGGCTCCTACATGCGGTCGGCTTCCCCGGTCACAGTGGCGGGTCCGCGCCGGTTTCGCACCGGCTTCCCTGTCCACCGACCTGGACGAGCCCCATGCTATACCCCGAACCAGGCATGACGGTCAACCTGACGCGCATCTACACCCGGCTCGGCGACGGCGGCGAGACCCATCTCGGGGACATGAGCCGCGTCGCGAAGACGCATCCGCGGATCGAGGCGTACGGGACCGTCGACGAGCTCAACGCGCAGCTCGGGCTGGCGCTGGCGACCGGCGGCGTGCCGGAGCGGTTCGCCACGTGGCTGGCGCGCGTGCAGAACGACCTGTTCGACGTCGGCGCCGACATCTCGGTCCCGCACGGCGGCGATCGCGAGCGCCTGCGGCTCCTGCCGGAGCAGACCGCGTGGCTCGAGCAGGCCTGCGACGAGGTCAACGCGGAGCTGCCGAACCTCAAGTCGTTCGTGCTCCCGGGCGGCGAGCCGGCGGCCGCGCACCTGCACGTCTGCCGCACCGTGTGCCGGCGCGCCGAGCGGCGCACGATCGCCTGCGGGGACGAGGTCAACGCCGAATGCGTCCGCTATCTCAACCGCCTCTCCGACCTGCTGTTCATCCTCTCGCGCGCCGTCAACGTGGCCGCGGGCGACGGCGAGCCGCTGTGGGAGCCGGGCCGCTACCGGTGAGCGACCAGGGGCTCTTTCCCGCCGAGCACCGCGCGCTGCGGGAGCTCTACGCGCTCACCCGCCAGCTCGGCGGCCACTGGGCGAAGCTCGGCGACAAGCTCGAGGACCCGCCGCCCGCTCTCGCGCGCGGGGTCGAGGCGTCCAAGGGGCTGCTGAGCGAGCTGGCCGAGCGCACCGCGGCCTACGGGCTGCACGGCGTGCCGGCGGCGACGGGCGTCGGCGTCTGGGGCTCGCGGCTGCGCGGCGCGGGCGACCTGTTCTTCGAGCGCAACCAGGCGCTCCGGACGGCGGTGCTCGACGTCCAGCACGTCACGACGTTGCTCGCGTACCTCGCCGCGCTCGCCGACGGGCGCTCGGACACCGCGCTGGCGGGCTGGATGCGGGGCTGGGAGTCGCGGCTGCGGCGCATCGAGGACGAGATGCGCGAGGCGGCGGTGGCCGAGGGCGGGCATCCCGACCGCGCGGTCGAGCCCTACGACGGCTCGCCGCTGGGCCGCGCCGGCCACGCGCTCGCCGTGAAGCTGGGCACGCTCGGCGAGGCCTACGACAGCCGCGCCGGACGTCGGCCCTAGACGGGCCGGCGCAGCCGCAGGTGGACCTCCTCGAGCGCGGGCGGCGCGGCCATGAGCTGCCAGCCGCGGCTCGAGAGCGCGTAGACGTCGCCGTTCTCGCGTAGGAGCACGAGCCGGCCGTCGGGCGTGGTGGCGAGCGGGGCCTGGCTCAGCGGCCAGTCGCCGTAGTCCTCGAGGTGCCGGATCGCCAGCTTGACGATCCGGTGGCGCACGCGGCGGTCGAGCAGCGCGCGCACGACGGCGGCCTCGGCGACGTCCTCGACGCTGTACACGTGCGGGTCGCCCGACGACTGCGAGGCGCGGATGTATCCCCAGCGCGCCCACTGGCCGATCGTGTTCCCGCTGACGCCGACGAGCTCGCCCGCTTCGCCGGCCGATAGATGCCCGTGCACTCTGGCCACGGGGAAAGGTATGCCCGGCCCGGGCCGCCGTGGCAAGCCCGGGCCGGGATCATGCGGTGCGGTCGGTAGCGCCGGCGGCCGGGTCTGCTCAGCCGCCGGTGACCTCGACGTACCGCAAGCTCACATGGCCGATGGCGATGCTGTCGCCGTCGGTGAGGGCCGCCTCGCCCACCCGGGCGCCGTTCACCCACACGCCGTTGAGGCTGCGGTCGTCGAGCAGGACGGCCTTGCCGCCCCGGTGGATGATCACGGCGTGGCGGCGGGACACCGACGCGTCGTCGAGCAGGATGTCGCAGGCCGGGCTCCGGCCGATGCGCAGCCGCTGGCCCTCGCGGTCGCCGAGCGCGAAGAGGACCACCTCGCCGCCGTCCTCGATGGCCAGGTAGCGGCCGGGCGCGGGTCGCGCCAGGCTGGCCTGGGCCCGCCGGCGGTCGCGGCCGCCGATGCGCGGAAGCGGGCCGGTCTCCTGCGTCGGTGCCTCCGTCTGCTGGAGAGCGGCGAGGGCGTCGGTCATGTCGGCATCCTCTTGCCCGTTTCCAAGCGAGGGATAAATGTCACCCAGCACAAATCGAAGATCTCGGGCCTCCTCCAACCGCAATTTGCGCAAAACGGCCACGCGGTCGGGCCGTCGCGGCTTTATACGCCGTGAGGCGGCGAACTCGTTCCGACCTGTCAGCGCGACGACTGGACGGGGGGCGGTCAGCTCATCTTGTCGCGCGGCGCCCGGCGGCGACCGCGCAGCCAGCGCGGCAGCGGCACAGGCTCGAGGATCGACTCGAACGGGCTGTGGTCCGCGGCCCTGTCCTCGCGGCTCGGCCGCTCCTGGGGGTCCAGGAACTCGTGCCACGGCGGCTTGGCCGGGCCCGTCGTCTGCTCCTCCTGCGCAGGCGCGACCGCCTCGCGCTGCTTCCTGAGCCTCATCGCGGTCCCTTTCCGGGCGGGGTCGACGAGCCCCATCATCCCGAACGAGGCTTAACAACCACGAAACCCGCCACGCGGGCGGGCTTCCCTGAGGTACCGCTACGGGGATTCGAACCCCGGTTTCCGCCGTGAGAGGGCGGCGTCCTAGTCCCCTAGACGATAGCGGCAGGTGACCAAGTCGTCGGCCAGTGTAGCGGCCTCTTGAGGCCGCTTTCGACCGCCCGTGAGGGATGCGGCTGAGAGGACTCGAACCTCCACGGGGTTGCCCCCACGGGCACCTGAGGCCCGCGCGTCTACCGTTCCGCCACAGCCGCAGCGGGACGGTCACTCTAGCGTGGGATCGGCTCAGGATTTGAGCCCGACGTGCTCCACCATGAGCGCGACGCTCGCCCGCCGATAGATGCGCACGCTCGTGCCCGCGGGGCGACATTGGACGCCGGCGCGCTCACACGCGGCGACGAAGAGACCGCGGACCTCCGGGGACAGGTTGTCGAAGCAGTACGACAGGTACTCGTAACGCCCGGTGCGATTGACGAACACGCAGCCGTCGGAGCGGATGCAGCCGCGAAGGAACGCCCAGGGCTCGGCGGCGACGATGGCCTCGTGCCATGGCTCGAGGACGATCGGGCGTTCGTGCTTCTTGGCCGGTCCGTGCTGCGGAAACAGGCAGCCGAGGTGGCCGTGGTAGACCCAGAGCACAGCCATGTTGCCGCGCAGATGGCGACCCACGCGGTTCTCGGGGAACGACCGTTCGAGTAGCGCCTGCGCCTCGTCGACGATGACCCGATAACGCGCATCGAGGAAGAGGCGGAAGCGTTGCGTGCGTGGCATTGCCGAGATGTGGCCGTCGCCGAGGTAGAGGCCGAGCAGCTCGGCGTAGTCGGTCGCGGTGAAGCGGACGGGACGGGTCGTGCCCCAGCAGCGCCAGCAGGCGCCGCGGGCCTTCGGCACGTACTTCGGGCGGCGCCAGTCGCGGACGGTCGCGCGGGGGATGCCGAGGCGGCGGGAGATCTCGCAGTCGTTCACCCCCGCGGCGATGAGCGCGAGGGCGGCTTGGCGGATCGCGACCGGATGCACGAACATATGTTCCCATCCGGTGCGGATGCCATGATCGGGCGATGCGGAAGGTGATCAATTCGATGGGGGTGTCGCTCGACGGGTACATCGTCGGGCCGGACGGGCGGTTCGACTGGGCGGCGCCGGACGAGGAGCTGCACCGGTTCCACAACGCGCGGGCGCGCGAGGCCGGCGTGAGCCTGTACGGGCGGGGGCTGTACGAGACGATGCGGGTGTGGGACGGCATCGGCGAGGAGGAAGGGCCGATCATGGCCGAGTTCGCCGAGATCTGGAGACAGACGCCGAAGGTCGTGTTCTCGACCACGCTCGACCGCGTGGAGGGAGCGAACACCGCGCTCGCCGACGGCGACCTGGTCGACACCGTGAGGCGCCTGAAGGAGGAAGAGGGCGGGCCGGTGACCGTCGGGGGCGCCGGGCTCGCCGCGACCGTGATCCGGGCCGGCCTGGTCGACGAGTACGAGCTGTTCGTGAACCCGATCGTCGTCGGCGGCGGCACGCCGTTCTTCCCGCGCCTCGACGCACCGGTGCCGCTCGAGCTCGTCGAGACCAGGACGTTCGGCTCCAAGGTCGTCCACCTACGCTACGAGGCGACCTGATCCTCGAGAAAGGGAGTCGCCATGACGGCAATCGACGAGCTGCTCGCCAACAACGAGGCCTACGCCGCGCGGTTCGACAAGGCCGACCTGCCGCTGCCGCCGGCCCGCAAGCTCGCGATCATCGCCTGCATGGACGCACGCCTGAGCCCGTACGCGATGCTCGGCCTCAAGGAGGGCGACGCGCACGTCATCCGCAACGCCGGCGGCGTCGTGACCGACGACGAGATCCGCTCGCTGGCCATCTCCCAGCGCCTGCTCGGCACCGAGGAGGTGATGCTGATCCACCACACCGGCTGCGGGATGCTCACCTTCAGCGACGACGACTTCAAGCGCCAGATCGAGGAGGACACCGGCATCAAGCCCGGGTGGGCCGCCGAGGCGTTCGGTGACCTCGACGCCGACGTCCGCCAGTCGATCGCGCGGATCAAGGCGAGCCCGTTCATCCCCCACAAGGACCACGTGCGCGGCTTCGTCTACGAGGTCGAGACAGGACGCCTGCGCGAAGTGACGTAACGCGCCCAATCCGCCCGTCTGCAAGGCATCGTGCAGCGGGAAGGACTCAGGACTGATACAACGACGGCCGCCGAGTCGCCGGTCCGCAAGGAGCGGCGAGCGGGGGAACCGAAGCGGCCCCAATAGGGCCGCAGGGGCGAATCGCCGCCATGAGCGCGGCGTAGCGCACTGTGCGCGAGCCCGTCAGCTCACCTCGCAGGCGACCCGACTCGTATGCGGATGGACAGACGGAACACCATGCTCGCCGTGCTGGCGGCGCTCTCGCTAGTGCTGGCGCCGGCTGCCGCGGCTTCCTCCTCGAAGCCGCTCAAGCGCGGTTCGCACGGCGTGCGCGTGGCCCAGGTCCAGCGCTGGCTCGGCCTCACTCCCGACCGCATGTACGGCCCGGCCACCAAGCGCGCCGTCAAGCGCTTCCAGCGCCGGCACGGCCTCACCGTCGACGGCGTCGTCGGCCCCGCGACCTGGCGCGCGCTGCGCCGCGCCGCGCACGCTCACCACACGTCGCGCCACAGCGGCGGCAAGATCAGCCGGCGAGCTGCGGTCAGGCAGCTCCAACGGGCGCTCGGGATCACCGCCGACGGCGTGTTCGGGCCGGCGACCAAAGCCGCCGTCAAGCGCTTCCAGCGCGCGCACGGGTTGGCCGCGGACGGCGTCGTCGGCCCCGCGACGTGGGGCGCGCTCGGGCACCCCGGCCGCACGATCGTGCTCAAGCGACGCGGCGGCGGCCATCGGGCGGGCGCCGCCGGCATCGTCGCGCGCGTGATCGCCGCCGCCAACCGGATCGCCACGACGCCGTACAAGTACGGCGGCGGCCACGCCAGCTTCGACGACAGCGGCTACGACTGCTCGGGCTCCGTCTCCTACGCCCTGCACGGCGGCGGCCTGCTCTCGAGCCCGCTCGACAGCACGGGCCTGGAGAGCTGGGGCCGCCCCGGCCGCGGCCGGCGCATCACGGTCTACGCGAACGCCGGCCACGCGTACATGGTCATCGACGGCCGCCGCTACGACACCACCGGCCGCGCCTCGACCGGCACCCGCTGGCAGCCGAGCGGGCGCTCGTCGGCGGGCTACGTCGCCCGTCACCCCGCCGGCCTGTAGGCCAGCCGCAGCACGACGGCCAGCGACCGCGCAGGCCCCGGCCAGTGCTGGCGCACAATCACGGGACCGGCCGCGCGGACGACGTGCCGGAGCACCAGGGCGAGGACGATCGCGTCGTCGAGCTGCCCAGCGACCGGGACGAAGTCCGGCACGAGGTCGATCGGGAACGCGAGATAGGCGAGCGCCAGCACCAGCAGCAGCCGGACGCGCCCGGGCACGCGGGGATCGCCGAGCAGGCGCCGCACGAGCACGACGCAGTCCGGGACGAAGCGGGCGAGCGCCGCCGCGTCGCCGCGCCGGCCCACGACCGCGAGCGCCAGCACGGCGGCCGCGTACACGGCCACCAGCACGAGAAGGGCATCGAGCCAGCCGGGCACCTTGACACAGGATAGGCGTAAGCTTACGCTTACCGTTAGTGTCGACTTACGGAACGAACGGCTTGACCGCCCTCGGCGATCCCACCCGGCGCGCGATCTTCGAGCGCCTCGCCCGCGGCCCGCAGGCCGTCGGCGAGATCGCGAGCGAGCTGCCCGTGAGCCGCCCGGCCGTCTCGCAGCACCTGAAGGTGCTCAAGGACGCGGGTCTCGTCATCGACCGGCCCGACGGCACGCGCCGCCTCTACCAGCTCGACCCGGCCGGGATCGAGGCGATGCGCGCGTACCTCGACACGTTCTGGAACCAAGCGTTGGCCGCCTTCAAGCGGGCGATCGAGAAGGAGGACCGATGACCGAGCAGACCACGCTCGCGGTGCGCCGCAGCGTCACGGTGCAGGCGCCGCCCGAGCGCGCCTTCGACGTCTTCACCTACGGCTTCAGCAGCTGGTGGCCGCTCGAGACGCACCACATCGGCGCCGCAACCGCGACCGAGGGCATCATGGAGCCGCGCGCCGGCGGGCGCTGGTTCGAGCGCGACGCCGCCGGCAACGAATGCGACTGGGGCTCCGTGCTGGCCTTCGAGCCGCCCCACCGCGTGCTGCTCGCGTGGCACCTCACGCCAGACTTCACGTACGACCCCGATCCCGCCCAGGCCACGGAGGTCGAGGTCACGTTCACGGCGGTCGAGGGCGGCACGCTCGTCGAGCTCGAGCATCGCGGCTTCGAGAAGCACGGCGAGACCGGGACGAAGATGGCCGACGCCGTCGCCGCTCCCGGCGGCTGGGGCGAACTCCTGGACCTCTTCGCGCAGCGCTTCTAGCGCGAGCAGCACCATCCGACCGCCCGCGGGAAGGCGCCCCGCTCCGGGCCGCGTGCGAACTGGCGCGCGATGTTCGCGACGGCGGCCGGCCGGCCGCCGTCGGCGTCGAGGAACAGCCACTGGTCGGCGGCCGGCCACGCCACGAGCAGCCGGTTGCCGCCCGGCGACCACGCGATCGGCCCGAGCCGGCCCGGGCCGCGGAACAGCACGCGGCCGCCGACCACGACCTCGCTGCCGCCCCCGCCGCGGCGCACCACGGCGAGGCGGCCGTGGGGCGAGAAGGCGACGTCGCTCGCCGCCACGCGCCGGGCGGCGAGCAGCCGGCCCCCGCGCGCGAACACGAGCAGACGCCGCGGCGTGACCCCCAC
>Ga0081539_10002428_pt1 | contig 26313 bp, 20 predicted proteins | sample TabmetS4T2R2_FD_71023 | JGI IMG/M metagenome (GOLD analysis project Ga0081539, IMG submission 71023) | Tabebuia heterophylla rhizosphere microbial communities from the University of Puerto Rico - S4T2R2 | ecosystem: Host-associated > Plants > Roots > Rhizosphere ...
TGCTGGACGGCGAGGGCGCGGTGCCCCGGAGCATGCTGCTCGAGCTGGCCCGGCGGATGGTGTCCAGGGACCGCACCCCGGACTCGCCGTTGTCGCGCCTCTCCCCGCGCGAGCGCCAGGTGCTCGCCCTGCTCTCCAAGGGCTGGGACAACGCCCGCATCGGCCGCGACCTGTTCATCAGCCAGCACACCGTCCGCACCCACATCCAGAACATCCTCGAGAAGCTTGGCATGCACTCCAAGCTGGAGGCTGCCACCTTCGCGATGCAGCGGTCGACCGAGCTCGAGCTTGCTTCTGGTGGTGGTGTTGGGGTGGAGCGCTGAGGTGCTGTCGCGACCGTTGAGGATCGAGGAGCGGTGCTTGTGAGGATCGGTGAGCCGGTGGTGACCGGGGCTGGGGGCGTGGCGGCTGGGGGCGTGCCCCATGGTGGGGAGTTGGTGGAGCGGCGGCTGGATGCCGAGGAGGCGGCCGGGTTGGGGTCGGCTGGGCTGCCGTGGCTGGTGGTGACCGCGGCCGAGGCGGCCGATCTGCGGGCCCTGGCCAGCGGGGCCTACAGCCCGCTCACCGGCTTCATGGGGGCCAAGGAGCACCAGTCGGTGACCGAACAGATGCGGCTGGCTGACGGGACCCTGTGGCCGATCCCGGTCTGTTTGGGCGTCCCGGACGGGGTCGGGGTCGACGACGGCCGGCTGGTGTTGCGTGACGAGGCCGGCGGGCTGCTGGGGGTGGTGGAGGTCACCGAGGTGTTCGAGCGTGACCGCCAGGCCGAGGCCGAGCTGGTCTATGGCACCGCCGACCCCGACCACCCCGGGGTCGCCCGGGTGCTCGGCGCCCCGGCCCGGGCGGTCGCCGGGCCCATCCAGGCCGTGGTCGAGCCGCTGGCCGGGCCGGTCGGGTCGCGGGCGTTGACCCCGGCCCAGACCCGGGCCGCCTTCGCCGAGCGGGGCTGGCGGACGGTGGTCGGGTTCCAGACCCGCAACCCGGTCCACCGGGCCCATGAGTACCTGATGAAGTGCGCCCTGGAACAGGTCGACGGGTTGTTGTTGCACCCGCTGGTCGGCCCGACCAAGGACGGCGACATCCCGGCCGAGGTCCGCATGGGCGCCTACCAGGCGGTGCTGGGCTATTTCCCACCCGCCCGGGTCCTGTTGGCCGCCCTGGTCGCCCCGATGCGTTATGCCGGCCCCCGCGAGGCCGTGCTCCATGCCCTGGTCCGCAAGAACTACGGCTGCACCCACTTCATCGTCGGCCGCGACCACGCCGGGGTCGGCAGCTACTACGGCACCTTCCAAGCCCAGCAACTGCTGGCCAGCCTGCCGGCCGAGGACCTGGGCATCACCCCGCTGACCTTCGACAACGCCTTCTGGTGCCGGCGCTGTCTGGCCATGGGCACCGCCAAGACCTGCCCCCATCCCGACCCCGACCACATCGCCCTGTCCGGCACCCAGGTCCGGGCCATGCTGGCCGCCGGCCAGCTGCCCCCGCCCGAGTTCTCCCGCCCCGAGGTCGCCGCCCTGCTGATCCAGGCCTACCAGACCTGACCCCCTCCACCCTCCACCAGCGAAAGGCACCCCCTCCATGACCAACCAGACCGGCTTTGTGCTCTGGCTCACCGGCCTGTCCGGCGCCGGCAAGTCGACCGTGGCCGCCAAGCTCGCCCCGGCCCTGGCCGAACGCGGCCACCGGGTCGAGCTCCTGGACGGCGACGAGGTCCGCACCAACCTCTGCCAAGGCCTCGGCTTCAGCCGCCAAGACCGCGACACCAACATCGCCCGCATCGGCTATGTCGCCAACAAGCTGGCCAAGCACGGGGTGGCCGTGCTGGTGGCCGCGATCTCCCCCTACCGCCAGGCCCGCGACCAGGTCCGCGCCCAGGTCGACAGCTTCGTCGAGGTCCATGTGGCCGCGCCCGTCTCGACCTGCGCCCAACGCGACCCCAAGGGCCTGTACGCCAAGGCCCTGGCCGGCGAGATCACCAACTTCACCGGTGTCTCCGACCCCTACCAGGCCCCCCTGGACCCCGAGATCACCCTCCACACCGACACCCAGAGCGTGGATGACTCGGTCCACCAGGTCCTCACCTGGCTGGAAGCCAACCAGCTCACCACCCCCACCGACCACTAACCCCCACAATGATCGACCTCCACACCCACACCCACGCCAGCGACGGCAGCGACCAACCGCGGCAGGGGCTGCTGGCAGCTGTTGTTGTCTAGCATCCCGGTCCAGTTGGTGGGAAGAGTCGAACCTGGAAGGGCATTCGGTTGCACATCGATCCGTACGTGGCCCTGGCTGGGCTGCTGGTCGGAATCACGGTTGGCCTGACCGGGATGGGCGGCGGGGCCCTCATGACCCCGCTGCTGGTGCTGTTGTTCAAGGTCCAGCCGCTGGCCGCCGTTTCCAGCGACCTGGTGGCCGCGATGATCATGAAGCCGGTCGGCGGCGCCGTCCACCTGCGCCGCGGCACCGTCAACTTCGCCCTCGTGCGCTGGCTGATGGTCGGGTCGGTGCCCGCCGCCTTCGCCGGCGTGCTGGTGCTCAGGCACCTCGGCGACGGCGCGGCGGTCCAGGCCCGCATCAGGCAGACCCTCGGAGTGGCATTGCTGCTGGCCGCGTCCTCGATCGCGGCCAAGGCCGTGCTCCAGACCCGGAGGGCGCAGAGGGCGGCGCTCGGTAGAGCCGGCGGGGAGTCGGCCGCGACCAGACGCTTCCGGCTGCGGCCGCTGCCCACCGTGCTGATCGGTGTCCTGGGCGGGCTGGTGGTCGGCATGACCTCGGTCGGCTCCGGGTCCCTGATGATCGTGCTGCTGCTGGTGCTCTACCCGATGCTGCGCTCCTCGGAGCTGGTCGGCACCGACCTGGTCCAGGCGATTCCGCTGGTCGCCTCCGCCGCGGTCGGCCACCTGCTGTTCGGTGACTTCCAGCTCGGCCTGACCGCGTCCCTGCTGGTCGGCAGCATCCCCGGTGTGTTCCTGGGCGCCAGACTGTCCTCGCGAGCCAACGACGCGGTGATCCGGCCGGCCCTTGCCATTGTCCTCGTCACCTCGGGACTGAAGCTGCTCGGCGTCGGCAACCTCCAGATGGGCCTGCTCGTGCTCGTGCTCGTGCTGCTGGCGGTGCCGGTGTGGGGCGCGCTGGACGCGACCCTGCACCCGGAGCCGGCCTGGGCCGGTGTCCCGGTGGGCCGCCGCACGGCGGTGGGGGTGCAGCTGGCCGGTGCCCCGCTTGGCCTCGGCTTCGTGGCCGCCCTCGCCTACTTCGGGCTGGTACGGCCCCGGCTGGTCGCGGCGGTGGAGCCCAGGCCCGTCGAAGCGCTCGAGGGCGTCCCGTCCCAACGGCGCTGAGGTCAGCCCTTCATCCGCCAGCTCGTCGGCATCGACTGGTCTACTCGGCGTATCGCCACCCACTGGCGGGTGCGGTCGCGGTGTGCGGTCGCTTGGCCCGGGGACGCGCCTCCCAGCGCCGGATCACGGCCGCCATCCGCTCCAGGTCCTTGGAGCGCAGCGCCTGGTGGACGGGGATGCCGACGATCGAGCCACGGAGGCGTGCGGTGACCGGGAACGGTCCGGCGGTCATTGAAGGGTGGGCCAGTGTCCAGAAGTCGACCGCGTCGATTCGCTGGTCGTCCAGGAGCTGCAGGAGCCGCGGCTTGTCGGTGGTCTGGACGGGAAAGAGGTACGGGGAGGCCCCGTCGGGCAGGGTCGCCAGGGTGGGTGGCACATGGCTGGCCAGGTCGGCCAGGAGGATCTGGTAGTTGCGTCGCCGCTGGGCTGCCGGGTCGGGGTCCAGCAGCCGGGGTAGCAGGTAGGGGATGGCCGCTGAGGGGGCGGCGTCGACCTTGCCGAGCCGGAAGCTCCGGGCCGACGGACGCCAGCTGCCTCCCGGGCCGAGCAGCCAGGCCGCCAGCGTCGACCTCGAGGTCAACCAGGCCTGGTGCCGGCTGGCCAGCTGGCGCAGGAGCTTGACCGGGATGCCGTGACGACCTTCAACGGCGGCGGCCAAGGGCCGGCTGGCGACCAGCGCTCCGCCTTCGGGGACACCCGCCGCCTTGTAGAAGGAGAACACGGCCATGTCCCCGAAGGACCCCAGCGGCCGGCCGTCGACCGTGGCGAGCCAGCTCTGGGCCACGTCCTCGATGAGCAGCAGCCCTCGCTCCCGGCACCAGCGACGCCATGCAGGGGCGTCCTGGGGAAAGCCGAGGTAGTGAATGAGGTACAGCGCCCGCGTGCGCGGCCCGAGCAGGCGGTCGAGCCCCGCGGCGTCCGGGGCGATGGCCGGGGTGAGGTCGTAGAAGCGGCAGGTGAGGCCGCGGCGGAGGAACGCCTCCACCTCCGACCCGTGGTGGTAGGCGGGCAGGAGGATCTCGTCGCCGGCCCGCAGGCCCAGGCCCTGGATCCCGAAGTAGAGCGCCTGGCGGGCCCTGCGCAGGAGCAGGGAGCCGGGCGCCTCCAGCGGGAACGCCGCGGGGGCGGGACGGCGCAGCCAGACACCGGGCGGCAACGGCGGCCACATTCGCAGCCGGGTCGGCATCATCGGAGCACTCCCCCAGACGTTGGGAACCGTACGGCTCCCAGGCCCGGCGCAAGGGAAGCGCCGGGGTCTGGGGTGCCGCGGCGCGCAGGTTCCCGTATCTCGCAGGTGCTGGCAAATCCGGGACAGACGCGACGGTCGTCGGCCACGCCTCGGGAGCTGGATGGTGAACCGGAGCTCTAGCCGCTATGGAGCTGAAGCGTCCAGGCCCGGGTCGCCTCGACCCTGAGGTAGTAGCCGCCGGTCTGGAGACCCTCGGCCGCCCGCGAGGCCCGCAGCGGGCCGTCGTCCTCCAGCAGGAAGTACAGCGAAGCGCCGGTGTCGCTCAGCAGCTCGATGCTGATGTCTCCTGGGCGGTCCTGCTCGACGTCCACGACCAGGCGGCCGCCGGCCTGGAAGGGGCCGACCAGGGCGTCGCCACTGCCAGGGTACTGCTGTGGGAGGGTGGTCGCGGCCCGGCCCCTTGGCTGGTCGATCCGCACCTTCCAGGGAGTGGTGCCGGACACGGCCAGGCGGTAGATCCCGCCGCGCAGCCCGATCCCGGTGGAGCCGCGGTAGCGGCCCGTGGCCAGGAACAGGACCCGCTGGGGATGACCCTGCTGGTTGAGGACCTCGACCTTGAAGCCGCCCGATCCCCGATGCTCGGCGCTGGCCACGACCAGGCCTCCGGCCAGCAGGAACGGCCGGGTGGTGGTCGAGGTCCGGCCGGTGAAGCTGATCGGTGCCGGCTGGTGCCGGCCAGCCGCCGGCACCGGGGCCGGGGCCGCCCGGTCGGCCGGTCGGCCGGTGTGGCAGCCGCCGAGCAGGGCCAGGGCGAGCACAACGACGGGTAGCCGCCCGCGCCGCCGGTCGGTCATGGTGAGCCGGCGCTCCGGCGCCGCCGGCGGCGGCCGAGCTCGTCCCGGAGGGCTCGTGCCCGGTGCACCCCCGCCTTGAGCAGCGGCCGCAGCCGCGCCTGGTAGGTGCCCAGGGGCCGCCAGACGCCCCGGTAGGCCCGCACGGCGACCCGGGGTCGCAGTTCTGCCGTCCAGCGGAGCTTGTAGTGGTCGGGCCCGCCGAGGAAGTCGTAGAAGCGGGCGCCCTCCTGGATCGCCGCCCGCAGGACCTCCCCGCGCAGGACCAGCCCGGGTGAGTACGCCCCATGGCGCTCGTCGAAGCCGGTCTTGAGCAGGAAGGTGCCGCCGGCGAAGCGGCAGTTCAGGTCCGCCGCCACCACCACGCCGTCGAGCTCCAGGAGCTGGAGCCGCAGCCACCCGGCGGCCGCCGCCGCCCTGGCGAACTCGGTGTACAGCCGGGTGGTTCGGGGGTCGCTCAGGATGGCCGTGCCCGAGCCGGACTTCCAGCCGGAGGCCTCGACGCGGAAGAACGCCGCCAGGTCCCGCTCCAGCTCCTCGCCGGTGGCGGTGCTGGTCCGGAACCGCAGCCGGCCCGCGCGTTCCAGCGCGCGGCGGCGGCGGCCCAGCTGGGAGCGCAGGTTGCGGCTGACCCCGGCCAGCAGGTCCTCCCAGGTGTCGGGGAGCTCCAGGTAGGGGCTGCGGACCCCGGGCACCTCGACGGTGCGGTAACCGGCGGCCGACAGCGCCTGGGTGGCCTGCTGGCGGCTGGACGGGCTCCGGAGGGCGGCCAGGTCGACGGCTCCGGCGCCCAGGCCGGCCAGCGCCCGCCAGAGCGCCTCGCGGGCCTGCGCGTCGCTGGCCACGAGGTCCCAGTCGCCGGTGTGCTCGTTGGCGGCGGCGGCCAGCCGGCCGCCGCCCAGGCGCCGGCAGCAGGCGCCGGCCCGCAACGTTCCCTGCCGGTCGTGCAGCAGCAGCCAGGTCGGGCGGCCGCTGCCGAACGCGGCCCACCAGGCGGTGAGCCACTCGGCAGTGAGGAACGGGCTCCCCGCCGGCTCGGCGAGCAGGTTCCAGTCCCCGGCGGGGGGCGGCAGCGAACCGGCGTCCTCGACCACGGTCAGGCCGAACCGGTCGCCGACCAAGGTCCGTTCCATCAGCGGTCCCCGGCCGCCCGGGCGACCGGCGGCGCCGCCGCGGTCGCGCCCCGCCGGGCCCGGCGCCCCGGCACATAGCGGGGGGTGACGGGACCTGCGGCGCCGGGCGACCGGCGCCGCAGGCGCGAGAGGGCGCGCCGCAGCACGGCCCGGGCGCCCACCATCAGGAGCGGGCGCAGGTCGTCGGGGGCGAACCAGGCCGCCTCGCGGACGCCGGCGAGCGACCGTCCCCACTCCCCCACGGTCAGCTCGCCGCGGCGCCGGTAGGCCAGGCTGGCCAGGGGGTCCTGGTTCTCGACCACGAAGCGCCGGCCGGGCCGTGCCCGGCCGGCGGGCACGGCCCGGCCGGTCAGGTCCAGGTGCATGGCCCGGACGACGTCGATGCCCAGGTCGTCCTCGAACAGGCGGAACTGGGCGCCGACCCTGGGGTTGAAGTCCAGCAGCTTGTAGCGCCCGTCGCGCCGGTCGAGGCGGTAGTCGAGGTCCATGATGCCGCGGTAGGAGACGGCCCGGAACAGCGCCTGCGCCTGCCGGGCCAGCTCCTCGTTCGGCTCCCAGCTCCCCAGTGAGGTCGGCCCGGCGTGCGCCGGATAGGAGCGCAGCTTGCGGCCGGTGAAGCCGACCAGGCAGTCGGAGGCGTCGTCGCAGTAGCCGTGGAAGAACCAGTCCTCCCCGGCGTCCGGTGGGATGTACTCCTGGAACAGCAGGCCTGTGGCCTGGTTGCCCTCGACCCTGACGAACAGGTCGAGCAGGTCGTCGGGCGTGCGCGCGATGGTGGTGCTGCGCACCCCGGCGCCGACCGGCAGCAGCCACGGCTCGGCGCCCTTGACCACTACGGGGAAGACGGCACCCTCAAGGAACGCCTCGACCTCCGCCCGGGAGGTGGGGACCACCGCCTTCGGGCAGGGAACCCCCAGGCGGGTGCAGAGCCGGTACAGCTCGCGCTTGCTGGCCACGGTCCGGGGCAGGCCGGCCGGGGGCCTGGGGAACAGGAAGCGGTCGGCGAGCCCGGCGGCGTGCTCGGCGATGAACACGGCCGCGGCGTCATCCGTCGGGACCAGGACCACCGGGCTCCCGAGCCGCTCCACGAAGGAGGCCAGGCCCTGGAAGAGCTGCTCGGGGTCGCCGCCGGGCTCCCACACGAACCCCCCGCTCAGGTACCGGGAGGCGGCCGGCGGCGCCAACCGGCCCTCGTGCACGGCGTAGACCGGGATCCCGAGCCGCCCGAGGCTGCGAATCGCGCCGAGCCCGCCGTGGTGGATCACCGAGTGGCGGAGCTTGACGACGATGGCCGCGATCGACGTGTCGAACGGGACCGGCGGCGTGCTGGTGGTCGTCAACCGTCAGGGATTGGGTGCCTTGCGCAGGACCGTCACGCCGTTGACGGCGTCGATCCGCAGGTCGACCCAGGTCGAGTTGTTGGACTCGTTGCTCTCCAGGAAGTCGCCGTCCTGGTCGGCGGTGGCCGTCAGCCGGTAGATGCCGTCGGCCAGCCCGGTGGTGTCGATGTACTGGTCGGGCAGGCTCCAGCTGTAGCTGTCGCCCCAGCCGACCGAGAGCCCGTGGTCGAGGCTCCTGGAGGTCTGGGTCCCGCAGGCGCTGCGCGGGTAGACCACCGTCTGGGGTGCTCCTGGCAGCGACAGCTTGTAGCGGTAGTTGTCGAAGAAGCAGAACCCGGCCTTGTTGCCGCCCCGCTGCTCGCTGCCGCCGTCCTTCAGGACCAGGGTGTAGCGCTCGAGGTCCCTGACGTGCCAGTGGTTGTGGCCGTCGCCGCCGTACACGAGGTCGACCCCCGGCGTGTCGACGAGCCGCGAGCCGCCGGCGTCGTCGTAGATGACCTGCTGGCTCGTCCACGGCGAGCTGGTGGTGGCCCGCTGGGAGCGGACCTCCATCGGCCCGGCGCCGACATTGACGATGATGGCGGTGAAGCGCAGCAGCCGCCGGGAGCCGTCGTGGTCGGTGACGAGGTGCTGAAGCTTGGCCATGGCCAGATCAGGCAGGCGGTCAGTGGCCGCGGAGGCACCCCTGGCTGGTGTGAGCAACGCAATGGTGAGCAGCGATGCCAACAGGGGCAGCCGGAATCTCCTGCGCATCGATCCTCCAGGTGAGCGGACTGAGACGGCGGTGCGATGTCCTGCTTGAACCGGGTCGGAGCCGATTGCAGGCAAATGCGATTCTCCGTCCCAGCTGTACGGCCCTTGAAGCTGCAGATGCATTATCACCACCTACGCCGTCCGCAAGGCCAGCGCGGCCAGCGGGCCGCGCTCAAAAGGCACCCCGCGCCGCCAGCAGCATGGGGATCGTCTTGGCCAGGATGAACAGGTCGTAGGAGAGCGACCAGTTCTCGATGTAGAACAGGTCCAGGCGCACGTACTCGTCGAATGGCAGCTCGCTGCGGCCGCTCACCTGCCACAGCCCGGTGATTCCGGGCCGCGCCTCGAGCCGGTCCAGCTGCCAGTCCTCGTAGGCCTCGACTTCCTGCGGCAGCGGCGGCCGCGGGCCGACCAGGCTCATCTCGCCCCTGAGGACATTCCAGAGCTGCGGCAGCTCGTCGAGGCTGTACCGGCGCAGGAAGCGGCCGACCCTGGTCACCCTGGGGTCGTCGCGCATCTTGAACAGCGGGCCGTCGGCCTCGTTACGGCCCTTGAGGTCGGCCAGCATCAACTCGGCACCTGTCACCATGGTGCGGAACTTGAGGAGCTGGAAGCGCTGGCGGTGCAGCCCCATCCGCTCCTGCCGGAACAGCACCGGGCCGTCGCTGTCCAGCCGGATGGCGAAGGCGATGACGGCCAGGACGGGCGCGATCAGCAGCAGGCCGACGGCCGATGCGGCCAGGTCGAAGCTGCGCTTCGCGACCGACTGGGCCCGGGTCAGTCGTACGGCGCTCACCGAGAGCGCGAGCAGGCCGGCCACCGACTGCGGGATCAGCCGGGTGGCGGCCAGGGTGCCGGGGAAGTTGGCCGTCACCCGGATCTCCACGCCGTCCAGCCGCCTGGCCTTGAGCACCTGCTTGACGTCGTCGGCGTTGACGGCGCTGGAGGCCACGAACACACAGCTCGCCTGCGTCTGGGAGATCAGCTGGCGCAGGGCTCCGATCGGCCCGAGCAGGGGAAGTCCGTCGGCCGCCGCGCCCTCCGAGGAGGCGGTGGCCAGGAAGCCGAGCGGCCGGTAGCCGACCTTGTGCGTCTGGAGCAGCTCGGCCAGGTTCTGGGCCTCGCGGTTGACGCCGACGATCAGCGTGTCGAAGGTCAGCTCTCCAGAGATCCAGCGATGACGGATGCTGTGATGCCAGCGGCGGCGGGCGGCGCCGGTGAACAGCAGGCCGAAGCACCACGAGTAGGCGATCCACAGTCGCGAGCTCGGGATGGACGACCAGAACGAGAGCACGACGATCGCCATCACCGCGGCGGTGACCGAGAGGATGATCCGCCGGAACTCCTCGACCGAGGTGTACCGGTAGGTGTGGTACAGGCGGCAGCCGAGGTGGCAGGCGATGGTGACGAATGGTGCCAACAGCAGCACCAGCAGGAAGTCGGCCGTGGGCATGGCCAACCCGAACTGGAGCTGGTGGGCGAGCAGCAGGGCGGCCACGATGCAGATGCTGTCGGTCACCGCCATCCAGCGGTACAGGACGTGATGCTGGCGGCGGACGGACGGGGGACCAGCCGGGACCGCGTCCAGCGAGATGACCCTGACGTTCTGCTCGCTGCCTGTGCGGTGGCTCGCGCGTTGTGCCACTTGGTCTCTTCCTGGGCGGCGGCTGCCTGGAGGGCATTCCGAAATGGACCGGGGATTCCGAAACGGACGTTTGCCGGGAAAGCCTCCCCGAGGGCGGGGCCGGAGACCACCTACAAGGGCGAGACCGGTGGCTACAGCAGGGTGACGAAGTCGTCGTACGTCGATCGGACCATCGGGTCCCGGGACCGCGATGCCATAGTGCAAGCCCACTGGACAACTCGTCCCAAGGACGACCCGGATGCCGCAGCAGTGAGCCACCGCCTCCTGGTGCTGGCCTGGCACAACGTCGAGCCGACCTGGTGCTTCCCGGCCACCCGGGGCTCGGGCACCCGAGGCCTGCAGGCCCAGCTGGCCTTCCTCCGGCGCACCGCCAACGTCGTCCCCCTCGCCGGCGCGCTGGCCGCCCTCGGCCGTGGCGACCCCCTGCCGCCGCGGCCGGTGGCGCTCACGTTCGACGACGGCTACCGGGACCAGCTCGAGCTGGCCGTCCCGATGCTGGAACGGTTGGAGCTCCCGGCCACCTTCTTCCTCGTGCCCGGCCTGCTGGATGGCACGGTGCAGGCCTGGTGGGAACAGCTCGCCTGGATCTTCACCCGGGCGACCAAGGACTCGGTGGTGTGGGAGGGCCGGACGGTCGGCCTGCGCAGCCCAGCCGAGCGCCGCACCTCCCTCCTGGCCGTGCTCGAGAACCTGAAGCGCCGAGACCGCCGGGGCAGGGACGCGGCCCTGGAGGAGTTGCTGGACCGCTGCGCCCCGGAGGGAACCCTCGAGGAACGGGCGGCCTTCCTGGACTGGGACGCCGCGAGGCGGCTGGACCGGCGTGGCTTCACGGTGGAATCCCACTCCCTGGTCCACTCGATTCTCGCCGAGGAGCCCGAATCGGGGCAGGAGCAGGACCTGGTCACGTCCCGCCGGCGGTTGCAGCAGGAGCTGGACCTGCCGATCGACCTGCTCGCCTACCCCAACGGCAAGCGGGGCGACTACAGCCGGGCCACCGTCGCCGCCGCCGCCCGCGCCGGCTACAGCCACGCCCTGACCACCGTCGAGGGCTGGAACCGCCCGTCCACCGAGCCCTATGAGGTTCACCGTTTCGTGCAGCAGCCGGAGCGCGGCGTGCCCGGCCTGGCGATCGTCCCCCTGCACCGGCCCTGGTTGTGGATGCGGGCGATCCGCGACCGGCGCGCCTAGTGCAGCCCTACGCCAGAGCGTGGCTGCTGCTACGTCAGATGCGGGAGGACCTCTGCGGCAGGGCGTGTGATCGTCCTGGGGGAACGACCCGGCGTTCCGGCATGCCCGCCGGCGGGGTTGCGAGCTTGCTGAGGTGAGGATGGCGCAGCGACGGCAGGAGCCCTGGGCCCGGTACCAGGGGCGGCGTCTGTGGCGTCACCTGTCCTGGCTGCGTACCCAGGGCATGGCGCGCCTGATCGAGGAGGACAACCTGAACCCGCTCCAGCGGGCCAGCCGGGCCGTGGCCGGCTGGCGTTGGCGACAGGCCCATCAGGCCCGCCTCGGCGCCGCGACGGCGGTCTTGGTCGTCGGGCTCCAGCGGTCGGGCACCAACATGCTCGTCCGCGGGCTCGAACGAGACCCGAGGTTCCAGGTCTACAACGAGAACCACCGGGCCGCCTTCAACCGCTTCCGGCTGCGCCCCGACCCGGTGATCCGCCGGCTGGTCGAGCGCAGCCGGCACCCGTACGTGCTGTTCAAGCCCCTCTGCGACAGCCATCGGACGGCCGACCTGCTGGACGGCCTCGGGCTGGCTCCGGCTCCGCGGGCGATGTGGGCCTACCGCTCGGTCGACGGCCGGGCTCGGTCGGCGGTGGCCAAGTTCGGCGACGCCAACCTGCGGATGCTGCGGGAGCTGGCGGCCGGCGGCGGGCAGGACCGCTGGGAGGCACAGCGGCTCTCCGCCGACAGCCTGCAGCTGGTCGCCAGCATCGACTGGGCCGCCAGGAGCCCGCACGACGCCGCCGCCCTGTTCTGGTACATCCGCAACCGCCTCTACTTCGAGCTCGGCCTGGCCGAACGGCCGGACGTCCTGCTGGTCTCCTACGACGCCATGGTGGCCGACCCGCAGGCCGAGATGGGCAGGATCTGCCGGTTCCTCGACCTACCCTTCGACCGGCGGCTGGTCGCCCACGTGGAGGGTCGCAGGGGCGGCGGGGAGGCCAGGCTGGAGCTGGACCCAAGGATCCGGGAGCGCTGCGACGAGTTGGCCGCCCAGCTCGAGGCGGCCCGGCGGAGGGTGCCGACCGGGCCCGTCGGCGGCGAGGTCGGCCGGTGAGGATCCTCCACGTCAACAAGTTCCTGTACCGGCGGGGCGGAGCCGAGAGCTACATGCTCGACCTGGCCGGACTCCAGGCTGGTGCTGGCCACACGGTCGAGTTCTTCGCCATGGCCCACCCGGACAACCTGCCAAGCCGCTACGCCGCCCACTTCCCCGGCCATGTCCAGCTGGAACCGCCGCCGGCCCGGCCGGACCGGCGGCTGGCGGCGACCGCGCGGATGCTGTGGTCACCGGAGGCCAGGCGCGGCATGGAGCGGGTCCTGGAGGCCTTCCGCCCCGACCTGGTCCACCTCCACAACATCTACCACCAGCTGTCGCCGTCGGTGCTGCTGCCGCTGGCCGAGCGGCAGGTTCCGGCGGTCATGACCCTGCACGACTACAAGCTGATCTGCCCCTCGTACCTCCTCCTGGCCCGGGGCCGGGTGTGCGAGGCCTGCCTCGACGGCCACTTCCGCCACGCCGTGCGCGTCCGCTGCAAGGACGGATCCCTTGGAGCCAGCGCGGTGCTCGCCCTGGAGTCGACGGTGCACCGGCGGGCCCGCGCCTACGACCCGGTGCAGGTGTTCATCTGCATCAGCCGGTTCCAGGCCGGCAAGATGGCCGAGGGCGGCCGCTACCCCGACCGGCTGGCGACGCTGCCCGGCTTCGTCGACACCCGTGGTCTGGCCCCCAGGGCCGGCCCGGGCAGCGGCATCGTCTACGCCGGCCGCCTCTCCTCCGAGAAGGGGGTCGACCTGCTGATCGAGGCGGTCGGGCGCCTCGACGGCAGCCGCCTGGAGGTTGTCGGCGACGGGCCCGAGCGTGGCCGGCTGGAGGCCCTGGCCGCCGCCCGGGCCCCCGGCCGGGTCGGGTTCCACGGTCGCGTGGCCCGCGAGCGGGTGCTCGAGCTGGTCGGCGCGGCCGCGGTTGCCGTGATGCCGTCCCGCTGCCATGACAACCAGCCGGTGGCGATGCTGGAGGCCTTCGCCTGCGGCGTCCCGGTGGTGGCGACCAGCCTTGGCGGGATGCCCGAGCTGACCGAGGGCGGCGCCGGGGTCACCGTGCCACCCGAGGACCCCGACGCGCTGGCGAAGGCGGTCGGCCGCCTGCTCCGCAACCCGGCCGAGGCCGCGGCGATGGGACGGGCGGCGCGGGCCAGAGCCGAGCAGGTCTTCTCGCCGGCCCGGCACCTGGCCGGGCTCGAGCGGCTCTACGAGCGGGCGGCGAGGAGGACGGCCGCATGAGCGACGGCCCCCCGGTCAAGGTCCTCTACATCGCCGGCTCCGGCCGCAGCGGCAGCACCATCCTGGACCGGATCCTCGGGCAGCTGGACGGCTTCTTCTCGGTCGGCGAACTGTGCAACCTGTGGGACCGTGGCCTGCTCGCCCACCGCAGATGTGGCTGCGGAGTGCCGGTCGACCAGTGCCCGACCTGGAGAGGGATCCTGGCCAGCGGCTTCGGCCGCCTCCCGGACGAGGCCGAGGCCAGCCGGGTGATCCGGCTGCGGGCCGCGTTCGTGCGCGTCCGCCACATCCCGCGGGTGCTGGCCACCCGCGGGCGCGGGCGGCCCGACGACGACGAGCTGCTGGGCGTGCTGGCCCGGCTGTACCGGGCGGTGCAGCAGCAGACCGGCTGCCGGGTGCTGGTCGACTCCTCCAAGGCCCCCCTCTATGCCGAGCTGCTGGCCCGGATCCCCTCGATCGACCTGTACGTTGTCCACCTGGTACGCGATCCCCGGGCCACCGCCTACTCGTGGCTGCGCAAGAAGGAACTGCCCGACTTCGGCGACGTCCGGCAGATGCAGCGGCTGCAGCCACTGCGGAGCTCTGGCCTGTGGACCCTGTGGCAGACCATGAGCGAGGTCCTGATGGGCCGCCGGCCCGGCCGCTACCTGCGCCTGCGCTATGAGGACTTCGTGGCCCGGCCGGAGGCGTCGGTGCGGCGCATCGCCGCCCTGGTCGGGGAGGAGCCGGCGGCGCTGCCGTTCGTCTCCCCCGCCGCGGCCCGCCTGGGGGTCACCCACTCGGTGTCCGGCAACCCCAACCGGTTCGAGACGGGCGCGGTGCAGCTGCGGCCCGACGTCGAGTGGGTTGACCGGCTCGGCAGCTCCCACCGGGCGCTGGTCACGGCGGTCACCTGGCCGCTGCTGCTGCGCTACCGCTACCCGCTGCGGCCAGGGCAGGCCGCGTTGGCCCGCTCCCAGAACCACCCGTAGACGGACGCTGCAGGCTCAGGCCGCACGGTCAGCGCTGGAGGACACCGGCGCCGGCCCGCCTGGCGGCGGTGCCGAGCGGGCCCGGCGCGGCCCGCAGCGCGGCCAGCCCGGGCAGGGCCGCCCTGGCCACCGGGCTCCGGCCGACCGCCACCGTCTCCAGGCCCGGATCGGCCACGGCGAAGCGCAGCTTGTAGTCTTCGGCGCCCCGCAGCAGCCGGTACTCGCCGATGCCGTCGTTGGCCGCCTCCTGGATGGCGTGGGCGAGCAGCACGAAGCCGACCCGGTAGTCGTCCAGCGCCGGGTCGCGGCCGGCCTGGTAATAGGACTCGACGCCGGCGTAGCGGAACCCGTACAGGGCGGCGGCCGGCGCGCCGTCGACCTCCAGGAGCCAGAGTCGCAGCCAGCCCTGCTCGGCCGCGACCGGGGCGAAGGCCCGGTGGAACGCCGCGTCGTCCCTGAAGTGGGTGGGGGTACCGGACCAGCGGGCGTCGTGGAGCTGGAACAGCAGGTCGAGGTCGCGGTTCAGGTCCTGGGAACCGTCCCAGAGCCGGTAGGTGACGCGGTGCTCACGGGCCAGCTTGCGCGCCCGCCGACGCACCTGCTCGCGGAAGTTGGCACTACGGGCGCGCAGGTAGCCTTCCCAGCCGCCGGCGTCGAACCGCACCAGCGGGCTGGCCTCCTCGGCCAGGCGCCGGCCGCCGAGAAGGGCGCCCCAGTCCTGGCCGCGAGGCAGCTGCTCGGCCAGCAGCAGGTCGGCGTCCAGACGGTGCAGGCTGCGGCGCAGGGCCCGGGCGAGCGGGACCCCGTCGTCCGGGTCGCCGATGGGGCCGAGCTCGTCGGCTGGACCGTGGCCGACGAACCGCAGCGCGGTCACCGGTCCCCGCTGCCAGCGGTACAGCGGCAGCAGGCCAACAGGCTCGGTCCCGCGGCGGACCACGATCAGGTGCAGCCGTCGCCCCTGCCCGAAGTGGCGCCACCAGGTCGACGCCCACTCCCAGGTGCCGAACAGGTTGCGGCCCCGCTCGGCGAGCTTGGTCCACAGGGCCCGCAGCGGCTCCAGCTCGCCGCCCACGTCCAGGGTCAGCTCTGCCGCTGGGCGGCCGGGCCGGGCGGCGGCCACGATCCGTTCGAGATCCTGGCCTCGCAGCGCCTGGTGGACGGGAAGCCCGACGGCGCCGGCGGCCAGCCGGCGGGCGTTCGGGAACCCGGACCCGGGCCGGAGGCCGGTGCGAAGGTCGAGCCCGCCGATCCGGTGCCGGGACAGCCTGGCCAGCATGGCGTCGGCGTCGTCGCAGGCGAGCGGGAGCACCAGCGGGGATGTCCCCTCCTCCAGCCGGTCGAAGGGCTCGGGGACCTGCCCGGCCAGCGCCGCCAGGAGGGTCCGGTAGTTGGCGCGGCGCCGGGCTCGCGGGTCGCCGGCGGCCAGCCGGGCGAGCAGGAACGCCTCCCGGCGCCCACCACCCGGCGGTGGGTCGGGTGCCGGGTTCCCGACCAGCACGCCGGCCGGGAGCCCGGCCGCCTGCAGCGAGAGCACCCCAAGGTCGCCGAAGGACCCGAGGGGCCGGTCGGCGAGGGTGCCGAGCCAGGCCTGGCTGGCGTCCTCGACCAGCAGCAGCCCCCGCGCCCGGCACCAGGCCAGCCAGGCCGGGGCGTCCTGGGCGAAGCCCAGGTGGTGGACGAGGACGAGGACCCGGACACGGGGCCCGACCAGGGCCTCCAGCTCGTCGGGGTCAGGCTGCAGCCGGGGGCCGAGGTCGTGGGGCCGGGCGACCAGGCTCGCCCGGGTCAGCGCCGCCGCCACCGGCCCGTGGTGCCAGGCCGGCACTAGCACCTCGTCCCCGGAGCCCAGGCCGAGGGCCCGGACGCCCTGGAGGAGGGCCTCGCCGGGATCCGGGAAGAGCCGGTGGCCTGGTTCCCCGAACGGGAACGGCGGGACGGGCGCGGGACGGCGCAGGTAGCTGCGCACGGGCAGGGGCGGTGTGACGCCCAGCCGGCGGGGCGGCATCACGCCGGCGTCACGTCGTAGCCCCAGGCCGACAGGTGCCCGGCCAGGGACCGCTCGACCAGGGCGAGGCTGGCCGGGTCGAGCTGTCGACGGTACTCCCGCTGCCGGTCGGCCGACAGGGCGATCCTGGACAGGGCGGCGTGCACGGCCGGGTGCTCGTCCAGGCCCATGAAGGCCAGCATCTCCTTGAAGCGGGCGCCGGGGTCGGCGAGGACGTCCTCGAAGCGGACGTCCAGCCACCGGTCGGCGGGTACCAGGTCGCGGGCGCCGGCGTAGGCGTCCATCAGGATCTTCCAGCACTGGGCGGCCAGCACCGGGAAGGAGTAGCCGGAGGCCTCCCACTCGGCGGCATAGGCGGGCGGGAGAGGCCCCCACGGCCAGGCCTCGGGGCCCATGTGGCCCTTCCACCAGCTGGTGCGCAGCGCGGAGGCGGTCACCGCGCGACCGTCGCGGGTGACGTTGATGAAGCGGGCCTCTGGGAACACCTCCCTGACGAACCCGGTGCGGGGCCAGCCGGTGTACTTGTGGACGAACACCGGTTTGCCCTGGGCGCGGGCGCGTTCGGTGAAGAAGGCCCGGAAGCGGTCGGCCACCCAGGGCATGGCGTCGGCCGCCACCAGGTCCCGGAACGAGTCGGTGACCATCGGCGAGACGGATCGGGCCAGGACCCGGTAGCCCTCGGACGGCGCGTACCGCAACCGGCCCTTGCGGGTCAGCGACGGCGGCAGCCGCCGGTAGAGCTCGTTGTTGAAGCGGCCGGCCGCGGCCGGCAGGAACCGGGCCCGGTCCTCGACGTTGGAGAGGAAGCCGACCTCGGGGTGGCGGCAGAGCAGCTCCTGGACCAGGGTGGAGCCGCAGCGGCCGGTGCCGATGACGAAAACGAACATCGGCCTGGTATACGACGTATGGGCCGCCGGACGAGCCCGCATTTGTACTATCCCCGCGCTACGGCGATCCGACCGGGCGCGAGGAGCCTCCGGCGCCTGGCGCCAGCTCGGAGCTGGGCGTGGGTCGCCGCTCCAGCACCGCCCGGTAGACGGCCTCGGTGCGCTCGGCGGCGTCGTCCCAGCTGTAGGCGCGCAGGACCCGGTCCTGCAGCTCGCGGGCGGCGGCCCGTTCCGCCGCCGGGTCGGCCAGGACCTGCCGGAGGGCGCCGAGCAGCTGGTCGGGGTCGCCAGGCCGGTGCAGGCGCCGGCCGCGCCCGGCCGACCCGAGCACCTCCAGGTGCGGCGCGATGTCGCTGGCCACCACCGGCAGCCCGTGCGATGCCGCCTCCAGGAGGGTCAGGGGGAGCCCCTCCAGGAGCGACGGGAGCACGAAGGCGGCCGCGTTGCTGTAGAGCTCCTCCAGCTCGGCGCCGTAGCGGTAGCCGGGCAGGACCACCCGCGGGTCCCTGGCGGCCAGGTCCCGCAATCTGGCGGTGAAGCCGTCGGTGAAGCTGGAGTCGCCGACCACGACCAGCCGATGGTCGCCAGGCAACCGCCCGAACGCCTCCACCAGCTGATCGGGAGCCTTCTCCGGCACCAGCCGGCCCACGAACAGCAGATAGCGGCCAGGCTGCAGACCCAGGCGGGCCAGGGTGCCGTCGGCTGGCCGCGGACGCGCCGCGTGGACGCCGTTGGGGACATACACGGCCGGCCGGCCGTGCGCCTCGCGGTAGTGGCGTTCCAGGTGGCGGCCGACCACGATGGTCGCGTCCGGCACCCTGGCGCTCAGCCAGCTGGCCATGCCGAGGACGGCCTTGGCGCCCCGGCCCCACTTGGCCCGCTCGTCGTCGCGACCGTGGACGGTCAGGACGACCTTGGCCCGTGACAGGTAGCGCGGCAGGACCGCCAGCATGCCGGGACCGATGGCGTGGTAGTGGAGGATGTCGTAGGCGGTCGCCATGGCCCCCAGGGTCGAGACGCCGCTGTGGACGATCGCGTCAAGATGCTTGGTGCCGACGGTGGGCAGTGGCGCCAGCCGCATGCCGCGGTGACGGCCCAGACCGGACCCGCTGTAGTTGCTGCGGCAGAACACCGTGACCTCGTGGCCACGGGCCACCAGCTGGGCGCCCAGTTCCTCCACATGGCGCTCGATCCCGCCGAAGGTGGCCGGCACACCGCGCGCGCCGATCATGGCGATGCGCAGGCCGCGGCCCCGCGTCCTGCTCGCGGACGGCGCGATCCCGCGTCCCAGCACGGCTCGCCCCAACCTGCCCTCCCCTCGTTTGGCCCGGCAAATCCTCTCCAACTTCCTCAAGATCCACTAGCTACAGGTATGGGTTATTGCTCTACGAAGAGGCCATTGCAGGCTACTGCAGGCGCATCAGCAGGAAGCCGGCGATCCGCCGTAGGCGTCTCGTCAGTCCTCGGCGTGGGTGCTCAGGTGCGGTTGGGTGGCCGGCGATCGGGGCGCCGCGGGAGCTCCGGTGGGCTTCCATTGCCCGGCCTGCCGTGGCCGTTCTGGGGTGGGCCGACGACGGCGTCCACGCCTCCGCGGATCGCCGCCGCGATCCCGTCACCGCCCGTCCGGCCACCGCGGTGCGGGCGCCCGGCCCCGACGAGGATCACCCCGAGCACCGGGAAGCGGTCGCGGTGCAGCGTGGTCGCCAGGTCGGCGAGCGCCTTCCAGCGGCTGCGGCCAGACCGGGCCACGAGCACGGTGGCGTCAGCCTCGGCGGCCAGGATCAGGGCTTCCGACCACCAGTGGGCGGCCGGGGTGTCCACCAGGACGGTCAGCTCCAGGTCGCGCAGCTGGGCGACCGCCTCGGCCAGGTGGGGACGGGCGAGCAGGTTGGCCGGGCTCCGGCCGGCCCAGCCGGCCGGCAGCAGCAGCAGGTTCTCGCGCGCGGCGACCAGCAGCGAGACCACGTCGTCGCCGGCCGTCTCCAGGTAGTCTCCGAGGCCAGGCACCTCACGGACCCCCAGGATGCGCTCGACCACCGGCCGGCGGAGGTCGCCGGAGACCACCACCACCGACCGGCCGTGGTGGGTGAGCGCCTTGGCGAGGCCGACCGCGACCGTCGACTTGCCCTCGCCGAGGTCGGCCGAGGTCACCGCCACCACCGAGAACTCCTTCCCGAGTCCCTGGCGCTCCAGGCGGAAGGCGATCCGCCGGTAGGCCTCGTCTTCGGCGCTCGGAGCCGACTCCGGCAGGCGCCGTAGCCACCGGCGTCCGCGCCGGGGCACGGGGGCCAGGACGTCCAGGCCGCTGGCCGAGGCCGCGTCGGCCTCGGTGATCACGCGGGGCCGGATGGCCTCCAGGAGCAGGGCGAGCAGGATGCCGGCGACCAGGCCGGCGAGCGCGCCGAGGGCCAGGGTCCGCATCCGCCCCTGCGGGCGGCTCGCCAGCTCGAGCGTCGAGGGCAGCTCGGCGACCGTGGCCGGTCCGCGCAGGGCGATCTGCCTGCGGAGCCGTTCCCGGTCGGCGAGCTTGTCGCGGTAGCGGTCCAGGAACGCGTCGAACTGGGCCTCGGTGAGCGCGCTGGCCGTGCCGATCGGTGACGCCGCTCGCTCCTGGTCGACCCGCTGGCTCCACTCGAGCATGTTGAGCCGGAGCTCCGCGGCCTGCTCGTCCAGCATGGCCACGGCCTCCCGCGACCGTGCCTGGTCGGCGGCATTGCGGTTGACGATGAAGCGACGGGCGTAGCGTTCGAGGGCCACCTGCGCCCGCCGCGCCGACCGGTCGACCAGCGACAGCCTGACCGACGCGTAGGTTCCCGGCACCGGCTGAGCCCGCAGGGCCTGGATCAGGCCGGTCGGCCACTGCTCGCGCGGGAGGGTCCGGGTGGCGTCCAGCTGCCGCGGCAGTCCGCCGAGCCTGCCGACGAGCTGCGTCGCGACCTCGACGTCGAGGACCTGGTCGACCAGCTCGGCGCCGGTCGGAGGAGGGCGGTTGGCCGCCAGGTCGACGGCGAACGGCCGCACCTCCAGCTGGACCGTGGCCCGGTAGGTCGGCCTGGACGGCAGCAGGGCGGGCACGACCGCGGCCCCGACGGCCAGGCCGGCCAGCAGGCCGGCCAGCACCGTCAGCCGGCGCTGCCAGATGGTGCGCAGATACCGCAGCGGCGTGCTGCGCGGCCGGGCCCGAGGCTGGCGTGCGGGCTGTTCGAGGCGGGGACGCGGCCGCTCGGGCCGGGCCGGGCCGGGTTCCCGGGACCGGGCCGGCGCCTGGAGCACGGTCCTGGCCATCAGGCCGACGCCGGGCTCGGCGCCCGCAGGGGTGGTCACGTCCCAGTCCACGGCGGGGCGGCGCCGCAGGAGCGCGCCCAGGACCAGGCGGTCCTCGGCGCTGAGCCCTAGCAGCCGCAGTGCCAGCAGGTAGACGATCCCGATGACGGCGGCGCCGACCAGCAGCTGGAGCGGCCGTCCGAACGCCTCGCGAACCGTCATTGCGGCCACGAACGCGGCCGCCGCGGCGGCCAGGCCCTTGCCGGCGCTGGCCTCGAACGGGAGCATGCGCATGGTCAGCCACACCTGCAGGACCCTCGAGCCGTTGACCACGGCCAGGGAGATCGCCCAGGCGGCGGCCGCGCCCACGATCCCGTAGCGGGGGATCAGCAGGACGTTGAGCAGGACGTTGAGAACCAGCCCGACCAGGTTGTCCAGCACGTTCAGCTTGGGGCGGCCGGTCATGTTGAGCATCAGCCCGCACGGGCCGGTGGCGGCGTCGATGAACTTGCCGGCGGCCAGGATCACCGTGACCGCCGCGCCCACGGCGAACCCGCGGCCGAAGAGGGCGAGCAGATCGCGGGGGAAGACGACCAGGAGCACGAACGCCGGCAGGGAGAGCCGGATGATCCAGCTCGCGGCCAGGCTGTAGGTGTGCCGCAGCTGCTCCATCCGGCCCCGCTGGTAGAGATCGGCGATGCGGGGCGAGAAGGCGGCGTTGATCGGCACCATGACGAAGGTGGCCAGCTGCACCAGGCGGGTGGCCACGTTGTAGACACCGACCTGGCCGCTGCTGCCCAGCATCCCCAGCAGGAGGGTGTCGGCCCAGATGAGCCCGTTGGATGCGAGCCCGGCCAGGCCGCTCATGGCCGAGAAGCCCAGCAGCTGCCGCGGCCGGTAGCTGGCCGGGGCGGCCGCCGTGCCCATCACCCGGCGCAGCGCCAGCGCGGCCAGGACCGCCGCGGACAGGCTGCTGCACAGCAGCGCCACCATGACCCCGGGCAGACCCGCACCCAGGAGCAGCAGCGTCGCCACCAGCCCGAGACGGGTGAGCGGCTCGAAGACGAGCCCGATCAGGGCGAACGGCTTCATCGTCCGGTAGCCCTGGGTGGCGGCCAGCGCCGCGTCGGTGAAGGCGGTTGCGGGGAGGGTCAGGGCGATGAGGCGCATCGGGAGCTCGAGCCGCGGCTCGTGGAACACCACCTGGACCAGCCAGGGAACGCTGAAGAACAGGACCGCGCTCAACAGCACGGCCACCATGGTCACGACGGCGAGGCCGAGCCGGACGGTGCCGCGGACCGCGCCCTGGTCACGCTCGGCCAGGTGGACGGCGACGAATCGGGTGAGCGCGGTGGTCAGCCCGGTCTGCGACAGGGTGCCGAGGAGAGCGAGGACGGCGTACGCCTGGGCGTAGACGCCGACGTCGACGCGGCCGAGCCGGCGGGCGACCAGCATGGTGACGCCGAGCAGGGCGGCCTGGTTGCACACCGCGCCGACCAGGTTGAGGCTGCCGCCGCGGGCGAAGCTGACGACGTGCCGGTCGCTCTCGTCATGGACCTCGTTGCCCGGCGGCGCGTCGGCGCCAGGCGAGCCCCCGGCGCCGCCGGATCCCGGTCTCAAGACGCCGTCCTACCGGTAGCCGAGCGCCCGCAGCTCCCGACCCCCGAGCGTGCGGATCAGCAGCCGGAGCTCCGGGCCGAGCTCCTTGCGGTAGGCGCCGATGCGCGACCGGTAGACGGGACCTGCCTCCCGGGCCATCTCCCGGCGGCGCGAGCTGAAGACCAGGTAGCGGGGCTGGACGTCGTGTGGCCTGGTGTCGTGGGCCAGCACCGCGTCGTCCCACGGCTCCTGGAGGAAGTCGAGCAGCTTGCGGAGCGTCCCCTCGGTGTTGGCCACCAGATCCTCGTAGCGGATCTCGCAGTAGCGGCTCGCGGGAAGACGGTGCCCGGCCGTGCGGGCGGCCCGGATGTACATGGGCCACTTCCTGGTGGCCTTCACCGCCGACAGGTAGCCCCAGCGGTCCTTGTGCGAGGCCACCACGTCGCGGCCGTCCCGGATGACGTGGACGATCTGGCAGTCCGGGAACAGCTGGTCGAGATAGTCCAGGTGGAGGGCGTAGCGCGGGGTCTTGTCGGCCCAGCGGGTCTTGCCCCGGCGGCGGGCGTAGTCGCTCTGGAAGGAGTCGAAGAGCTCGGCGAACTTGGCATGCCAGTACTCCTTGGGGAACCCGAACTGCTGCATGTGCGGCCACAGCGGCGGGCTGGTGATCCGGGCGAAGTCGGCAAGGAACCGCGTCTCAGGCCCGCAGCTGATATTGGGGTGGGAGTCGAGCAGCAGGCGCAGCAGCGTCGTCCCGGACCGCTGGCAGCCGACGATGAAGATGGGCTGGTTCACCGGCCGGTGCGACCCGGCCGGGTCGATGGGCGCCGGCTCATGTCTGGGATCTGGCATAGTCCCGTGCCGAGTTGCGCATGGGGGCGTGGGCGGGGTCCTCGTCGTAGGAGCGCCGGGAGAACAGCTCGAGCAGGAGCACGATGCCGACGGCGAGGAACAACCCGGCACCGGCCGCGGGGGCGGCCTTGCGGATCACGGCGGGGAGGCGGGATGCCCGCTGCACCTGGCCGACGACGACAATCGCCTCGGGGTCGGCGGCGCTGTACTGTGCCTGGGCCCGCTCCATGCCCTCCTCGAGCACGTTGAGACGGCTGAGCGCCTGGGTCCTGCGCTCAACCAGGCCCTGGTAGGTGGCCACCTGGGGCGCCAGCTTGGCCACCTCGGCCTTCCTGGCGTCGATGGTCGACTGCAGCGAGGCCGCCTTCGTGGTCTCGCCGCCGGCCCTCGCCGACGCCTGCTCCCGCTGCAGGTCGGCGACCTGCTGGGCGGCGATCCGGTAGGCCTCGTCGGGCAGGACCTGACCGGTCTGCTTGTAGAAGCTGGCAAGCGCGGCGTTGGCCCCGTCGACGGCCTTGCGTGCCTCACCGACGGTCTTCTGGGCCAGCGTCACCTGGGTCTGGAACAGGAACCGTATGGTGGCCGCGGCCGACTCGTTGACCACCGGTGCCACCCGGTCGCGCCGGGGGCCGGTGTAGGTGAGCTGGACCAGGCTGGAGCTGCCGATCTGGGAGACCTCCAGGCCGTCCTTGATGGCCGCGGGCGCGGCGCCGGTCTTCTCGGCCACCTGGTTCACGATCATCGGGGAGGTCACGGCGCCGCTGAAATCGGCCACGAAGGCCCGCGGAGCGTTGGCGCCGCTGTACTGGTTGGTGCTGGGCCCGCTGACCGCGGCCGGGGCGGCGACGGTGGCGGTCGCCGAGTACTGGGGAGGACGCCTGAGCTCCCAGGCGACCACCGCGCCGACGGCCAGCACCGGGACCAGGACCAGGACCCATAGTCGACGCCGGATGATGCTGAGATAGCTAACGGTCTCCATAGGTTCTTCCTCCGGTTTCGACGAGTCGGTCCCGAGCTGGTGGTGACTGCTGGCGGGCGACGAACGCGGCAGCGGCCGCGAAGGCGAACAGGTACCACAAGAGCACCACGCTCGACAGCACGTTGGCGGCGATGCTGACCGCGACGAAGGCGACCGCACATCCAAGGAAGCCGGCCGCGACGCCTCGCTCCAGCGAGCCGGGCGGCGACGCCCGCACCGCCCTACCGCCGAGTCCGACCAGGGCGATCAGCACGGCGAGGTAGGCCCCGAGGCCGAGCAGACCGGTCTCGACGTAGGCGCGGACGAAGTCGTTGTGCGGCTGCTTGGCCTCGTCGGTGATCAGCTGGGTGCTGTTCAGGCCGATCCCCGTGACCGGATTGGAGTTGGCCAGTGGCAGCACCTCGGTCCAGTAGCCGATACGCCATGCCAGGGAGTTGCCCGACGGCTGCCCCTCGGGACCGACATCGGCCAGGCTGGTGAAGCGGGAGGAGAACTGCGGGATGAGGACCAGGGCCGCGATGCTCAGCACCACCAAGGTCACGAGCAGGCGCTTGCTCTGGACGAGCCCGACCACGACCAGGCCGACGACCGTACCGATGATGGCCGTCCGGGTGTAGGTCAGCACCAGGAACACGGCGCTCGGAGCCAGCAGCGCGGCAAGGGCGACCTGCCAGCGTCGTTCCAGGTGCGGGTAGAGGGCGACCCCGACGACGATCATGACCATGAGATAGCGGCCGAAGTTGTTGGACGACGAGAAGGGCCCGGTGATCCGGGTGAAGGCGCCCTTGACCTCCGAGGCGGGTCCGCCGGTGGCGAACCCGAGGGCGGTGTAGGCGAGTGGGACGACGAGCGACAGGAACGCCGCCAGCAGCACCCGCTGCAGCACGGTCCGGTTGACGATCAGCTGCTCGAGCACGATGAACATCGTCACGGCGGCGAGGATGCGGAGCAGCTCGAGGACGCTGGCCCGGACACTGACCGACCCCGGCACGCTGATGGCGGCAGCGGCCATGAACACCAGCAGGGCCCGCCGGAGGGTGGACCCTGGCAGCCCGCCCTGCCGGTAGTGCTGGGCGGCCAGCCAGAGCGCCGAGGCGAGCAGGAACAGCACCGCCAGCAGGCTGGTCGGGTCCAGTCCGCGGTCGGCCAGGGCGGCGGTGGCGTTGATCGTCTGGCCTGCCTCGCCGCCTCCGAGCTTGCCCAGGTCGATCGAGGCCCGCAGCACCAGGATGGCCATGACGAAGATGCTGAACCGGGTGAGGGCGAGGACGCCGAGCATGACGCCGGCGGCCGCCGCCAGGGGCAGGACGACGGCGAGCTTGGAGGCGCCACCCGCGCCCAGCCCGCTGGCCGCGGCCAGGCAGGCCGCGGCCAGGACGACGACCACGGTGATGACCTTGTGGGTTGCCGCCGGCGTCGAGCCGGCCTCGACCTCACCAGGCGGGAGGACGGCGGACAGAGACGACTCCTCTGGTTGCTACGACGTACGTGCAGGCCGCAGGCGGGCAGGACCGGGAGCTCGCCGACGGGCGCGTCATCTTTGCGTGGTTACGACCACCCCACAACCTGCAATGTGCGTAGGCGGGGGTGGTCGCACCTGAGGCAGGTGAGCTGCGGGCGGCCCGCCGCCCCGGGGGCGGGCCGCCCAGGCCCTCAGGGGCCGTCGACCTGCTGGACCAGCGCGTCCCCGAAGGCCTGGCGGCACCTCCGCAGGGCTCGCCTGGTCTCGAAGCTGGAACGGGGGCAGGCCGCCCGGACCGACTGCTGCTGCCCGGACCCGGACCCGACGGTGCCGGTCGCGGCCCCCGTCGGCTGCCCGGTGGCGGTGGCGCCGCCGGCGGTGGAGGACCCCAGGGACGGGTCGTCGTCGCTGGGGAAGGCGCCGGTGGCGGTGATCTGGGTGCGGGCGATGTCGGTGCAGTTGCGGGTCTGGTTCAGACAATGGCTGACCAGCCAGCCCATCGCCGCCGGGTTCCAGACATTCCAGAAGT
>Ga0081539_10002429_pt1 | contig 26313 bp, 22 predicted proteins | sample TabmetS4T2R2_FD_71023 | JGI IMG/M metagenome (GOLD analysis project Ga0081539, IMG submission 71023) | Tabebuia heterophylla rhizosphere microbial communities from the University of Puerto Rico - S4T2R2 | ecosystem: Host-associated > Plants > Roots > Rhizosphere ...
CTTGCCCGCGGCGTCGGTCACGTCGAACACGATGTGCGCGTGCGGATTCACCATCTGCACTTCGACGACGCTGCCGCTGACCGTGATCGTCTGTTCGTTGTACCGGTTGGCGTCGCCATGATGCGCCTGCGCCGAGCCGGCGACGAGCAGCAGACCGAAACACATGCCGATGAATACCTTCTTCATGAGTGACTACCTCTTGGCGATTGGTGATTCCCGATTATTTAATCCCGCCTGATGTCCAAGTACCGATCCCTGAATCCTGTTCGTCGCTATGAATTGCCCATTCGGAGCAGCCGCTGCAGATTGCCGCCCAGAATGGCTTCCTTTTCCGCGTTGTTCAGGAACGACGCGTTGAGCACGAGATCGACCGTGACCGGCCAGTTGAACGGCACGTCGGTCCCATAGACGATCTGGCTCACGCCCATTTCCGCCACCAGGTGGCGCAGGCCTTCGTCGCTGAACACCATCGTATCGGCCATCAGCTGCCGTCTGAAGTACTCGCTCGGTTTTTTCGTGTTGGCGCAGTTGGCGTTGGCCCGGACAACGCACGCCGCCTCGGTGCGCCCGAGATACGACGGCAGATAGCCCGCGCCGTGCCCCGCGCAGACCTTCAGGTTCGGGAACTTGTCGAGCGTGCCGTCGAAGATCAGGCGGCTGAGGAAATAGGTGGTCTCCAGCGGATTGCCGATGATGTTGCCGAGATCGCCGCGGCCGCGCAGCGCGTCATCCTTCAGGATGTTGTCGGCGCCGCCCGGATGCATGAACACGAGCGCGTTCAGCTCCGCGGCCTTCGCCCAGAACGGATCGTATTTCGGATTCGACAGGTCCTCGCCGTTGACGTGTCCGCCGATCGTGACGCCGTGCAGGCCGAGACGCGTGATGCCGTCGTCGAGCTGTTGCGCGGCGAGATCGGGGAATTGCAGCGCGACGGAGACCATCGGCGCGAATCGATCCGGATTCGCCTGTTTGATCCTGGCCAGACCCTCGTTTTGAGCCTGGACGATGCGTCGCGCCAGCTCGCGATCGGTGACGCCCCACCACCAGAAGCCGTTGATCGTCAGCGCCTGCACGTCGACGCCCTGCTGGTCCATCAGCGCAATGCGCGGTGGCCCGACGACCTGGTTGCCTTGCGCGCGTCCGTTGTTCTCGAACGGCGTGCCCTTGACGACGTCGGCGACTTCCGGGATCGCGCAGTGGCAGTGTACGTCGATCACGCGCACGCGCTTGCCCGCGATGCTCACCTGCCGGCGGGTCACCGGGCCGGTCGGCGTCGGTGCGGCACCGCCGCCTCCTCCTCCGCGGCGCTGCGCAAAGCTCACCGTGCTGCCGGCCGCCAGCGCAGCGCCCGCTGCACCAGCGATCGTCGTGACGAATTCTCTGCGATTCGGCATGATCACTCCACGGCTCGCTGTCCGAGTCGCGTGATTCACCCAGGCACGTGCGGGCGAATGTCGCCACGATTCAACCCGGGATATTCAACTTCCCACTGACGGTCGAAGCAGCAGCTTCTGGACCCTCCAGTTCATGTTCTCGCCGACGAGGATCTCGTTTGCCTTGCGGCAATCCAGCCCGTGGACCGCGCCGAACTCCTTCATCAGGTGTCCAGCCTTCCCGAACCTGCCGAGCACGCGGCCGTCGAGCTCCAGCTTGTAGATCTCGCCGTTCTCCAGGTTCGTGCTCGGATTCGAGTTCGACGCATACAGATACTGGCGCGGGCCTGACGAGATGCAGATGGCGTTGGGCCGCCCGACGTTCGTGTACTGCGTCTTGAACATGCCGTTGTTGTCGAACACCTGGATGCGGTTGTTCTCGCGATCGGCGACGTACACGTTGTTCTGCGCGTCGACGGCGATGCCGTGCGGCGTGTTGAACTCGCCCTGTGCGGTGCCGCGCGAGCCCCACGACATCAGGAACTTGCCGTTCTTGTCGAACTTGGCGATGCGCGAGTTGCCATAGCCGTCGGCGACGAAGATGTTGCCGGCCGAGTCCCAGGCCACGTCGGTGGGTCGATTGAAGTTGTCGCCGCGGACGCCGGCGCCTACCGGGCCGCCACCGGCGCGGCCACCACCGCCACCTTCGCGTCCGCCGCCACCTCCCTCGCGCGCCGGACCACCGGGCACGTTCAGCGCTTCGGGCTTGCGGCCCATGGTCATCGCCACGCGTGCGTCCGGCGTGAACTTGATCACCATGTTGGAGCCTTCGTCGACCACCCAGATGTTGTCCTGCGGGTCGATGCGCACGGCGTGCGCGAACACGAAGCCGTAGAGACCCTGACCGATCTCGCGAATGTACTTGCCCGAGGGATCGAACTCGAACAGCCGCGCCGCGCCGTTGCCGCGCACGAAGGCGCGCTCGGTGCCGAGCGTGAGCGAGGGGCCGCCGGTGCGCGTGTAGACGAAGACGTTGCCCTTCGAGTTGGTGGCGACGCCGGCCGCCTCCCCGATGTAGATGTCGTCGGGCGTCTTCAGGAAGTTGGGCGTCGAATCGTACGGGATTTCGGGCACGGCGGCTTGACCCGAGACGAGCGCGCCCGCCGTCACCAGTGCGATCGCGATAGCACTCCGCGCGCGGTTCATGACTACCTCCCGGCCCGTGCCGTGGTCGTGGCCTTCGCGCCCGGCTTGAGCAGGATCTTCTGCACTCGCCACGCGGTGATCTCGGCCATCAGCAGTTCGTTCTCGTTCTTGCAGTCGATGGCGTGAACCGTGCTGAACTGTCCGAGCTGTTTTCCGGCGCTCCCGAACTTGCCGAGGATCGTGCCGTCGAGCTCCATCTTGTAGATCTCGCCCGTCACCGCCGCGATGTCCGCGTTGTTGTTATCCGGGTTCGAGTTCGACGAGTAGAGATACTGATGCGGGCCCGGCGTGATGCACACGGCCCATGGCGCACCCACGGTGTCGTACGCCTTGATGAACTTCAGGTCGTTGTCGAGGACCTGAATGCGACGGTTCTGCCGGTCGCCCACGTAGACGTTGCCCTTGCCATCGACCTGAATCGAGTGCGGCGTATTGAACTGCAACGGCTCGGTCCCGCGCGTGCCGACCGAGGCGACGAATCGCCCGGCCTTGTCGTACTTCACGACGCGCGAGTTGTTGTAGCCGTCGGAGATGAAGCTGTTGCCGGCGGGATCCCAGGCGATGTCCGTCGGCCGGTTGAAGCGATACGGAGCGGCCGGCGGAACCGGCGTCGTCGTCGGAATCAAGCCCTCGACCATCTCGTAGCGACGGCCGAGGACCATCTCGATCCGTCCCTCGGGATTGAACTTGAGCACCGTGTTCGTGCCCTCGTCCACCGTCCAGATGTTGTCCTGCGGATCGACGCGGACGGCGTGCGCCATGGAGAAGCCGTAATTGCCGCGTCCGATTTCGCGCATGAACTTTCCGCTCTGATCGAACTGGAAGAGCCGCGACGACTCGCCGCTGCGTGTGTAGACGAAGATCTGACCCTTCGAATTGCGCGCGACGCCGATCCCTTCACCGAGGTACAGGCCGGTCGGCAGCTTCAAGAAGTCCGGAACCGAGTCGAAGGCGATCTCTGCAACGCCTTGCGCCTTGGCGCGCGCGTTGAGCTGGGCCTGCGTCAGGCCTGCCCCGGGCGAAGTCGAGGGGCCGCCGGGCGGCTGCGCCCCGCCCTGCGCGAGGAGAGAAGCGGAAAGTAGTAGTACGCCTACGAACATCAGACGCATCATGGCGCCTCCATGACGTCTTGAAGGACTCGGCTCGTCCTGAACCTTCAAGACGTCCCGCCCCGCCGGAGGCGGGGCAATCAAATACTGGATCGCTAGCGATGCGGAGCCGGAGGGACCTTGCTCGGCACTCGCGGCGGAGCGTCGCTAGCTTCGGGCGCTCATTCTATACGGGGAAACGCCGCTCGTGACATGTCAGCTTGACATTTCCTGATGGGGGCTCTACTGGTTATGTCGCAACCTATCCAGAAGGAGCAGTGATGCGGCGGATTCCGACCATGACGATCGCGGTGCTGGCCATGCTGGCCCTCGTGGCCGCCCCCGCGCGGTCGCAGACGTCTCCGGCGACACCCCCGCCGACGATTCCCACCGTCGCGCTCGACCACGTCGCGCGCCAGGGACTCTTCTACGCCGGTGGCAGATACGTCGGCGAGCTCGGCGCCGCCAAGGAATCGACGATGGGCGGCGCCATGTACGTGGAAGTGATGGTGCCGAAGCAGATTCGTTCACCGTACCCCGTGGTCTTCATCCACGGCGCGGCGCAGACCGGGGTCGATTGGCTGCAGACACCGGATGGCCGGCCTGGATGGGCGTACAACTTCCTCGAGATGGGGTACGTCGTGTACCTCGAGGACATGCCGGCGCGTGGACGCTCGCAGTACGTGCCGGGCGTCGATGGCACGGCCGAGAATCTCAACCTCACCGTCCTGACCGCAGCCACCGTCGAGGAGCGATTCACCGCCGGCCAGACACGCGGTGCGTTTCCAGCCGCGAAGAAGCACACGCAGTGGCCGGGCACCGGGCGCATGGGCGACAAGGTGTTCGACGACTTCATGCGCACGCAGGTCCAGTTTCTCGCCGGCAGCCGGCAGGAAACGCTGACCCGCGACGCCAATGTCGCGCTGCTCGACATGATCGGCAGCCCGGTGATTCTCGTCACGCACTCGCAGAGCGGTGCGTTCGGCTGGCTGATTGCGGATGCACGGCCGAACCTGGTGAAGGCCGTCGTCGCCGTCGAGCCGTCGGGGCCGCCGGTGAAAGACGCGGACATCGTGAAGGTGAACTACGACGCGAGCACGGCATTGGCCGGCACCGGGACGCGGCGGTGGGGCATTGCTGACAGCCCGCTCGCGTACGACCCGCCCGCGCCAGGTCCGACGGATCTGCGGACCGAGCTGGACAACCAGTCATCGCCCGGCAAAGTCGCGTGCTATCGACAGCAGGAACCCGCGCGCAAGCTGACGAACCTGCAGAACATCCCCGTGCTCGTGCTGACGGCCGAAGCGAGCTATCACGACGTGTACGACCAGTGCACCGTGAGGTGGCTCACGCAGGCGGGCGTCAAGACCGACCACGTGGAGTTGGGCAAAGCGGGCATCGCCGGCAACGGCCACATGCTGATGCTCGAGAAGAACAGCGCGGACGTGGCAAAGGTGATCGGGCAGTGGCTCGTGAAGACGGTCAAGCCCGCGCGCGGCGACACGATGACCCGGGCGATGCCGCCGAAGACGATCCCGACGTTCCCGACCGATGCGTTTGCGCGGAAGGGGGTGTACCTCGCAGGCGGCAGCTACTGGGGAGAGAAGGGCCGCGAAGTGATGCGCGGGGCGATGTACACGGAAGTCTGGGTGCCGAAGCGCGTGCGCCAGCAGTACCCCGTCGTCCTGTTTGCCGCCAACGGCCAGACCGGCGTGCAGTGGGCGCAGACGCCTGACGGTCGTCCCGGTTGGGCCTATCGTCTGCTCGACAACGGTTACGTCGTCTACATCACCGACTATCCCGCGCGCGGGCGATCGGGATACGTGCCCTTGCCCGGACCCGACGGCAAGACGCCGATCGACGGCGCCCTCAACATCCGCACGGCGCTGGAGCTCGAACGCATCTGGACGAACGCGCGCGAGCGGGGCGACTTTCCGCTCGCGAAGAACCACACGCAATGGCCTGGCGCGGGGAAGATCGGCGATCCGGTCTTCGACATGTTCATGAGGAGTCAGGTGCAATCGGCGGGTCAGTCGGCGACGCTTGCCCGTGAGGCGGGCATCGCGCTGCTCGATACGATCGGCAAGCCGGTGATCATGTTCACGCATTCGATGGGTGGTGGCATCGGCTTCGACATCACGGAAGCGCGCTCGCGACAGGTGCCATTGATGGTGGCGCTCGAACCGGGCGGGCCGCAGTTCGGCAACGCCGACACCGCCAAGGTGCAGGCCGGTCCTCGCAACCCGAATTCGTGGGGGCTGACCAACAACAAGTACGAATACGATCCACCCGCCGCGTCGCCGGCGGAGCTGAAGACGGTGCTCGAGGAGAAGCAGGAGCGACCGGATGAAGTTCGCTGCTGGATGCAGGAGGAGCCGGCGCGGAAGCTGGCGCGCTGGCGCAACACCCGCGTGCTGATGGCCTCGGCGAACGCCACCTATCACCGCGTGTACGATCCGTGCATCCCGAAATTCCTGAAGCAGGCGGGTGTGCCGGTTGAGTTCTATCGCCTCGAAGACGTCGGCATCCGCGGCAACAGCCACGTGATGATGCTCGAGAAGAACAGCGACGAGATCATCAAGTGGATCGTGGCGTGGCTGCAAAAGAACAGTCCTACAACATAGGCAAGTCGTAGTGTCCGGCTTTCGCCGGACCGGGCCCGGTAATCGTTTAGGGCGGCTCCCGCCGAGCGGACCCGCCGTTTCGGAGAGTCATGATGAAACACATTTCGATGATGGCGGCCAGCGCAGTCGCCGCACTGGTGATCGTGAGCTACCAGGCGCTGCCGCTGCAGGGACAGGCGCGGCAGGACACGCGCGTCGCAGCAGTGCCGACCGAGAAGGGCGGGCAGGACATGTTCGGCGCGTACGAGCCTGTCGCCGGCTGGCCGAAGCCGCTGTCGACGGTGCCCGGCCACGAAAAATGGACGTGGGGCGCAGGGCAGGGCGTCTTCGCCGAGACGCCGAACCGTGTGTTCATCCTGCAGCGAGGCGAGCTGCCCGAGATCGAGCGGCCGAAGAACCAGAAGATCGCGCCGAGCGTCGAGTTCCCGATCGGCCGCCTGCCGTGGCGCGACGCGACGTCGGCCAGCCCGCCGGGAGCGCTGTTTGCCAAGGACGGCAAGACGCCGGGTGACGACCTCGACGCCGGCCAGCCGGGCGTCGATTACCGCTGGGCCAAGATCATCAACGTCGTCGACGCCAACGGCAACCACATCGAGGACTGGACGCAGTGGGACAAGATGTTCCGGCGCCCGCACTCGGTGTTCGAGAGCCCGTACGACGCGCGCAAGGACGTGTGGATCGTCGACGACTATCGCCACGCGATCTTCCGTTTCTCGAACGACGGCAAGACGCTGCTGCAGACGATCGGCACGCCGAACGTGCCCGGTGCCGACGACAAGCACTTCTATCGGCCGACGTTCATGGCCTGGCTGCCGGACGGCTCCTTCTTCGTCGCCGACGGCTACGCGAACACCCGCGTCGTGAAGTTCGACAAGGACGGCAAGTATCTGATGGCCTGGGGCGAGAAGGGCGACCAGGGTAAAGAGACGCGACCGGGGTACTTCAACAACGTACACGGCGTCGCAGTCGATCCGCAGACGCGGCGCGTCTTCGTCAACGATCGCGGGAACCGCCGCATCCAGGTGTTCGACGAGAACGGGAAGTATCTCGACTCATGGAGCGTCGGCAAGGCGCCCGCCGACATTCATCTTCTCTACATGGACGGCTCGCGCTCGCTGTGGGCGTTCGATCGCGCGACGTCGAAGATGATCAAGTACGACCTGAACGGCAACTACATGTACTCGTGGGGCACGTGGGGCAATTTCTCCGGCGGCTTCTGGGGCGTCCACGGTATCAGCGTGGACAGCGAGGGCAACGTGTACGTGGCCGAAGTCGACAACGGCGGCGCGCAGAAATTCCGCCCGCGTCCAGGCGCCAATCCGGCGTTCCTGATGACGAAGCCGGCGACGCCGGTGAGAGGCACGCGCTAACGCGCGTGCCTTGGGCTACGGCCTTTGGCCTTCGGGCTACGGTCCTTGTCAGGGCTGAAGCCTGAAGGCCGAAGCCCGAAGGCCGGCGCCCTTTGGTTCTCTATTTCCTCTTCTTCCTCTCCGGCATCAGCGGCCTGATCTATCAGGCCGTCTGGGTTCGTGTCTTCGGCAACATCTTCGGCAACACCGTCCATTCGACCTCGCTCGTCGTCGCGATCTTCATGCTGGGGCTGGGCGCGGGCAGTTACCTGTTCGGCGCCTGGGCGGATCGGCGATATGCCGAGCGGCAGGTGCTTCTTCGCGCGTATGGGCGCGTCGAACTGGTCATCGCAATCGCGGGAGTCGTGCTGGCGTTGCTGTGGCCGCATTTCGATTCGCTCGCGGCCTTGATGTCCTCGTATTCGCGCGGCAGCGATGGATGGTACGCGCTGACGGTCGGGTCCTACGTGACGCGCATCGCGATCGCGACCGTGTTGCTGACGCCGATCACGCTGCTGATGGGCGGCACGCTTACGCTGCTGATTCGCCATCTCGTGCAGCACGATCTCGACGCTGGAGATCGCCGGATCGCGACGCTCTATGCCGTCAACACCGCCGGCGCGGCGCTCGGCGCGTTCATGACCGACCTCGCCCTGGTGCCGGCGCTCGGGCTGTTCCAGACGCAGGCGATCGCCGCGGCGTTGAATACCGTCGCGGGCGGAGGCGCGCTGCTTCTCGCTCGACGCGGCGCTTCTAACCACGAAGGCCTGCCGGCAGCCACGAAGCAGACGAAGAGAACGAAGGCTCTTCGTGACATCAGCGAAGCTACCGTCGTGGTTGCCGTCGGCGACGCGACCGGCTCCCGCGTCGTCGCGCTCACGTCGCTCGCGCTCGCGATGACCGGCTTTGCGGCGATGGGGATGGAGATTGTCTGGTTCCGCCACGTCAGCATCCTGCTTGGATCATTCCGTGCCGTGTTCGCCCTCCTGTTGACGGTGATCCTGCTCGGCATGATGGTGGGCTCGCTCCTCGCTGGCGCGATGCGGCGACTTCCCGAGCATGCGGCACAGAGGTTCGTCATCGTCCAGGCCCTCTTCGTCGTCGCGACGCTGCTGGGGCTTGTCGCGGCCGATGCGGACGCCGTGGGTCGGGCGCTTGACGATCTGCGACGGGCAGGGACGCTCACGCCGGTAAGCGAGCTCTGGTTCAACACCCGACCGGTTCTCTTCGAAGTCGCCGTGCCGGCATTGTTGACGGGGTTTTCGTACCCGCTCGCGAACGCGATCGTCCAGCGCGTGGAAGATCGCGTCGGACGACGGGCAGGGACGTTGTATTTCGCGAACACCGCAGGCGCGGTGTGCGGCAGCGTGACTGCGGGCTTCGTGCTGCTGCCACGGCTCGGGATCCAAGGCAGTGCATCGATTCTGATGGCAGTCGCGGCACTTGCGTTGGTGCCGCTCGTATTTGTCTCGCAGCCGGATTCACGGGTCGCGGACCATAAAGGTCCACGCCGCGTCTTCCGAGCGTGGCGGGCGGGCGGTGGACAAGTTGCGGCGCGGACCTTTATGGTCCGCGGAACCGCGGCGTTGATGGCGGCCGCCGCGGTCGTGTCATGGCTGCTTCTCCCATCCGATCTGATCGTGATGCGCGCGCTCGGCACTCCCGGGGCGGGTGAGCGTGTCGTGGCCAACACGGAAGGATTGACCGAGCTGGTCACGATCACCGAAACCGCAGACGCAGCCGGACCTGACAAGGCCGGTCCTGCGGGGCCGGAGCACGTGCGGACGCTGATGACGAACGGGCATCCGATGTCCGCGACGACGTGGATGGGGCAGCGGTACATGCGAGCGCTGGCGCACATTCCGCTGCTGTGCATGGACGATCCCCGAGCGGTGCTCGTCATCGGCTTCGGCGTCGGCAACACGACCCACGCCGCGTCGCTCCATTCGACGGTCCGCTCCGTTGAAGTGGCGGACTTGTCGCCGAACATCCTGAGTCACGCAGGTGACTTCGCTGCCGTGAACCACGGCGTACTGGGTGACTCCCGTGTGACCGTCTATGTGAACGACGGCCGCCATCACCTGCGCGTCCGACCTGAAAGCACATACGACCTGATCACCCTCGAGCCGCCGCCGATCGCGTATGCCGGCGTGGCGTCGCTGTATTCGACGGAGTTCTACCGGCTGGCGCGGAGTCGACTGACCCCACAGGGATACATCAGCCAGTGGCTGCCGGCCTATCAGGTGCCGGCGACCACGACGCTGGCGATGGTTCGTTCGTTTGTCGACGTGTTTCCGCAAGCGGTGCTGCTGTCGGGCGCTGCCGGCGAGCTGCTGTTGATCGCCACGAACGGGCCGCGGATCGAGATCGATCCGGATCGTGTGGCGCGCGCGATCGCGCAGCGGCCACCGGTTGCCGCTGACCTGCAGCGGCTCGACCTCGGCACGCCGCGCGAGATCGTGGGTACCTTCGTTGCGTCGCCTGCTCGTCTGGCCGCCGCGACGCGAACCGCGGATGCGGTCACCGACGATCGACCGGCGCAGGAATACGGTGTGCGATCGTTGATTCGCAATGGCGACGCACTGCCGGCGTCGCTCGTCGACCTCCACCGGATCCGCGACTGGTGCCCCCGCTGTTTCATCGGCGAGATGCCGGCGCCCGCCGTGACCGGCCTCGATTTGTACCTGGCGCTGCTCGATCGTGCGTATCAGGCGACGCCGCGCTCCGCATCGAACGTCCCGGCCGCGCCGCCGCCGCCGACGACGGCACGCAGCCTCGCCGAGCTTCTTGAAGGAAGCGGGCAATATCTCGCCGAGATTCTCCCGGAGTCGGCGGATGTGCACAACATGCTGGGCATTGCGCTGGCCGGAAGCGGCCGAATGGATCAGGCGATCGCCGAGTTTCGCGAGGCACTGCGCCTCGAGCCCCGATCGTCGCAAACGCATTGGCATCTGGGCGCCGCACTCGCATCGGTCGGCACTCGCGACGAAGCCATCGCTCACCTGCGGCGATCGCTGGAGCTCGACCCGAACAACGAGGAAGTCCGGCACGATCTCGAGTCGGTGATGACGGGTCCATAGATCGCGACCCGCCGACAACGTTCGCAGGGCGCGTCTTGCTTTCTGGACGCGTCGTCAACGAGAATGCCGCACCTCGTAAACCCGGTGGAGGGAGCACTCATATGGTCACGGCTGCGCAGGGCTCGGGTATGCCCCGCACGAAAACGAAGCTCAATTCGAATCAGATCAAAGGCTTCTGGGCCGCGTGGGGCGGTTGGACGCTCGACGGGATGGACGCCTTCATTTATGCGCTGGTCCTCGTCCCCGCGCTCAACGACCTGCTGCCGCAGTCAGGCATTGCGGCCGACCCGGGAACGAGGGGTTACTACGGCAGCATTCTGCAGGCGCTGTTCCTCCTCGGGTGGGGACTGTCCATGGTCTGGGGGCCGATTGCCGATCGCTTCGGGCGCGTCAAAGCGCTGATGGCGACGATCCTCTTCTATTCGGTCTTCACGTTCGCGTGCGGGCTGGTCACCAACATCTGGCAGCTCGCGGTACTGCGCGTGCTGTGCGGCATCGGCCTCGGCGGCGAGCAGCCGATGGGCGGGACGTTCGTCGCGGAAGAGTGGCCGGAAGACCGCCGCAAGATGGGCGCCGGTTACATGCACACCGGGTACTACTTCGGCTTCTTCCTCGCCGCGCTCGCCAACTACTTCATCGGCGCCAACTTCGGCTGGCGATGGATGTTCATTCTCGGCGGCGCGCCGGCGCTGCTGGTCGGCTGGATCCAGAGCGGCGTGCGCGAGCCCGAGACGTGGCGCAAGCAGGCGGCCGCGAAGCAGCGGCCGAAGATGTCAGAGGCGTTCGGCGCGCTCTTCACCCCCGAGTACAGACGACGCACGATTGTGAATTCCGGGTTGTTCCTCGTCTCGATCATCGGTCTGTGGGCTGGCTCGATCTACGTGCCGACGGCGGTGACGGAGATGGCGAGAAACGCAGGCTACGCGGCGGCCGATCAGGCGCGGCTCGCCTCGTACGGATCGGCGATGCTGGCGCTCGGCACGATCATCGGCTGTCTCGCGGCGCCGTGGCTGGCTGAACGCATCGGCCGGCGTCGCGCCATGGCCGTCTACTTCGCCATCATGATCGCCGGCGTGATGCCTGCGTTCGGCTACGTCTTCTACCAGCAGGCGGCGGTCACGACGTTTTTCGTCCTGATCTTCGTCATGGGCCTGGGTGGCGCGAACTTCGCCCTCTACACGCTGTGGCTGCCGGAACAGTACGGCACCGCCTGCCGCGGCAGCGCGATCGCGTTCGTCAGCTCAATCGGACGCTTCGTCGGCGTGGCGATGGTGTTCCTCGTGGGTGCTGGCATCCGCTCGTACGGCAGCCTCGGTGTCCCCGTTGCGCTGACGGCGCTCGCCTTCGTCGCCGGCCTGTTGCTGCTGCCGGCGGCGGAGGAAACGAAGGGCAAGCCGCTGCCTGCGTAGGTCATGCGTGTTGCCCGTCACCGTAGCGCGGACCTTGTCAGGTCCGCGCTGCCGGCGAGCCTGACAAGGCTCGCCCTACCGGTGTAACGCAGTGCGCGCCGTCGGTGTCATCGGCCTCGGCATCATGGGGTCGGCCATCGCCGCCAACCTTGTCCGGGCGGGACATTCCGTCATCGGGTACGACATCGCACCGGGTCGCCGGCGCATCGCTCGCGCGAGCGGTGTGACCAGCGTCGCGAGTGTTGGCGAGGCGGCGCGGCGCGCCGACGTCGTCATCTGTTCGTTGCCTTCATCCGACGCGCTCGCATCGGTCGCCGACGAGATCGCACGCGCGCGGCTTGCCCCGAGCGTAGTCGAGGGGCCTGTCACGAGCGCAATCCAGGGGCCGCGACACGCCGTTGTCGTCGAAACAAGCACGCTGCCACTGGACGCGAAGGAGGCTGCGCGTCGCACGCTACGCGCGCGACGGATCGCGCTCCTCGACTGTCCGATCAGCGGCACCGGTGCGCAGGCCCGTACCGGTGACCTCGTCCTCTACGCCAGCGGCGAACGCGCCGCGTTCAACCGCGTTGCTCCGATCCTCCAGGCCTTCTCGCGCGCCCAGTACTTCCTCGGCGCGTTCGGCAACGGGTCGAAGATGAAATATGTCGCGAACCTGCTGGTCGCGATCCACAACGTCGCCACGGCAGAAGCGCTGGTACTCGCGATGAAGGCCGGTCTCGATCCCGAGACGGTCGTGAAAGTCGTCGCCGACGGTGCCGGCGGATCGCGAGTGCTCCAGCTTCGCGGTCCGATGATGGCGCGCGGCGAATACGCCGACGCGACGATGAAGATGGGCGTGTTTCAGAAGGACGTGGCGATCATCGCCGCCTTTGCGCGCGAGATGGGATGCGCGACGCCGCTCTTCTCCGCGAGCGAGCCGATCTACACAGCCGCCCTCGCTTCGGGCCACGAGAGCGACGACACAGCGGCGGTGTGCGCGATTCTCGAAAAGTTGGCGAACTACACGCGCGCCGCGCGCTCGCGATAGAACGCGCTGAGATCCATCTGCTTCGGCGGCGGCGCGCCGAGTTGCCGCAGCATCGTGGTGATCTGCCCGCGGTGGTATGAGCCGTGATTGACCAGGTGCTGGAGCATCTGCCAGAACGGCTGCACGTAAGCCTTGCCGTCGAAGGTGCGGTATTCCATCGGTCGCGCGACACCGTCGTCCCCAAGCCGATCGAGCAACGTGCGAATCCGCGTCTCGTATTCCGCCCACGTGCGGGTGATCGAGGCGAGATCGGTGGATTCGGGCATCGCGGGCAGGCCCGTCGGCGATTCTCCCTCCCAGCGCGACAACCAGATCCATTCCGCATCGCAGAAGTGGACGAGCGTTTCGCGAACCGATGGAAAGCTGCTCTCGATACGGTGTGACAACTGTTCGGGAGTCAGCGGCGCGACCGCCTCCATGACACGGTCCCGCGCCCAGTAGTGATAGTCGACGAGCGTGCGCAGTTCCTGGAGGTTCACTACTTCTTCTTCCCCGAGTACTCGTCGTCAGTGACTGCGCCCTTCCACGTCAACATCCCTGAATACATCGTCGCCTGCGTCAGCGGCGAATCGGGCGCGGCGCCATGCCAATGCGCGATGTTCGGTTTGAGATACGGGACTTGTCCCGGCGCGAAGTCCTTGATCCCGCTCCCTTCCTCCTGATAGCGCCCCTTGCCTTCTTCGGCCACGAGGATCTGCGCGGAGGTATGCACGTGCCAGTAGGTGCGGGCGCCCGGCTCGAAGCGGATTCGGCTGACGCGCAGATCCGCGCTGTCGACGAACCCCGCCTTGCCGACGAAGTTGTTCGACGGCGCCGGCGGCGCCGGCTGTTGCTGCTGTGCGAATGCGGTCACGAACACCAATGCCGCCGGAAGCAACATCACGGCGATCCGGATTCGGACTCGCCCTCGCGATGACGACGCGTTCATGAGCCCTCCTGTGTGAGCTGCCGCGACCACGAAGGACACGGGAGCCGGACGATCATCTCACACACAGGCTGGCCGGAATCGCATAGGCTGTGGTCTCCTCGTGAGGAGTGTTGGGCCGATGCCGCTGTGCAAGGATGCAGAAGTCTCGAGACGGCGCGTGCGCGTGCTGGGGTTCGTACTGCTCGGCTGTGTGATCGCATACGTGGGGACGGGCCCGCTGGCTGGCGCGCAGGCACCCACACCGCAGACCCATTGGGAGCCCTACAAGAATCGGACGGCTGCTCCGTCGCTCGATCAGAAGCTCACCGACCCTGCCCTCATCGGCGCGATCGATCTCCATGTGCATCACGATCCGGATAGTTACCCGCGCCAGTGGGACGCATTCGAGATCGCCAGGCTCGCGCAGGAGCGCGGAATGCGCGGCATCGTGCTGAAGAATCACTGGACCGAGACGTCGGGTCTCGCCTTTCTCGTACGCAAGTACGCGACGCCGGGGCTCGAGGTGTTCGGCAGCGTGACGCTCGACACGCCGGTTGGTGGCGTCAATCCGCAGGCCGTTCGCTACATGCTCGACGTCGCCGGCGGTCTGGGCCGCATCGTCTGGATGCCGACGCATGATTCGGATCACGAGGTTCGCTACAACAAGGAGACGCGTCCATCGGTGAGCGTCTCTCGTGGCGGAACGCTGCGACCGGAAGTGCTCGAGGTGATTCGACTGATCGCCGGGCGCGACCTGGCGCTGGCAACAGGCCACGTCACTCCCGACGAGGCGTTGCGGATTCTGAGCGAGGCGAAGCGCGCAGGGGTGAAGCGGTTGATCGTCACACACCCGTTGCTCGCGCCGCAGTACACATACATGTCGGTCGAGCAGTTGCGGACGGCGGCGGACCTCGGTGGATACATCGAGATTACGGCCGGCAGCCTGACCGGCGCCGCCGAAGCAAAGAACCGCGTGCTGGCCGCGATCCGCGCCGTGGGAGCGACTCACTTCTTCGTGGGAAGCGACAGCGGCCTGGTTGGCACTCCGAATGTCCCGGACGCGCTGGCCGCCGCCGCCAAGTCGCTGCGCGCCGGTGGCGTCAGCGAAGGTGACCTGACGCTGATGTTCAAGGACAATCCGGCGTTCCTCGTGAACCTCCCGCCACTTGCGCGCTAGTTGACGAAAGAAGCCCTGCTCGAGAAAGTCAAGAGTCGCCGGTCTTGAAGCAGATACTGCAGACGCTGCTCAGCGAGCGGTTCAAGCTGGCGATGCACGTGGAGAAGCGCGACAGCCCGATCTACGCGCTCGTCGTCGGTCCCAAGGGACACACGCTCGCGGCGCCGGCGAAGGATTGCGGTCCGCGCACGCTGGACGAAGCTGCGAACAATGGGTCGCCGTGCGGATTTCAAGGCGGCGGCCCGGCCAGAGGATTCCGTCTCTACGGAGCTGACGTGCCGACGCTCGCTGGCGTGTTGACGCTGTTCTCAGACCGCTTCGTCGTCGATCGCACCGGCATCCAGGGGCGATTCGACATCGAGCTGCCGCCGTGGAGCACTGGGGGACCGCCACGGTCGACCAGTGCCGATCTCGTCCAGGAACCGCAACCCGATCCGAACGCGCCGTCGCTCTTCACGATCGTTCAGGAACTGGGCCTCCGCCTCGAACCGACACGCGCGCCGATCGACATGTATGTTGTCGACCACGTGGAGCGGCCGACACCCAATTAGCGCTTTGGCCGATCGTCCTTGAAGACCGTTCCTTGCTTCATCACGAACATCACGCGCTCCGAGACGAGCATGCGCGGTCCAGGGATGACGCCTTCCGCCACCGCGTTGCGCAACCCGACGTCGATGAAGTCGCTGCTGCCGACGTCGCGGGCCGTGGTGATCCCCGCCATCAATGTCTTTCGCAGGTTCTGTGTCGCCAGGAGCGTCTGCTCAGGAATCGTCTTGCGCAGCGAATCGACGAGACCCTGGATGTAATCGTCGGTGTACATGCCCGTCAGATGCGTGTGGGCGTCGATGAAGCCGGGCGAGAGCGTAGCGTCGCCGAAGTCGATCGTCTGCGCGCCGGCCGGCGTCGGGACGCTGCCGACGCCGACGATCTGGCTGCCCCGCACGACGACCAGGCCAGGGGTCTTCATGTCGCGGCCATCGAACATGCGCGCGGCACGAAGCACGTACGTCCTCTCCTGACCCGACGTCACGATGACGGTGGCCAACACTGCCACCACCGATGCAAACGCCCGCAGAGAAGATCGCGACGGCATGACCTAGTTCGAGCCGCGCACGTCGGGGACGAGCATCCGAATCCATCCATCCTGCCGCGACGTCACGAACAGCTCGCCATCACGGCTGCGGGCGATGTGCATATCGGCCCGCGTCACCGGGCCGCCCATCGCGCGATTGACCAGATCCTGGAGCGAAACGTTCGTCCGCATGCCGCTGGCGTCGCGCGTGTACAGCTGAATCTCTTCGATTGGCGCCACCGTCTGCGGAATGCCATCGTCGGCCTTCTTCATCGCGGCGAGGTCGGCGGCGAACAGCCGTCCGCGCTGGATGTCGCCGAACACGAACTTGCCGCGCAGTGCCGCGATCGCGCCGTGATACGCGAATCCGTCGGTGACCGCGCGACCCTCGTCATGGTCGTAGATCGCGACCGGATACGTGAAGCCATCCTTCTGACGACCGCTCAGAATGTCCGCGGGAAGCGCGAACAGCTCGTTCAGATTGCCGCCGCGCGATCGGCCGTTCTCCCAATAGCCTTCGCGCTTCATCCAGCCGTAGTTCTCGCCGTTGCGGACGATGTTGATCTCCTCGACGTTGTCCATGCCGATGTCCGACGCGTACATCGTCCCGTCGGTGAGATCCCACGACAGCCGGTGCGCGTTGCGGAAGCCATACGCGTAGATCTCGCCCAGCGTCTTGGGATCGCCGTCGGCGGCGAACTTGTTCGCCATCGGGATCGTGTAGTCCCCGAGGCCCTTGACGCCCTTCGTGACCGAGGGACTGCGCGGGTCGATGCGCAGGATGGCCGTGATGATCGAGTCGAGGCGCTGCGTCTGCGTGGGATTGCTGGCGTTGGGCCCACCGCCGTTGCTGAAGCCGTGATCGCTGCCGCTCGTATAGAGCAGACCGTAATCGGCGTCGCCCGGCCTGGCCGTCGGGTTGAACTCCACCGCCCCCATCGGATGCGTGAGGTTCATGACCACGTGCGCTTCCCGCAGCAGCTCGCGCCGCGTGCCCTGGAATGTCGCGGCCGCCGGATTGGTCGCGTGCCACTCGGTGATGATGTTGTGGTAGGTGACGTCCGCCCCCGTGAAACCGGGAGGGATGAAGTTCGGCACCGCCGGATTGCCCGCGGCGCGTTCGGCGTGCACTGTGTAGAACAGGCCGTTGCGCGCGAACTCGGGATGGAAGGTGAAGCAGATGAATCCGCTCTCGAGGCGGTTGTATACGGCGCGCGGAAAGATCTCCGACACGTTCGCGTACACCGAGGGCCGATTGTTCGCGTCGAGCAGATAGAGCAACCCGCGCGAGTCGTTGACGAACCGCCGGCCGTCCGGCAGGTCGCGAATGAAGCTGATTCGCGCCCAGCCGGCGGGCATCGGGTCGTCTTCCCCGTGCATCCCGCGCGTCTCGGGCAGCCGTACGACGTCCTTGATCTCGACAGCGAGACCTCGCTTCTCGATTGGCGCCGGAATCGGGTTCGAGGTGATGGGCGTCGACGCAACCTGCCCAATCAAGGCGGAGGTCGACGCGCCGAGCAGAACAGCGAGCGCAGTAAGAGGGAACCGCATGAATCCTCCGAATTTCGAGGATTCTGTCACGAGAGCCATCCCGGTCCAAGATCCATCGGCGGGCGTCGCGCCGGCTCGTCCAGCATGTGGTGGTCGCCGCTTGCCGAAGGTCTTAAAGCATTCGGTTGGAATAGGCCCGGCCGAAACCATGGATGCCGGACGTGACGAACGCGAACCGAACCTGGAGCGGCTCAGTCTTGTCATGTCGCGAGTCGTTGCGCATTTTCTGCGCACAGCGATCGGACGTCCTGCGACAGACGCGCGTCGACGCTCCCCTGTGTCCACAACTCACGGGCGGCGTCGCGCGCCTCGTTCCAGACGTCGAGGGTGTCAGACGTCGCGTTCGGGACGGCAAATCCCCGCGCCGGCACCTGACCATCCGCGGTCGGCGCATACAGCATGGAGACCTGATCGAACGCCGGAGCCAGTCGCAGCGTCGAGCCTTCCGCGAAGAAGAGAACGTTGTACAGATGCCGATCGGTATTCCCGATCATGGCGCCAAACGCGTCCAGCCACCGAAGTCGTCGCGCATCGTCATCGGTGAGACGTCCCGCACCTCTCAGTGACGTCGCAGCACGCGCCCACGAGTCGGCGAGATCATCGTGAACGGCTGCGAGACTCAGAACGGCGATGCGTCCGCGCGCACCCGCGCGATCGAAGCGCTCGCTTTCGAGAAACCAGTGGGACGTCGTTTCGATGATGCTCGTGATCGCTGCGGATATTCCTCGCGAACGTACGACTTCCAGTGCCAGCCCTTCGAGAATGAGCAGGTCACACCAACGCCTGGCGACGGCATCGGCTCCGCTTCCTCGTGCTGCGAATTTGACGAGCATGTGCCGACCGTCGACGAGCACGCAGAATTTCGGCCGTTCGCCGCCCGCCGATGACCCGGGCGGATGACCCGCGATGGTCGCTTCGGCGAGCGTCGGATAGTCCGTGCGGTCTCTGGGAACGATGTCCAGCGCTTGCCACCGCGCGAACGACTCTTCGCCGACGATGAGGTTGCCGGGCAGGTCCTCTCCTCGCCGGGACATCGCGAGAAGGATGTGCTGATCCGACCAGTCGCTCAATCGAGGCGGCAGGCGTAAATCGGCGTGGAGCGCGGCGAAGTGACGCCCAAGGAACCCGGAGGGCCGGGCATCGACGAGGTCGACCGGAAGCCCCGCAGATACGCGACCTTCCGGCAGCCAGACCGATTGGCGCGCCGCGAGCGTGATCAAATCCCCCGCCGCGAGTGGAGCCCCGGTTTCGGTGACGCGAAACAGCGGAAAGCTCGATCGGTCGAGGCCGGGCCAGGCCTGCCGCAGCGCGTACTGTGTCGCCGGGCCGCGACCGATGCGAACGATCTCAGTCCCGGCGTCATGGACCGAGCGCATGAGCGTGGGGCGGGATACCCCGAGCCGCTCCCGAAGGTCTGAGGCGTGGAGCACACCGCGGCTCAGCTCATCTACTATTCGCGCACGCTCCATGAAACGATTATATAGAAGTATATTTTGTCATTTATAGCGTATTTTGACTAGTCAGGCTGTTGTGAGAAACGATGTATGAAACGATATTTGACACGATTCATCACGCCAATCGGCTCGAGCCCGGCCCGGATGGCATGGCTGATTTCCAGGCGGTCTGCCCGGTCCTCAGGCGGGCGCCGGAGAATCAGTTGTCGCCATCGTCCGGTGCATCTTCCACGAGCCGTCCGGCTGTCGCTGCAGAATGCGCATGAACTTCCCGCTGTAGACCATCTCCGCGTCGCCGGCTCGCGCGGTGCCGCGATACGTTCCCCACGTGAAGGCGTAGTCACCGCTGACGGTGATTTCCTCGGTCTTCAAGTCGTACTCGACCGGCACGACGCCTCGCATCTGTTCCATCGCTCGTTCGGCGTTCGCGGCATTCGCCGCCCGCCCGCGGACGATCTCGCCGGTTCCTGGAATGACGACGAAATCATCCGTCCATTGTGAGACGAGGGCTTTCAGGTCCTGCGCCATCGTCGCTTTGACGTCATGCGCATTGAGTGCCTCGATCGCGAGGCGGTCGGCGTCGGGATTCGAGTGGTCGGACATCTAACCTCCTATTCGACCTGCACGCGCTCGAAGCGGACGATCCGTTCGGCGCTTGAAACGACGAGCGATTGCCCGTCGGGGGACACTTCGTAAGTGGCGCGCCACGTGGTCTGATCGCCACGCCTGGCGATCGTTTCCAGCGTCCGGCCGTCAATCCAGTTGGCGCGAAGCGTGACGCTGTCGCCGAAGGGGACCGCATGATCGACACCGTCGACGTGGATCGTCACCTTCATCGCGACGTCGCAGCCGGCAGCGTCCGGTCCGATCTGTGTGAGAACGAGCGCGTCGTCTATTGGCTCGAAGTCGACGACGATCGTGACGTCGGTCGAAGGGTCGCCGGCGTTGCCGTGTGGATGCGTTGTTGCCCAGGTGCCGGCGATCGGATGGGTCGATCGACCACCCGGGAGCGTGGTCGGTTCGCGGTGAGCCGAAGGCCGTGCTCCCGACTCAGGTCTGATCGACTCGACGTGGAGTTTGAGATCGGCCCAGGTCGCGAACCCGTATCCGCGCGCGAGCGCCTGCTGCGCGTCGGCCAGACGCCACGACGGCCGCCGATGACGAGCGATGCGCAGGACGTCCTTGGCCTGCTTCTTCAGGTGATCGAGATTGGGGATCGACGGCAGTCGCCGAGACATCGCTCACCCTTCGCGACCCGCGTCCGCTCACGGGTATGAAAGGGTCGATGGCTCAAGTCAACGTGACGCGAGGCAGGTGGGATAGTCCCTTTCCGCGGACGGAGGTGCAGCCTGCGACTGCGAAGCGAAGGCTACCACAGCCGGAGCCTAGTCCTCCACCTTCTGTCTTTCCCGCCAGTCGCGGGCACTGATCAACGACGTTCGCGAGGCGCTCACGACGGCGTCGCGCCCGAATGTCTGCACCGCGTCGGTTGGAAGGACTTGTTCGGAGTGGAGCAGTCCCTGCCGGATCACGAGTCCGATCAGGTGACGATCGCTGTCATCGAACAACACATCGGCAACGGTCCCGAGCTTTTCTCCATTGTCCGCGGCCATGACCGACTTGCCGATCACCTGAGATGCCCGTTGAATCATCTGCGCCTCCGCTGCCTACTGCTTGTCGAACACGGTGGTGTTGTGCACGCGCTTTCCTTCCGCGCTGGTGCCGGTTGCGTCGATGGTGAAGCTCTTACCGTCCTCCGACAGCGTGGCCTTCAACGTGTTCCTCACCTGCCCGTTCACTTTCAGCACGCGCTGAAACGACCGGTCGTTGATCCGCGTGTATGCCTCCGTCACGTTCGGGTTGTTCGTATCGATCGTGACCTCTTTCCCGTCGAGAGAGGCCGCCCGCGTGCTGTGGCTCTTCGCGCCCGCGGCGTCTTCGGCATCGGTGGTCAGCGTAAAGCCGTCTCCCTGTCGCTCAATCGTGACCGTCTGGTTCTTCACCAGTGGTCCGGGGTCGGCTTTCGATTTGGCGGTGTTCATTTTCCACGTGCCAAAGAATCCCGCGTTCACCGTCTCGGCTGCTGACGTCGAGATGGACAGCGCGAGGACGACGAGAGCGGTCGCGACGATCACTTTTCGCATAGCAGCTCCACATTGATACGTTCCGGACTTCCAACTCGCCACCGCTGCGAGTCCAGTTTTCAGAGGCGTGGCTGAGTCTCCACCTCAGCCGCGACGGACGCCGTTCGTATCCCGCTCCCGCGATCTCAAGCAACAAACCGTCCACGTCCACGAGCCGACGCGACCGCGGGCCAATCGCTTGTCACGCTGAACGTCGCGAGCATTCCGACGAACGCCGCGCGAAGATGGGCGCCAGGCACTTGTGGATTAGACGCGCCACAGGAGATGAGAATGCCCCGTGCGAACGCGGTATTCGCCGGCCATTCTGCTCGCGACGGCTTGCATTCTCGACTGTCCTGTGGGCGCAGCGCGACGACCGCGGAGCAGCCACGTCGAGCGAGCATGGTGCTGAGGTAGCGCCAGCGACGGCGTGCCTAGGTGGTGCCCGAACCGAGCGACAAGGCGCTTACCTATTACCGCAGCGGCAATGTCCTCTGGGTGATGAACACGGTCTGCGGGCCGCTCGTACCCGCCCTGTTCCTGTTCAGCGGCGTGTCCGCCCGCATTATGAGACGTCCCGAGACCATTGCGGTTCCGTCGCCTTGAAATCGAACAGTAGGGCCTCCCGTTCGCCCGTTATGACGCGAATCAAACGGCGGACGTCATCGTCCCAGGAAGAATGTCGCAACTCGCAGGCTTGATGGCGCGTCAGACCCACAAGTGAATCAGGCAGCTCACTGGCTGTGGGCATTGTCGCGCCCCCGACCAGCACCGGAATGACTCTGATGTTCAACCGCAGCGCGGTCGCGGTCTCCAGCCGAACGAAGTCGCCGGCGTCGTCCAATCGTCGTCGGCCGGCTCGATCGGTGACTGTGAGCCATTCCCGGCCAATCACCGCCAAGAAGACGTCACAAGACCCCACGGCGTTGTCGAGCGCTTCGGCGAAGTCGAGACCGGGCTGGATACCCGTGACGTCCATGAACACGCGGTCCGCCCCGAAGTGCGCGAGTAGGCGGTCGAAGAGGGCTTGCGTGTGCCCTGCACTGTCTTCGCGACGGTAGCTGACGAAGATTCTGGCCATGAGAGGCGTGCCTCTTGGTCACAGGCTTGAGTGGCCCGCACAGCTGGCGCGAACTCACAGTTTGAAGGTCCGATTGTACAAGTCTAGGCGCGCTAGGTCAGGCGTGCCATGCCTTCGTGGGCAAGAGCATCAAGCCACATAGGCGGCCCCTAACCTTCTCGTCTTTCGTTCGACAGCGACGAGGTTCTTGTTCCGGGGAGCTGTCGTCGACTTCGTTGTCAATGGGCAGGGTGAAGCCGCCCAACTCATCGTGCACAGAGTCGAAGGGCACTCACTGGTCAGCGTCGCGCATCGACGCCGCAACGGTGAGGCGTCGCGCCCGGCATCTACGTCGTGGCGCGTAGCGCGCGTGGTATCCTGCCGGCGTGATTCCGGCGCGACAGCGATTCTCGTTCGAGGACTACGTCGCGCTCGAGGAGATCGCCGCCACCAAGCACGAGTTCCTCGACGGCCACGTCTGGGCGATGGCCGGCGGCACGCCTGAGCACGGCGCCATTGCGGCGAACGTGATCGCGCTGCTCAGCAACCAACTTCGCAATCGGCCCTGCCGCGTTTTTACGTCTGATGTGCGACTGCGCGTCGAAGCCACCGGACTGGCAACCTATCCGGACGTCAGCGTGATCTGCGGCCAGATGCGCACGGATCCGCAGGATCCGAAAGGTGGCACCATCGTCAATCCCGCGGTTGTCGTCGAGGTCCTCAGCCCGTCGACCGAGGACTACGACCGGGGCGAGAAGGTCTTTCACTACAAGCAGATTCCATCGCTCGGCGAGATTGTCCTCGTTGCGCACGAAGAACGACGGATCGAGATCTGGCGGCGTGCGGGCAATCGGTGGACGCTGGATTCGGTCCGAGGCGAGAGCACCGCTTCGCTCGAATCGATTGGCTGCACGCTGCCGCTCGCCGAGGTCTATCGGAATCCGCTCGAGTAGCCTCGCCTCAGGGCCGCGTCATTCCTCGCTCTCCATCGCCGCGGCGTTATGCGGCCGCTGCTCGCTTGTTCGGGCGATGCGCGGGACCCAGGCGACTGCGCGCGACAGTACGCGGGCGTTCCGCATGTCGTCGAACAGCGAGTAGGCGACCGGCGTGACCACGAGCGTCAGCAGCAGCACGAGCGTCTGCCCGCCGATCACGACCCAGCCAATTGCATGATTCGTCGCGGCGCCAGGACCGTGCGTGAGGACGAGCGGGATCATGCCCGCGACGAACGCCAGCGTGGTCATCAGGATCGGCCGCAGCCGATCGCGGCTGGCCTGCACGACCGCGTCGTGCGTGCTCAGCCCGGCGTCGCGCAGCTGATTGGCGTGATCGATCTGCAGAATCGAGTTCTTCTTCACCACGCCGAACAGCACGAGCATCCCGAGCGCGGAGAAGATGTTCAGCGACTGGCCGAAGATCACGATCGACAGCAGCGCGAACGGCAGCGTCAGCGGCAGCGACAACAGGATCGTCACCGGGTGCAGCCACGACTCGAACTGGGCGGCCAGCACCAGGTACATGAAGATGAGCGACAACGCCAGCGCCATCAGAAACGCGCTGGCGGTGCGATTGAGCTCGCGCGAGCGGCCGGAGAAGCCGGCGCGGTATTCGGGGCCGAGCGTCAGTTGGTTCGCGGCCGCAGTGATGTCGTCCTGCACGCCAGCCTGCGACGTGCCCGGGAGCAGGTTCGCGCCGATGGTCACCTGCCGCTGGCGATTGAGTCGCCGGATTTCCGTCGGCGCGGACGATGGCGCCAGTGTGGCGACGTCCGCCAACGCGACGGCACCGAGTCGGGTCGACGGGACTGGCAGCAGCGTTATGGCCGCTTCCGAGGAGCGATCGGCCCCGTCGGCCCGCACGTGCACCTCGTACTGCTCCCCCTGCTCATTGTAGGTCGTCACCTGATCGCCGCCGACGAGCAGGCGCAAGGCTTCTGCCGCATCAGACAGTTGCACGCCGAGATCCGCAGCTTTCGGCCGATCGACGTGCACCGACAGCTCGGGCTTACCCGTATTGAGGTTGGTGTCGACGTCGACGATGCCCGGAATGTCGCGGACGCGCGTCATCAGTCGTTCGCTCTGCGTCTGCAGCTCGCGCAGATTCGGCCCCTGCAACACGAACTGAATGTCGCCGGCGCCGCCACCGCGGTTGCCGCCCATGCCGCCGGTGGCCGCGACCGAGGTGCGAACGCCTGTTGCGATGCCGGGTAGCACGGTGCGTCGCACGTCGTCGACAATCGCGAACACGTCACGATCGCGCGACTCGAGCGTCTTCAACTTCACGAACACCGACCCGGCGTTGCGCGTTCCGGCGCCGTCGCCAGCCACGGTCACCATCGTGTAATCGACCTCGGGGATCTCGCGGATCCGCGACGCCACGCGATTGGCGAGCAGGTCCGTGGCTTCGAGGCTCGTCCCTTCGGCCGCGCGCAGCGACACTTCGAGCTCGGACGTATCGTCCTGCGGCGTGAAATTCACGCCGACGATCCGGAACAGCGGAACCGTCGACAGCAGGACCGCCACCGCCACGCCGACGACGATGCCGCGGTGCCGCATCGCCCAGGACAGCAGCCCCGCGTAGAAGCGATCGATCGGCTGGAAGATCACCGAATGCTTCGAGTCGTGCTCGTGACCGAGCGAATCGCGCCGCCGCGGCTTGACCTTCAGCCATCGCGCCGACATCGTCGGGGTCAGCGTGAAGCTGACGAACAGCGACACGATCACCGCGAACGCCATCGTCAGGCCGAAGCTTTTCATGAAGCGGCCCACCATGCCGGTCATGAAACCAACCGGCACGAAGATCGCCGCCAGTGACAGCGTCGTCGCGAGCACGGCGAGCCCGATCTCCCGCGTGCCCTCGATTGCCGCCTGCATCGGCGGCATCTCCTTCTCCTCGATGAACCGGTAGATGTTCTCCAGCACGACGATCGCGTCGTCGATGACGATGCCCACCGAGAGCGTCAGCGCCAGCATGGTGAGCATGTTCAGCGTGAAGCCCATGTACCAGATCAACGCGAAGGTGGCGATGATCGAGGTGGGGATCGAGATCGCGGCGATGACGGTCGAGCGCAGGTTGCCGAGAAACAGCAGCACGACCAGCGACGCCAGGAGTGAACCGATGATCAGGTGCTCCTGCAGACTGCTGATCGAGGCCTGGATGAACTCCGCCTGGTTGCGGACGATGCGCACGGCATAGCCGGCCGGCAGCGTCGGCTTCAGCTCGTCGAGCCGCGCGAGGATGCTGCGCACGACCTCCACGGTGTTGGTCCCGGACTGCTTGCGCACCTGCAGCAGCACGGTCGGTTCCCCGTTGACGCTGGCCATCGTCTGCGGCCGCGCCATGCCGTCTTCGACGCGCGCGACGTCGCGGACGCGGACCGGGTGGCCGCCCACCTCCCGCAGCACGATGTCGCCGAATTCCTCCGGTGATCCGACGCGGGCGCTTGTCCGCATCGTAATCGTCTGCTGTCCGCGCTCGACCTCGCCGCCGGGAATCTCGGTGTTCTGCGCCTGGAGCGCGCGCGCCACGTCGTTCACCGTCAGGTTGTAGCCGCGGAGCTGTTCGGCATCCACCCACACGTTGATCTGTCGCGCACGGCCGCCGAGGACCAGCACCTGGCCCACGCCGTCGGCGCTTTCGAGCCCGCGCCGCAGCTGCTTGTCGGCGGTTTCGGTGATGTCGCGAATCGAGGCGTCCGCCGTCAACGCCATCGTCAGAATCGGCTGGGCGTCCGGATCCTGCTTCTCGATCACCGGCTGCGTGATCGTGCGTGGCAGCAGCGGAAGGATCCGGTTGACACGATCGCGGGCC